>Ga0137397_10001438_pt1 | contig 16639 bp, 17 predicted proteins | sample czorhiz116metaG_FD_106658 | JGI IMG/M metagenome (GOLD analysis project Ga0137397, IMG submission 106658) | Vadose zone soil microbial communities from Angelo Coast Range Reserve, California, USA - czorhiz1.16 metaG | ecosystem: Environmental > Terrestrial > Soil > Vadose zone | place: USA... | reverse complement strand
GGCGTAGGCGTTCTGCCGCCTCGTCACGAATCTTCCGGAACGCGTCCTTGGATTCGCCAGCCGCGTCGGATTCGCCGCCATCAGCGATGTCCGGTAAAATGTCGGCCATGCTCTTGGCTACCAAATCTTCCAACGTTGCCAGAAACTCCTTGTCGTGAGCCGTTTCATCCTCCGCATTAGCACTACCTCTCGCGCTTGCGCCAGCCGCCGAGCTCGACGCGCCTGGATCTAGCCCGCGTAACATATCCTCCATCCCGCGTGTGAGCGCGTCCATAAATTTCGCCTCGTCCTCGGTGTCTGGCGGTCGGGTAGAAGTGGTAGGCGGACGGGAAGCAGAAGCTGTCGCTGCTTTAGTGGTAGCTGTCGTTTGAGGTGCGGATTTCGCGGGTTGAGGGGCAAAGTCCTCGAGTACATCTGTCGAGCGTGCGCGTCCGGTGGATTACCTGGTGTCTAGTAGTTATTGGAGTCCGCACCGTCAAGATCATCAACATCAACATCGTCATCCACGTCGACGGGGCGTTTTCCAGGGGCATTACTGGTGGGCGATGTCATAATGGAGGTATTCAATGAAACAAGTTTACAAGGAGATGTAGAGCAAGGGAAGATGCGACACTGATTGCCGTGACTGTAATGACTGTAATGTACCCCACACGTGAATTCCGGGTAGACAGCCTAATCAGTTCAGTCACGCGGTCGCGCACTACAACTTGAATCTATCCCCGACCCAGCCATGGCCGCCCAACCCCAGACCAACCCAACACAGACGACTCTTCCACCAAATCTGAGCGGACCACCTCCGGACATCGCGTCTCTCGAGTCGATAAAGTTCCGAGTCGCGCAGCTGATCGACTCGATCCAAACACTCGCATGGCAGCTCGAAGCCTTCCATCCGCCACCCCCATGGCCCGATCTGCTCGCCAAATACGCCGTCGTGATGGCGCAGACGCACAACCTCTCACGCGCTCTCGCGTCCAACGGCGCCCTCGCCAGCACGGCGCTGCACCCGCGCGCGCCGCTCGCAGACGCGTCGCTCGACGGCGCGCTCATCCCGCTCCTGCGTAACCAGCAGACGACGGACGTGCTCCGCGCCGAGTCGGCCTCCGTGCGTCGCCTCGGCACAGCGCTCAAGTTGCCCGAGGATGCCCCGCCGCACGCGGTGCTCGAGGCCGTCTCTGAGGTCGTCGTAGCGCACGACGCCCGCGCCGAGCGCGCGCAGCGGGCGGTCGCCATGTTGAGGGAAAAATACGATTGGCGCGTTCGCGTTGCCGTGGACCCTGACGAAGTCTGGGGTGATGATGATGGTGGCGGAGACGTCGTAGACGGCAATGGCACCGGGGAAGCTCCTGCCGCTCCAAAAGCTCCCGACAGTCCCGCGAGTGCAAACACGAGCGAAGAGGAGGAGGAGCTTGAACACGTCCTCGGGCCAGGTATTCCTAATTCGGACCATGAACATGAAGATGTCCAGATGGCAGAAGGATGATCCTCGCGTTCTCAATAATGCTTTTGATTTCCATCGCTAATGTTTCCGAAGTGTGTGCATCAGGCCATTACTCAGGTGGTCACAGGGGTTCCATATCTCGTTTTGGGTGATATCGATTTCGCAGCCCCATACTTGTATCAATAACAAGGAGCATCCTTAATCAATACACGGCTATGTTCCACTAGCCGTGTTGCCCAATCTACGTTTTGATCATGACCCATCCTCTTCGTTCCCAATAGCACCACAAGTCCTAAATACAAGTCATACCACATGCGCTTCGTACGCTGACGCGCGAACACGATGGGTGGCGGCGCCCCGTATCCTTCAAGGAGGGCTCTCGACGGCTCCTCGGAGGGCGAGAAGGCCCGCTCGAGAAGCGGGTCTCCGTATAAGAGATGAGCGAAGGACGGGAGTAGCAGAGCCAGTTGTGGCTCCCCCTCAGCGTCCGTGACGAAAACGGATTCCGCGCCGGTTGTAAGAGCGACGAGAGAGGGGACCTCGACGTCATCGAATAAAAACGCGCCGATCGCACGCGCGAGGTAGCCCCGCAGCGCCGCGACGTCCTCCGTGGACGCGATGATGCCTACCGACTTGGCCGCCGAGAGCGCCTCATCGATGAGGCGAACAAACGTTTCCTGCCAGTCGTACAAGCCCTCGCTCTCGAGTGGCGGCGGGCCGCACCATTCGCTCTGCAGGTTGTGCAGCGTGCGGATCGCGAGGCCGAAGCGCAGTTCCAGGGCGGCTGCGCTATCCGGAGAGATGCCGCGGCGGACGGCGGCGAGCGTCTTTAACTGGGCGGATGGGGGCAGCGGTGGCCCTGGGAGACGGGCGAGGATGTACGGGCGAGGAGCATCGGCGTTGAGCGCGATGGGCACCGGGAACGGCAGAGGGACTGGAGGCGGACCCGAGGATATGTGTGCGTGCAGCGCGCCCAGGAGTTTGTACTGGGATTCGAGATTGTTTGGCGCTGTGAGTGGCGCTTCGCCTTTGAGAGGCTCCGAGAGTTGGAGAGTGACGAGATATGTGGCCGTGTGAGGGACGCAATGCACGAGGTACGCGTGGAAGCTTGCGCCCGCTGCAGGGTCTGCCTCCGTCACCTCAACCAAGCTCACCGTGGGTAGTTCTGTCGGTGGTTGAGGAAGGTGTGCTGCGAGAATCGCGCTAGCCTCTTGGGGCGTTAGATGTGAGTAATATGCCATGAGTTAACCGAGAAAAGAGGAGGAATTGTGATGATCAGTCGTAGTATATTAGTTTTGATCCTGTCAGTTATCGCGGTAGTAATATCTGGGGGTGGATCTTGATGAGTTTTGCGGTCACCATTACATACGGAGTCCTTTCAAACGGTACCTTCTACGCCACTATCTCTGTGCCACAGGAAGAGTACAGTGAATAAATGTGTTACTTCGATATGGCGTAAGGGGGCGACGCATTTGCGCACGTGTCATAACCTTGTGATCACATGACCAAGAGCAACGATACAGACGGGGATACCAGACATACTCAGGCGAAACGTGCGCGTAGACATTGTACATATACGAAGGCTACCCTGAGTTTCACCCTGAGCTAGGCCAGTGGCAGCCGTCGCCCCGTGCCTGTGGTGCTGAATCTTCATTACTATGGCCCCAGCGCCCATCACAAACATCGAGCCATGGCCGCAACCCCCACGATATCTAAGCTTCCATGCTGTACGTATTTTTCTCTAGCTGCGCACATCCCCATCAGGAAAATGGTATCTGCGCTGGATTTGAAGTACACACCTCTGCTTCGAGTTCGCGCCTCACACGTTGCTCTTCGTCCGCACGAATGAGCACATGGAACTCGTCTAGGTCCTCGATGATAAAAGACTGGCCTGGCCTCTCGTCTAACGTGAGTAGTATCTGCTTTACTGCGGAGTCACTTGGAGGGAAGAAGATTCAGAGACGAGAATTTTGATATGCCCTGCTATTCAAGCATACCACGTAATGAGGGCACCTATCCCGAGATTCTCCATCAGGACTTGTAGTGAATTAATGTTCAACTCACCTTTGATTGCGCGCATTGTCGTTGTGTGTGTGTGGTACCTAACGAACGTGAATGATAATTGAATTTCACTCCCAGGTCGGCGATATGCGGGTAGTCAACGCGGCCCGGGGGATACCGCCAAAATGTGAATGGCTGACCCTTGGGGTGGGAATAGACTTTAAGAATTTACAACTCGTCTATGCAAGCGTGTCAGCACGGAAAAACCAGGTAAAAGTAGTCGGAAAAGCACATTGATCAGCACTGCGACACCTTGTCAGATTTCGGAGTCCCGCCCCTCTCGGACATTGCATTTGATGATCCTACTAGGCTCCCGAGCTCCTTTTTACAAGTGTGTCCAAAGTCGGTTCTCCCGCATCTCCCATCTTCATCCTATACGTACACCATTGACCATGTCTGCGTGCGTGATTCCGGGAACAGTGCACAATGCCGTATCCACTCACATGTCAGTGTAGTCTTCTCTCAATGTTCTCACCCTCATTGACTGCGGCTGCTGGTATGTCCCACGTTTTGTTGTCACGAAATTGACGCCTAGTGAACCTCCCCAGTATCGCCGCTCGACGCTGTTGAAGCGGCCAAGAGACTTGCCGCATATACTGCAGTTGACAGGCACATCCGCCCAGAAGATAAGGTGGGTCATGACACTTGGCATATGCGATGAAACTCCGAACGAATCATCGTAGATCATCGGCATTGGCTCTGGTACAAACAATCCACTCTCTGTCTTGCTAAGTCCTCTTACGAACACCCACACATGCAGGCTCCACGGTGCCGTACGTCGTAGAGCGCATCCTACAACAAGGGAACGAGCTCAACAAAGATCGCGTATTCCTCCCGACCGGTTTCCAGTCACAACAACTCATCACGCTTGCTGGCTTGCGCCTGGGCGATATCTCGCAGTATTCGGAACTTGATGTCACCATCGACGGCGCGGATGAGTAAGTGCAAAAATCATCTGCCCTGTGTACAGAAACAAAGCGTGACGCTTGTAGGGTCGATGCGGGATTAAACTGCATCAAGGGCGGCGGCGCCTGCCAATTGCGCGAAAAGGTGCTCGCCGAGGCAGCAAAGACGTTCGTCTGTCTGTCTTTCCTTGCGGAGCCGATCTTTGAATGACCTGCAGCTTCATCGTCGTCGCCGACTACCGTAAGAACTCGGTCGTCTTAGGCACCAGTGTGAGTTTTGAGGCTCCAATCCCCCGCGAAAACATCACTCACTATTCCCAAGTATACTCCTGGCGTGCCTATCGAAGTTTCACCGTTTGCGTACACGACCGTCCTGCGGAGCCTACACACGAAGCTTGATTCACCGAAAGCTACCCTGCGCATGGCACGCGCAAAAGCAGGTCCAGTGGTTACCGACAACGGTAATTTCATCATCGACGCACCGTTTGATGAAGCTATTTTGAGAAGACCGCGCGAGGTGCCGTCTATGTATTCACGTCTGAGCGTCTCCCTGATACGCAAGTTAGCTTCTCGTAAAGATCAAGCTGCTTACTGGGGTTGTCGAGGTTGGTATCTTTTGTGATGTTGTTAAGGCAGCATACTTTGGAAACCAGGTTAGTACTTGTATAAGTAACGCCGTTTGCGTAGTGTTGACGGGGAACGTAGGACGGAGGCGTATCAGCCAGATTTGAGAACGGCGAGACAGCACTTATAGAACCAGGCCATTGAGGGCGACTTGTACTTTACTTATAGTTCACCGAGTATTGATTAATCGGACGAAAGCCTTGTACCTTTCTGAAAAACAAAGTTTTCGAGGTATGGAAACGATATTGGTTATAATAATTGCTCGAGTGCAAGAAAGCAAATTGACATTCGGATACACGAAATGTTCATCTCAATAGCTCGGAAATCTTTGTTGCGACATCATTGGAGGACAGACCATCAAGCGTCACATTTCGTTCGACGCCTCGCTCTGCAACGTTATTTAGAAAATGCTACGTGGCAGGAGTAGGTAGACGACGAACCGAACCGAGCAAAAGCGCGTGCCGGTGTTCCTTGAGCTTCCCGTATGAGTATGGGGAGGTCTGGGTTGTGCTGCTTCAGCGTAGGGTACGACGACAGGACGAATTGCCTGTGGATAATAATCAGCATATATCGGCTAGGATATGTGGTTGTGGGGAGCTTACCTGACGCCCTCAGATGTATTGCCGGTCTGCGAGAAAAGGATTCTGAGTTCGCGTAGCGCTGGCGGGAATGCCCTGGCGAGCGACATGGCCACTGAAGACGATGAGGTGGTGAGAGCGTGTGATTGAACTGAATGCCGTGAACCGGGCCAGTGCGACTTCGGCGAGTGGTCCCCAGCCACTTGGTCAACGTCGCGTTCACTCTTTTCGATCAGCACCAAACGCGGAGCACACATTTCCGCGTGAGTCACAACATTGATTATCTCCAAAAACACTTGTATTGGTGAGCCGAAGTTCTACCTCCAAAAAAAATCGCAACTATGCGGGTAAGCTGGTCCCTTCGGCCGGTCTCAACACTCCGCAAGCACGAACGGATTATGTCAGCCCTTTCCACGCGTTCTTCTCGTGCAACCACTGCCTTCACTGCCTTCAAGGTGGCAACGAACGCTGCCTCTGGCTCAACAGCCTCGACCACCACCACCATCACCACAAACCGCAAGACCGAGTTCCATGGAGATCGATCAGCAGCAACAGGACGAATGGGCTCGTAGTCGCCACACACGTTTACCCTCCTTTGTGGAGGTCCTCTCTCGGAGGACCCGTCCCCCAGTCGATCTTTTCATGTTTTAGTGCGTCGTTGTTCTTTACCTACCTTCGACTTCAACGCTGATCACGGTCCTAACGTCCCTTCGTTTATTTCTCGCCTCTTTTGTACCCCTACAGTTTATTCCTTCAACGGGAGGGTGCCGAAGATATTCTTGACTTCTGGCTTGATGTGCAACAACACGAAAACCTCTGTAGGGCCTATTTTAAGGACGTGCGAAAATCAGGTCGTACTATTCGTGAGGATTGGCCGGAATATTGGGACTATGCGCGGCGGCGTGGGTCTACGTATGGCACCGTCGTCGGCGCCCAACCTGCCGCCAAACGCAGCACCGCAAGCACAGCGGAGATGACCACAGAGATGCAAGAGAAGCGCGGAACAGCTGAACGTTCGACCAGCCCGGATCCCCGGCTGCTTGCGTCGACGTCACCTGCAACTGCGGTCGGCACCGACCTCGAGCACGCCCTCGCCTCTCCGACCCCGGCACAACCTCGTCCGTCCACACCGTTCTCCCTGGGTAAACGCACCCCGACCTTCTTTTCCCGTCGCGCGTCTCGCGCGCCAACCATCATCCCTCGTAGTTCGCCTATCGCCCGCTCGGATCTCGTCGCGAGTGCGGAGCGCATCTTCCTGCGCTACCTCTCGCCCGCGGGCACGTCTCCTGGGGGCGGCGAGAGCCACGAGATTTATCTCCCGCCAGCGCTACGTGTGCACTCTTTTCCCCTAAGCAATGCCACGGGCAGTGCTGCGGACCAGACGGCGATTGCACAGGTTCCGGATATGTTCCATTCCCAGAAGGAATACTGCTTCCGCGCCATGGAACAAGACGCTTTCCCGCGATTCCTACGCTCCAAGGCATTCGGGAATCTTACTCCCATGAGCGCCCTCGTGCGCCTCGTTTCGGGTCTGATTTGCTTATGGATCGGCCTCGCAACCGCATTCTCGTTAATATTCTTGGATGTCAAGCCCAAGTCTGTGCGGTTTTATGTGCGTATAATCTCAATCGAAACATACCCATCGCTTGACTAATTCGGCTCAAAAAGCTCTTCCTCCCCTTCACCTTTGCTCTACTTTTCATCATCTCGCACCAGTACGAGCTGGACCCCATCCTCGTCTTTCTGGGCCAGAGTGAAACAACACCGTTCCGCACCCTGCGTATTCGTGAGCCATACGTCAAAAAGTTGCTTCTCGGTCGCGCCATTTGGGTGTCGATACTCGTGACTTTTGGGGTTGCCGCACTCACTCTCCTTTTCTGGGCCGTTCCGGGGCACAGGCTCTAGACTCCGTCATTATCGTGTATCGGGAGTTGCCCGACGCAAATGAGAGGAGCGAGGTTGATGGAGAAATGAATCTTCACATCCTCGTTCTGAGCTTGCTTATTCCCCTTGTGTCTATAATCCGTAGTACTGGATACCCTTCACCGATTGATCCCCGTCTTTTCCATCATTTGATTGTTCCCTCCTCCCCTATCTCGCCATGTCACGTCATGTTCTAGTTAATTCTTGCAGCAGCTTATTTTAGTCTCTGTGGTAGTTTGTATGCTGGTTCCATTCGAACCACCTCGCTTGGGAAAAAACATTGATCAATTCATCTCGCGCCTGCCCTAGAGAGACTGATTACGGCTTTTCTTTCTCACGCTCCTTGGATGCATAAATTTGCAAGCTCGTGAAATGTGTGTTTTCTTCGTGCGGCGGCATGGCTCGTCAATTTCCCCAGTGTTGCTCATGGCCGTCTAACGATACGCGGCCGTTCGAGTGTCACGCCATGCCTAGAAAAAACCAGGACGTCTTAGCACCCTATGTCTACTTCTCGAGTTGGCCCTGCCAGCGCGATGGGGAGCGGGCGGGTCGGTTGATCCTCATATCCATCTGTCCATTTTCTCGGACCACGCTATAATTTATTTTTTTGTTTTTATTCATTCTCGTCACGTCACGCAGATTGATGCCCTCGACATACATGCAAACGTTTTGCCATGGAAGCCCCGTCGGTGATACTACGACTACGCTAATTTGTCCGTTCATCTTCGCGTCGCTTTTCCGCGGGTCGTCGTCGTCCACTCGTCAGCTGAATTGGTTTGCGATTCAACGGCCGAACCCCACGCGTCTTATTGCATGGTTCTAGGTCGCATGCACTGTAACGTTTAGTACTGTACTGTACTGTATGATGCGCGCGAAACCCGAAACCGTCCGCATCTGCGGGTTTGAGCGTTCCGCGGCCCGGTAATTGTTGCGTACACCTCGTTGACAACGGGTCCGGGGTCAGTCCAGCAGCGCTTGTGGGGGAGACGCAACGCACGCGTCTACGGTACCAGTACAATACACGCCGAGAGAAATGAATTGCGGGGGGCTGTATAGGGTAATGGACTTGTTTTGACCGGGGTTCCGGGCGCTAAAATGTTCACGCCCATCATCAACTGGCAATCCAGTAAGTCTACAGTTGTTGCGATGATGACACAAACCGTTACGGCGAGCGGTCGGCGATCCCGGGAGTAATATCGGGTCGCGTGAATCCGAAGTGTGTTTCCTTTCTCCAGGCTTGCGTTTGAAATTGGGATATCCCGAGTCGGCGCAGTGCGACTCGGGGGACTGCCTATGTCTTGGTTTTTTTTTCTTCTTTACATTGAGCGAGCAAAAGGGGTGTCTTCTTGAAAGACGTCTTTTGCGGCTCCGAAAGTGTGTTTCAATCTGAAAAAAAAATTCCTTTTTTCCTTCTTTCCCGGTTCACCGATTACCCCCATGCCAATATATTGCACAGCATGAGGCTGAACGCGCTAACTTGATACAGTACATTCGTTGCTACAGCACAGCCGCTCTTGTATCCACACAAGCGACGCGAATCGCTGCTGAAATTTATAATTGTGATTCATTCTCTGACAGGGCTTCAATAGGTCGTCGTCTGTGGTACTGTACAAGGTGCCATACAGATGTCAGTCATACAAAGCGCAATTCGCGTCGTGCCACATTCCCGCCTAACAGTGGTGAACTCTCGGGGCAAAAAACAAGCGGTGGGATAAAATTCATGCACATATCGCGCAGTGATCGATATGATCTTGTATTTCGAAATCGTGGTTAGCAGAGGAGTTTGCAAAGGCAAATGAAATCGCCATGGCCACTTTCATCGTGCACGAATGGAAGCCGATGGAGCATCGAGAAGTTGAGCGCTGAAACGAAGGGTGATGCGATGATGCGTATTCAGGGAAAAAGTACGTATTTCCTCATCCCCGCGGTGCTGCGAGAGCGGTGGTTCTTCATACACATTAATATTCCTGAGCACGTAAAGGTAGTCATGATATTTCAGTCAGTAGTCGTCTATTGTTCGACATGTGGATAAAATTAGGGCGAGAGAACCTGATGACTTGGCAAGAGGATATGGATATGTTATTATGAACTAAAGCCTAGAATAGATAAAAGTGGTATTAGGTGGGTTTTGTGCTACAAGATTGGCATGAATATAACAAGTGCGTGAGACTGGAGAAAGTTAACTGAGAGAAGGTCGAGCCAGCCGCCGAAGGCCGAAATTAATGTTAAAAGTGGATAAAGGTAGACGAGCACGCTACTGCCTTTTGCAGGTCATCTCAACGGCGTCGGAGAGAACGGAGCTCGCGTTGCACTTGTCCGATATTACGGCGATTCCATTCGCCGACCCAACGTTGATCTTCGGGCGCCTTGGAGCCCGAAGAAAAAACTGGCGCCGGTAGCTCGAGGAGCCGTTGCCACTGGGTGCTGGAGCCCACGGATGCGCTGCGCCGGCGATTGGCTTTCGAGTTAGTCGGCTTGCGTGGGGCCGATCGCGATTCACTAGTCTTTTCGGACCAATCTTCCGAATCCATGCGTCGGAACACGAGCTCCGGCGGGACGTTTTCGCCCAACGTGCGCACCACACGTGCCATCTTCCGTCTTCGGACCTCCGTATGGCTCAGCTGTATCGGCGTGGTGGGAGTCGGAGGAACGTCAAGGGGCGAGAGGGTTGCGGATGGAACGTGGGTATCGGACGACGACTGGGGTACAGAATTGAGGAGGATGAGGGGACGTGGGTTAACACCAGAGTGCAGGGATCTGACCGCTAGCATCAGCGGCACGGACGAGTCTTCCCCTTCTGTGGAAGACTCGGACGTGCTAAGGAGCGACTCTTTGGAAGATGAAGAAGTATGGGAGGGTAACAGCGGTGGCAAGCTCTCGGAGCTAGCTCGTCCCTCTTCAAAGATGGAGTACTGCCGATGATGATGATGATGATGCTTCGTGTGGGATAGCAGGGTGCGCGGGTGGGAATCGTCGCGTTGTGTCGAAGCGCGGTGGAGCGTGACTGGCATCGTGCTTCCGCACGACTCGAGGAGAAAAGGTGTCGTCCCCAGGACGGCGCCGAGTTTTCGAGAAGAACGCATCACACGTGCGCGCTGCGCTGCGTCCAGGTTGTTGATGGTTGGCGGAGGCGGGCGTGCATTGGTGCTAGTGGTGGTGGATGCCATGATCGATTAGAGAAAGGCTTGTCAAAAGAAGATAGGATATGGGCGAAGTGGAGGAGAGGGGATGTTACAAAGAAGATATAAAATGGTGGATCGGTTCGAGGGAGGCCGTTATGTATTTGTATGGAAACCCGCGGGACAGAGGTGAGGCGAAGGGAGGGTTCAAAAACGTGCCGTGAGCCAAAAAGGAAGCCCTGAGCGGTAAGTCAAGTAATGTGTATGTGTCTTGTCCAGTGTGTCTTGTCGTGCCGTTGCCATGCGTTTGCCTCGTCCGGGCCAGACATTGTCCACCCCCGGTCGAGGAGGGCGAGGAAGAACAATAACGCCCTTGTCCCTTGTTCTCCGAAGTTCGTTCGTCACATGTCACGTTCTTTGTGACTGTGGCGCAACGGGCAGTGCACCTCTATCGGATCTTCGCCGATCACCGGAGCCCAGTTGCGGTTGCGATGATGCGATGCGATACGATACACCACCATGTGTTTGTGTATATTGCACTAGCCCTTCCGCGCGATCACCGACAGGTTCCACTCGCATTGCATCAGCTCCCATGGAAAATAATGCCGAAGTGCCCTGTCATCAAGATAACATTATGACTCCCCTCTAGCCATGCATGTTCACAGATTATTCTGCATATCCATAAGGCCCACCGACCAAACACGAGGAAAACATATAATTTGGTGCTAGTCACCTGTGAGCGCCCCTTTCATAGGAATGATAACTCCAGGAAAGCATTCAACACAAAGGTTTGAGCGGGTAAGACGCCAGAGCGAGGTCTCGCCTCTTCAGGTTGAAGAACCCGTGCCCTGAGTATCATGATGCACCATAGTTGTCTCGTGCGCTTCGCCGAATACAGTTCAATCACCACGTCACAAGCCAGTCAGAACATGCTTTTGTGCACACTAGACGGCAATCAGCGAGCTGGTGGATAAGAGTATGGGATGCTAAGAATAGAACTCAATATGTACGCAGTCTCAATTTAGACCGTCCAACTCCTCCATTTCGAGATTTTAGTAACAGTACATCTGATCTTTGAAATCTTGAGTTGGTCTATGCTGCGCAGCAAGTTAATGGTGACCGGCGACCAGGGATGCGCACTCTGATCCCAGATGGTCAAGGGTAACATCATGATAAGTATTGAACGTACAAGATGGGACGATTCGGGCGTTCTGAGTACATACAGGTTGGACGGGAGAACGAGAGCTATTGGGCATCTGTCGCAGACCTAGGTATGAAACAACAGAAAAGTAAGGTTAGATGCGCAACGAATTGGTAGAACGGTGTCCATGGAAATACGTATCACCACCCCAAAAGGTTGCTTTTGTCCACACAGTTGTGGCTCGACACGCTTTGAGACTGAGGAGAATGGAGCATTTAATATTCTTACAGCAGAATTGTTGTGCTAGTCTGATCAATTATGAGATACAATCACCTTTCGGAAAGAACATACCAGATTCTACCAGAGCGGTATCCACTGGCATCGATCAGCACAATCACTACCTTCACCAAGAAACCCGCTGAGGTCACATTGAGAGCCACCAATAAGAGGCAAGTAGACATTTCCACGATCCAAGCCCTGGAGACAGAACCAATAACTTGGCTGGGAAGGGGGGCGATGGTGTAAATTGAAATTGCCTGTCCCCGATGTTCCGTGTACAAGATACCAAGATGACACTACCATGTTTACGGTGCGACTGAGCCACGAAGTACGCTTCAGAGCGAAATGCGACAAACTTATTCTTGTTGGCCACGTGTCAGACCCCAGGTTAGAGTGCAATAGCCCAAATACCATATATGCAAGGCATGTACGGACAAAGGCCACCATAACAGCAAAAGCATGCAAGGAGCGAAGGCTGTGCGATGGCGACGTGCGGCGTGGGTATGCAATAACAATAGTCATCCACAGTAGACGGGAACAAAGGAAGTTATATATGGTGAGAAGGCCGGCGTTGTGAATGTCGGAGTGTTCTGCCAATTGCTTCTTCGCACAAAGGATTGATCAATGATCACCGTTCAAGCGCCGTTGTAATTCAACTGTTTGCATGTTTGGCGCTGATGTCGAGGTTCAACTGGCAGCAGTCACCGTGAAGGGTTACATTGAAAGCCTCGTGAGCGACAGGTGTAGGTGGCTGAGACTACAGTACTGTACTCACAACAAGGGTGAGTTTTTGATCGCCACGTGACGTACACGCGTGGCTTTCAAGTCGGCGGCGCACAATTGACTCGACTCGGACGCGTTCGTCCTCGACCGCTTCGACGCAGGACGACCATACAGTCACCCATGTCGACTGGGAACACCACAAGGCTGCCTCCACAGCTATCTCCACCTTCTCGTGCTATAACTTCGACTCTATCAGCTCGTGCAGCACCGCCGGTACCTCCAGCCACCCAAACATACGAACCGCATGCGCGTGCAGTCCTTCGCCGGCGGCTCCTCTATGATATCCTCCCATTATCCATTCTCCCCGTATGGACCTCTACCATTTATTGGAAGACGTGGAATGTCGGCGGGATGTCTGCGTTGAGTGTTTTGAAGGCGCTCATCGTGCCCTTTCTTCCCGGTACACTCCTTGTGACCATCTTCGTATGGGCTTTCGGCGTATTACCCGTCGTCGTCCTTAGGAAATCACAGCTCACAGGTGAGTCTGTGAACCCTGATCTGTGAATCCGGTCTTACCTTCTGCAGCTATTCCTACCTCCTCATCATCTCCTTCACAACGTGTCAGAGCCGCAATCTCCAAACCACGCAGCCTTCGTGCACTCTCCGTATACATCCTCACCAGCATTATCATTTCAACTTCTCATATCTTATTTGGCGACGTTCTCGAGAGCACCTCCCGTGCTAGTGACCATTTTGGAATCTTCGTCAAATCAAGGTACCTACCCTTTGTCCTTGGGTCCTCTATCGACTCACCTCTTTCAATTAGGAAACACCCTTATTATCTAAATGGACGGTTTCTGTTCTTGTACACGGCGCAAATCACATTGGCCCTATGCTTTCACCTCAGGAACATCTTGCTTGATCGTCCGACCGTCCGTTGGACGCATGGTCAGGTGTGCCGCTTTACAAGCTTTTCTCGAATGACACGTTTAGTCTACTTCTAACAGAGTCCGAAAATGGCTCCTATGATCCGCCTTTTGCATAGAGTCTTAAGCATTGGCATCACCACTATTGCGTTTACAACCGTCACCTTCGTAGCATACACGCTCGCCTTTGGGCTCGTGCGTGCCGTTGCACTCCCCTTACTATTCCAGATTCCATTAGTTTCGCATCTACTTCGACCTTTCCTTGGTCACTTTATACGCGGACGATGGGGCCTCCTTCTCCTGTGGCGGCATCGTGGACTTGCTTGGCATAACTTTTTGTTAGGCTTAACCACGATCGGTGCCTGGGAATTTGCAGAGAATTTGTTCGATGAGAAAGTACAAGAGGTGCGTGTGCTTTTCCGTACGGCGCGGACATTCCTAAGGACCACGTTTATAGCCCTTGGCGGTTGCACCTCACACTGCTGACCCCCTGCTCACGCTCATTTCTGGTATTACCAGCAGTGACCCATATTACGTACATTTCAGCTATGTAGAGCTTCGCAACCTCGCAGAGAATGACAGTGCCGCTGCGAGCGCTCGCCGAACTGCTATGTTTGGAGATCAAAAACATAGCCCGACGCTGTGGGCGACGCTCGTTCGTACGGCCTTGCTCACCCTGGGAAGGGATTACCAACTGGTCCTTCGTCGCGGAGCACCACCACCACCGCCAGGTTTGTCTGATCTCCGTAAATTTCGGCTCGCAGTGGGCTGATCGGTCGCTAGCTGCCCCGGTACCGCAGCCGAAGGCTGGGGGTCCGGTTGCTCCAGCTACTCCTTTCGTTCGTAAACCCGTATTCAAGAACGCACAGAGTTCGCCGCTGCATTCGGTCGTCGAGTCATTAGCCGCTGATGGAGCAGTGACACAAGCACTCACACATTCTCTTGACTCTACTGTGGCCCATCTACCAGACCTCTTCAAGTCTACCGGCCCACCTGCCCCTGTAGAGGCCGTGCAAAACACTGTCGCAACAGTCAAGGAAGCGAAGCCCAGACTCCTTGAAACGATCCAAATATCAAGTGGTCTTATCCCGCAGAAGATGCAGCCGGCCACTAGGGAGATCGGACAGTGGTGGTCCCGCCCTCGTGCAAGTCGCCTTGCTGACGGTGTTGTGCCCAATCGCGAGACCGACATTCTTATTGCAGAAGGTTGGCGAATTTGTCCGTAACATTGACTAGAGAGGGGTAACTAACATATCTTAGTGCTGTCCAGGCTAGTGTGTGCGTCGTTGACCGAGGATCGTTACGGTGTAGTGCAGCGCGATATTCCGCGCATTCTCGAGGTGCTACTCGCCTTCCTCACCGCCCTCGAGGACGCCCAGAAGGAGATTCCGTCATCGGACGATGCAGAAGAAACCGCTCGAGCTAACGATGTGTACAGCCGACCTGCTGATGGTACGCTAGCTCCTTCATCTCGTAAAGTTTGCCACTAATGTACGGTGGTCAGCGATGAAAGAGGCTGTCGTGCGGATTGTACAGACTTTCGGACCTCGATTAACTGCCTTCCGGTTTCCGTATCGTATCGCACAGAAACTGCAGGGATTTGCCGACTATTACTAGGAACTCGGATACATGCTTCTCCCTCCTGGACAAAACACGTTGTCCTGGACCCCAAAAGTCTTTGAGGTACATCTGGGCATGTGTCTGTTGTGTTTCCTCAGTTCTAGAACTGCTTGTAAACCCACTCACTGGGATATATCGTTATTCCTCAACTTGAATTATCGGGTTGAAACCGGTAAAGCATAATCGGGTTATACCTTCCATGGGGTGCAATCACAGGTCTGCCAACTTGAAGCCCATGGAATGGAGAAAGACGACCGAAGAGGTGAGAGGGTGAGGACGTGAGACGAGCTGACGGATGTCGGCTGGCACATGATTAACCCAACGTGGCGGAAGTTGCCGTGCATAAGCAGGATGATGCTTTGCATGGCCGTGACGCGTGACATTCCGAGTCGGCCACAAGCTTGTCAACTTGAAAGTGAACCAGACCTCGATTATCGTTCCAGCTCCCCCTCTCGCCGCGGCCAAAGTGATACACTCGGAGTGGATGTCTCACCCGGTCTATCCATCATGATGCCCGGATAGCACACCTCGATTGAGTCATCCACTACTACTGTAGTACCAGTGCCAGGAAGCCAATAAAATGACCACCGCTGAATGACCGGCTTTTGCCATACCCTCGCTCCGAGACACGTATGGCGACTCTCCAGCAGCCTAATGTTTTAATGTCGACACCTGTGACGCCTACTATCGTAGCTCCGCTGTCAGAACCAGAATATCAACCTCAGCAGGGGAATGCCACGAAGGATGATGTTCACCAAGATCAAAGGGTTGCCCTGGACAAGCCACGCCCAACACCCTCGCCAACACTAGAAGGTGGAAGCCGATCCCGGACCAAACGTACTCGCCTGGGAGTCCTGGGACAGTCCCGACGATCCAGCAAACCCACGTAACTGGTCCCTGCGGCGCAAATGGTTTATCACAATACTTTCCAGCGTCACCACCTTCTGCGCGTACGTTCGAATCTTTCCGTTCCTTACGCAGCGCAGTTTGTATCATTCTTGGCAGAACGTTCGCGTCGTCATCATCGTCCTTCGCTGCCCCGTTCATCGCACAAAAATTCAAACTCATCGAAAGAGGTTTCCTACTTCGTCACGTCTGCATTCCTCCTCGGGTATGTGCCCTCGGTGATACTCTGGGGACCCGGTTCGGAAATGTACGGGAGGAGAGCGGAACTCATCCCGGCGTTGATGGCATATATCCTGTTCCACTTGGGCCAGACCCTCGCGCAAAACATGGCGGCGGTACTCGTGACGCGCTTTCTATGCGGATTCTTCGCATGCGCACCGTTGAACAATTGCGGTG
>Ga0137397_10001436_pt1 | contig 16648 bp, 14 predicted proteins | sample czorhiz116metaG_FD_106658 | JGI IMG/M metagenome (GOLD analysis project Ga0137397, IMG submission 106658) | Vadose zone soil microbial communities from Angelo Coast Range Reserve, California, USA - czorhiz1.16 metaG | ecosystem: Environmental > Terrestrial > Soil > Vadose zone | place: USA... | reverse complement strand
GCCTCCATCCAGCGGGAAGGCGGGGACCAGGTTGAAGACTCCCAAAGAGATGTTGATGTAGCCCAGCCAGGACAGTGTGGCGGAGAAAAGCCCAGGGTGCGCGCCACCGCCAACTGCGACTGCAGCCAGGTAGAACGCCGCGCCCAGCACGAGGCTTGTGAGTGGTCCAACAAAAGTGATCAGGGCCTGTGCACCAGGAGAGGCGCTGTCGCTGCTGAACCGAGACACACCGCCGAACAGCCAGAGAGTGATCCCCTCGACCTTGACGTCGCGGCGCATTGCGACGACCGAGTGCGCCAGCTCGTGGGCAAGCAACGAGGCCAGAAACACGAAGGCTGAGATGAGGCCGGCGGTCCAGTACGCGCCGGAGGTCTGGCCGGGGGAGGCCGCCGGTAGAAAGCTGGTGGCGAGGCTCCATGCGATCAACCCGGCAACGACCAACAGGCTCCAGTTCAGCCCGACGTGGATTCCAAAGATGCGGCCGAGGCTCAAGTTCTCGTTCATGTCAGATGCAGGATGCGCTCAGCAGGCGCTTACCTGCATCTGTCGGACGACTGGTTCATAGACCAGTCGTTTGACAGAAGATGCGGCGCCGATGCGCTGCCAGGCTGGGATGGTCGCAAGCCATTTCGTTACACAAGGAGCGCTGACATGATCTCGTCACGCACGAACGGCAAAGATACGAGTGATCGCTCGATCGATGCGGTTTCTCGGAACACCACCGAGCAAGTCAATCAGGCAAACGCGACCGGGCGGACCCCGGTTGTTTTCGTTCACGGCCTGTGGCTTCTCCCGAGCAGCTGGGATCGCTGGGCCGCACTCTTCGACCAGGCCGGCTACCCGCCTGTTTCGCCAGGATGGCCCGATGACCCCGAGACGGTCGAGGAGGCCAAGGCGCACCCTGAGGTGTTCGCTCGCAAGTCGGTTGGACAGATTGCCGAGCACTATGCCGAGGTGATCGGCCGGCTGAAGAAGAGGCCTGCCGTGATCGGGCACTCATTTGGAGGACTGATCACCCAGATCATCGCTGGACGCGGCCTCTCCGCGGTCTCAGTGGCGATCGACCCTGCACCGTTCCGCGGCGTGCTGCCGCTGCCAATCTCAGCCCTGAAATCGGCGTCACCCGTGCTCGGCAACCCGGCCAACCGCAACCGAGCCGTACCACTCACCTTCGAGCAGTTCCGCTACGGATTCGCCAATGTTGTCAGCGAGGACGAGGCCAAGAAGCTGTACGAAACCTTCGCAGTCCCTGGGTCAGGCGAGACTGTTTTCCAGGCTGCCGCCGAGAACCTCAACCCCTGGACCGAGGCTAAGGTCGACACCAAAAATCCCGAGCGCGGCCCGCTTCTGATCATCGAAGGCGTAAAGGACCACACCGTCCCGTTGGCGGTTGCCGAAGCTGCATACAAGAAGCAGAAGCGCAACCCGGGCGTGACCGAGATCGTCGAGCTTCCCAATCGTGGTCACTCGCTCGTCATCGACAACGGCTGGCGCGAGGTGGCCGACACGGCCCTCGCATTCGTCAAGCGACATGCCAAGTAGTTCCCGGAAAACAAGCAGGAGGAACTAACCTCGGCCGGCACCCGGGTCAAACCGGGTGCCGCATTCGTGCAGTGGCTACGCGACATAGACTTGCAGCCGGGTGGTCCAGGGGAACTCCGCGCCTCGCCTATACGGGCGCGAGCGGGAGATCGCGCTCGTCGAGGATCTGATCAATCGCGCCGAATCGAAGGGAAGCGCGATCGTGGTGCGCGGCGAGGCCGGCATCGGTAAGTCGTCGCTGCTGGCAGAGGTAGCGGCACGGGCGCGTGAGCGTGGAATGCTGGTGTTGACAACGGCCGGCGCCCAGTCAGAGACGCATCTACCATTTGCCGGACTCCACCAGCTGCTTCGCCCTCTCCTGGGTGGAATGCCACAGCTGGAACCTTCGCAGCGGGCCGCGCTCGGTGCTGCGTTTGGACTGTCCGAACCGGTGGCCCCTAACCCGTTCATGGTCGGCCTCGCAGTGTTGGAGCTCATCGCTGAAGTCGCCACCCGGTCGCCAGTATTGGTCGTCGCGGATGAGGCCCAGTGGCTCGACCCTACGTCCTGCGAGACGCTCGCATTCGTCGCGCGGCGAGTCGAGGCCGAGCCAATCGTCATTGCGTTCGGGGTTAGGGACGGGCTCGACAACCACATCGATGGAACAGGAATCCCCCAACTCCACCTGGACGGCCTTGACGCCGTGTCTTCGACGGCGCTGCTCGACGCAAACACTCCACGACTCTCACCTCAGGTCCGGGCCCTGGTCCTCGAATACGCGGCAGGTAATCCTCTCGCTTTGCTCGAACTCCCGACCGCACTTGACACCGACGTCACCCATGTCGTGACGCCGCTTCCCCTGAGCCAGCGCCTCGAGCGTGCTTTCGGCGCGCAAGTATCCGACCTTAGCGCGCCAGTCCGCACGCTGTTGCTTCTCGCGGCAATTGACCCCGCAGGAATTCTGGTCGAGTTCCTGCGAGCGGGCCAATTGATCGCGCAAACACCGCTGTCTGTTGATTCGTTTGCTCCGGCGCAGAGACTGAGGCTCATCGCGATCGAAGACCAGCGGGTTCGTTTTCGGCATCCACTGCTCCGCTCGGCCGTCTATCAAGCCGCCAGCGACGGCGAGCGAAGACAAGCTCATGCCGCGCTCGGTGACGTTTTGGACAACGACCCTGATCGGCGCGCGTGGCACAGGGCCGCGGCCGCCGTGGGTCCGGACGAAAGTCGTGCTCAGGATCTCATTACTGCAGCAGCAAACGCGGAAAGGCGAGGGGCAATTGATGTGGCTGTGGCGGCGTTGTCTCGGGCGGCAGCGTTGTCGGTAGATCCGCGTCGGCGAGCCGCGCGGTTGGTGGAAGCGGCCGAGATCGCACTCGGATCCGGTACGAACCAAGAAATCGCTGCAAGGCTTCTCGCGTCCGTCAACCTCGCGGATCTCGACCCAGCGCGCCGGGCGCTATTTGCGTGGCTACAGGACACTTATGGGCCTTCATGGTCGGGCTCCGAGCAGATTCGCTCATTTCTGCACGCGGCTGACGAGGCAAGATCGTCGGGAGATTCACTGCTCGCGCTGAGGCTGTTCTCGCAGGTTGCACTCCGCCTCTGGTGGAGCAATCTCGACAGCCATACTCGAGAACTTGTGGTAGGCGCTCTGGAGCGACTGGAGGTCGAGCGCGACGACCCACTTCTGATCATGTCTCTTGCGTTGACAGCGCCTGTCGAGCGCGGGGCAATCTTGCTGGAGCCGTTGAGGCTTCTGACGGCTGTGCCCATAGCGGACGCATCGACCGCCGTTGTACTCGGGCAGGCGGCCCAAGCCCTCGGGATCTTCGATCGCGGCCATCGGATGTTCTCGTCAGCCATCCCCATTCTGCGCGGGCAGGCGCGGCCTCTCTTGATGGCCCAGGCACTTGCCGAGCAAGCCTGGGCCGCGGTACACCTCGGGAATATTGCCTCTGGTTTGCCGGCTGCCCATGAGGCGGTTGACCTTGCGATTGAAACTGGGCTGCACCGATGGGCACCGGCGGCACGCCTTGCCGAAGCAACTCTCACCGCCTTGCGAGGCGATTTCGAGCGCGCCGAGTCCCTGGCCGCGGAAGCAGAAAGCGTGCTGCTGCCCATGGGTGCCAAGCCGATGCTTGCGCTGGTCGAGCTTGCCCGCGGACGCAATGCCCTCCTTCGTGGTGATCACTCAGCCGCGTATGAACACCTGAAGCGCATCTCCAACCCCAAAGACAGCGCGTACCACACGTACGTTCGGTTTTGGGTAGCGGCGGATCTTGTCGAAGCTGCGATTCAAAGCGGCCACGAGCAAGAAGCCCGAGATGTGATCGCGACGCTCGAGCCGGTGGCTGCACAATCGCGGTCACCGGTGCTCGAGATCGGTTTGAGGTTTGCGCGTGCACTGGTCGCCTCCGACGCAGAAGCCGAGGGGTTGTTCCAGGCCGCGATCACCGAGGACACCACCCTCCCCCTCATGGTCGCGCGCAGCCAGCTGGCGTACGGCTTGTGGCTACGACGCCAACGGCGCATCGCCGAGTCACGCGGGCCGCTGCGCGCCGCTCGGGATGCATTCCAGTCGATGGGGGCCGCCCCGTTGGTCGAACGCGCAAGCCGGGAGCTGCGCGCCTCTGGCGAGAGCAGTCCCAAACGTTTGCCGCGAGCTTCCGATCGGCTCACGCCCCAGGAGCTTCAGATCGCCCAGATGGCCGCCGCCGGAATGTCCAACCGCGACATCGGGCAGAGCCTCTTTCTCTCGCACCGCACCGTCGGTTTTCACCTTTATCGGCTGTTCCCCAAGCTCGGAATCACCTCGCGCAATCAACTGCGCGGTGCGCTCGACGTCGAGGAGCTGACCGCCTAGCTCAGACATCGATCACGCGGCCGGGCTTGGTGCCATCGGCTTCGCCATGTGCGCCGCCGATCGGAGCCCAAACCCTCTGATGATCAGGGTCACACCGAAGATGACAAGCCAGAAACCGAGAAAGATCGTGAGGAAGGAGAGAGACGAGATCGGAAAAATCACCACCACCCCGCCGGCAACGACGCTGAGGATGCCGGTGATCCCGATCCAAGCCCGACCCCGCATCTCCGAGCGGCCGATTGCGAGGAACAGCTCGATGACCCCCAGGGTGATCCAGTAGATTCCGAGCAGAGTCGCCAGCACCAGAAGCGTCAGACCCACCCTGCCCAATAAATAGATCGCGACCACGAACGAGAAAACGGACAGGAGCGCGATCAGGGCTCTGAGCCATCCACTTTCGTTCGGAATCGCAAACGCGAAGACAAATTGGTACACCGCACCCACCAGCAGCTGAGCCGCAAAGATGATCGCGATTACAACCAGGGTTGAGCTCGGCCACAAGACGGCTATGACACCGGCCAGCAGCGAGGCGACACCATAGGCAACAATCCACCCCCAGGCACTTCCGAGCCGCGCAAGCACCGCCTTCATTTCGCCGCCACGAGTCGTATCCATATTCTTTTTCTCCCCAGTTGCCACTCGATCGGTAGCAACTAGACCCATTGTTCCGATCGAGCGACAAGGTCGCTTCAGTCAAACGACTGGATCTCGAGTGGAATCCGGGGGAGGGCACCGCGAGACGTTTATCTCGAATGTGAACGTGTAAATCCGCCTAGGTGATGCGGCTTCACGGTGAATTCAACCCCTCCCCCGGCTGCCCGCCTCAACATTTCAAGAATGGTTTCGGTTGGCGTCCCGAAAACCTGGATGCTCGTCGTGGCCTCCAGCGTCTCTTCGTAGGCGCGGGCGGCACGCTCGCGGACCACACCCATGTGGAACTCAAAGGAGTCAGTGTCAGGATGGACCTGAACGACTCCGACCTCTGTTCCTTCGTCATTCATGTACTCGTTGAAAGCGATAAGGCGTGGTTCATTACCTTCGATGAACTCAACTAACCCCGGCACACGCTGTCTCTCAGCCTGATGCTTTCCCGTCTTCAATCTGTTCGTCGCGATGAAGATGAACGGTCCCGCCATGGTGCTTCTCCCTTCGTCTCCGTGAGCACAGAAATGTGCCCTACCACGTCGTGCCGAAGACGCCGCCGAGTTGACAGCTTAAAGGTGAGAGCTACGACCCTCCGTCAGACGTCCGGAGTGACTGCGTCATGGCGTTGAGTCTTCCAGTTACCTGTCAGACCTGAATTCCGACATTGGTCGGGGGGAGGGGACACTATTTGAACTCCCCGATCGAACTCGCGGGAGGCGTTCTGGACCTCATAAGGACCCATCGCGATGGGCTTACCGCGCCTCCGCAGTTTGTCGGGCAGGCATGCAGCTGGGCCCCTCGACATGGAACGCGTCGCTGACCTACACACTCAAATGAAGATCGCGCGCGACGGGCCCTTCATGCGCCCACGGCGTTGACGGCAACATCCCAGGCAGCCGGGCTAGAGCGAAACCGACGCGACGTGGTGCGGGCGAAGCTCCTCCGCCATGTCGACAACGAGCTTCTCGATCCTCGCCTTGCCGATCCCATAAGGAATGTTGCCGACGTAACGATTGAACTCTGATGTCACGTTTCGACAGCCAGCGGGTCCGCCGATAATATTCGTCGACCTCGCCTCACTCCACCGCCGGGACAATCCGTCCCGAGCCGATCCCCGCGCGGCGGCAGACCTCGCCGACAGCCTCCTCCGACGCCGCCTCGAAGACGTGGAAGCACGTCTCATCGTCGGGGAGGAAGGTCGTGCGCACGTAGCGGACCGGAGTGCCTTCGCGGGCGAGCTCTTCAGCGGCCGCACGAGCTTCCCGCCCCGCTGCGCGACCTCCTCCAGCGCGCAACCGGGGGACATACGCCTCGACGAGGTATCTCGGCATGTGGACTCCATCTTGTAAGCGGGGCTGGGCCGGGCGAAGCCCGACCCGGCCCAGCGAAATCTGGCTACATGTCACGCAGCGCCTAGAAAGGGCAATTGCCGGGGCTTGGCTCGCTGATGGATCTGGGTGCGCCAGTCGGAATGAGCTGGACCACGACATTCACCAGCGGGACGTCACCTTCGTTCCGAAGTATGTGCACCACGCCCGCCGGCTCGAAATGGGTCGACCCGGCCGGAATCACCTGGGGCGTGCAGGTGGGGTCACCAGCCACATAGAAGGTCGCGGTGCCGGACTTGACGATCACGATGCTAGGCCCCAGGTGCATGTGCCAGCCGCTCGTGCCGCCCGGCTGAACCGTCACCTGGTTGACGTGAACGTCCGTTACTCCCTTCGTCTCGAGCTTCGCCTTCCAGTCGCCGCTCTTGGCGTTTTCGTTGACCTCGTCAAGTTGAGCCACTGGCGCAAGCGGCGTGACGCTCAGCCCCGAGGGTGCCGTCGCCTGGACGGTGGCGCCGCTGTACACGGCGACCCCCAAGACAGCGACAAAAACAAGGGCCCAGGCCAATTTCGGTTTCATAGCTCCTCCTTTTTCATGCGGGATGCCGACGATAAAAGGGTGGAGGCGAACGACGCGATTCGAAAGCTGGAAATCCCTACAGTTTGCGGGCGTTTCTCATGGTTCGCGCCTGAGCCGCGCGGCCAGCTCGGCGCGCGAACGGACGCCGAGCTTCTGGTAAGCGCGCGTCAGCGCGCCTTCGACCGTGTGCTCCGTGACGAAGAGGGCGGCAGCGACCTCGCGGTTCGTGCGGCCCTCGGCGACGAATGCCGCGATTCGGCCCTCGGCCTCCGTTAGGTGACCTCGCGAGGGTGCGCGGCCGCCAATCCGTCGTAGCTCGGCGCGCGCCTTCTCCGCCCAAAGCGGCGCGCCGAGCAGCTCGAAGATGGCGAGTGCCTGTTCGAGCGTAAGACGAGCTGCGCCGCGCTGCCTCGCCCGTCGCTGAGTGATGCCCAGCGCGAGCAGGGTGCGAGCGTGCTGGAACGGATCCTGAGTCCGTGCGTGCTCGGCAAGCGCGCGTTCGAAGCCTGCCAGGGCACCCACGAGATCACCCCGCGCTGCGAGCAGGAGCGCGCGGCAACGCGCCGTGATGGCCAGCGCCCATGAGCGGTCGACCGCCCGGGACCGCTCTTCCCACTCAGTAATCCGCCGGTCAGCCTCCCCGAGCTCGCCCACGGCGATCAGGGCCTCCAGCGTGTCCGCCAGCTCCAGGCGGTGGCCAGGCTCGAAAAGGAGAACACTGTCTCGAATCTCCCACCCGCGTTTGAGATATTTGAGCGCGGTCACGGCGTCGCCGCGCGAGAGCTCGATGAAGCCGAGCACCGAGCAATGGCCCGACTGCGCGATTCGAACGCCCTCTGCCTCGGCGAGCTTGAGCGCGCGCTCCGATCGATCGCGAGCGTCCTCGATCTGGCCACGATGCGCCGCGATCACCGCGGCGGGCAACTCCGCGACCGCCTGCGCCCCCTCGAGGCCGAACTGCGCTCGAATTGCGAGCGAGTCGGCTGCGTAGCGGGCCGCCAGCTCCCAGTTTCCCGCCCGCCACTCGAGCACGCTCAGGTACCAGAACGCTTGCTCCTCGTCGGGGTGCTCCCGTGCGTTCAGCCCATTGCGCAGCTCTTCGAGGAGGCGCCGGGCACGTTCCAACTCGCCCGACCAGACGAGCTGGTAGACGAGGGCCCACGTCGCGGCGCCTGGCAGCTGCGATTCGGGCAGCGACCGCTCGAGCGCGAGCGCCTCATCCATCTGCTCGCGTGCAACGCCTCGCCCGAGCCTGAAGTGGAGGAGCCCAAAGGTCGCCAGCGCCTTGCACCGCAGCGCGGCGTCACCATGACGTGACGCAGCCTGGACGGCCAGCTCGGCGTGTGCCAGGCCGAGATTCTGTTCCTCCGTGACCTTCACGAGATCGGCAAGACTCAGGTGAATCTCCGCCACGAGGGCGTCGTCGCCTTCAGCCTCGGCAAGTGCTTCGCGATACTGTTCAACCGCTTCGCGCGGGCCGACGAAATCCTCCACCGCGCGGGCCAGGTGCACGAGGACCCCAGCCCGCGCGGCTCCGCGCGGCGCCGTTTTGTACGCCTGCTCGAGCAAGGCGATCGCGCGGCGGCCGTCGCCTACCTCGCGGAGGCGATCGGCGCAATCGACGGCGCGCCTGTGCATGTCCTCGATATCCGCGGGAGGTGTGAGCCGGACTGCCAGCTCGGCGAGCTCGGCGGCGGCAGCGGCACCTCCTCGTGCGTGTACGTTCCGGGCCGCCTCCTCCACGACGGAGGCAACCTCGCGGCTCGGTTGCGGCGTGGCGAGCGCGAGATGCCGTGCTCGTTCCTCCCGGTTGGGAACGAGATTGGCGAGGAGGGCATGGAGCGAGCGGCGCCTGGCCGGCGAGCCCGATGACACGGCGGAGCGGAGGAGAGGATGGGCGAAGCGGAGACGATCCCCATCGACCTCCAGGATTCCCGCCTCGAGCGCGGCGGACAGTCCGGCCTCTGTCCGGTCGCCGGCGGCCGCCTCGACAAGGCGCAGCGTCGGGTTGGCGAGCGCGGCAACGACCCGCGCAACCTCGAGCCCGCGAGCCCCGAGGCGGTCGAGGCGCTCGTGCACGAGCTCTTCCAGATTCGCGGGAATCGCCAGCTCCTCACCCGGGTCCACCCTGCCCCCCCGTCGCTGAATCGCGCTCGCGAGCTCGAGGGCGAAGAATGGATTTCCGCCCGACGTTTCCCAGATGCGCAAGAGCGTCGGTCGGGGAAGGACGGCGCCGACGCGCGTTCGCAGCAGCTCGCGGAGCGCGCCGACGCTGAGAGGGCCGAGCTCGATGGTCAGGAGCCGCTCCTCAGACAGAGCCCGCCGCAGCCAGAGCGGCACCTCGTCGCGAGCGGTCAGGATTGCGGCGACGGGCTGCTTCTCGAGGCGGGACAGAGCGAACCGGAGCATCGCCTGCGACGGTGCGTCGAGCCATTGGACGTCGTCGATCGCGAGCAGGAGCCGGTTGCCGACGGCCAGCCTTCGCAAGGCGCTTAGGAAGGCGAATGCGACAGCGCCCTCGTCAGCGGGTGCACCGTCGGATTCCGAGAGCGCGAGCGCGGCTTCGAGCGCCCGCCGCTGTGGCCGCGCCAGCTGCGGCAACACGTCGGGAACCACGCCTCCGATCAGGTCGGCCAAACCTGCGAACGAGAATCGGGCCTCTGTCTCGGACGGGCGACATGAGAGCACCAGATAGCCGCGGGCCTGTGCTGCCTCGGCGGCCGCAAGCGACAGCGTCGTCTTACCGATCCCCGCCTCGCCGACGACCACGGCGGCTGCGGGCAACCCAGCGGGCAATTCAAGGAGATGGAGGAGAGCGGCGAGCTCCTGCTCCCTGCCGACGAGGTGCCGAATGCTGACTGCCACGCCGTCTGGTGCGAGGATTGTACGAGCGGGCGCTGCTCGTGGCCGCGGCCTAGGTGAAGTTCCCGCCCACATGTGGCACTAGGCTGCAGTGGTCATTAAGGCTTCCAGCCAGGGCTGGAGATGTTCGAGCGCAGGAATGTGCTGGAAGCCACGGTCGGCAAATGGAACGCCGAGGTAGCGCTCAGCTGGTGTGCGCCAGCCGAGAGTGCCGCTGAGACGGTGGAAGTTGTAGTAGTCCGCGAAGCGGCCCAGCGCGCTCTCGGCCTCTGCCAGGCTGGTGAACCAATGTCGGTCGAGGACCTCGCTCTGAAGTACCTCCCAGAAGGCCTCAATCTTGCCGTTGGTCCAAGGCGTGGAGATCTGGGTGCGAAGGTGCCGGATGTTGAGGTCGCGCAGTCGCTTCCCGAACCGTGTGAGAACGCCCGGCATCCAGACTACGAATGGGTTGCCGTTGTCGCTCATGAGTTGCAGCGGCTTGCCACAGAGCTCGAAGCACTCTTCGAGCCTGCCCAGGACGGGTGCCGCCTGGGAGTCAGTGTTGATTTGGAGCCCAATTAGGAAACGCGAGTGGTCGTCGACAAGGCCGAACAGCCAGGTCTTCAGGTAGCCACGGCCAGCGAGCTGGATAAAGAAGGGGCCTTTGATGTCGATGTGCCAGAGCTCGTTGGGCTGGCTGCGTTCATACCGGGGACCGGGGATCGGCGCAACGCTGCCACGGCTGCAACCGTGCTGCTTGAAGAATTCATCAATGTAGGGGTGGCCGACCTTGTAGACCTGGCGTCGCTCCAGCTCGGCGGCGATTCGCTTGGAGTTCCAATAGGTCGCCAGCCGGACAGCCACGATGACCCTGTTCACCCACTCCGGTACAGCAGCCTGCGCTCCGCAACGAGCACGCGATTTGGGAATCAGCGCTTGTATGCCGCCGGCTTTGTAGAGAGCGGACCACCGAAACACGCTTCTCCGCGAGAACCCCATCGCCAGCGCTTCCTCAATGCCAAGCTCTGCCGCTAGCCGGACTGCTCGCATTCGCCGCCGCACTTCGGCGACTGAATTCCCCAGCTCCACCGATATGGGCCGTCCCCCCTGGGTCGCTAAGAACGAAAAACCAGGCCCCTCCTGGTTCCGATGCCTCCTCAGCCGGCGTCGTGGGTCAACCGGGTGATGCTTAGCATTTCCTTCTGGCATGCCCGGACCGTATAGCCGGGGTGCCTCATGTGGGCGGGAATCTCACCTAGGCCCTCCTTTCGCGGCGGTTTTACAGACCGCGGCCCGGCCGCGTTCCCCCGACGAGCCAAACTACTGCAGAACTACTGCAGAAATAGAGCGGCCCTATCACGTTAGCTCTGCTGCCTGATCGAATCTGAGATCAGATTTTGGTCGGGGGCCCGGGATTTGAACCTGGGGCCTCACGGTCCCGAAATCTACGCGGTTTCGTCCACCGAGACCGTTTTCGGCCGTTTTCAACTCGATTGGGAGCATCACATGCCCCATTTGGGCCGGTTTCGAGTCCGTTCGAGCGCCCGGATTACTACATGAACTACCACATGAAGGCCTCGAAAGCGCCCTTATGCGCAGGCCTGTGCGGCAGCGGTCTACACGGCGCAATCGTCGGCGATGGTCGTCAGGCGGGCTCGGGCGACGCCTCCTCGACGAGCGTCGTCGCATACGGCACTGCTTCGAGTCGCTCCTTCGGAATCGGCTTGCCGGACAATTCGCTCGCGCCGTAAGTGCCATCCTCAATCCGACGAAGGGCTCTTTGGATCTGCGCCAGCGTGACGAGATCGACTTCGCCTTCATCCGCCTCGACCTCGAGATCGTTGAGACGCGTCGCATCGTCTCCTGAGTCCCCGACGCCCGACTCTTCCCGCACGGTCTCCTGGCTGTCGCGGCTTCGCTCCGACATGCGGTGTTTGATGGCCTCGCGTTCGGACTCGAGACGATTCCGGAAGTGGCGAAGATCCTCTCCTGTCAGCATTTCACCCTCCATTGCCGGTTTCTTCCAACAATCACGACTTCAACCCCAACCTCAGCTCTTCGCACGAGACGGTCTCGAGAATCGGCTCCATGATCTCGTTCTCCTCTCAATGGTTCATTAGCCGAACGTAAAGCAGAAGACTTCGGCGCCGCCGTCAAGAAACTCGATCTCAAACCGCCGGTCGCGGATCGGTCCCGGCTGGCGGATCAGCTGATACATCCGCTGCTGCACAACCGTGCCATTGCCGTTCGCGTCGACGTCAGCTCCGTGGGCCGCCGCGGCGCTCTCACCGTCGAGGAGCACGCGAAACCTCACGGTCGCGCTCTTTCTCGCCGGTCCCATCACGAGGTTCACATCGCGCGCGTGGAACTGATACGCGACCCAACCTTTGGGACTGTTGAGCGCGCTCGCGTCGGAGCGGACGGTCCAGTCTCCGGTGAGTCCCCAACGGTTGAGCCGGAGGTGCTCCGGCGCCGTATAGGTGTGGGGTTTGTCCGACACTGCCCGGCCGCCCGCATCGAATCCGGTGGCCTGGTCGTAGCCGAGGTAGCTCTCAGGCGAACCGAGGTTGTCCCAATCGGCCTGAACCTCGTCGCCGTTCGGTTCGATCGAAGTCAACCCGGGCCGTACGTCTTCGACGCCCGCATCGGCGAGGAGCTGCCGGATCACCATCTCCGATCGCTCGTAATCGCCTTCGCCGTAACGGTGATGCCGGATCCGGCCCTGCGCGTCGATGAAGTAGAGAGCAGGCCAGTAGTTGTTGGCGAACGCACGCCATACCTCGAAGTCGTTGTCGATCGCGACCGGGTAGTCGATCTTTCTCGCCTGCACCGCCCATCGCACGTTCTCCAGGTCGTGCTCGAACTTGAACTCCGGCGTGTGCACGCCGATCGTCACGAGCCCCAGATCCCTGTACCTCTGCGACCAGGCGCGGTAGTACGCCTGCGTGCGCAACCAGTTGATGCATGTGTAGGTCCAGAACTGGACGACGACGACATGACCACGTAGACCGCTCGGCGTCTGCGGCTGTGAGTTGAGCCACCCGTTCGCGCCCCCGAAGGACGGCAACTTGCCCTCGACTGGCAGGTCTGCCGCCGCAACGCCCTGGTGCGCTGCCCGACCCTGGCCGATTTGTGTAGACATCTTTACTCCCTCCTGATCCGTAACTGTGCACGAGGGCGGCATCGGCGTGCAGATCACGCTTGAGCTTTACGGCCACGTGACACCAAAAGATGCGAGCCAATGCCTCTGGGCGTTTCGCATCGCTGCTCAGTAGCGCTCGGGTTGCCCCGCCGGCAGCCATGAGCGCCGACCCGGCAGTGACCCGGCCACTGCCGTGTAAGTCGAGGATGCCGGGATTTGTACTTAGAAATTGGTCGGGGGGCCCGGGATTTGAACCCGCGGCCTCACGCTCCCGAAATCTGGGCCCTCTCGTCCACCGAGGCCGTTTTCGATGGTATTGAGATCAATTCGAACGGTCGAGAGACGAAGTCCAACCGGTTTCCGCCACCAAGATCGCACGGATTACTACACGAACTACTACACGGAACGCCTCGGCTTGGAACGCCTGCGCGATGCCGATCCAGCCCAGCAATCCGTGCCGCAATGAATGAATAGTTGACCCCTGCGACTGTCCCGCCGGGGGTCAAGGTGAGGCCGACACCACGGTGGGACCTACTTCCAGCGAACCACGATCTGCCCGCTGGTCAGGAGCTCTTGGCATATGGGGCCGCCGTTGAAGGGGCTTACAACACCCGGAAAGTCCAAGGTCCAGTGGCCCACTCCTGCGCCGCCGAAGTGTTGGATGGTCACGGTAAAAGCCAAGCCGCCATGCGCGACGAAGCCGCCGTGGGTCCCGACGAGCGACCCATTAGTAACGAACAGCGTGAGGGTTCCGTCGGAGTTCGATGACCATCTCGTGATGTCGCCGAAAACGTTGCCTGGGTACCCTGGGAGGTCGCCCATGTGGTCAACGCAGTCGAAGTGCCCTCTGGCCGAGCCGTCTGAAAAGAGAGTGGCCTCGAATCCAAAGGAGCTGACTCCCTTGAAGCCTGCCGCCACCAGGTCCGTCATGTTGGCCGTGCCCCCGCCATGTATGGTCCCCACCACCGACGGGGCACTGACTGCAGCGGAGGCCGGGTGCGCCGCGAGCATCGCCACTGCCAGAGAAATCGCCGGTATGAGATACGCAAGTCTCTTCATGGTGTCCCCCGTTACCTGCCCATCGGTCGCAACGGAATGTACGGCGCAGTAGCCAAGTCCGTGCGTTGCCACTCGGTATCTCACGTCCGACCATCACTGTCAACGGCTATCGAAAAGTAGCCTCTGTGGGCGAGAAGGAAGCGCGCTACCTGATCTGAATTCAGAAATTGGTCGGGGGCCCGGGATTTGAACCCGGGGCCTCACGGTCCCGAACCGTGGCGGGGACGTGCCCTCAAGTGTCCGACAGACTCCTGTGTCGTCCTCGCGAATACGAAATCGACCAGGCTGGTGTCCTTTGGTGACCCGGAAGACCCTACCGATTCCGGGAGATTGTGACCCGGCTGTGACCCGGCGCCGCCCCTCATCCCATTAAGGATCGCGCTCGGTGAGGAGCCAGATGCGGACGTCAGTTCAGCAATCTCGATACCTGACCTTTTCGATGAGTCGTTGTCCACGTCGCCGTTTACGATGGTCGAGCGATGTCACAACGACCGGAATTGCTTCGGCGGCTTCTGGTGACCCGGTACGAGGAGTACACCCATACGGCCCTTGAACAGGCCGTTGGCAACGAAGGCGGCCGAGTTTCACCGAAGGTCCGTTCGGCCGACATAAGGGTCCGCCCGTACAAGCCCTGAACTGACGGGTCGCAGAGAGTGAGCACCTCGCACCTGGGCACCGGCTGGCAGGATCAGCGCGCGCGGGTAGGTCGGTGGCACAAGCGCCTGTTCGCGATTGGGTTCGGCATCCCGACCGACATGAGTAAGGCCGACGCCCTCGACTTCGTGTTCGCCTACTTCATGAATTGCTACCACCTGCGGGATTGGGTCATCGGGTCGGGATTCAAATCGGAGACAGATGTGGACGCGTTCATACGCGGCAACCCGGACATGGCCCTCTGCAGGGACATTTGCAACGGCCTGAAGCACTTCCGTATTCATGCAAAGGGCGCTACGGCTCCGAATTGGTCGACAGCGACAGTATTCCCGTCCACAACGATGGTGCCTGCGGTGCCGGTGCCAGTGCCCGGCCGAGAGCCCATCCCTGACGAGCGATGGGACATCACCACCGGGACCGACAACATCGACATGTTCGACCTGGCCGACAGATGCTTGGCCGCGTGGGACCGCTTCCTCACATCACCCTGACCCGTCGCTCAGGACACTCCGAAACCGTGTTGGAGGCCCACTGCAGGTCGTGTAGCGCTGCAAATCACGGCGATTTCCGTTCGCTTGTGAGGGCCGTTCTGAAACTCCCCGGCTTCCGCCGGCCTCAAATTCCCCAGCTGCCATAGTTACCGCCGCGCGAAAGCCGCACGCCGGACGCGCCCGGAGTTGGAGTCAATGACGATGTTGACATTGCCGCCGCGATAGTTGGCGTTCGTCATGAAGTACCACGCCGTGAACCATTCAGACGCGTGGACTGGTTCTTTCCAAGGCCAACCTCGCCGGACGCATTCGGCGTGGGCTAACTGCAGAGCGTCCTCTTTGGTGACTTTGGGCTGAGGAAGAATCCGTGCTCTACGCAGAAGCCCAACCACGACAACCCAATGCTATGGCAGCTCAAGACCGTTTCGTCTTAGCTGCTCGCGTTAGGACGGCAGCGTCGTCGTCAAGCTCCTTCTGGCATCCTGTTTCGCGGTTATGACCTTTCAGCCCGACGGCAGGAATGTGCGCCGTATTTGACTTGACTGTGACTCCATCGAGCTCCGGTGCGCCAAGCGAGTTGACTCCGGAGGAAAGTCGCGTGGCGGGTGTTACGGTCGCATACCTGCACCGTTGCGTTATGGCTGGGTCCGGCTTTGTCACAGAGACCCTGCAACAGCCTCGTGCCGGTTCGGTCGCTGAGGTGCTGTTGCGCGACAAGGACTTGCTCGAGCCGATCTTCATGGCGGGGATGGTCCTCGCCGTCGCCGACGACCACTACCTCGACCTGCGCTCGATGTTCATTCCGGTCACGGTTCCCGCTGGCGCTCCCGAGCCGGCGCTGCGCAACTTCGCGCCGTACACGGTCGTCCGTGCTGCTTTCGAAGCTGATGCGCGGGCCTGCTGGCTACTTGATCCCGAGGTCACGCCTGTCGCCCGCCTCGGCAGGGCGATGACGCTCCGAGCGCAGAGTCTTCGTGACACGCTGCGCCTCGGCTTGTTAAAGCCTGAAGACCGAGAACCAGCCGACCACTACGCGGAACGCAGCGGTAGGGTCGCTGCCATCGCTGAGCGCCACAGCCTCGAAGTGAAGCGCAACACCGACCAGGAGATCGTGTGGGTCGGTGAAGCACCGCCGAATCTGACCGAGATTATGCCTGTCTCGCCTTCAAGATCGGCCCACCAGTTTGCTGTGAGGAACGCGCCAGTCAGGATCGCGTACTTGACCTGAACCTCCGGAGCTACGCATGTGCCGAGTGGGCGTACTTTGGCGCGACCCAGGCCGCAGTGCAAAACGTGCGTGCTTATGCTCGACGTAACGTGGAGCGAGTCCACAAATATGAGCCCCGCGTACCGCACCTATTCATCCTTGAACGAGAGCCGGACGCTGACTTGCTAAAGGTCGTCGAAACCTATAAGCCCGAAGGAAAGCCAGTGCGCGGCTTCTTCAGGCAGCCGCGCTCAGCTGAGCGCCGACGTTAGTAATGGAAGCGTCCTCATGATCTTCGGTAAGCAAGCCCAGCG
>Ga0137397_10001435_pt1 | contig 16652 bp, 16 predicted proteins | sample czorhiz116metaG_FD_106658 | JGI IMG/M metagenome (GOLD analysis project Ga0137397, IMG submission 106658) | Vadose zone soil microbial communities from Angelo Coast Range Reserve, California, USA - czorhiz1.16 metaG | ecosystem: Environmental > Terrestrial > Soil > Vadose zone | place: USA... | reverse complement strand
GTCTCCAGAGCCAAATGTAGCGCGATCACTCCTCCTGTGCTGAAATAGAGGTAGCGGCTACGGGCGCCCACCCACCTTCCGCCGCGGCACTGAACCCCCAGCCTATCTAAGGTCATCTAACGCACGAAAGGACCGTACTTCGATGAAAAAATTCATCTTGCTTGGTTTGGGCCTTTTCTTCTTCGCCGTTTCGTCGCGCGCCCAGTCCGTCGACGCGAGCATCGGCTACTCCTATTTCCGTCTTGGCGGTTCAGGCGGACTCAACCAGAACGGAGCCAGCGGCTCGGTGGCCTATAACCCCACCCGGTGGCTTGGTCTAGTAGGGGATTTTGGCGGCTACCATGCCTCGCCTTCTGGTGTTTCCGTGAACACCTACACGTACCTCTTCGGTCCGCGGATTTCGCTGCGCAACCCGAGCCACATTACGCCGTTTGTCCAGGGTCTTGTCGGAGGCTCCCGCATCACTGTTGGTAGCGGGGGCGGCTCGAGTGACCAGTTTGCCTACAGCTTCGGTGGCGGTGTGGATCTTCCTCTTCTTCCGCACTTGGCCTTTCGACCCCAGGCTGACTATGTCGGCCTCAACACGCCGGGCAGCCATACCAACTGTGCCCGCATTTCCGCCGGCTTCGTCATCCATTTCTGACGCCTTTGCTTTTGCGGGAACATGTAGGGGCGGCTTCAGTCCGCCCCCTCTTTCTTTTCCCTAAGCGAATGCCAGGTAATTCTTCAGGTCAAGCCAGGGCGGCTCGATGCCCTGGGTGCGCAGCAGCACCGCAATCTGTGCCGTGTGTCGCATCTCGTGAATCATCACGTGCCACAGCAGGCCATCCACCGTGTACCGCTCCTCGGGTCGTGCACAATCACAATCCGTTTCAACTCGTCGTCCGTCAGCCCTGCAAGGTACGCACGGGCTTGGCGCAGGAGGTCCTCGTGAATCCAGAAGTCCTCTACGGCCGCCACATGAAACACCAGGCCCCTGATGCAGTCGATCCGCGCGCCGTCCAGCGACGGGCGGGATAAAACCTCGTCCGGCACGCTCTCCAGCGTGGCCCACAAGTCCCGGCGGGCGCGAACAAGGTAATCGTAGGCTTCAGGAACGTTCATTCGTCCTCCCTCAAGGCTCGCTCTGCTATCCTACACAATCGCTATCAGTGAATTGGGAAGCCACCGTGACACTCCCATCCCTCGCATCCCACGCCGCGCTAGCCGAGATTCGCGACTCCCTGCTCGAAACCTATGCGGGCAACGACGCCATGAACCAGCTCATCCTCTCAAATCTCGATGCTCGTGCGTGGCGCGCCCAGCCGCCGGGTCAAAACGGAAGTGGCCGGACGATCGCGGCCATCTTCGCGCATCTGCACAACAGCCGTCTTGTGTGGTTGAAGAATTCAGCGCCGCATCTGAAGTGTCCGCCGCCGCTCGATCCCGACCGCTGCACCATAAAGCAGGCAGCCGCCGCGCACAGGAAAAGTGCCGCGCAGTGCCTGCGCATGCTGACGGATGCTCTCTCGGCCGCTCCGAATCGCCGCGTCATGAAATTCTCTCGCGGCAGCTGGACGCAAACGTGGCCTGCTGGAGCGACCATGTTCGCTTACATGTTCTCGCACGAAGCCCACCATCGCGGTCAAATTCTGATGCTTGCCCACCAGCTCGGCTACCGCGTCCTCCACAAAACTCCTGGCGTCTGGCACTGGGAAAAACTCTGGAAACAAGCCGGCCTAACCACCCGCCCCCGCTAAGAGAAACCCTCCGCCCTCTTGCTTTTCCGTTGTTGGGGCGCTCGCGACACACATCTTCTTTGCGAATCTTACTTGCTAGACCCACAAAAACGACGGCTGATCTCTTCCCGTCGCCGCGCGAACGACGCGTTCCGCAATACGCATCCCGGTATCACCGTTCGTGAACACAACAATGGCCAACGGCGCTTTTCGGACGCGCCAGCAAGAAATTCTTCCAGCTTCCGTTATCGCCCGACTGCCACAAATACTCCTCTTTGTTTTGATATTCTTGCAAAACCCTCTTCTCGCAACCCGATTTTCTGGATAACGATCCAAAACCCACCGGGGCGGGAGCACCCTGAGCGGAAGCACGGAAATCGCTCCCGTAAGTCCTGTATTTGCCACTCTTACGAAAACAACCGGGTGTACCCAAACTATTCCCAATCTGGAACTCGGGCTTTGCGACCCACATCCACCGGTAGGCTCCACTCGTCCCAGCCCGAGCCAAAATGGTCATTGTCGCCAGCCTCCGGAAGCGGGAAAATACCTCTCTCCACACGAAAGGACTTTTCTCATGACCACGAGTGAATTCGCCCCGCCCAACCGTCTAATGATGACCCCCGGGCCATCCTCCATTGAACCGCGTGTGTACCGCGCGCTCGCCGCCCCCGTCGTCGGCCATCTGGACCCCTTTTTCAAAACCTGCATGAACGAAACGCAGGAATTGATGCGCCAGGTTTTCCAAACGACGAACCGCATCACCATGCCGATGTCCGCGTCCGGCTCCGGCGGAATTGAAACCGCCATCGTCAACACACTCGAACCGGGTGACGAAGCCATCGTCTGCGTGAACGGCTATTTCTCCGAGCGCATGTACGAAGTCGCCTCGCGCACGCAAGCCAAAATTACCAAAGTCGAAGCGCCCCTCGGTCGCGCCGTGGATCCGGAAGACGTGCGCCGTGCGGCTGCAGGTAAGAAAATCAAAATCGTCGGAGTCGCCCACGGAGAAACCTCCACAGGCGTCGTGACGAATCTCGACGGCTTCCGCAAAGTCGCCGATGAACTCGGCGCGCTCCTCATCGTGGACGCGGTCGCCTCCCTCGCCGCCGTTCCGCTAAACGTGGACAAGCAGCGCCTGGACGTCGTTTTCAGCGGCTCGCAAAAAGCGCTAAGCGCCCCACCGGGAATGTCTCCTATCACCGTGAGCCCGCGCGCGGAAGAAGTGTTGAGCAGCCGCAAAACAAAAGTGCAGAGCTGGTATTTCGACATCACCACGGCAATGGCCTACTGGGGCCAGGGCCGCCTCTATCACCACACGCCACCGATTTCGCTAATCTACGCGTTGCGCGAAGCCATGCGCATTGCGATGGAAGAAGGCCTCGAAACGCGCTGGGAGCGCCACCGCATGAATCAGCAAGCGCTGATCGCGGGAGCCGAAGCCATGGGGCTGAAAATGTTCGTGGAAAATCCAGCCGACCGTCTAGTCACCGTCACACCCGTAATGGTTCCCGCAGGCATAGACGACGTAAAATTCCGCGATCAGCTTCTCGAAGAATTCAACATTGAAATTGCCGGCGGCATCGGGCCACTGAAGGGAAAAATCTGGCGCCTCGGCTTAATGGGCTATTGCGCACAAAAAGCCAACGTCCTTCTTTTGCTCGCCGCGATGGAAAAAGTGGCGCTCGATCACGGCGCCCGCGTCCCCGCCGGCGCAGGAGTAGCCGCCGCCGTTCGCAGCTATTCCCACGCCGAATCCGCCCTCGCCGCGAAATGAGAGAGCGTTCAAGAAGTTGACAGGTCTTACTGAATACTGAAGACTGATGACTGAAAACTGCAAGCAGTTCTCCGGAGCGAACTAATGGCCACCACCCGCCCGATGCTGGCGAATAACGGCAAGATGAGCGATTTCGTCGGCGTCTTTGAAGTCGAATCAAAACTGAGCGGCAAAATCCATCGTTGCCGTTTTTCACACATGTGGAGCGGCATCGCCACGCGCCACGCCGACACAATTGACACGAAATTTTTTGTGGGGGACGAGGCACTGGTCGTCGGACTTGCGCAGACTGCCTTTGCGGATTTCCGAGCGAAGCACAACCGCGATTTAACCGACCGCGAAGCCAGCTTCATCGCCGCGGATTATTTGCGCGAACGCCTCGAGGAAGAAGACGAACGCAAACTCTACGACGTGCCTCACGACGAGGTCTTGCGCCTCATCGACCAAATCGGAATCAAATAAAGTAGGAATAGGAATTTTTTTAAAATCAGCTCGGCCCCGGAATTTCTGGCGGCGGCTCCGCGTGGAAAGCTTCCACCGCGGGATGCCGCAACCCATCGCGGCGAATAAAGTGAATCACCAGCAACATGAGCAGCGCTCCGCCGACCAGGACGGCCACGGCGATTTGCAGTCCCACTTGAAGATCGCGCAAATCGGAAATTTTTCCGATCGCCTGCGGACCCAACCCGCCGATGAGTTGCGTAGCGAACATGTATACGCCGATGGAAGTGGAATGTGCGCGTCGCGGCATCATATCGTGAATAACAGCCGTGACCGGCCCGTGGTACCACGACATGAAGAATCCCGCGATAAAAAGTCCCAACAGCACGGTCTGTTTTTCTTCCGACTGAATCGCGAGCAACAAAAACGGCGTCGCAAGAAGGAACCCCAGGCTGATAGCAATCAATCTCCCGTAAGGAAAACGCCGCTGCAAACGATCCGCCACGTACCCGCCGCAAAGCACGCCAAGAAGCAGCGAAAGCAAAGTGATGGCCGCAAGCCCCACCGACGCTTCGCGCAAACTAAAATCCTTGTAATTGACAGCGAAATCCACGGCCCAGTGAATCAGCGAAACGCTCGCGAAAGTGATGCAGATTCCCCCCGCAATCATGGACAGGAACGCAGGCACCGAAAGAATTTTTGAGATGGGTACAACTTCGGAGCGCGGCCCGCGCGGCGGCTCGTTGATTCCAAACAACGCCAGCGCAGGTAAAATTCCCGCGATCGCCACGACGAACAGCGCCATCTGCCAGCCATAGCGTGGAGCGATGATGCCTCCCACAACTTGGCCGCACGCGCCGCCGAGCAACATTCCCGCAGCGAAAATGGCTTGGGCGGAGGCCCGGCGCTCCTGCGGGAATGCGCCGGAGATCATGGACTGCGCGGCGGGCGCGTATGCAGCTTCACCGAGACCGACGAATGAGCGCGCGGCGAGGAGAACAATAAAACTTGAAGCGAGTCCACCGACGAACGTGGCCGCGCTCCAAAACAAAATTCCGACAGCGATGATAGCCTTGCGGCTGTAACGATCGGCGAGAAGGCCGAAGGGAATACTCCCGAGTGCGAGTACGACGAGCAGCATAGTTTGCAAAGAACCGAGCTGCTCATCGGAAATATTGAGCTGGCTGCGCAGCATCGGAATGAGCGGCACAAAGACCAGACGAGCGGCGAAGTTGACAAAGTTGATCAAAGCAAGTACAGCAAGAAGCCTGAACTGATACGAAGTCAGCGGAGTGGATTTGGAAGACATGCAGCGGCAATTTTTATGATTAGCCTGGAAATACGAATCAAGGGGATTATATACCGCGAATGAAAAATACGGCTGCGGCGAAAACAACGACGAGTGACCGTTTGACCACGGTGCTGTCCTACGGGGCGCTGCTGCTCCTTGGGTATTTCGTTTTTTTGATCTTGGAGCCGTTTCTTGTACCGCTGGTGTGGTCGGCGGTGCTGGCGATTTTCTTTTTTCCTCTGCACGCGCGTCTTGCAAAACGATGGAAGCCGAATCCCGCGGCGCTCGTGAGCACGCTGGGTGTGACGTTTTTACTGGTTGTGCCGGTGCTGGTGGTGACGGGCTACGCGGCGAAGCAGGCCGTGGACGCAACGGCGAGAGCGCAGGCAGTGCTGAAACATCAGGATCCGAATGCGCCGGACCGTGCGGAACAATGGTTGAAGAGCAAATTGCCGACGTCCATGAAGGACGTTGATTTTTCCGAGCAGCTTCAACAAGGCGCGGAAAGAGTGGCGGCGTATCTTGCGGGAAAACTTACGGGACTGCTGAAAAATCTCGTCACTTTTTTCGTGGATCTTTTCTTAATGCTGTTCGCGCTGTTCTTTATGTTTCGAGACGGGCACGAAGTTGTGCGCGGTGTGCGGCATTTGTTGCCGTTCGACAGTGAGATACAGTCGAAGATGCTCGAGGAGTCCCGCGACCTTATTTTTGCAAGCGTCGCCGTAGCGCTGGTGATCGCGCTGATGCAAGGAGCGCTCGGCGGGCTGGCCTTTACGGTCGTGGGAATTAAATCGCCACTTTTTTGGGCCGTGTTGATTGCGTTTTTTTCTCTTGTGCCAGTAGTTGGCTCGGCGCTCATCTGGGTGCCGGGGGCATTCTGGATTGCGCTGAACGGTCATTGGGGAAAAGCGATTGTGATTGTGGTGGTTTGCGGCGGCGTCGCGGGCATCGCGGACAATCTTGTTCGGCCGCTGCTGCTGCGAAACCGCACACGACTGAATGAATTGTTGCTGTTCATCAGCGTGCTCGGTGGCATCCAAGTGTTTGGCCTGCTGGGAATCGTGGCAGGACCGACGATTATGGCGGCGGCAATGGGCGTGTTCCGTGTCTATATGGAACATCGCGACGAATTGGAAGAAGCCAAGGCATAACTGGATGCAGAATACAGGCAGCGAATTTGGACCAGGGATTTGTGGCTGTGCTGGAGTACCCGCCCGTATGAACGAGCACGTATGAATGAATCAAAGAAAAAGTTTGGAAAACCCGGCGAGCTGACGGCGGAAAAACTTCGCTGGCGGTGTGAGCCGTCGCGGCTGCCGTTTGAGACGACAGCGCAAGCGGAACTACGGGAAGGATTCGTCGGCCAGGAACGCGCATTGCGAGCGCTGAAAATGGGCGTGGAGCTTGCCGCGCCCGGGTACAACGTGTTCGTTTGCGGGCTTGCGGGTACAAGCCGCGGCGGCACGATTGCGCGGATGATTGAGGAGTTGCATCCGGCGATGAAGGAATCGCCGGACCGCTGTTACGTGAACAATTTCAAGATTTCAGACCGGCCGCGGCTGATCTCCCTCCCACGTGGGCAGGCCAATGGATTCAAGAAGGACATGCAATCGGGCATTGATTTTCTGCGGCGGCGCATTCCGCAGGTTTTCGAAGGGGAACCTTTTCAGCGGCAGAAGGGGCGTATTGTCGAGCGCTTCACCGCGCGCGAAAAAGATTTGATGGACGATTTCACGCGGCGCATCGCGCGCGAGCAGTTTGCGCTGGGGCATATGCAGGTTGGCGCCGTGGCGTTGCCGGAAATTTTTCCCGTGCTCGAAGGGCAGATGGTGCCCATCGAGGATATTTCCAAGATGGTGCATGAAGGGAAACTCGATTCTCCGGTCGCGGAAGAAATTGAACGGAAATACGAACAATTCCGTCAGGAATTTACCGTCGTCTATCGAAAGACACTGACGCTTTCGCGCGAACTCGCGAGCGAGCTGAGTTACCTCGAACAGGAAGCCGCGTCGGTGCTTGTGGACGGCGTCATTGAAGAGCTGAAGGAAAAATATCCGGACCCGAGCGTTTCGGAATATCTGGAAGAAGTACGCCATCACATTCTGGACAATCTGGACCCGTTCAAGGAGCGGGAAGGAGAGGGCGAGGATCAGGCGTCAGAAATTCCCGAAGGGCTGGCAAAGCCTTCTGGGCCGGATCGCGACCCGTTCCGCTTGTATGGCGTGAATGTGATTCTGGCGCACGGCGATGAATCGGCTTCCCCGGTGATTTTTGAAACGACGCCAACATACGCGAATCTTTTCGGCACGATTCAGCGAGCGTACGATTCGCGCGGCGGCTGGACCAGCGATTTTATGGATTTGCGCGGCGGCTCGTTGCTGCGCGCGGACGGCGGATATTTGATCATGTACGCAATGGAAACAATTTCCGAGCCGGGCGTGTGGCGCGCGCTGAAACGCACGCTCAGTCACACGCGATTGGAAATTCAGCCCGCCGAGATGTTTTATCCCTTCGGCGGAAGCTCGATGAAGCCGGAAGCGGTGCCCATCAACGTGAAAGTGATTTTGATCGGCGACCGGTCCATGTACGAATTGCTTTACGACTACGAAGAAGACTTCCGGAAAATCTTCAAGGTGCGCGTGGAGTTCGACGAAGAAATGCCCATGAGCGATACGGTCATCGCGGAATACGCGGGCCGGCTGCGCGCGCTGTCGGAGAAAGAAAATCTTTCGCCGTTCGACCGTGGAGCGTTTGCCACCATGCTGGAACACGGCGTGCGCATGGCCGGTCGGCGCAACAAAGTGACGGCGCGATTTGTGGACATCGCGGATCTCGCGCGCGAAGCGAATTACGCGGCCAAGGCAGCGGACGAGCACGTGGTGCGCGCAGAGCACGTTCGCAAGGCGCTGAGTTCGAAGATGGAGCGCCACAACCTGATCGAAACGCGCATCCGCGAAATGATCGAGGAAGGTACGTTGCTCGTGGATGTAGCGGGCGAGCGCGTCGGGCAGGTGAACGGCCTGAGCGTGCTGGAAATTGGCGGCTATTCCTTCGGCAAGCCTGTGCGCATCACTGCGACGGCGGCGCTGGGAAAGTCCGGGCTGATCAACATCGAACGTGAATCGAATTTGAGTGGAAAATTTCACGACAAGGGCGTGCACATTATTGCGGGATATTTGCGCAGCCGTTTCGCGCAGGATAAACCGCTCTCGCTTGCGGCGAGCATCTGTTTCGAGCAGTCCTATTCGGGAGTGGATGGAGACAGCGCCAGCTCCACGGAAGTCTACGCGCTGGTTTCCGCGCTCGCCGATTTGCCGCTGCGGCAGGACATCGCCGTTACCGGTTCGATGAATCAGCAGGGCGACATTCAGCCAATCGGCGGCGTAAACGAAAAGATTGAAGGCTTCTTTGACGTGTGCCGCATCAAAGGCCTGACCGGAACGCAAGGCGTGCTGATTCCGGAAGCAAACGTAGAAGACCTGATGCTACGTCAGGACGTAGTCGAAGCCGTTCAGACAAAGAAATTCCACATTTGGCCCGCCGCAAAAATCGAACAAGGCGTCGAACTCCTCACTGGAGTTTCCGCGGGCTTGCGCAATGGCACGGGCGGCTTCGATTCCGGAACCGTGTTTGGCCGCGTAGATCGTCGTCTCTCCGATATGGCGAAAACCCTCAAAGAGTTTGAATGAGGTGCCCACTCTGTTGAGCACGATTCCCACCCAAAGCGAGGATGTCTTGTGCGCCAAATCCTAGGTGTAACGTTTCGTTGGGCGGCGGCGTGGACTCTGCTCGGATTGTTACTCGGCGTGCTGCTGATGATTGCACAAGTAGAGCCCTTTGCTGAATCAGGAGCAAAGCCCCTGGGATTGTCGTTCTACGCATTCTGGATTCCCTTGAGCGCTGGGGCCGCCGGAGTGTTTGGTTTCGCGCTCGGGCTCCTGTTTTCTTTGCTGATGGCGCTCGCAGCGAAGTGGAGGAACTCCTCAGAAATAAGGCCAGATGCTTTCGGCCGGTATGGAGCGCGCCTCCTGTGCGGCTTTGTCGCGGGAGCCTTGCTAGGATTGGTTTTCCTCCGCGACGGTTATGCCAGCATTTTCATCTTTGCTGGATTGGGCTTCTGCTCGGCTGGAATGTCCAGCATATTCATCTGGCGCAAGCTCAGGACCAACCAACAGAAATCACTTCAGCGTGCTTAAATTGTCCGGCCCAAGCAAGCTGTAGTGCTTAGGCCTATCCTCGGTTATTCTCTAACTCCTAAATTCAACGTAAGGGTGGTCTCCATGCGTATCGTCTATTCCGCAATTGCCTTCTTCGCTCTGTCTGTTGGAGTCTCGGCACAACAACAGCCGCCTAGCTCGCACTTTGATGGAAAGACTTGGTGGGAGCACGTGAAGTATTTGGCCGATGATTCGCTCGAAGGCCGCGACACGGGGAGCGAAGGAATTAAGAAGGCGGAAGCATACGCGGTCGAGCAGTTCAAGAAGGCTGGACTTGCGCCCGCGGGATCGGATGGATTTTATCAGGCGGTTCGCTTCACGCAATTTCAGGTGGACGAAGCGAAATCGTCGCTGGCAATTGTCGCGAATGGGAAGCTGGAATCAATCTCCTTTGCCGAAGAAGGATTTTTTAGCACTCGCGCCACGCGAAAATCCGCCACACTCACCGCCCCGCTGGTTTTCGTCGGTTACGGCCTCAAAGTTCCCGAAAAGAATTTGGATGAGCTTGCCGGCCTCGATCTGACAGGGAAGATTGTTGTTTATCTTGCAGGCTCGCCTGCGGACATTCCCACATCCCTCGCCGCGCACTATCAAGGCATCGGCGAACGATGGAAAGCGTTGCGAGCTGCAGGCGCCGTCGGCCTGATCACTATCTACAATCCTGCTTCGATGGACATCCCGTGGGCGCGCATTTCTGTGAATCGAAATCATCCTTCGATGGATTTGGCCGACGCGGAATTCCACGAGACCGAAGGACTACAAGTCGGAGTAGCGTTCAATCCCGCGACTGCCGAAAAGTTATTTCAGGGATCGGGGCACACTTTCGCGGAAATCGCGGCGTTGGGAAAAGACCGAAAACCGCTTCCACACTTTGCTCTTGCCACTTCGCTGCAAGCGAACGCAGTGATTCTCAGCTCCTCACTGAATTGCGCAAACGTGGTCGCCAAATTGGAAGGAAGCGATCCGGCGCTGAAAAATGAGTTTGTCGTGCTCTCCGCGCACGTAGACCACGTGGGAATCGGCGCGCCAATTAACGGGGACAAGATTTACAACGGCGCGATGGATGACGGTTCTGGTAGCGCGCTGGTTCTGGATTTTGCGGCGGAGATGAAAGCGCATCCAGAAAAACTGAAGCGCTCCGTGCTGTTTCTTCTCGTAACTGCCGAAGAAAAAGGCCTACTCGGTTCAAAATACTTTGCGGCGCATCCGACCGTGCCTGGCAAATCCATCGTTGCGGACGTCAACGTGGACATGTTCCTGCCAATCTCGCCTTTGAAAGTGCTGCGCATTCAGGGAATCTCCGATTCGGATTTGGGCGAACACGCGGCGGAAATCGCACGTTCATTTGGGGTGAAGCCAGTTCCCGACCCGGAGCCGCTCCGCAATCTCTTCATTCGCAGCGATCAATACAACTTTATTCATCACGGCATTCCGTCCGTCATTATGGACGTGTTTTTCGAGCCGGGTTCCGCGGAGCAGACGCTATTTAAGGACTGGCTGACGAATCGCTATCACGCTCCATCCGATGATGTGAGTCAGCCTGTGGATCTTGGAGCGGCCGCTTTGTACGAAGAAATTGCGCATAAGTTATTGGTGGACACTGCCAACGCGAATGCGCGGCCAAAGTGGAACGCGGATTCCTTTTTCAAACGCTACGCGGCGGATTGAACGACTTGCCGACAAAATTAGTTTGAACCTACTGTTGGGGCGAGATACGCCTGGCGGTGATCCACGCGATGGCCATTGTTGGCTGTGACGCGGAGAGTGTGCAGTTTGCCGTCAAGCGATTGCGGCGCGAACGAAAGATTGTATTCGTGGCGGACAATTTGCGCGATTTCCGCGTAGGTTTTTTCGTATTCCTTTGGGCCTTTGGGAAAATACGAACGGCCGCCGGTTGCCGTGGCCAGATTCCGCAAAAGACTGTCGCCATTGTTCAAGATCGGATCCATCTGGGCGCGACTTTCTTTTTCCTGGCTTGATCGTTTGTGTTTCTTCAGAGGCTTTTTGAGTTCCTTCGATGTGGAAACTGTCAGCACGCGTACGTCGCTCGCGCTGATATTTGTTTGAAACTGGCTCGTGATTTCTGGCGGCGAACTGTCCACGCCGCTGCTGATGAGGACGACGGTCTTTTTTCCTGGAACCGTGCTCAGCCACGCAAAAACGGCCAGGAGACTTTGAGTAAGATTCAGATCGCCCGAGCCGATGTGAAAATTCAGCTCGCGCAAGGCGAGGCGGGAAGCGGATTGATCTGCGCTGAGCTCAAACTGAACCGTTGCTCCTGAAGAGTAGCAAACGACGGCGACGCGATCGGCGGGAGCAAGGCTGGTGATGAGCGCGTCCGCCTTTTGAATGCTTTCCTTGCCGAAGAGGTACATCGAAGGACCGCATTCGAGCATGAGCACAACTTGCGCGGGGTCGTCGTTGGCCAGGAATTCTGTGATGGGCTGTTCGGTGCCGTTATCGAAGACGTGAAAGTCCGATTTTTGCAAACCTTCAACAAATCTTCCGCTGCTATTCGTGACGATGGCGCCGAGGTTGACGCGATTTACGTCCACGTGAATTGTGGGCGTAGGCGTTTCCTGTGCCTGGGAAAAAGTGGGACGCGCTACTGCTAAAAACAGAAGGATGAGCTGCCAGCGGCAGCGTCGAGCGAAAACTAAGGGCGGTAAGTCAGTCAATCCAGCCATCAAAGTGAATGCCGTTCGCATCCTTCCAGGAATATCCAAAGCTGAGATGGAGATGCCGCGCAAAGACTTTGGGGTCGATTTCGTCAATCCAAGATTTTTCCGGAGCAGGCGCGGATTTGTCGGAAGTCAGTCCGAGTAAAACCGAAGCACCCGTGGCCTTGTTGCGGCCGGGAAGATTTTTCAGCGATTGCCAGTCGAATTTCTGGAAGTCCAGAAAGTTCAAGCCGTTGATGCTTTGAGGATATTTTGCGCGGTCTGTGAGGAACGGATCCAGCAGACCCGCCTTGGCGGAGGAAGCATGCTGCGCAAGTGCTGGGTTCAAAGCGTCACGTTTGCTTGCGACGAGAATCATATCCGGTGTGACAGCCAAATGGATAGCGTTCGACAGGTTTTGTGCTGTTTGCTTTCCGCCAAAGGAAAGATTCAGAAAAGTGACGTTGCCTTCGTCGAGGTCGGAAGAGATTTCGTTAAGGAAAATGTGCCGGATTACTTTCAGAGAATTTTCTCTGTTGCGGACGCCGATGAAGTACGTATGTTTGCTGAAGTCGAAAGAAGAATCGTTTTGGAGAAAGCCAAGCTCTCCGGTAAAGGAATTGAGAGCATCGGTAATGGACATGCCTAGCTTTGCGCGCGCTATGGATTCGATCAGGTCCGTTTTGTCGTCATCGCCCTTTGCCGTAAAAGACTTCGCCACGCGCATCGCTAACGCATAAATGCCCGGGAGGTTGAGCTGTGTTTCTCGGTAAGAGACCGCGTCCGAAGAAACGTAGGCGAGGCTTGCGGGTTTTGCCTGTCCGGCATCCCAAATGTCAAATATTGTTCCGGTGGATGCGTCGCCGAGAAAAGCAAGTTGCATCCGCGCTTTTGAACCGTCAAGAACAATGCGGCCCGCGACAGAATGAAGCGCGCTAGTTTTCATTGCGTCCAAGACAGGCCCGGCGCGGAAACCGCCCGGGCCGCTGGCGTCCGCAGCAAGTTGGGTCACGGCCGCAATGTTGGCGAAATATTCGAAGATGCCGCCGCCAACAACCGAGTTTGCTTCCTTGAACGCGGGAACGCCGCCAAGAAATGGGGAAGGAGGCGCACCTGTTTTGGTGTTGCGAAGAGCTTTTTCGACCGCGGCGACATCGCTGGGGCTGAGGAGGGACGCAGAAGAAGCCCCGGCGCTTTTTGTGCCGCGAAGAATTTTTTCGATGACCGACGGTTCGCCGGAGGAGATGACGTATTTTCCGCTGTCCAGCCAATAGGAGGTCCCACTCTTTCCTTCTTCCTTTAGTGCGGGGATGCCGGCGATCGTAATTGTAGAAATGGTTCGCGGATCTTTTTCCGCTGCGCGCATGCGCAAAATTGCTTTTGCGAGCAGTGCTTCCTTGCCGGTGCGATCGTAAATAAAAAAGATGCCGTTCCATTTGTGCTTGTCGTCGATTAACCGCGTTGATGCGACGCTTTTTGCAGGCTCACTCACGTAGCCGATGGAAAACGGATTTTCGAGCAGAGTCAAATATTCAGAAAGTTCTTCGCGCGTGATTTTCGATTTCGCGTCCGAAGATTTTCCCGATTGATTCAAAAAATTATCAAACATCGCAGCACCAGCCGGCGCAAACTCCGGATCGTCCCAAAGCGCGTAAAGGGAATTTGCAGTGCGGGCGGCGGGCGTGGGGGCACCATGCCAGAGTACGTAGAAGACGGTGTTTTCCGGCAGACGCGCGGGATCGATGGATGTCTGGGATGTCTGGGCCGACGTTTGCGGGGACGCTTGTGCGAAGAGCGATGGCGCAGAGGCCAGGCAGAGCAGAAGCGACGCGCAGAAGAGCAGGGTGCGGCGAAATGGATTCATTGGGGAAGACTCCGGTCGGAGAAGACTTGATTCACTTATAAAGGGTAGCGAGGAGAACGGAGACAGAAAAGCCCTGTTCCGCTTTGTGTTTCCAGGATACAGAACAGGGCTTTTTTGAAAAAGTCAAAAGCGATTCTGGAGCAGCGAGAAAACAATCGCGGGCCGGCGGAAAAAAATTGTGTCGGCGAGCGCCCGATTTGCAGCGCTCGCTAGCGCTGCGCGGCGGTGGTTATTGTTTTGCCGGGGCTGCGGCCGGTGCTGCTGCAGGAGCGGCGCCGGCGTCCTTTGGCGTCGAGAGGTAGCCGGTGATTTGGTCTTTGCCGACGTTGAAGACAACGATTTCGTACGGCGTGCTGCGCGAACTGCCGACGTAGAATTGCACGGGTTCGCCGGAAGTTTTATCTTTCTTTTCGATCTGACGATCGTCGGCGACAACGGTGATGGTGTACTTAGATTTTTTTGGGTCAGTCTTGTTGAGATTCATCTGGATGGGGCCGACGCGCTGGGCGTTTTTGGCCCTCTTGACGGTGAATTCGTAATAGTTGCGATCGCCGCGGCGCTTGAGGTCTTCGAGATCGTCATGATTGTGCGCGATGAGGCCGCTCATGACGCCCATATCGCCCTTGGTGCTTTCGAGCTTGGCTTTGGTGGCTTCGAGGTCGCTGCGCGTGTCGGCGATGTCTTTTTTCGCGCCGCCGACTTCAGTGGCGACTGCGCCGATTTTTTCGTTGCTTTCGGTCTGCACCGCAGAGAGCTGGCTGGTGAGCTTTTGATCGGCGGCGATTTGTTCCTTGCGGATGGATTCGGCGCGGCTCTTGGCCTGGGCAACCTCAGAGGCGGTCATGCCAACTTTTTGCTGGGTGACTTCGACGATGCTTTTGAGCTCGGCCAGGCGGGTGTTGGCTTGCTCGAGTTGCGTGGAGAGCGTGGCGTTCGTTTTTTGCGCGTCGGTGAGGTCCTTGGTGAGCTTGGACGTCTGTGTATAGGCGAAAACACCGACGGCGGCGAGCGCTACGAACAACAGTGCGAATAAAACGGAGATCCAGCGCGGAGTTCCGGAGGATTCGTAGTGATACGAGTCCTGCGAACTTGGCACGTTGGGAGAAATACTCATTGCCCCTCCTCAGAAAGTGGCGACGAACCGTTTGGGGTTGAGATGCGGCAATGATTATGGCGCGGGTGGGGCGGTGTGTCCAGAAGGGGGAGAGGCGGGGTGCGCGACCGCTCGCAAGCTATGCCCGCTGTTCCCTTTTGGGAAAGAGAAGAGCCCGCCGCCCAATGCTCGACGATCGTCGAGCATTGGGTTCCTTCAACAAATCAACAAGCGGATCTGTAAAGGATGTCCCGGGACACTTTGTAATCCATCTCTCGGGACTAGACAGAAAAGAGCTAAGGGTAGGCCCACCACCCGGGATGGTGCTGCGGATTTACAAGCGAGGCGGCCAACGGAATCGCGTTCGGACGCCGAGAATAGTCCACCTGAGGCTACGCGGGCAGAAGGAGCGGGATTGGGGTAGTATGGCGCGGAAAAGAAGGGGAGGACGGGACGATGGGAGCGGATGCGGCAGCGGTGGCTTCGCCACGCGCGGTGAACATTGAGGATTTGCGGCAGATGGCGAAGCGGCGGCTGCCCAAGGCGGTGTTTGATTATCTGGATGGGGGGGCCGAGGGAGAAGTTACGCTGCGGGAGAATTGCCGGGAGTTTGAAAGAATCTTATTTCGGCCGCGGCATGCCGTGTCGTTTCCGGAATATGAAATAAAGACGACGGTGCTGGGCGCGGAGATTTCGTTTCCGGCGATGCTGGCGCCGGTGGGATACAGTCGGTTGATGAATCCGGGCGGGGAAGTGGCGGCTGCGGCAGCGGCAGGCGCGGCGGGAACCGGCTACACGCTTTCGACAATTTCCGGACACAAATTGGAGAACGTGCGCGCGGCGACGAAGGGTCCGGCGTGGTATCAAGTGTATCTGGTGGGCGGGCGCGAAGTGGCGGAGGGAGCGATTGAGCGCGCGAAGAAGGCGGGATTCAATGCGCTGGCGTTGACGATTGATACGGCAGTGGCGGGAATGCGGGAGCGGGATCCGCGAAATGGGATGAAGGAATTGCTTGGAGAATCGTTTGCAGCGAAGTTGCGGTACCTGCCGAATATTTTGGCGCATCCGCGATGGCTCATGGGATTTTTGCGGGATGGCGGCGTGCCGCATCTGGAAAACATTGTGGTGCCGGGGAAAGGGCCGATGTCGCTGGTAGATGTGGGAGCGGCACTTTCGCGGTCAGTGGTGACGTGGGCGGATTTGAAATGGATTCGAGAATTGTGGAAGGGACCGATTGTGGTGAAGGGCGTGTTGATTGGAGATGATGCGCGGCGAGCGGTGGATGAAGGAGCGGCGGGAATTGTGGTTTCGAATCATGGAGCGCGGCAGCTGGATTGCGTGTCGCCGACGTTGCGGGCGCTGCCGGAAGTGGTGGCGGCAGTGAAGGGGCAAGTGGAGATTTTGATGGATGGAGGAGTGCGACGCGGCGGAGATATTGTGAAAGCGTTATGCCTGGGAGCGCGAGCTGTGCTGTGCGGACGAGCGTATGCGTACGGATTGGGCGCGGGGGGACAAGCGGGAGTGGCGAGAGCGATTGAGATATTGAAAGCGGACGTGGAACGGACGATTCGATTGTTGGGATGCAGCTCCGTGC
>Ga0137397_10001434_pt1 | contig 16652 bp, 10 predicted proteins | sample czorhiz116metaG_FD_106658 | JGI IMG/M metagenome (GOLD analysis project Ga0137397, IMG submission 106658) | Vadose zone soil microbial communities from Angelo Coast Range Reserve, California, USA - czorhiz1.16 metaG | ecosystem: Environmental > Terrestrial > Soil > Vadose zone | place: USA... | reverse complement strand
GCGGCGCGGCGGGAGCTAGACTTGGTGGTCGTTGGGGACGGAGGTTGACCTGTTCATCAATGATAAGAACAGAGACGCAACAAAGGAGTGAAGAAATACCTGGTTGATTATTCTGTCGAGACAAGTTGCCTTTTTGATGGCGTTGAGGGAAAAAGGCGAGTTGGAGGCGAGAAGATTGTAAAGAGTGCATGGCTGTCTTCAAACTTGACTTCGACTTCGTTTCTCGCCCGAGACGCTGCCCCCTATAGCAAGCCATAAAAACCAACTGTTCATGAGCGGCTTGGAGTCACGAGCCACTAACGCATGAATGGCTTAGCGCGGGCCTGCGCGGCTCAAATTGCGGCTCAATATGGCTCAGGCTCGCGGTTTCGAGCCGAGCGATAGCACTACAGTTATACTGTAGTACTGTGCACGGTGATCAGCCGCGGAGTGGGTGTTTGGCAGGATACTGACACAGTACATGACAGGACATCAGTCGCATCAGTGGCATCACCACTGATTTCAAGTTCCGCTCACTATGTCCTGATGGGCCGGGTGCTGTCTGCAGGGTCGGTGCTGTCTCAAAAGTGGCAACTGAATGGAGCCGATTGGCAGAAATGGAGATGTTCACCATTTTTGGTACCAAAAATCCGAGCCGAGACAGGGCAACCATCATATCACGATCTGGTAACTAAAGCCTGAGAATACCCTCTTTTCAAGTCTTTTGTCTTTGGAAGATGGATTTAATCTGTATATTAGTCGTCAAGCTCAAGACCTGTGAGTAGCTCTGCTACTCCAACCTGCCCAGCGGCAACTCGAGTCCGAGTCAATCCACACTACCGCCTCTGGTTACCAGTAGTCTGAGAGTCATGGTCGATCCCATTGCACACATCGACCAATACTGTGCGTATACCCCCTGGCCTAGATTCGTAACTTTGGAAAACTCATCGGGCCCTCCTGTGACAGTGGCATTAATAAAGTTTTGGCACGTCTTGGGTGGTCTCTACATGTGAGTCACTTCAGTGGTGCCGCCCTGGCTCTCTGACAACATGTTGCGTGGCTCGACCTTCTAACCACTAGCTGGGAGTTCTTCACTACTCTTGATTACGAGTGGAGTGTCATCCGAGGACGTCGTCCTTATCGGCGGACAATATGGGTCCGTACTGACAAGCTCTTTTGAGGATCCCATTCCCATTGCCTACCAGTCAGCCGCTGATTGAATTAAACTTTGGGTAGATCTACTCCTTTACGCGTGTGTCTACCCTCATGGCTGTAATCCTCACCCTTCTCAACATTGATGCTCCAAGACCAATCAACTGCCAGGTGGGTACTGTGTCCTGCATCACCTCGTCACACACGAGCCTAATGGGGCTGTAATTCCGAAGCTCTCGGACATTTTCGCATTTGTGAGCAAATCCTCCGATGCGTCTCAGTCTTTCATCACACGGCGCTTTCCACTTTCTCTTCACTTTTATCCAGGTCTTTGGCTACCTGTCACTTTCCGCAGCAGTGTTATTGATCGTGCTCCGCACGTAAGTCCTAGTCCTCATCGTCTCACCATTACTTCGATATTCCCGAAGCGTATACTCAAAGGACCACCAGCACCGCGATCTGGAACAAGAATAAGATTGTCACTGTCATTTCAACAGGCATATGGGTTGTCTACCTGGCATTCATCGCACAAGGCAGGTCTTTCTCCTCTTCTGCAGATGAATGCCTTACGGATGTGGTTCTCCCTTAGCTATCTCGCAGGTGAAATCAGTCCAGATGTTTTTGATCTGTTGTGCTTATTTGTTTGCAGCTCCACTCGAAATGGACTGGTGGGGTTAACACCTGCAACGTACCCGACATGGAGCGCAACAGAATTGCCCTCATTGGCATGTTCACCACCGACCTTGCATTGGTTATCATTATGTTTCTTGGATTGTTCCGTTTACGCGGTCGTGGCGGAGGCATGTTTGGTCTTGGACTCCTCCTCTGGAAGCAGGTGAAGTGGTGTCAATTTGTGATAGTCGTGGTTCTCTCAGTCCCCTAATGGAGTTCCTGTTCGTAAGGGTGCTTTTTGGCTCTTGTTTGCCGTAGGAGCCGGGTTTGTTGCAGTGGCAAGTACTATATCGTGAGTAGTTTTGTGCTCATCGCTCACGGACACTGCAGGTGTTTGTTTGTTTGAACCTGAGCCGTAATCTCTTCTTTCCCATCTGTCCGGAAGGATGTTGACCCAGAATGCTCCTCATATCAGCTCTCCTTAACATTGTATGTGTTTCTCTACTGTGAGTTACGGAGAGCACCAGCTTCTGACGTCCCCCCTCCCACCTCCAATATAGATGTTCATAACTCCCGCGCTGATATCAATGTCGATAACTGCAACACGGATATACACCTCTCTAACGGACTTCAGCTCTCCCGCAGATATGTACGGCGGTCTTTCATTACGCTCTTCATCACGCTTACTGAGGTCAATGTCTTATTAGCGTGGTGGACCCGGACCTCGAAAGGGGTCGTCGCACCGTCTCGAATGCCAAGCGGATGCCCATCGTGCACGTGTCCCGCGAGCAATACCGTGACCCCGCGCCGCAAAGTGCCACTCTAATTATCGATATTAGTAGGCAGCTGTGCGACAAACCGCAAGGGCTGAGCCTTGACGACACTCTGGAGAGCGGCGTGGGAAAATGAACGTTGTGAGTAGAATCTCCCCTTCCAAGTCAGAAGACACTGGATGATGGCGAGTGCGCGGCGTGCAGTACGCTGCACGATGTGAATATGAGTTTTGATGGTGGTGAGCCTCAGGCTGAAGCGTTGAGCAGTTTTTGTTGTATAGCTACAGTGGTATTGTAATCGTCTATAAATTCTGGTTGTATGCTCCCTGGCTTAGCTCTGCAGGTTGGAAAGCCTTAAGCCTGTCTTGTAAGTGGCGCTCGAAATGGTTTGCCTCCTCACTGGTCGCTACATGTGAGCCGGCCCAATGCCAGTGGGGTCTTCTTGACGCTCTAATTGCATGCTACGTGCCCCCACCATCCACCCCGAGCTCGGTCGAAGCTAATGTACGACCGGTGTACTAAACGAGATAGCCCATCCTGATCGTGAAGGTAGACAGGTACATGCAGCGTGTTGAGACATCCTCTGGGTACGTGGCGCAAACCCATGTAAATGGCACACCAAATGGACGGCATCTGAAAGACGCCTCGATGCCCGCGAACTTGCCAGTCACAGTAAGTAGAAATTCAGTAACGCCGTCGGCACTCCGAGTGCCGACAGTGAAGCCCGCTCCGCATCCGGGCCGCTGGTCTTCGCACCTTTCCTCCGCCGCAGACTCAACCTCCAACTTGCAAGCTGACTGCCCACCTGCCGCGACAAGTTTCGATCCACTCCGACCGAGCCCAACACGACGTGTACCTCTACTTCGCCGTCACACAAGCGCTCCACGCGCGCATGAGTAGTGCAACCGGAGGTAGTAGCGGCGGTGGTCGTGCTCTGACTGCGACGCGAGGAAGCCGCCGAGGACGACGAGCCTGGGTTCACTGAGCGAAGAAAGGCTTGCGGAGAGTCAGAACTATTGTTTGGAAGAGAGCCAGCCGTGTGCATGGAGAAGCAAGATCATTCAACGCAACCGTATTCTTCCGCAGGACTCGGATGTTTCGCTCCTTCCCACAGTCCACGGGTTTATTCGATCAGCCAAAGCAGAAGTTATATTTCTCGTCTCATTGAACATGCCACTGGCAATAATGCTTTCTTACCCGAGCGAGTCCTTTTCTATCAGTTTGTCTCAAGTTGTACCCCTCCGTCACATCATATGGATCCACCAAACTCCTTTCGGGACCCAGAGACGAAGCAGTGCTCGCGCAGAGAACGGGAGAGGAAAGTCAACGAAGGGTCCCTCACGAAGGCAAGGCTCGAACTTCAGTCGTTTCATTCCTTTTTGTCGATGGACACCAGGAAGTCGCCCGACTCTTTCCCGACCACACACAGAAGCTAATGCACCGAAAGGGAGTCACTGTGGGACCCGTTGCAAGTAACCGTGATGTGGAAGATGGGAAGGCTTTGGTTGCGCAACTACTCCTCGAGCAGGCCGTATACTTGGACGCGCCGCAGGCCAAGTGGGGTTGGACATCGTTGCTTCTGGCAACACGAGGTGGGAATTTGGATGTGGTCATTGTGGTGTGACTTTTGCTCAACCGCAGGGCCGATGTGGACGCGCAAAAGGCGGACTTCGTTCAATATTAGTGGTGTCATCTCGTGGTGTGTTAGTATAGTAACGGATACTTGCATATTTTGGGCGTCCCTTTCGCGCATGGAATAGATACCTATATTACAAAGAGGGTTGGATGACATCCCACTGTACGTATCGTCGGCCCGGGCCTCGCCGCCTCGGTAATGTTGATCCGATCTGCGTGTCGTGATGGGAGGGCCGGATTCCTCGGATTAATGTTCAGCATAACAAAGTCCCTCGGATAGACGGGTGGTGACGCTGACCAAATCCGCCGCAGCGAAAGAAGCAAAGACAATTGCTCCAAGACAATTGCACCCAGGCCGTACCAGAATTCGAGAAACGATGGCTTTTTACGAAGCAGGTGCATCGGCGTTTTTCCCCTATGAAACAGATACCGGGTGCACATTACTGCCTATGATGATCTCCTCCTATTTGATACAGAATGCGGGGCTATGATCGAACACTCGGATAGTCACGGTCTCGATGATGGCACCAAACAGAGCCTCTTGAATCCCGAAGGCCTGAAGAACCAATAAGGTCCTATATCCTCGGTGAGTTCTCGCAGTAGCAGGTGGTTTCTATAGCATACCTAGGACCCGGAAGGGGGTATGCCTATTCTGTCTTTCAGGTCGTGGTATGACTCGCCGGAGTCGCCGCTCTTAGGGCTTGGTGAGTGTTCGGTGTCTCAATCGCCACATGGCTCTTTCTTTGATAGGACATACAGTCACGTCAAATGAATGGCGGGATCTCCGCTCACGATAGTTGGGCCATGTCTCCGAGTCCGAGGCATCAAGGCATCAAGGTTGCATCAAGGTCAATGGCTCGTTAACTTGAACGGTGTTATCCTGATGACCATCATGATCATGATGAACGGGTCCTTGTCCTACAACTTGAACCTGGTATGTATATATAAACCGCCAAGATCTGTGAGTAGCTCTGCATCACCAACCCGCACAGCGACAATCCACACCACCACTTTCTTCCGGTCTGAGGATGGTCAATTTCCACAGCGCTTTTGTAGTCACTGATGAATACTGTGCGTATGCTCACCGGCCTAGATCCGTGACTTGTAAATTTTATCTGGCCCTTCGTGCGACTCTGACAGTGGCATTCATAAAGCTATGTCACGTCTTGGGTGGCCTCTACATGTGAGTTAGTCTGATGGTGTCCCCTGGATCTCTGATAACATGGTCGTGGCCCGACCTTCTAACCACTAGCTGGGAGTTCTTCATTACACTTGACTACGAGTGGAGTGTCATCCAAGGACGTCGTCCTTACCGGTGGACAATATGGGTCTGTACTTACAAGCTCTTCTGAGGACCCCATTGCCTACCCAGGAGTCAGCCTCTGATTGAATCAACCCTTGTATAGATTTACTCTTTTACGCGTGTGGCCACCCTCGCGGCTGTAATCCCTACCCTTGTCAGTCTTGATTCTGCAAGACCGATCAACTGTCAGGTGGGTGCTGTATCCTGCATCACTTCGTCGCGCACGCGCCTGATGGGGCTGTAATCCCAAGCTCTGGGTCATTTTCACGTTTGTGAGCAAATCCTCCGATGCCTTTCGGTCTTTGATCACACGGCACTTTGCACTTTGTCTTTTTCTTTTTTTCCAGATCTTTGGTTACCTGTCACTTTCCGCAGCATTGTTATTGATCGTGCTCCGCACGTAAGTCCTAGTCCAGTCCTCCTTTGTCTCACCATTACTTCAATATTTCCGAAGTAGATACTAATAGAACTTACCAGCATCGCAATATGGAACAGAAATAAGATTGTTATGGCGCTTTCGACCTGCATATGGGTTGTCTACCAGGCATTCGTCGTACAAGGCAGGTCTTTCTCCCTCTTCTCTCCTACAAAAAAATGAGGGCTTCTTACGAATGTGGTTCGGCATCAGCTATCTTACGGGTGAAAAGTGAATTCAGAATTTTTTGACCTGTTGTGCTTAAACTGTTCGCAGCTCCGCTCTTCGTGGTCAAGTAGGTTCGACACCTGCAGCCTGCCCGACATGGAGCGCGACAAAACTGCCCTCATTACCTTGCTCACCATCGACGTCGCATTGGTCTCCATTATGTTTCTTGGTCTGCTCCGTTTACGCGGTCGTGGCGGAGGTATGTTTGGCATTGTACGCCTCCTCTGGAAGCAGGTGAGGTGGTGGCAATTCTTCGCACTGAAACCATGGTGCTCTCAATTCCCCCTAATGAATTTTCTGTTTATAAGGGCATTATTTGGATCTTGTTTGCCGCTGGGGCAGGGCTCATTGCAGTGGCGAGTATCATGGGGTTTCTTGCTCTCTTCGCTCACGGACATTGTATACTGCAGGTGTTCGTTTATTTGGACCAGAACCGTATTTTCTTCTTTCCAATCTATCCTGAAGGGTGCTAACCTACTCCGAATATCAGCTGTCCTCAATTTCGTACGTTCTTCTATGCTACGAGTTGCGGAGAGTGCCAGCTTCTTATGTCTCCCCTCCCGTCCCACCCCCCAATATAGATATTCGTGATGGTCGCGCAGATTTCGATGTCGATCACCGCGACACGGATATACATCTCTCTGGCGGACTTTAGCTCTTCAGCTGATATGTACGACTTTCATTAATTACTCTCTCCATCGTGCTTAATGAGGTCGGTGTCTGTAGCGTGGTGGACTTGGTCCTCGAAAGAGGTCGTCGTGCCATCTCGAATGCCACTAGCCTGAGCAAGCCGATGCCCGTCGTGCAGGTGCACGTGGCCCACGAACAGTATCCCATGCCGCCAAGCGCCGCTCTATCTCCTAATAACCGTGGGAAGCTGTGCGACAAACTGCAAAGACTGGGAGCCGAGCCTTGACGGCAATATGGAGAGCGGCATGGGAAAATGAACGTTGTGGGTAGAACCCCTAATTCGAGTCAGAGGTCTCTGTGAGTCTGTGGATGACGGGTGCCAACGCGTGAAGTACGCTACGAAATGTCTATCTATATGTTTCTCTTGAGTAGATAGATTTTATTTATAGTTAAGTAGCATGAAGAGCTGGTCACCTGTATTTGAGCGTTGCTGTCGAGCAGTCGTGCAAAGTCTATCCATGTACATGTAGTACGTAGCTTTTCTGGACCCACCTCAGGCTACTCTCTCGATATCCGCTCTACTGCTCTCTGCCTATCTGGGGGTCATTAACTTACACGGTCCTCTTGTAATCGTCCATGAATTCTGTGTGTATGCTCCCTGGTAAATCTCCGCGGCTTGGGAAAGCCATTGCGCCTGTCCCTCCACTGGCAGGGGTCAGCAGCATCGTGGCGGACAAAAGGTGAGTCGGCCCGATAGCGTCACCGGCCTTGTTCTTGCTCTATACGCTAATCATAAATCGCACGCTGCGTGGCCCACCCTCCAACCCGAGCGGGGAAGCTGGTAATCTCATCGAAAGACTGCCTTTTATTTCCCTACCTGGTGGTTTCGTCAACAGAAAAACCTCTGATAAAAAACACATTAGCCACCCTGAACTTCTCAGATTATATTCTCAAGGAGAGAAAACTACCTCCCTCAACTGTCAACTTGAAATTTGTTCCTACCAAAATCTCAAGTTGTCACGCCAGGGTTACATCATGGACAAGACGTCGTTTTCTGATTCAGAAGTTCCCGTTGCTCACCCGCGGCCACTCGCAGCGCCCAGATAGTTATGCACCGCCAAGGCTCACGCCATCGGGGACTCGGGAATGATGCGAAGCTAGCCATAACTCGTAGCGAGAGTTTGTCATTAATTGGAAAATAGGAATAAGCTGGGTGGCGGTGGACGCACCACGCATCTATCGATGACGCTGCGAAGGTTGTGCCAAAGGCATACGGTACAGTAATAAAACCAAAAAATAATAATCACGGTAAGTGTAAGTAGGGCAGCTCAGCCCTCCGCCTCTAAGAGAGCAACTATCCCATACGCTGCCGCAGCCGCGGCACCACCCACTGCCAGCGTAGAGACTGCGCCCCATACGTATCCACCTGCTCCCTTGCCTGCTGCACCAGTAATCCTCGCCTTGACAGCGCCGAAGATGAGCAGAACGATACCAGTGAAGACGGAGGAGTAAATGAGCGCGATATGCGCCTTTGGGATGAAAAAGTAAGGGATTAACGGGATCGTGCCACCAAAGAGGTAGCCCATCCCGATCGTGAAGGCGGACAGGTACATACGGCGTGTTGGGACCTCCTCTGGGCACGTGGAGTCAGCCAATGTAAACGGCACAACAAGAAGACAGGATATGAAGGACGCACCGATGCCGTTGCCAAACTTGAGCAGAAATTCAGTAACACCAACGGTCTGGCTCCACTTCAGCCCGCGCTCGGCATCTGAGGGGCCTTCGCTTCGTTCCGCTGCCATAGACTCGACCTCCAGCAAGCTGATTGCCACCTGCCGCGACACGTTTTGACCCACTCCGACCGGGCCCAACACGGCGTGTACCTCGCGCTCCACTTCGCCGTCACACGAGCGCTGCACGCGCGCATAAGTAGTGCGGCGGAGGTAGCGGTGGTGGTCGCGCTCTGACTGCGATGCGAGGAAGCCGCCGACGCCCATCGAAATGGCACCGGCGATGAGCTCGGCAATGCCGCCGAGAACGACGAGCTTGGACTCGCCGAGCGAAGAAAGGCCTGCGGTGAGGGCGAAGGGAACGGTGAGGCCGTCCGAGAGGCCAATGACGCTAATAGGCAGACACAATTGGTTAAAGATTTTGTCTGGAGGAGTGTCGGGCGTGGGCGCAGAGATGATAATCCCGGGAAAGAGACGTCCGAGATGACAAGGCTTGGATGCGAACCCACCCACTGCGGCCGCACAGAGACGGAGAGACTTACACGTCACGGACGACGTCCGGGTCTATGAGCTGACGTTCATCCTCCCCCTTTAACTCCTGGCAGCAAATCTCGCCCTCGCGGTTATGGCGTGCACACTTTGCCAGAAGTGGTGGTTGCACGGATGGTGCCGTTGCGTCGATTGGCCATACGGGTAGCTTGTTTCTTGTCGAGCCGGCATTCGCGGTGGTGCGTGGAAGTGGGACGGAGGCAGGTGTTCCCGAAGACATTGGCGGAAAGTGGAAGCGAAGAGAAAGAGAAATGAAAGGAGGAATCGACATATCCGAACAAAATATATACACACTCATTCGGACAATTCGGCCCGGTTCCATCAGCCACCCTTCACGGCTCATTCCACCCTTCCCCAAACACGAAGCCCTCCAAGTTGCGGAGGAAGCAGAAGATCTATGAAAATATTCCAGAGTCAACAAATTCAATTACGCCGGATGCCAGGAGTTAGACAGCCTGAGCTCGGGGCCAACCCGCATCTCTCAACCGTGACCTTGGCTCAGGTCCCACCATCGGAGTCCTCCATTGATCTTTCTGGTGGGATTCCACTGGCCCAAAGAGGAACAACATAATATCAGTCTGACACTGTCTGATCAGTCATGATGAACCCAGGGCCAGGACCAATCATGATCGTCTGGGCGCAGGGATTGGAGACAATAAGGAAGCGGATGCCAGGGAACGGAAAAGGGACTCAGAACCTCAGGCCTCATGCATCATGGGTGGCACCCTTCAAGCTGTCCGACAAACCCACCCACTGTCAGTGCCCGCTACTAAGGCCTTGGACTATAATTCAGGAGAACCGAACTCTGCCCTTAGTTCCTAGCTGCGAGGGCCATCCGCCCACTTGTTTCTCGAAGCGACCAAGACTTGCTACTACAGTAGTAAGAATCCTTCCAAATCTTTCGTTATAAGCAAGTCAAACCTTATTTCACGTGCCTATGTTGTCACCAGGTATTATTCTGAGGGCTGAATGTAGTGTGAAATATAACTTGATTTGATAAAACAATTCCAAGGATTCAACAGAAGTTTTGACACCGTGCCACAGTACCAGTTTGAGTAGCGTCATGACTCTAGTTCAGTACTCAGGCTAGCCATCGATGTCAAGACCATAGCTTCGATGCGACAGATAACACGCACGCACATATGTACAGGGTATCTCTGCGTCTCCACGACAAGTGCTCCCGAGATAGGTCTCATGCAAGCGCAAATGAGGGTTGCCATCTCATCGACACGGAAAGGAAAATGAGGCGTAGAATGGAAGAAGACTCTGGCAGGAAATATGAAGCAAAGACGGGAACAAGCATTTCAATTTCCCAAAGGTACTGCGCGAACCCTATGACCATCACGAATCGGACGCAAAGCGTCTTCTGGAGGGTAAGGGAAAACCTCTCCCACTGGCACCTCGAGGATGAAGATTAGCACTGCAGTCCCCTCGTGGCTCTGCTCTTGTATGCTATGGTTTGGTCCCGGGCACGCTCCGGCGCTCCTTTGCCTCGGTGTTGCAGCCGCCGAGTACTACTGTATCGTAGGACGAGCGCACAAGGCATGCCCATAGTCGGGGTACTGGTTTCCGAGCGAACAGCCCGAGGGAAATGCGGTTCCGACTTCGCGGTCTGACCTATACAGATCACGAGACGTTGTTCCCATATATTGTTATATTGTGGCTTGCGCCCTGCACCACTGGCACCTGAAATGGGTGAAAAAATAAGTACACTTCAGTTTGCAGTTCGTAATCATTGATGGGACAACCGCTTGCGCACCTCCACTTTCAAGCCTCCATGCCATTGACATGCAGTTGTTGGGTATAACAAAGTTGTTTGAAGGAGGGAGATTTGGATTGCAGGTTGATGGCGACTGGAACCTACTATAGACGCAAATATCTATCTATGCTTGACCAAGATAAAGCACGATAAGAGGGTAGGACGGGGAGGTGTCCGCGAAAGGGTACAGCCTTTCTACCCCAACAAGACACAGAATATTACATGTATATAGCACAGCACGGTAACAACCAAGAAGGGGAAAGGAGCAAGGAGACATCAGAAGTCGCCCAAATCAATCTCGATGGCATCGAGAACACGCGCATGGAAATCGCCTTTCCCAGCGTCAGCCTTGGACGGACTGTGCTCTGAGGTCGTCTTGGTGAACGATGAGTCCGGCGAAGGCGATCCGCCAGGATTTGGCGTGGTAGACCTGAGCGTAAACACGTCTCGATCTCAATCGGGCTGCACTTCGAAGGTTGACTACGGGAAGGAAATCCGTACCTCGATGCAAACATTCGTGGTACAGTGCGTAGACGTGCGCTGGGGTCGAGAACGTTAGGAGTGCCGAGACGGCGTTCCCGCCGCTTACGCTCCGCCTCTTGCAGCTCCGCGCGGCGGATCGCCTCCTGGTTCGCCTTGCGGTTACGCTCATTCACCTTCGCAAGCAAGGCGCTCGAACCTTCAGTAGGCTCAGACGAGACAGGTGGACTCTCTACGGCAAGCTCCGCAAGCTGTGAATCGAGCATGGCGACCTCCGTTTTATCGTTACGCCGCAGTGCAAGCGTGCGCGCTTGCATTAGCCTCGCTCTTTCCAACGTAACCCGGTTGGCTTGCGGCTTGACGGCGTCACCCTGTAACTGACTCTTGCGCCGGAGCATGGCAGCGATATCACTCTAGAATTCACGCCTGAGTATGAAGACAGACTGCACGATGACGAAGCGCGTACTTCGGTCATAGGCTGGTTGGTGAGCTTTGTTATCCGGGCGCACTTTTTATATAGATCGCGCTTTGTCGGTAATTTGATGCGGGCAGCGTCCCAGGTGAGCTTGAAACGGTTGAATTCCCCCTAAGACGACTTAGCGGCGACGTTCCGGAATTTCTCTGCTTCCCACTGACCTCATTAAAGTCTACGTTCGAAACCCTGTCCATCGGGACGACTTCCACAGAAGCACCATACTTGAGTTCTAAAGCCAAATTACAAGTGACCTTATCATTAATTTTATAATGCTTGGGATGGTTCTGAACTTCTAGGAGGGGTTCAATCCAAATGAATAAAGGATGAAAGAGCACGCACGAGTAATTTCATAGATGCGATATTTATCCACTCCCACGAGGTAGCGGACATATGCCCCTGACAATGATTGTCAAAGCAAGACAGATTAAACATAGCACCGGAGGTACCTCTGACGTAGTCTTCGAACCAAGGGGCCAAAAAGTGCTTGGCGAGAGCGTCTCGCGTCAAACGGACCTTGTTAAGGTCCGCCATTGTCATAGGCTCGTCGTTTTGAACTGTCATGCCCAAAAGCTTGCGTTCTTTCTCCTCTTCCTGCTCAAATTTGGTAATTTGGCCATCCTCTGCCTCTTCGTCTGAGGTTTCCATTTCCATAGGAGAAGATGATCTGTCACGCTTCGGAGAGCTACGAGACTTGGACAGGATTGAGAGAACGCAATGCATCGTGTGGATGAAGCACATACTCGCTTCCTCTCGTCCTTCGCTTTTCGTTTCGCTTTGAGCTCGTCAAGCTTCCGCGACTTTTCCTTAGTCGCGCCTCGAACGGTGTGCTGGCCTGTAAATAATACCGTCTAAATGGGCATGTGGGAAAGTTTTGAAAGACGCACGTTTCGCTGCCTTAGCGACACTGTCGCCATCGCCGTCTTTCTGAGCTTTCAGCATTTGGTCTAGATTCCGTTTGTCTGTAATACGTTGGATCTCCTCAAGGCGTTGCGCGAGCAGTTCTTCGCGTTCTATCTCCGGCATTTCTAGGAGGCTATTTAATCGTCAGTTAGGCTTTGGAGGCAGTGCCCGAGCGTGGCTGTACCGCTGGCGGTCGTATTCATCGATGAATTTGCCGTCAAGTGGGTAAGGATTCTCCTCGACATCATCTTCTTCACTCTCTGGACCGTCTGCATCCGAGGTACTATCCATCGCGGGGCTACATAGAGAAATGGTTTAGTACCGGTACCGAGGAAGGTAGGGAGGGAAGTCGCGCTCACTCTGCTTTCCGACGTTTAGTTCCGCTCTTTGAGGAGCCCTGGCGGCGTTTGCGCTTCTTCTCTGTAGCGCCAGCAAGTTCCAAGAGCTCGTCTGAAAAGTCTCCATCGGAGTCGGACATTGTGGATGTGAAGGGTAGAGGCAAAAAAGGGATGGCTGTGTCTCGCGATCAGGCGAAACAACAACAACTGGCCGGTAATTGCCGAGTCACTGCGGCCCGGCTTGGCTCGAATCACGTGAGTTGACACTCGGACATCTCGCATCCTCGCTTACCATTAGGTTTTGGCAATAGACCGTCATGTCCCCAAGCTGCCATCTACTCGACTTGCCAGATGAGGTCCTCCTCTTCATGGTGATAAAGTTGCCACTTGCAGACCTCTCATCTTTAATGCATTCTTGCCGACGCCTTTCCGTCCTGATTGCACAGTCGTCACTTGTGCAGTATCTCATCCAGACCATGCGTAACGGGCTCTACGATCCTCTAGTCAGCGACATGTCCATTCCACAGCGCGTCAAAACACTAGAGATTTGGGAGAGAGCTTGGCTTGAGCTTACCGTGAGCGAACCCTCTCAGCGTTATCAGCTCACGGCAATTGGCCTAGACGACCCAAAAAGGTGTAGGGTCCAGAGCGGCATCCTTATTGGCACTCAATTCAACAATCTCCACCCCCCGGGGGCATACTGTTACCTTGACTTCTCACACCTGCTCAACCAACCAAAGGTTGTCGCCCGAATCGATATTCCCAACATAGGCGGCGATGCCCATGTCCAATCTTGGACGTATGCCCCAGAAAGCGACCTCATGGCCATCGTCTTTCAGTCTGTTTCGCTTTCCTGCTATTGTGCGATGAGGATTCATAGATTTTGCATCATAGATCAGATAGGCGATGCGGCCCCCCAAAATTACAGTTCCATCAATTCTCTACTGGGAGTCTGCATCCAAGCGCCGCAAATTACTGTCTGGAATTTAATCAGATCTCGATCGCGCGGGCTACATGCGTAGAATGTTGTGGGGACAATATGGTGGCAGTTATCCTCGACGGAGAGGGGAGGGGAGGTGGCAATGGCGACTACATATTCTTAGTAGAATGGAAAATTGGCCGCATTACACTGGCGAGTTCACTCACGATATAACGCCACCAGTACTGTACTCTGACGTGCAGTTCAGCTCCAAATGGCGAAGCCCGGAACATATGGTGCTCTGGTCACCTTTCTATCCCGTGATATCCTCCTGTTTGCCCTGCGAGATACCTTCGCGCTACAGGTTTGCAAACTAACCACAGCTGGTATTGAAGCCGCTCCCATCCTTCAGACCCTCTGCTCGCTCAAACTTCCTGGCCTCCTCAGCGGTCAACAAATCGCCGACCTCCGCTTATCCCAGCCCTCACCATTGTCCGGGAATCATCACCCTGCCTCACCTCAGCGGTCTCGTTCGGTGTTTCCATTCAGGAGTCATCCCGAGGATGATATCCTCGCCTTTGATGTTCACTTCCGCGACGACCAAGGAAGGAGAATCATTTTTGTCGCTCGTCGCCGCGCTATCCTCTCGCTCGCCGCTGCTACCCCGCAAGCCACCAGCATGCAGCCTGCTACCAGAGCGTGGGAAGATTGGGGCCCGCGAATGACGCACTGGATGGAATTGGACCCCCTGAACGACTCGATCAGTCTTGCAGGCTCGCGGTGCGTCCTCGTGAAATACTCGCACCTGCGTGACCACTTTGTGCTCGACCTGCGCGACTTCAACTCATATCGCGTCCGCGCGCGGAGCGCACATGACAAGACCGTGACGGCGGCCGCGGGCGGCGTCGTAGCCCACCAGACGGTCCTGTCCGCTGAGGCGTGCTTCGAGGAGAACGTCGTGTCCGAACTGCCATTTGTGTCGATCAGGAAGGAGAACGTAGGGAGCCGCGTGTTGCTGGACGATGAGTGGATGGCGGAGATTTTGGTGCGTAGGCTGTTTTTCTTTCGTGCCCTTTTGCCTGCGTCTGACCCAGTGCGTGCTCACAACCTCTGCCGCGACCGACAGTGGGATCAAGCTGCCCAATCGCAGATCATTCAGTTCCGTACCCTCACTTCACCTGCGGAGCTGTGCGCTTGATAGAATACTTTACCCTACTTCTTCAATTTCAGCTACGGACAAATTGGTTTCGAGCAACATATCCTCTGCCGATGAGTTACAAGTAATTTGCTGGGGCAATCGGGGCCCTGATCCAAGGGAGTCCCGATGTAACATTCTTAATGATCACACGACGCCAGACGCCAACCCCTGGCACAGATCAGGAAATTCCAAGTATTGTACGCCTACGAGCCAACGAGGCACATATGCTACGTGTGACCTGGTATCAAAACTTGGCTGTGTCTAGGAAATTAAACAGGAACAGGAAACCGACGAAGCCGTTGCTACACTGCGCTAGTATTGTGAAAATTCCATGCCCTCGAGGATCTACGTCGGCCGCCATAGTGAGTTGTTAGCCCAATCCCGGGGGCATTTGAAGGAAGACTTTCACGATCCACGAAGGCCCAGCCGAGTGTCATGTACCCGCGCTTCACTCATGAACGAAATGCCCGAAATGCTCGAACGCGAGCACACCTGAGAACGCATCAATAAGCGCCCCGAGGGGCGCCCAACCGATGCAGAACTGAGCTGAAGCATCACGCGACTCGGAGGGCACCGCCGTTGACTTGCGGCTGCTAGTGCGAGGTGTCGGCCTGGGGATTCATAGGAGAGTCCAGGACACGGTGTGACGCACAGACACCCAATCCTATGGGGGGAGCTCAGTGGGCATCACAGACCAAGTTGGGATTCCATCGTAACTGTCAAATGATTCTGCTCTACGGTTCGGAAGCTTGACTTCACCACGATGGTCGATCATACCACTACCATGATATCATATCCTAATATACTGTATGCACGGGGTTTTCCACCAGAGTGACTCCCCTTTTCGCATGCCGCACTCCAGATCGTCAGAGGGAGTCGGCGCTTAGCTCTTGCGGTTTGTCGCACAGCCGCCCACTCATGTTGAGAGATAAAGTGGCGCTTTGCAGTGTGGGGTGCGGCTCGCAGGCCACATGCACGACGGGCATTCGCGTAGCAATTGAGACGGGGCGAGGACCTCTTCCGGGGTCAGACTCCGAGTTCATAACGCTATCAAGATATCGACCACATTCAGCGTGATGAACGACGTAAAAAAAGACTGTCGTACACGTCGGCGGAGCCAAAGTCTGCCGGAGAGGTGTATATCCAGGTCGCTGTTATCGTCATCGATATCAGCGTGGGCATCAGGAACATCTATATCGGAGGGGAGGGGGCTCCACTCATGAAGCATGTCACTGGGAATGGGGTTGGGGGCCTGAGGGGCCTGAGTAATGTGAGTATCCCACTCATGATAGTGAGTGCTACTGGGAGCGGTGGTATCGGGTGCGGGATTGGCATCGGGTGCGGGAGCAGGAATAGGAACAGGAGCGGTAGTGGGAGTGGGAGCGGTCTCGTGCAAGGGAAAATTCCATGTAGGCTCGGAATAAGGTTTAGGTTCCCACCGCCTAATCCTAGGGGTACTAACAATTCCAATTATCACGAAGGGCTTTTAAACCCAACAAGTAGATTTCTTACCGAGTTGGGGCAGACAGCGCAAAGGGAAAAGTAGATGTCGCGAGAGCAAGGACAGTGAGACTCAT
>Ga0137397_10001433_pt1 | contig 16664 bp, 21 predicted proteins | sample czorhiz116metaG_FD_106658 | JGI IMG/M metagenome (GOLD analysis project Ga0137397, IMG submission 106658) | Vadose zone soil microbial communities from Angelo Coast Range Reserve, California, USA - czorhiz1.16 metaG | ecosystem: Environmental > Terrestrial > Soil > Vadose zone | place: USA... | reverse complement strand
GACGGATTTTATCGAAGGCTTCCTTAATCCGGCGCTTCGTCTCTTCCAACCCACGGCCCGTCTGAATGGGTGCGCCATTCTCCGAGACTCTCACCGTGGCAGTGGCGGTAGGACTGTTGCCGCTCGCCTCAAACGCGTTTTTCGATTTCACTTGTTCCTCCCTAGTTTTCCGACTGGTCTCCTCAAATCTTGGGGAAGTGCAGCCCCGAGTTTCTTCCGTTCCTCCACGCTCAGTTTCCGAATGCCCTTCGCCAGCAGCACGCCAATTTCATCCAGCGTCATTGGTTCCATCAGTTGATGACCTCCCTCGGCGTTTCCTCGGCCTCGTTCGGCTCGATGTCCCACACGATCTCGTGGCCCAGAATCTGCATCACGCCGGACATCGACGTATGGAATCCGCCCAGCTCTTCCGAATCTCCCCACAACAGGAACAACGTGTGGACCAGCGTGCCCAACTTCATCCGAGGCAGGTCACCCACTTCGCATCCGAGGAAGTTTCCGAGTCTCTTCTCCAAACGTGCCCGAATCTTTTCTGCTGCAAGTTTCTTATCCACGGCCCTTCCTCCTTCGAAAAGCCTGTTCGATCTTTTGGCGGACAGCGGCTACACCTGCGCCATCCTTCGCGGTCTTCGTGCTCATCAAGAGACCTCCTCGATGCTTTCTGTATGGAATTTCGCCAGCTCCAAGCGAACCTTGTGTTGGCAGAGTTCTCTCGCAGGAAGGACGCAGGCTGGTGGTTGACCGGGAATATCGGCACAGAAATGGACGAGTGTTGGGTGATCAGCGGTCGCTGCCTCGACGTAAAGCAGACGAGCGTTTGCACCGTGGAGAATGAAGTCGACGAGAAGTTCCAGTGCGCTGCCATTACTCATGGTTGCACCGCCAGACCGTCGTTCTGGATGCCTTCAAGAATCGCCCAGATGTAGCGATGCTCCACGGCTACACCATTGCCAAACCATTGGGCATCTGAAGGGAGATTTTCTTCGATCCAAGACTGAGCAGACCGCGTTACAGGAGTAAGAAGGAAAACTGAGCCGTGGTTCTCACAACGGAAATCAGGCCCAATTTGCGTGGGCGAAGTGCCTGAAGATTGAAACGCGTCGATCATGACTTCTCCTTTGCATCAAGAAGGAGTCGCCAAGAAATTTATGGGATTCGGAAGTAAGGTGGGTTTTGCCCCTACACTTGGCCGTATCCGCCATTTCTGGCGATAGCACCGTGGCCTTTTTTTTTGGCTCGGTTGCTGGAGCGCAGATCGCACGCTCGCTCTTGATACTCCTAAAAGGATACCACATTTGGGGAAATGCGGTCCGAGAAAGTGCGACGGCTATTACTGGAACCGAAAGAACGGCGCACATCGGGCGAGAACAAACGCGAGTTCGCTGAAATTCTCACGCGGCATTGGCTGGAGTTTGAACAGCGGAGAAAACGATGACCGGCGTTCATCAACTAGAGGCAGAACCGGCAAGTCTGCTCGGTCGAAGGAGCCGACGCCGTCATCTAATCAGCTCCATGCGAGCTTCAGGAGGTAGGCTCTTGTGATTTTGCGAGGAGGTCTTTAGCCTCCTTGGCTTCCTTGCTATTCGGCGCCATGGTGATGCACTCATTGAGAAGGGCGTCCGCGACCCTCTGCTGTCCGTGCGCCAAGTGCTTCCTTCCAGCCCAATAAGCCAGGCCCGCTCCGAGCGGGTACTCCTTTGCGGCTAGGGTCCACCATCGCTGCGCGCCTGCCGAATCGCCGCTCAGATACGCAGCCTCTCCAAGTAGGTCGAGGGCTCTGGCGTCCTTTATCGTTTCGCCCCTAAAAGATTCAAGCATGGTCTTATCGCCACCCAGCACGGCGATGTAAGCGGACAAGGATCGATAGGACGCATTTCCGGGTTCAAGTTTGAGGATGAAATCGCTGTCGACTTTTGCCTTGTTTAGGTCGCCATAGCGGGCGTTTAGCAAGCTCCGATAATACCGTGGCTCTGGGTTCTGTGTTACGTCGTATTTGACGGTCCAGTCGGCCAGCACGAGATCATGGTCGGATTGGGTGTTGAGATTGAGAAGGTAGGTGCTCTGGTCGCTATCCAAACGGTATCGCCAGGATGTCCACACGGCGGGGCCGGACTTATCGGAATCCAAGAAAGTGAGCGCCCAGCTCCAACGCAACCAGTCCCCTTGTGCGAAATAGACCTGCCCTATCTGATAATGCGCAAACGCCCGGACTTGGTAATCGCTGTTGGTCTTCGCAATGTCCGTGAGGATTGCAATCGCCGCCGGAATGTGGCCCTTCTCTGCAAGGGCGGCCGCGCGGTCGATTTGGGAGTCTATCGGAGTGGGCACGGCAATGAAGGTCACCTGGGACCGGACGCTAATCTCCCCGGTTTTTAGCTGCAGTTGATAGGAGCCCGGGCGCAGGTATGGGGTCACGACCTCCAGAGTGGAGGGACCGATGAATTTCGTTTCGCGCACCTGGAGACCGCCAAAGTAGACGATGGCATCAGGCGAGAAACCTGCCCCATAAACCATGACCCTGCTTCCCGGAGTCGTGGCTCCGGATTTGGGCTCAACGGCGGTGAGCTGGGGAGCATCGGGCCCGCGGGCCGATAGAGTGAAAAGGCTCAGCGGGAGTAGAGAAAGTAACAGGTATTTCCTAGGGTCGCCGATTTGTCGCATTTGGCTGCCCCCTTTCTGCATCAATGACATGCTGGAGACCCGAGTGAGTTACACTTCACGTCAATATTAACCCCGGTGTAAACAGTCGGTACTCCTTGGGCGTTGGTCACGGTCGTTCTGATCTGAAGGGTGTGAGTATTGCAATCATTGGGAGCAAAATATGCCGTTGCAATCGCCTGAAAGGTTTGGTTGCCTGCTCCACGTATGCCGCCAAGTGATCCCCCCGAGCAGGCCGCGTTCGTGAATGCACTATCATAGTTGATTGGAGTACATGACACCTGACATGTGCTGCAGTATTCCGTCATATTATAATTGTCGGTGAGTGTGACTTGCTTGGGACACGGCGGTATCTGAGGACCGTTGCTGCCGGTCCAGGTTGCCGTACAAGCGCCCGTGGTCACGCTGAATGGGTATGTGGCGAGGAGATTGCTGCCATAGCTCGCCGAAAGCGTGAGATCAGCGCTCCCGTTGCTTTCGGCACCCCCCGTAATGTTAACGGTAGTCGTTTCAGGAATCTGCATCGTGATGTTCCCGCTTGTGCCGAATGTGGCCGTGCCGGTCCCGCTCTTGCTGATCGCGAGGGATACGTTCGCTGATGGGGTGACTGTGATGTGAACACTTGCAGTACCGCCTCCGACGATAGGGTCAGGCGAGAAAGAGTCAATCGTCACACTGGGCGGCGTGATGGTCCCTCCCGCCTGCGCGGGGCTGCCGGGAGTGATGTCGGCATAGCAGGACTGGCGCGAACCCAGCGGACAGTCAGTACCCGGCACGATCAAAAAAGCGTCTGCGATGGCGGTGAACGTTCCCGGTGCAACCCCGTTGAAGTTCCCTATCCCTTGGGAAGTCGCGACGTTGCTGTTACCGCTGCTCCAGTCGACGTGTTCGAGGCTGTTGTTATGATTCGAGACATCCTGCCAGACGTTGTTCTGCCCAAGAGCAAGGGCTTTAAATGTGGCAGTGCCACCTACGGGTGCGGTGGAATTCGAGCCCTGAACCTGGAAAGAGCTATAGCCGAAGCAAGTGGGGCATGTCGTCCCGCACGTAGCGGTGGACACATTGAAAACTCCAACACCAACTGCAACATTGATGGATTCTGGGTAGCCTAACGAGCCAGATAAGACCACGCTACCATGGGTAACGTCGGGAGGAATCGTGTTTCCATCAGGGTCTGGCTGCTGCATCATGATCACCTCACTCACATTGAACATCGTTGAGGCATCCGCTTTCAAGTGGACCGGGTAACTGTATTGACCACCGCCGAAGAAGAAGGTGACGCGCAGGTCCTGGTCATTCTCGGCTAGGTTGAGGAGGCTGATCATGGTGTCATTGCCGTTGGAGACGTCCCAGGCTTTCAGGCCTTTAGCATTACTTTGACCCACAGCTTTCATGTCGGACTCGAAAACATAGGTATTGGTCTGGTCGATGCTGCCGCTGGCCATAAGCAAGTCACTTGGACCGCCCTCATATGAAAAAACGAGATTGAGCGTCCCCGAGAAAACCGGAAGACTGGCATCCTTCAGAAACTCTTGGGTGCTCCAGTGTCGCGCTTGCCCGGAGTTCAAGGCGAGGGCCTGTAGGTTGGTGACTTTGACTTGATTGCCTTCCATGTAGTAAGCCGTGGGCTTTACCAAGACAGGCCGCTCCGTGGTGTTGCGGAGGGCGAAGTAGATTCCGAACTGTGTGCTTGAGGGGAATTTCATCATAGGATCGGGCGCTCCTATCATGAGGCCCACGCTAGAAACAGTGACAGTCGAAAGTTTCGCATCGGGTTGCGGTAGAGCGAAAGGGACTTGTGCAGAATAACCCTCACTGGGATTTTCAAGGCCTCCCGCGAGGACGATATCTTTCTCTGAGCCTTCGTATTTTACTCGAATGCCGCCCGATGTGCCTCGACTGTCTCCGAGCAAATCCAGGACTCGTGTTTCTTTAGGCCGAAGCTGAATAGCCCTTTCACTCTCAAGATCTCCGTGCTCCGACAAGACCTGGACTTGAACCTCGTGCGCACGCCGCGCGATGTTTGTCAGAGCCAAGAATCCCTTAACGCCAGGGTCTTCTTTCCACCACAGACCTTCTTTTACGCTCGCTTTTGCCTTCGCATGCTCGGCATGTTTCATCGCATTAGTCGTGCGTAATTCGAAATTGAAATTTAGACTGCGCTTGGCATCTCGATTCTGAACCATTGCGCTCACGGCTCCCGGCCAGTGCCAGACATATTTGACGTCGGCACTCCCATACTCTGAAAAGTGGGTTTTGATTTCGTCCGGGGCGGCGTTTAACGCTTCAATTATGTCGATGGAGGAGACACCAGCGGGGCCGAGGGTGACGGGAGGCAATTGATACTCGGTGCCGTCGGCAGCGTAAAGGGCCGGTGTGACCGGAAGCGCCGCATTTTCGAGAAAGTTCGTGACGATTAGCATGGGTCTGAACGTGTGGTCGACCCGCCAGTAACCGCCCTCCAGTCGCTGCTCGGAGAGGGGCGCCTTGTAACTTGTAGGCGGCTGCGGGGAGGAGCTTTGCGGTGTGTGCGAACGTTTCGGTTGCAGGCGAAAGGCATCATTTGCCCCCACGGAAACCAGGGTCGATGCGAGGGCGGTAAGGATGGCGAGGCTGGCGGTTGCGAGCCCCCGATTTCGATTTGAATGGATAAACCCGGGCATCCTCGAAACGTAGCTTTTCAACATGATGTACTCTCCCTTTTGCTTCTACAGCAAAAACTAGAACCCTGGTGAAACTCCTAGTTCGAACTGCTTGGCCTGCCACGCTCGTCGATGACGGAACTCGCCATTCCAGGTGGCAGGACCTGAAGAGTTTTGAGGAACTCGATCAGGCAGTCGCGGTCGTAGGGGCTGAGGGCTTCGAAGGCTTGGCGCGAGGTAAAGGCTTCGCCGGAGTGGGCGAGGATGGCTTCGCGCATGGTGGTGAACTTGCCGTGATGCATGAAGGGACCGGAGTTGGCAGTTCCCCAGAGCTTGCGGGTGACGAACTTGGTGTTTCCTTGGAAGAAAGCGGCAGAACCGCCGGGTTGATTTTGGTCGAGCGGCTCGGCGTTGGGGTCAGTTGGGCCACTGGTTATGTTGTGGAGTTTCAAGTCGGTGAACGCAGGAACCCACACGACTCCATGTGCGTCGGGCTCTAGGCGCGGGCCAGGAAGTTCGTCGCTGGTGAGGTCTACGGCGAGCGGAGTCACGTCGGAGACGCGGAGGTTACCTGAAGGGTTGTAAGGATTCGGTTCTGAATAAATCCAGCCCTTGTTTGTCAGTGGCAGTTTGAGAATGTGGCAGTTGGCGCAGCCGATATCGGAAAAGCGCTGTTCCCCGATACGTACGGCTTTTTCCACTTGCGGGTCGTTGGAAATGACGCGACCGGGAACGGGAAGCGTGGCCTGATAGAGCGTGACGGCGGTAACGTCTGCCGTTGTCAGTTCATTGACGAAGCCATCACCATCTTCGTCGATGCCCAATCCGAAGCGTTCTTCCGCCTCTATGCCGTGATGCTGGTTAAAGGCGTTGACGGTGAACTGACGGAGGGAAATCACTGCGCCAGCTTGATGGAACGGCATGATGATCAAACTAGGAGGATGCCTTGCGTCCGGCGAAACCAAACACGGGGCGGGCAGTCCTTGAACCCGGGAGGTATCCCATGTTCCATCCACGGAGCGGGCTAGAGTGCCAAAGGAAACTCCCTTCGTGACGAGAGCCTTGGCAGCTCCCGGAGGGGTTGAGTCTCGAATGGCTTGAAGATCCGCGGTCATCTGACGGGCGAGCATTTCGATGAACCCGGAGCCGTTCATGCCGATGGTCTTGCGTTCGTTGGCAAAATTCTGCTGGGTGACGAAGCTACCGCGCTCGTCGAGAGCGCCTTTGGTGGTCAGTGCATCGTTGTGATTGAAGGAAATGAAATCGAAACGTTGGCCGAGAACAAAAACATTCGTTACGCGGTCTCCCCCGCCCCCTGTGGACGGAAGATTATGGCAACCGGAGCAGGAGTTGGCGTCCGGGCCGGAAAGACGATTGAAATTGAAAGGGAAGACGAGCGGAGTGGAAGGATCGGAGAGCTTGGCGCCGCTTGCCGCGCCTTTTGAAAGCGGACGACCAGCGCCTTCCTGAACGGTCCAGCGCGCGGTGAACAGTTTTTCGCCAAAGGCAATGAGTTGGGAGATAGAACGTTGGTATTCTTCGCCGTCTTGTAAGTGGCGGGGAACACCAACTTCGCTACCGATCTGCGAAGCTGCGTCTTGTGCCTTTGCGACGAAGGCGAGCGAGCAGAAGAAGACTGCAGCGGCCAACGAAGTTGGCCACTTGCGAGGACCGCGCATGGGACCTCCGGTAAGCTGAGTCCACGGACCGTTCGAGTTTAGTTACTGTCTGAGTAAATGACCGTGTGCCATAACCGACAGCAATCTCAACTACGTGTCCGACTCTAGGAAAACAAGGTTCTAAGGGCAAGGACTAATACTGCGCCGCTCGCGCAAAAGCCGCGCAGTTTGCGTGTCTTTACGACCTTGCGAGAGCGGCCTTGTGTCCGTGTATCATTCGGGGCCGATTCATATTTAGATTTCCAACCATCCGCCCTGTGTCTTGTGCATCTAAGGGTTCAAGAGCCACACTAAAGCGGAATTCCTCCGGGGAAGAGCCACAAGCACGTTTAATCGCGCGGGCGAAAGAACTGGCAGACTTGAAGCCCACCCCAAAGCATATTTCCTTGATCGCCAGTGTAGGCTCAGACGCGAAAAGATTTCTGACCCTTGCTAGAAGGATTTCTTGTCGGAGTCGCCTGAAGGTTCCACCGGTCGCTGTACTGACTGCTTTCTCGATTGTTCGTCGGCTGACCTGCAAGTTTTTCGAAATATCCAGAAGCGTTTTCGAAGGGCTCTCGCGCAAACAAATGGATATCTCTTCAAAAAGTAGTCTCGGATCGTAAGACATGACCAATCCTCCTATATTCCGATCAAACCAGCGTAGTGACGAGAAAAGTGGACTGCGTGATTGATCTGAACACCAAATGCTTTTTTCGGTTGCGGGCGGGGCGGTGGAGAAATTGCGGACTTCGCTGCGGTTCCGGAGGCGTAGCTGAGGTTGATGCGGCTGCCGGTTCCAGCGAAGGCTTTGACGACGACGGTGTCGGATTCGTCGTGGGAGCCAGAACTGCGACGGGCGGTTCTTGTGAGAGTGACGTCGGTGATAGCATTGCTACCGCCGAGAGGGTTGAGGGAATGCTGGAGAAGCAGCACCGCCTGGGGACTGGACGTGGCGGTTTGCTGAGCCGCAGCGATAATGGAAGGCAAGAAGGAAATGGAGACAAGAAGGAAGAGCCGAGCCACTCGCATAGGGCCTCCGAGGCGTAGTCCACGGACCGTTCGAGGCATAACCGGTAGAACCGTGGAGGCCGTTAGTTACCGTCTGAGAACGTGACGGTGCTTTGGTTGGTTTAATGATTTAGTGTAATCAAATCAACTGAGGAAATCCTTTAAAGATGAATCGGGTAATTCCCTGAGGGAAGTACTATCGAAGTACTAAAGGACGCGTTCGCTCAGAAACGGAGTATTGATCGATCAACGTCATTTCCGAGCAACGATAGCACTGTTCTGTGGCTCTCCCTTAAAGCTTCGCCTTTCACTCCTTGGCAGCGAATGTGTTCACAAGCGAAGGCCAACGCTCATCAATCTTTTCAAGAATGAACACGGCATCATCAATAGCTCTGTCCACGAAATACCCTTCGCCATGTTCGGTTTGTTAGGGTCCATGTCGATCAGTTTCCGCGCAGCCAGAATGGTTGCAGCAAACAGGATGGCGAATTTTCTTTCTTCAGTCATTTCACCGGCCTATACGTCGTCCTGTATCTCGCCTCCCGGCATGCCCAGACCATTTGCCAGTAGTTGCTACGGGCGTTAGGGTCGGGGTTCAGGTCACGCGGAGAAATAGACAACACCTCGACTGACGGTATTCCTGGCTCAGGAGCCTGCAATATTTTGTCGATCAGATAATCGTAAAGCTCGGTCTCTTCCTGACAGTCGGGGCACTTCATTTTTATCTTGCTGCAACAGTCGTGGTGGCTTGGCGTTCGTTCAGGCCAGATCACGCGGAAATGATGTTCGCAATTGGGGCACATGAACGAATCGTAGCTTGGCATTTGGAACTCCTGCATCGTGGCTTTGTGCAGGTAGGAGAAGCGGGAACAGCATTTTACTTTTTATGGTTTCACAAGTCCATGAAGAGTTTGACCGTCACCGGACCACCATTCGGCACTTGTTTGGTGAGCGCGTCATACAAGCAAGTGATTACTTGACACGCTCCCGCCTTGGGTATCCAATGCACACATTGGCGATAGGACCTCGGGCCTACTTTCTCGAAAATCTCAACAAGTAAGGAGACGGCTATGAAGAAAACCTTGATAGGGTGTTTTCTCGGCCTGCTTTCGCTGGTGAGTGCAGCAGGGTCGCAAGCCCAGCAGACCGGCGGGACTGAGAAAGCTGTCGCGGCATTAGAAGAAAAGTGGCTTCAGGCAATAAACACAAATAGTCCTGATTTGCTCGCACCTCTGCTGGCCGACAAATTTGTCAGCACTTCGCCTGAGGGAAAGGTGACTGGCAAAGCCGAGGCGCTGGTGGAAGTAAAGACTTTTGAGAAGAACAGTGGTGCGAACTCCGGAATGAAAGTCTTCGTGTATGGAGACACGGCAATAGCGATAGGAATCTTGAAAGTGAAGATGAAGGACCCCTCAGGCCAGATAGTTGACTTGAATCTCCAGTGGAGCGACACGTGGGTGAAGATGCCCAACGGTCAATGGCAGTGCGTTGCGAGTCATGCGTCGCCAGTAAAAATGTGAGCAACCATCAACGGGGGTGAAAATGCATAACCGGCGAATACGTATTGTGCTGCGTGTGATGACTTTCTTGTTTGTCGGAGTCCTGCTCATTTTCTCGGTGGGGAGAATCGAGGCACAAACATCAGAAAGCGAACAAACGCTCTGGAAGCTGGAGCACGACTATTTTCGCTACGTTGAGGACAATGATCTGAAAGCCTATTTAGGCCTGTGGCACAAGAATTTCCTTGGTTGGCCATCGGTCAGTGCCGCACCCGTTCAGAAAGACCACATCACGGATTGGATTACCTCGCGAACGAGTCAGGGTCTCGCGTTTAAGCTCATCGAATTTAAACCAGCTTCGATTCAAGTGACCGGGGAAATCGGGGTGACGTGTTATTGGGTCACGTATAAGTTCACGGATAAAGATGGCCAGGGGAAAACCTACAGCATGCGTATCACTCATACATGGCTGAGGGACGGGAAGGATTGGCACATTATCGGTGGGATGTCTATGCCAGAGGGCACGACTCCGCAGCGGTAAACGCAGCCAATTTCCGATACGGAATCACAACCACCAGTTGCATTCGGAGGCGCAATTCTACTGTTTCTTGTTCCACAAGTCCCAAAAGAGTTTAGCTGTTGCGGGACCGTGCCCGGCATAGTGATTGTTACTGAAGGCGAAAATTTTCAAGACTTTGCTATTGCTGGCCAGCGAATTGAATACATCCACCCAATTGTTCAAGTCGCTCGTGCGGTCAACGACGGTTTTGTCCCACGTCGTCGTCTGCTTCTCAACCGTCGCGGCAGAAGGTGTGCCGTAAAACGTGCTGTCCACTTCAACTGTTTGAAACTGAGTTCCATATAACTTCAGATAGTCGGCGGATTTCATCCCCGCTGGATAAAACTGATAAAACGTGCCCTCCCACCCGGCAGCGGTGAACGCCGAAGTGCCAAGAAGAATTCCGGGCAGAGAAAAAGGGCGCTCAACTGTGAGCGTGCTTGCAAGTTTGCCCGGCTCAGCCAACTTCTCCATCGGGAAGAGGGTCGGGTTGCGAATCGGCTCGACTTTTGGACGGTTGTCTGCCAACTATTTCCATCCTTGAATAGATGTTGGTTTGAAAAGACCGGGCCGGTGGTGTTCTTGCCTGTTGCTCATTCGGACTCCATACCCCCGTCTTATCCAAGACGTGATCTCGTCCAATTTCACAGATTGATAAGGTCCTTCCTTCCGCGCGGCCACCCGATACATTCCGTTCCTATATCTATGCGGCTCTACCCGAATTCCTGTGTTTTGGCCCCGCTTCACAATGGCGTACAACACATCTCCTCCTGTCCTTACTCCACATAACGCTGCTTTCTAATTGCAATTGACATAGACGTTCGTGATTCCTTGTCCCAGGGCTGTTGCATTGCCTCTGCAAACCACTGGCCCACGGATTGGTTCAGTTGGCTTGAGCCAAGGGTAAGAGGATGGCGCGACTGGACTGGGATGCAAGATAACGCCTGCCGCCAAGGTGACAAGCTCGTTATAACTGGCGACCAAATCGTTGTATTTAGCGACGAGACCGCGCTCATGTCCTTCCAGATACTCAATGCGTGCGAGCAGCAAGCTCTGTCCTATCGCCAAAGCCTGAGCCTTCTCATCAGCGGACAATTGGTCTGCGCACGATACCAACCCATTTGCGGTCTCAACAACGCGCTTTCTGTCTTGAATAAGTTCCTTGTCTTGCTCCGTCAAGTCGTGGCGCTGAAGGCGCTTCGAAATTTTCCAAAGGTCGGGAAGGTTCTGGCACAAGGCTTTGATGAGTGCTTCTTTTCTGTCTCTTTCGGAGAAAAAAGCGTCGAGCGGGTCTTTCTTTTCATCTGGCAGTTGGACGGCGGGAGACGGTTTTTTCTCTTGCACCAAAACGGTGGGCGGCCAAACTAAGAATATGGTCAGAACCAGTAGTGCAAAACGCAGAAAATAGGTAGGTTTTCCGTTCATCCGTAGCTTCCTTTCGCGAACCTACTGCCACTCTTAGAAAACAAAGCGATGCTAATTTGGATTTGATTCGTAGGCGTTAAGCGCCGGTCTCCTGCACAAGTAACAGTATGGCGCTCGCTGTCGCGTTCAAGGCGTATTGCGCGACGTGTCGTGATGGCTGCTTAACGATTGTGCCCGCACCGTGAGCGCTACCTAACCTATTTCGCAGCGTGGCGATTATAAGGAGTAGCGGTTCAAAATAACTGTCAAGAGTGGTCTTAGAAAGCACCGCCTTGACCAGAGTACTAGCTGTGTCAGTCTGCTTATAGCCCCAGCCTTTGCGCTCGCAGATGACCTTCAGCACGCTCTCGAAAGCACTGCAAGATTTGACTATGCAATCGTTGAAGTCGCTCTTCCGGTAGTCTTCCAGCGCAGCAAGATATTCCTTGTTCGCATTAAGGAAATGCGGCTGCTGAAGCAGCGTTAATGCTGGCTCGACAGCCTTCGTATGTAGAACCTCATTTTCTTTCATTACAACTTTAGGAAACGCTCGTGTATAAGTCACAGTGCGAGGGGCTCCGCGATGCCCGGTTTCAAGTACGGTTTCCTTCACGAAGTGAGTGAGATGATATGGGAGCTTGTCTATTTGGAGCAGGACATTCAATTCATCGACTAGCTTGTCATCACCAATACTGACGTGGAAGAAGGTATCTGCGCTGAAGATGTCTTCCAAGAAATCAAGAAACTCTTCGCGGGAGCAGCAACATACATATTTCACCGCCTCTTGACCGCTCCAACTTCGGTCGGTCGGTGAAAGCTGCAAGCGTCCACCGCGCATTAGCAGGCGGGCATGGATTTCCTGCCAAAATTCCGCATTGTAATCACCGTTGCCCACGGTTGCCAAATCCGCCCGCGAATTGCTATACAACTCTCGGCACCAGAGCAGTACACGATTCCTTGTCGTCTCCGGTATTTCGTGTTTTGTTTTGGTTGATGCTTCAGGACGCTTTGAGAAAGTATTAAAGAGAGATTTCAAGTTTGTCGTCATTGATTGACACACCTCATCATGAATAAGTGGCTCGACGAGAGGTGCTTGTGTAGTCCACCCCCTTTCGCCAGCACATCGGCGCTCAGGCAGCCTCAAGCCAATGAGCAGGCACGTTCTCGGTCCCTTCCATCATCGAAGCTGACCCAATAGCCTGAGCCGGGCACGTAACTCATAACCGTTCCCGTTCGGCCACGAAAACTGGCTGCGCCTTCCTCTCGGCCCTGGACGCGTGTCCCGTCTGCGAACTTGCGCTTCCCTCTGCGCTGCGATTCGACCACCACAGTTTCGGGCATATTCCACCCCCTCGACTCTAAGATTACGCCTCCTGCCCCGCAAAATGGGTCCATCCACATATTTTATTTATTGTGGAAAAAGCCCAGTTCTAAACCGCTTGCCTTTTTGCTAGGCTTCACGATTGAAAAGCTAGGTTGATGCGCCCGGCAGGATTCGGACCTGCAATAGCCCCATGCGAATGGGGTGCCCTTATCCATTTAGGCGACGGGCGCATCGGCCTACTTCACTTTTACTTCGCCTTACGCATCGCATTGTGCATGCCTCCCAATTGGCTGTCCATCGGGGTGCCTGTGCATCGCTTCGGAAATCTCTGCAAAACTTTTTCCCGACAGTTGTAGGCAGATTTCGACTTTCTCGTCTTCGCTTTCAGTTTCGATGCCTACGCACGTACAAGTTGAGGTCGGATTCACGAACAAGATAGGCGATGACAGCTTGGCAGGCTTTACACTTAGGCAGGTGTTTTTGAAAAGCATTTGTCCAAGCCTTCTGGTGGGCAAAACGCTTACACGGTTTCGGTTCTGGCCTAGCCATTCGGAGAGCCTAGCACACCATTTATGATTTGCCCGGCAATACATCACTTCTTGCAGCCGTCATCGGGAACGACAGCGCTGACAAGGGCCATGCGGTGTTCCTGCCCGTTCACGTCAAGAATAAAAACGTCTTCACCGTCGTATGGCTTGTCAGAGCCGTTGACGGAAGCGATCTTGACCTGGGCACCGAGGCTGCTATTCAGGTATGGCGCGTCCTTCGAGCCATTTCTGACGGTGTAGACCAAGGTATCGGAAAGAACGATGTACTCCCAATGGTCATAGCGGGCATCCTCATGGTTCGAGGTCCGCTGAATCTCGCGTACTTGCGCAAGATGCCAGTGCCGCTCAGTCTTCGAATCTGCCAATGTCTGCACAGCGACGAGTAGTAATGCGGTTAAAATCACGATTCGCGTTCTCATGTTTTCTCTCTTGCGGCGAATTTCAATTAAAGCTGAGAAAGCCTCCGAGCGTCGTGTCTCTAGGCGAGAAGCCTGCTGACGTACTCCAAAATAGCCGTCGTGTTTCGGACGATGAAGTCTGCGTCCGCGCGTTTGAAATAGTCTGGCGAATTGGGGTGAGCCGCTTTGCTGCAAACCTCCCACAGCAGTTTCATTTCTCCCGCGAGAAGCTTTGATTGATCGTCTCCGAGTTTTGAAGCGAGATGGTCATTGATGAACGTGTCCGCCTTCATGCTGAATTTGCTGGCCGGAGGCAATTGAAGTTGTCGAGAACCGAGGATAGCTTCGAGCGTGTTCCGACAGTGACCCACGGCCTTCTCCCAATCGCCATTAGCGAGGTATGCTCGCGCTTCCCGAACCTCTTGCACTGCTTTTGGCAACCCTTCCGCTCGCGTTCCGTTTGAGATGCGAACTTCGATGAGTTCGAGCCTCCCATAGCCAAGCTGCGGAAGAAGTTTTTCAACCCATTGAGACTTAGGAATCGTGAATGTTATCGGCTCGATTCTCGCTGTCGCAAATTTCTCCACACCGAGCCCGCTCGAAGTATGAATCCCAAAGAATGCTCGAAAGTTTAGGGCTGCCCGGAGGTCGCCTTCACGAGACTGCTCAATTCTCTCGACGGTGATGAGGTCAAGTGGGATTTCGAGACGAAATTGCCTTTCAGGCGAATGGCTCGCGTCGGCGTAAAAGTTCACTTCGTCACGGAAGCTTGCAACTGCTCTCTGCTCAGGCGAGCAAAGCTCCCCTGATAGAAACATCCAAGTCAAGGGATGTATCAGGTCGGGTGGGGGATAAGGCTTGAGCGGAGACATCTGCAAGTCCAACATGAATATCAGCTTGGGAAATTCCGGGCCGCCAATGGCGTGAACATTCTGAACCTCGAATGAGATTCTGCCGATGTGTCCACCGCTGTCAAATCCGAGGTTCGTCTTAGGCATAAACCCCCTAGCAATAACCTGAGAGTATATCGTGGATTGGGGGTGTTAGAATTCGCGCGGAATGCAAAGAGCGGGGAAGGATAAGCAAAAAGCAAGACTCTGCAACCTATACATCCGCGTGAAAGAAGAGGGAAACCGATACATTGCGGATTTCTTCACGGAAGAAGATGTGTTTGTCCAAGACTGGGTTGTTTCAAAAGATGACACGAGACTTGAGGATTTCTTGGAGTCCTGCGAACTAGTCGCGTGTTTCGTTGATACTGGAAAATGGTGAGTGGTGGGGCCGGGCGGAGAATTCACTGCACAAGGTCGCAATTTTGAGCAGCCATACCGGGCTTGCTCCATACCGCATCCGACGCCAATAACAGACAGGTCTTGCCAGTAGCGGTGTCTAAGCGCCACGTACTTGACCCTTCTTTCACAACTTCATAGCGGCGGGGAGTTGCAGTTTTCGCCTGTTCGGTCTCTGCTTTGGCGGCTTTCACTGCGTTCTCTGATTTAGTGAGGGCGTTTTTCAATTCCGTGATTTCGTTGTCCTGCTTTGTTATCTTGCTCATCTGGTCCTCGACGCGGCTTTCCAGACTGGAAATCTTTCGAGCCAGTTCAATTTTGTCTTTTGGCAGGCCATAGTAAGTGAGATACATCCAGATAGGTTCGGTGAACGCTCCCAGAAGCACACCCAAACCCAGCGCCATGAGCAGATGTGTGCCCAGATATTTTCCCGGTGTTGTTGGCTGCATGTTCTCACCTCATTTTGGAAAGAGGGTCTGTCGCGACGGTTAAGACTTCCAAGTGTTGGGGAATCCCGTTTTGCGATAGTGGCGAACCGCTCGATTGACGCCGCAATCCCGGCAAGCGGCAGACACAACGCAGTGAGCGTGCCTGCTAACTCCGGGCCGCGCAAGAAGCCGACACCAGCCCCAAGGGCTCCCCCCGCCAGCATCATTCCCGAAATGTAGAGGGCTGTATGTAACCTGCGGGGGGCTGCGCAAGACCGCGATAGCCGTGAAGCACAGCATAATCATTATCAGAAATGGGCCTGACGAGTCGGATGTCATGTGCGTAATGGCGAGGCGTAGGTCACGCTTGGGGGAATTCTATCACGATGGGTCGTCCTAGCACTTTTAGCTCTGTTGACTTGACCGTCAAGTTAGGCGTAATTTCTTTGAGCGGAACGCCCGACAGTGTGACCTGTTGAGTGCCGAAACGTATCCTACAACACGCCGCTGGCGTCCCGCACATCCGCACGAAAGCGAGGACGCTCTTTAATGGCCCAAATTCCTCTTGAGAATTTAGAAGCTTTGATGCTGCTGTCCATGAATCCGCGAGACATAAGACTACGATGTGGAGTGCCGCATCCTTTGTCCAAGTTCGCAGCGAATGGTGCAGTTAATGAAGGTCCATATGCAGACGCAATCCTGAAGTTCGTCCATTGTTTGATATTGGGAGAACCCGACAATCCGATGCGGCAAGCGGCTGAATGGTTCTTATTCGAAAGCGAACGGGCGTTCTTCCGGTCATGCGTTATAGCTGGCCTCGATGCGAACAAGCTGAGAAGGCATCTGCTGTGCCAGCAACTAGGTGTCGAGGACGTACACTTCGATGGCAGGGCGAACGGAGTAGCATGAAAGAAGAATGGGTCGAATTGAAACTGGACAGCAAACGCAAGGTGGTGGGTACCCCAGCATTTTCCTATCACCAGTATCACCAGAAAATGCAAAATTTCTGTAAATCTGCGGTTCGTACTGGTACTGCTTGGTAGGCTTTGTAACACATAAGTCCTTTGTATTGAATGCTGAACTGCATATTCATTGGGGTTTGAGTGTGTATCCCTAGTTGTGTTGCATCTAAAGGACTTAAGTATCGTGCAAGTCCTTTGTTTGCAACATATACGAGATGTCCTAGAAGTGTTGCATTTGAAGAACTTAGAAGTTGACATAACCACGGAAACGGAATCGGGCTGTT
>Ga0137397_10001432_pt1 | contig 16670 bp, 14 predicted proteins | sample czorhiz116metaG_FD_106658 | JGI IMG/M metagenome (GOLD analysis project Ga0137397, IMG submission 106658) | Vadose zone soil microbial communities from Angelo Coast Range Reserve, California, USA - czorhiz1.16 metaG | ecosystem: Environmental > Terrestrial > Soil > Vadose zone | place: USA... | reverse complement strand
TTCGTTTATTTATCAGTATTTCTGAAGGTTTGGAGATTCTTTCCGCTGAAGACCACCCTCCGCGTGCAGAAGATGAGACGCGACAACATCGCTATTATGAGCGCACCAATACGCTAAGCAATCCCGGTAGTGTCCTGGGGAAATGGGCCAACAATTGCCCAAACACTTAGGGGAACGGTTGTCTGTGGAAATTCAGGCTAGGAGGAGAAGGGGTCTGGGGAAGGGGACGGCATTTGAGTCTCCTTCCCCAGCAGTCCTGTATAAATCTTTTGGGGTGAACCCCTAACTAACAAAAAAAGAAAGCAGTTTCAATATCGATGAAACGATTTTTTGGAACTGGTCAACTCGGATCGGAGTCTGTATCGGTTGCGAAACTGTTGCTGGCTTGTGCCGTAAGGCAATAGTTCTGGCCCAAATTTCAACTGACATTCTCGGCAGCGCGCCATGGTCGCAAAAAAGGATGCTCTTTGAACAAACGAGCGGGGTCGCCACTCGCGGGCTACTTTAGCCCAGTGGCTACGTACAGAACTGACAATGCGCGCGCCTGGGTATAAATATACCGCTTCTCGTCAGCCGTGAAAATCGGCGGATATAGCCCCATAATTCCAGCAGGGTCAGTCGGCAAAACGTTGACAAACGGTTGCCGGAGCCCAGTTGCGATGTTCAGTTTTACTATCTTCAGCGGGACGGCTGCGGTATCTGGTGTCAAGTAGAGGATATCCGCGGCGGGCGAGCCGCCAATCACCCGGTCGCTCTCGGAAATTCCGATGACAGTTTTGGGTTCCCCTCCATCGATGGGATAGAGTCGAACTGTGCCTGTCATGTCGCGAGCGCTGACGTAATCGGAGTGGTTGGCAGTGAGGAAAAGGCCATTAATTCCCTCCGGTGTGACGGCACGCGGCGAGCCACCGGCAGTGTCCTGCACCCAGGATCGGAGCGGGCGGTCCGATTCGCTTGCGCGCACGACCAGCCTGCGGCCGTCGCTGGCCCAGGTTGCATCGCGATAGTGGAAGTTGGGCGCGCTGATGGTCTTTGACTCACCTATGCCGGTGGGCAACAGCAGGACCTTGGTCGTGTCGCTAGGCAGGATCGAAGTCACCCACTTGTCGTCGGCAGATATGCCGCCGGCAACACCACTACCCAGCAGAACGGCGGGCGAACCATCCAACTTGGCTAGATAGACACGGTAGTCCGTCCCACCACTGCCCCAGTCACCGATCACGGCATATTGACCGTCGCGCGATACCGAAGCCGCGAGCATGACCTCCAACCAGCTCAACTTGCGAGTTTCGCCGCCGAGTTGGCTGACTGCGACTTCATAACGCCTCTCATTGCGCGTCAGCAACACGCGGCCGTCGAACGCGATATCTTCCAAATACAGCGCACCAGGAGTGCGCAAAATGAGGCGCTGCTTACCCGATCGACTCACCCCGTACAAGGCACGGTCATTGTCGCGGCCGTTGGTCGCCGTAAACCATACCTCGCTACCGTCAGGAGACCAAGCCAGTCCTTGTTCCCCTTCCCACTCCCGCGTGAGCGTGCGTTTGTTCCCCTGCAGATCCACGACGACAACGCTACCTCTGTCATCTCCTGCGAGTGGATGGTCCATGAAGGCAATCGCATCTGCCTGCGGAGAGAACCGCATGTGACTGATCCAGCTGATGGTCTCGTAGAGCGGCTTACCTATCGGGTACTCCAGGTGGCACTTGCCATTCTCGACTCGTGCCACCGCGAGTTGGGCGCCATCGGCAGACCAGTCAGCACTGATAACGTGGTCCAGCAATTCGCGAGGCGCACCGCCACTAAGTGGAACACGTGCTAAGCGCCCAGCCGAAGAAAGGGTTGCTGTTCGACGTATAACAGCAAGTTCCCCAGATCGTGAAACGGCCAGTAGCTCACTAGGCGGCAAATCCAGGACGCGTGCGTCCGTTCCGTCCATGCGCAAGCTGTACAGCTTGATCTCCGGATGGTCCCAGGAGGCAGCGTAGATGATGGCCTGCCCGTCGGGCGCGAAACGCGCAGCCGTCAGATAGCCCTGGCGAAAGGTGAGTTGTCGATAATCGGGTTGTTGCGGGCGCAGCAGAAGGGCGCGCACGACGAAAGCGGCAGCCGCCACAAACATAACCGCGAATACCAGAGCTGCGATGCGCCACCGGTTCCGGGCCGTTGGAAGCGCTACCGTTGCTTGCGTCTGGGTCGTGCCCGCGCTGATGCTGTCGAGCGCGAAACCCAGGTCCTTGGCTGACTGGAACCGCTGCCCCGCATCTTTTTCCAGGCAGCGATGCACGATGCGTTGCAGTGCCGGCGAAATCTGCCGTTCGCCAGTGCTCGTCATCTCTGGCGGGTCTTCCTTCAGGATGGCGGTCATTGTCTCCACCGCGGTGCTCCGTTGGAAGGCGCGCTTCCCGGTAAGCATCTCGTAAAACACTGCACCGAGGGCAAAAATATCCGTGAGATGATCGACGCGTTCGCCTCTCACCTGCTCCGGTGACATGTACCCAACAGTTCCTAAGACCATGCCTGCGGAAGTGCAGGCGCTGCTGGCGCGCGTGACGCCCTCGTCGGCGCCCTGCAATACTGTCTGCTTGGCCAGGCCAAAGTCGAGGATCTTGACCCGCCCGTCCTTGGTGACAAACAGGTTGTCCGGCTTGAGGTCACGGTGGACAATGGCTTTGTCGTGGGCTGCAGCGAGACCTTGGGCAACTTGCATAGCGTACTCGGTCGCGCGGCGCGAGGGCAGAACGCCACCGCTGAGCCTTTCGCGCAGCGTCACGCCTTCCAGCAGTTCCGTGACGATGTAGTGGGTTTCGTTCTGCGTGCCGATGTCGTGCACAGAAAGTATGTTGGGATGATTCAGCGCCCCTACAGCACGCGCCTCCTGTTCGAACCTCCGAAGACGTTCAGTATCGCTGGCGAAGGACTCGGGTAGGACTTTAACGGCAACCTCGCGTCCCAGGCGTGTGTCGCGGGCGCGGTAGACCTCACCCATGCCACCGGCGCCCAGCGCGGCAAGGATCTCATACGGGCCCAAACGGGTTCCGACAGAAATGCCCATGCACAGCCTTCATCTGGATATAGGGCGCATTCGCCTACGCGCGAAGAGTCCCTAAACGAATAAATAATAACCCTCGATGGGTTTGTGTTTGCTGATAATTCCGGCCTGGTACGGCATTTTATTCTCGATCTAATTCTGGATCTAACCGAGTTCTCGATCAAACCGACCCCGAGATTGAAGGGGATCCACAAGAAGAGCGACGGGCTCAACGATCGTCGCAACGCCTCACCACAATACACAGGACACGAAATCGTCACAACCAGCGGCGCTGGCAAAGAGCTAAACCGGCATAAATCCCCTACCCGTTCACGGCCGCGGGCAGTGGGCGTACCGGAAGCTGGATTCCCGGGACGCCCATGCCATGTCAGATCATACGTGGACGCATCGCAGTGGTTGCGTTAACTGTTGCGCCAATTTTCGGTGAAGCAGCTGATTTGCGGTCGTGCGTGGGCGTACTTGTGGGCAGCGTGGGCAAGAACTGTGGCACAATGCGCGCCTGGATCACGTGCTCGAACCCGGAAGCGAACTTGATGAGCGTCGGCTCGCTGAAGGCTGTCCCCGTGAAGGTGATACCCACGGGAAGGCCGAACGAATTCCCCATCGGAACGTTGATCGCCGGGTAGCCCGCGATCGCTGCCGGCGACGAACTGCCTTCAGCGAGAAAGTGATCGCCGTTGATCAGGTCGGTCGTCCACGCCGGCCAAGCTGTGGGCGAGACAAGTGCATCGACACCAAACTGTTGGAGAGCGGCGTCGATCCCCTGCGGTCCCCCGATCATTCGCTCGTTCGCCAGTGCGGCCTGGTAATCCGCCTGGGTGAACGGGGCCGACGCAGCCAGTAGGAAGATTTCCTGACCAAAATATTTCAGTTCTACATCCGCGTGTGCCTCGTTGAAAGCAATGGCATCGGCGAGCGTCTTGATAGGAACGCCAACTCGCGTGGCTAAGTAAGCGTTGAGGTCACGCAAGAAGTCATAGATCAACACGGTGAATTCCGAGACGGCCGCGATGATATCCGTGATCGTAGGAATGTCAGCGGGGTCCACAATGATTGCGCCACCATCGCTCAGGGCTTGGATCGCGGCGTCGTAGATGGCGTCGGTTTTCGCACTCCCACCAGTCACGCCGTTGCGCATGACTCCAATGCGAGCCCCGCGGAGACCATCAGGATCCAGAAACTGGGTGTAATCGCTAAACACCTTTTCGCGATTGGCAAACGTTGCGGGATCCCGAGGATCCGGAGTCTGGCTCGAAATAACTCCAAGCACGACGGCCGCGTCGGAGACCGTGCGGCCGTGCGGGCCGACAACGTCTTGGTCGTGAGAGATCGGCACAACACCGGCGCGGCTGGTCAGCCCCAGCGTCGTCTTGATACCGACAACGCCATTGTGGTTCGCCGGGCAGACGATCGAACCATCGGTTTCGGTCCCGACCGATCCGGCGGTGAAATTCGCCGACACGGCAGCGGCCGAACCCGAACTGGAGCCACAAGGATTTGTTTTAATGATGTAAGGGTTGTTACATTGCCCTCCACGGCCTGACCAGCCACTGGTAGCCGGGGAGCCGCGGAAGTAAGCCCACTCGCTGAGGTTAGTCTTGCCCATGATGACCGCGCCACCTGCCCGCAGCTTGGCCGCAACCGTCGAGTCCTGCTGCGCTGGCATGCCCACCAACGCCAATGAACCGGCGGCGGTTTGCATTTTGTCGGCAGTATCGATGTTGTCTTTGAGCAAGATCGGGATTCCGTGCAGCGGACCTCTCACCTGCCCTTTCCGGCGTTCGCCGTCGCGCTGCAGCGCGATCGCGTGCGCGTCGGGATTGAGCTCCAAGATGGAGTTCACTCGTGGGCCATCCTCGTCCTGGTTCTGATCCAGCACGTTGATTCGTTTCAGGTAATAATTCAGTAAGTCAGCCGCGGTGAGATGACCGGCTGTCATCTGTGCCTGCAGTTCAAGGATGGTGACCTCGTTCAGGTTGCTTGGAGCCGAAGCAATGGCAGAGGCCTGGGCTTGGTCAAGAGCAGCGGCGGCAGGAGCAGCTGCGGCCAGACTCCCGAAGGAGGCTGCTGCGGTACCGGCGAGGGCGCCCATGCGCAGAAAGTCCCGCCGGTCGACTCCGGGTGGAGGTTGTGGTTTCGTGCTCGCTGAAGAACGCACGTTAGCGAAAAGCTTTTCAATTCGCCGAAGCATGGCGGTCTTGTTAAATGTTCGCGACATTTCGTTCCTCCTTTATGGGCAACCCCACCTTCGCCGTTCCACGGGCGTGGTGGTTGGTTTTTTTTGCCTCGGTGGACTGACGCACAGAAGTTCGACCCTTGCGATGAATTGAGCCTCCCCTGCGGACATGCGCGCGCGCACCTGGGCTGAACTACCTAGGTTTTCGGTAGGGCCTACTACGACAAAGAGTCCGTGTCAGCATTCCTGAGGCTTCGGGCAGTAATTCTCCCCCCGCAATACCGAAACTGTCAATCTTTGAAAGGCAAAACACGCCCTCCATGGAGAGTAGACCACAGCTCACGATCGATGAGCGGGCCGTCGTGGAGTATCGCAATTATCGACGCCGCCAGCCGTTGAAGTGGAACCCAAAGCGAACAATAAAAGGAGCCACGGTCAACCGAGAATTAGCGTGCCTGCACTGCATCTTCCAGTTCGCGCTCAAGCGAAAATACATTGCAGAAAATCCAACTTCCGATGTGAAGCATCTCAATTAGCGCCAAGAGAGGCCATCCAAGAGAATGCTCACTGTTGATGAAGAACATCGAATTCTCGAAGCAGCGCCACCGCACCTCCGGGTTTCGATTGTGTTGCTGGTTCAGACCGGTGGTCGGACCTACAGTGAGGGACTGTCGCTCGGGTGGGACCAAGTGTATTTGGTCAAAAATCTAAGTGCCGCGTCTGGTGATGTCGCTTATGCGAAAACACACGGTGCAACCAACCTCTCGAATTGGACTGATGTTGGACCGAAAGCCTTGTCTCAGGGGTTTGGGGCAACGCCATCGTGCGTGCCGTGTGGCTTTTCATCGTCGAGATGCCCAGGCAGCAGTCGAACCTGCGAACCCAGTTATCCTTTATATCCATATTAGTGGGAAGTTACGCTAGTTCTGAAGAGTGAGGCCGGGCGACTTTCCTTGCTGCAAAAGGAAACTCTATAGGGCGTGGGAGGCCTTTTGGAAGAGGTTCACGACGCGAGCTTCATATTCCTCAGGAGCGCGGCCGAGGGCTGAAGCGTGTTCGGCGCCCTGCACGACCCACAGCTCTTTCGGGCCGCGCGCTGCATTGTAAATTCGTTCCGCATGGCGGCAGGGAATTGTGTGGTCACGCGTGCCGCAAATCAAGAGGACGGGGAACGGCCGCTCCGCGACGGCCTTCTCGGGGGATGCGTCCTCGGGTTTGAATCCACCCTCTTTTTCCACCGAGTGCATGGCCATCATCGGCGCAGGACGAAAGAGACTTTTTCCAAGCCATGCACCGGCGTGAAGGCCCGCGTAGTCGTAACTCACTTCGCGCAAGTTGGCGAACGGGTCTTCCGCAGAAACGGCTTCGATGCGCGGCTCAACCGCGGCGGATTGCAGAGCGATGGCCGCGCCCATGGAGACGCCGAGCGCGTAGAGGTGATTCAACTTTTCGCTTGCGTAAAGCGCATCTGTGATGGCGACCGTGTCGTAGCGTTCCTTCCAGCCGAAAGTAGCCATGTCGCCGCCGCTTTCGCCTTGCGCCCGCGCGTCCATCATCACGACGCTGTAACCGTGGCGCAGCAAGAATTCGCCGTGGCCCGAATTTCCGGTGCGGTTGTCAGCGATGCCATGGAAAAGCAAAACCCAATTTCCGTTGGGAGCCGGGGGACGCACTTTCCAGCCGCGTAATATGACGCCGTCGGATGCGCGAACCGTGAAATCTTCCTTTGTGGCCCCAGTGTGCTGCAACATGTTGCTCACCCAAACCATCCGCTCGGGCGTCAGCGGCAATCGCGCGGGGTGAAGAATGCCGCCACCGATGGCATTTCCTGCGAGCGCGGCGAGAGCCAGCGTGATTCCCAGAAAAAGTATCGTCAGATAGTGAGAGCGTCGCATCGGAGCCCCTAACACCGGAATTCCTGATTTCAACTTTATCTCTATCTCTGCCCGAAAACCGTGCGCAAGTTCAGACCCGATATTAGCCGCCCTCAGGTCGCATGCCACGGGATCGGCCGATCATCCGCTGCTTGCGGGTCGGATAACTTCTGGTAAGTAAGTCGGGAAACGGACATCTTCCGAGTGCAATTTTACTTCTACGCCACCAAGCGTGTTTAACAGTAGTGCGCAGCACTGCGACATTATATTGGTAAGCTCTACCTACCTCGTATAGCATTCCAGGAGTACTCCACAATAACTATCCAATTTGGAGGCAGTCGTGCCCCCTGCTGATCTCCCTATCCATGACAATAAACTTGCGCGGACCGCGATCATCGACGGTATCTCCGTCCGCAACGAGGTCCTTTTTACAAACGACAAAGGGGAAGATAAACGATCGATTCAAAAGCGCAGCGAGAAAGCGTTGCAAAAACTGCTCCCTGCATTGCAGCGCGTGCTCCTCCCGGCTGAAACGGTGCTGTACGTAGCGCGGGCTCAAAGCCCGCTTACTGTCTTAGAGCAGCTCACGGCTGGTTGGTGGACGAGACTTCTGGCAGCTTCCGCGATAGTGATTACTAACAAGCGCCTGTTATTTTTCCCGGTCAAGCGAGATGGGAGCTGGAAAGAAAGCGTTCGCTCCCTCCAGTGGGGTGATCTGGAAGAAGTGAAGCCCAACGGCCTGCTCGTGCGGAACGTCACTTTCAAATCCAAGAATGGGACAAAAACTACGTACACGAATTTTCGACGTGCTGATGCCAAGAAAATTGCAGCCATCGCAACTGCGTTGCTTCCGGCAGCGTCTGGGGAAATGACTGTAACTCACGGCTTCGTTCAACTTTGTCCCGACTGCCGTAATGCCTTGACCGATGGCCAATATTTCTGCTCTGGCTGTGGCTTGACGTTCAAAAACGAGAAGACCATGGTCAGGCGTTCAATTTTCCTTCCGGGCGGCGGTTATTTCTACACGGGGCATCCTCTGGTTGCGATCATTCCCGCGATTGTTGAAGGGGTTTTAGTGCTGGAGCTCTTGGTCCTCCTGTTGGCTGGATTAACCTCACCCCAGGCAGTGCCTAACTTATTTTCCGCCGTGCTGATTCTCGGAGTGTTCTGGGGTTTGGAGACTGCGGTAACGATTCTTCACTGCCGTCGTTACATTCGTGACTACATTCCGGAGAAGCGCGACCCAGCTCGCGCGCGTCAAGAGGCAACCCTCAAGGTTAGTGGCTGATTGTTGATGGCGAGCTGTACGGCTAGGAGGGTTCCGAAAAACCCCCAGTCCGCAAGTTGTTGATTCGGCGAGTCGGCGGAACAGGTTATTCGGGGTTCGGAAAACAGATGTTTTCCAAATGCAAACGGCAGGCAATAGTGGGTTCCAGCGGAAACTGGGAGTAGGCACCTCGCATTTCGGAAAGTACGTGATCGCAAGCCGGGAGGGTGCGGGACAGTCGCTGCAGGACTGAATTTGCGAACAACATGCTGGAGCATAACAGTCCGGAGAACGAGCTGAGATACGGTAACTTGGAGGCGCTGAAGAGCGTGTGGACCGGCAAGGATCTCTTTATGCGAGCGACTCAAAGCGTTCGGGATACCTTGCAAAGTGGACCAGCGGCAGTGCAAATCGGCGGCTAGAGGAACTTGATTCTAAGCGTGCAGGTTGAAGCCTCGCGGCTTTCAAGAATCACCAGTTTTTTGAAGGAGTCGGGAGCGAACGAATCAAGTCCATTCAGCATCCTCAGTTAGGTATTTTCATGTAAACGCCCACCCAATACGCGGGCCGGGGCGGCGGTGAGAAACTGTCTCGAAGCAGGGTTTCGCGGGCACACGCGCCGAGCTTTGTCGTTGGATACAAGAGAACCTCCGTCACTTTTCCATTCGCGCCCAGCTTTAAGAGCATCCAGGAATTCTCCGTGTCATCATCCGCAGACTTTTTGCATAGCCGAGCGGTGTCTGAATGCTTCTGTGTAAATTCCGCTCCCAGCCTTGCGTCGTAGGCTTTGCCCTCAGGTGTGCGCAGGTTTGCTTCAACCTGCGTGCGCGCATCATCAATGTTGGTCGGCGTCTCATCGGCGGGACTCAAAGGCGAGTCAAGGCTGTCACACTTCGAGTCACCCCCGAGCGAATCCATACAGTCGAATTGGTCTTCAGCCTTAGCCCATCCAATCAACCCCTCCTTAGTCTTTACCCGGACCCACCAATCCTTACGCCCCTCAGTAATGACTTTGGCAGCACAGTCCCGCAGACAGCCTGAGTTGTCCTTCTCTGTAATTAAAGTGCAATCGTATTCTCTCCTCCGTTGGCCTTTGGCCCAGATGTCTGCGAATCCCTCTCCGCGATACATGTACCGCAGAATGATGTCGCCCGCCTGACGTCGCAGTCCAGGCAGGGGCTGCAACACTTGCACTCGGTCCGGCTCGTACGTGATGTGCACACCTGTCAGTCCGGTCACCACTTACCCGCTCTTCACCGTTGCCACAGGTTTCCGGCCTTCTTTCCAGGTTGAGTACAGCGCAACATCCTTGATGAGAATCCACTTCCTGAAAGTGCAGCCTTCAAATGGGCAGGCCTTGTAGTCAGTGACGGGCAGCAGAGGCTCTGCAGTAGTGGACTTGTCAGCCGGAGCCTGAGCAGCAACTAGCGAGCTCAAGCCTAAACAAGAAATCACCAAAAATCTGAGATGCGCCATAAACTCAGGATAGCAGGCTCTGAACGCCGCAATCTGTGCGTGTCATTAATGGTTAATGCGGCGCTTGCGCGGGTTCAGGTGGGCCGTGGCAACAGCGGTTCGCATTGAGCGCTTTGTGTCCAGTGGAACTGGAGCGTTCCTCACCCTTTCTGCGATAAGTCCCGACAACGCCGTAATCGTAGAAATGGAATCCAGCACGAAAGTTGTCGTCATGGGTTCGGTTCGCACCGTGGATTCAATTCAATAACATGATTGAGCCTGTTTTGAAAACGAATGGTTTCTAGAACTCAGTCTGTCTGCCGCAAACATCCGGGTCTGGGGCTGGAAAAAACACGGCCGAGGATCGGTTTCGGCTTCGAACTTCCGATCGAAAACGGCATCGTTGGACCGAATGGACCGAGAATCGCGATTGGAACAATCGACGAAGTCGGCGTAGGGTGTTCGGAGGATGATAGTTGCGTCCCATCGACGTGTAGTTCAGTTTGCGAGAGCACCTGCTAATGGGGCAGGTAGTCATTCGCACGAAATTCTACTAGACTCATATTAGAATCAGATAGTTGCAGGGGGCGTGTAGCTCAGCTGGGAGAGCACCTGCTTTGCAAGCACGAGCCCGCGTTCCAACAACTCCATTCCTTTGCTTCACTCTCTAATGTTTCCAACAATTTCGGGGAATCTGCTTCTCGCTCGAAGTAACCCTCGAAATTACAATTGGATAGGGTTTTGGCACAGTTTTGGTACAGCTGGGTACGAGAACCCCTGGGGTGAACCCCATAGTGAGACAATTTAATGGGTACACTGTCTCACTGCTACGCGTGCCTTGGAAGTCCCAAGCACTAATTCTGAGTTCCCGTTATGGTCTTGAAAACCCTCATAGTTGCCGCTTCGAAACGCGCGTCACCGACTCGACCTTCCGACTCATTTTCGAACTCTTCCGGTGAACGGTAGCCTAGAGCCGAATGCAAACGGCATCGGTTGTAATAGTTTTCGATAAAACCATCGACACTCTCGAGCAGGTGTTCTAAGTCGCGGTAGTCGCGGGCGTATATCTCCTCCCGCTTAAGCGTCTTCATGAAGCTCTCGCAACTCGCGTTGTCATACGGGTAGCCCGGCCGACTGATGCTCGCCACCATCCGGTGATCCCGAAGTACTTGCCTGTAGCCTCCGCACCTGTATTGCACCCCTTGATCAGAGTGGTGAACAAGTCCGGGAGGCGGCTGCCGACTCATGATCGCTCTTTCCAATGCACTCGTCGGTAGGCGAGCTTGCAAGGATCGATCTAGCGACCACCCCACCACCTTGCGAGAGAAAGCGTCCAGGACCACAGCCAAATAGACGAACTCAGCCTTCAGACGAATGTAGGTTATGTCTGCGATCCATAGTTGGTTCGGACCGCGCACGTTCATGCGACTGGCGAGGTTAAGATAAATCTCCAGTTCGTGGTCGCGATCCGTGACTTGCCGTAGTTCTCGATTTTGGATCGTCAACAGGTTGTCCGTCCTCATTATTCGTGCCACGCGTTTGTGGTTGACCATCATTCCGCGTCGGCGCAGTTCTGCCGTGACGCGTCGATATCCGTAGTACCGCTCGTGTTCCAGAGCAATCTCCTGAACAGCAGATCGCACTGTCATGTACTCCTCCTTAGGAGCCCGACAGTCAAGGTAGCGGTAGAACCCCGCTCGGCTGACCTGGGCTAACTGGCACATCCGCTCGATGCTCAAATTGCCTTGCAACGGCATCTCGAATCTCGTCGTAGACGCCTTCTCGCCAGAGATGTCGGTCTGCTGGCGTCGAGCCTCGATTCTCTGCAAGGCACTTCTGAAAAAATCCACCTCCACCGTTTTGTCCGCCAGAAGTCGCTTTAGCTTGTTGACATCTCTACGAAGTCTGGATTCGCGAGAATTCTGTGTCGACACCGTCCCTTCGACCTGCGCGTCCGGTGGCTCGAGCCGGTACCGCCACTTGTACAGCAGAGTGCGGCTTAAGCCGAGTTCGCGTGCTAGCCTCACGATGTTATCGCAGGCGTTCATCCGCGCCACAGCTCGGCGACGGAATTTCTGGCTGTATCGCTCTTTCCATTTTCTCTCCACTTTGCAGCTCCTTTCCTGCACACCTACAAACCTCTCCCAATTGACTTTATACGCTACTAGCGTATACTTAAAACTGTACGCTAGTGGCGTACCAGGAACAGGATGGAATTCTTCGAAGCCCCGGCCTTCACTCGCCACGTTTCCGGTTATCTGACGGACGACGAGTACAGTGAACTACAAAACCGGCTGGCGGCTGCACCAGAAACATGGAGACGTTATCCCCGGAACAGGAGGATTTCGGAAGCTTCGTTGGACAGACCCAAGACGTGGCAAAGCACGAAGAGGCGGCCTGCGAGTGATCTACTATTACTTCCCAGGCGAGCAACAAATCTGGCTGATTACGCTCTACGACAAGGACGAAGCTTCAGACCTTACGCCCAAGGAAAGGCAAGCTTTGAAGAGTGCCATTGAAATTGAGCTCCGGGCTCGGCAGGCCGCGAAGCTTGCGAAGCAGAGGAAATCGCGGAGGTGAAGGCAATGAGCAAGAGAAAGATTTTCGACGAAATGATGGAAGGTGTTCGAGCGATGAAAAGCCATCGCGAGGGCAAAATCACGCTACGCACTTACAACGTTGAAGTGACACCGCTGCCCAAGGTGGATTCGAAGCTGATTCGGGATACCCGTAAGAGGCTGCACTGTTCACGGGCTGTTTTCGCTCGGAAGCTGCGCATTAATGAACGCACACTTGAGAAGTGGGAACAGGGTCGCGCAAAGCCCAATCCCCAGGCAGCAGCCCTCGTTTTGTTAGTTCGCAAATATCCCGACACCCTCGAACGATTGGAACGGGTTGCCGTAGGCTAGCCATCGTCTACTCCGAGGCACGTCAGAGAGACAAGCCTCGTTGAGAGAATTTAATGGGGAGAGAGTCGCACCGACCCGTTCCCGAAATCTCATGCCCTGGAACGTCTGATTCGATTCTTCCGAGTTGCCCGTCCGGAGCGGACATATCGGTAAACACTGGCCGACTTCACAGGACTAATCCGCCGTAGAAGCCGCATAGCATTCCGGTTGGCCGAGTATAATCCCGAAATCGGTGCGAGGTGGCACTCCTCCAACATAAGCCTCTAAACCTACTCGTATCGCAATGCGACCATCGGGTCAACCTTCGTCGCGCGGCGAGCTGGAATATAGCAGGCTAGCAGAGCCACGGCGAGCAGCATTAGTGAAGGGGCTACGAAGCTCAGGGCATCAGTGGCGCTTGTGGAGTAGAGAAGTGACCGCATGATGCGCGTTGCCGACAATGCTCCGACCAATCCCAGCAACAAACCAAACGCCAGCAACTGCAGACCTTCTCTGATCACCATGCTCAACACATTGCTTCGCTGAGCGCCAAGGGCAATACGCACGCCGATCTCGCGCGTGCGTTGGCTCACAGAGTAGGAAATAAGTGCGTAAATACCCATCGCCGACAGAAGCAGGGCTAGTGCGGCAAATCCGCTGACTAGCCACGTGCGAAAGCGCTGCTGCGCTAAGGATTCATCAAGCAGCTGATCCATCGTACGTATCTGCGCCAGGGGTAGAGTACTGTCCATGATTGCAAGTTGGAGGCGGATTGCGGGCACAATTCCCGGCACATTTCCACTACTGCGTACTACCAAATACATCTCGCGTGACCACATCACCCAGCCATTTTCATTGTAGGGAACGTACAGAGTCGGACCGGGTCCGGAATCTAGCCCTGAGTATTTCACGTCTCCGACTACACCCACGATCGTTTCCCACGGGGATTTTGGATCAGGGTCGCCCGTCTGAATCCGGCACCCAATCGGGTCTTTACCGCCGAAATACTGTTTCGCCATGGTCTCGTTGATGATCACAATCATGGGATCCTTGTCGCTTTCCACCTTGTCAGACGGAGAGAAATAGCGCCCCTTTACTAGCGGAATCCCGAGTGAACGGAAGTAGCCTGGACTCACCGCCATCTCTTCCGCAAGCTGTAATTGGCGGTTGCGATCGTAGCCTTGCCCTTCCACCGTAAATGGATTGGTAATCTCCAGCAGATTGGGAGGCAGGCTCATGGTGATGCCCGCTGCTTTCACACCGGGCAGCGATTGCACTTTTTCCAAGAACTGCTGCCAGAATTGCGAGATTTGAGGTGGATCGGCATATTTATTGGGGAGAGAGATTGCTGCGGTGATTACGTGATCGGCTTGGATCCCGGGATTCACAGCGCGCAGGCGAGCAAAGCTTCGAATGAGCAGGCCTGAGCCGATCATCAGCAGCAAGGCCAGCGCGACCTCAAAGACCAACAACGCGCGGTGTGTCCGATGAGCAGAAGCCGACGACGACGAGCGGCCCGCATCTTTCAAAGGATCGCTCAGCGATGGGCGCGAAGTTTCAAGAGCAGGCGCCAATCCAAACAGTATCCCGCTGCCGACGCAGACCACAAACGTAAACAGCAGCACTCCAGAGTTGATGCCGACTTCCTCTAACCGTGGCATCTGCCCCGGGCCAAACACCAGAAAGGTTCGAACGGCTATGTAGGCGAGTAGCAACCCAATGATCCCTCCCAGCAGTGAAAGCACGGCGCTCTCGGTGAGAAGCTGGCGCACAACACGTTTGCGGCTAGCACCCAACGCCATGCGCACCGCCACCTCGCGCTGCCGTACCGTCGCTCGCGCCAGCAGTAGGTTGGCCACATTGACGACAGCGATCAAAAGCACCAGCGCGATTGCGCCCAGCAATACCAGCAAAGCCGTGGAGACGTCGCTGACCATCCACTCCTTCATAGGCATCATCACGCCGACCAGGTCCGGGGAACTCGGATATTGCGTCGTGACTTGGGCGGCGATGTCGTTCAATTCTGCTACAGCCTTGTGAACACTGACACCCGGCTTGAGTCTTCCTAGGGCAAGCAAGCCGTAGGGAGGACGCACGGTTGGCGAATTCAACGTGTGAATCGCCCAGACATCGGCTGGCCTGCGCGATGGGAAGCGGAAACCTGCTGGCATGACGCCGACGATAGTATGCAACTTACCGTCGAGCCTAAGCGTGCGGTTCAGTACCTCGGGATCGGAACCCAGATGGTCTCGCCAGAATTGCTCATTGATTACAACAACTCCGGGTGCGCCTGGACGGTCTTCTCCGGGCTGAAATCCACGTCCTCTGAGCGGTGCAACGCCAAAGATCGAAAAGAAATTCGCGCTCACACCCATGCCGGGAATCCGTTCCGGCGCCCCCATCCCGCTCAGCGCAAAGCTGCTACCAGCACCATCGAGAACCGCAACCTGTTCGAAACTCTGCTGGTGGTCACGCCACGCCAGAAAGTCCGCAGTACCCATGGGGCTCATTCCCGAACCGTGGCGCTGGTTTGTCCCCACAATAATGAGCCGCTGGGGTTCGGGATAGGGCAACGGCCGAAGTAAGATTCCGTCAACCAGGCTGAACATGGCCGTATTGGCACCAATCCCAATGGCAATTGCCATCACGGCGACGGCTGTGAACAGGGGCGACTTGCGCAGCATGCGCACGCCATAGCGAACGTCCTGCACAAAAACTTCGATTGCAAACTCCCAACCTACCGCTCGTACTTCGTGCTTCACTGTTTCCATCCCGCCCAGTTCCAGCCGCGCAGAACGCAAGGCCTCTTCCGGTGTCGCACCCGCTCGTACCTTTGCTTCAGCCGCGTTTTGCAGGTAGGTGTTCAGTTCCTCGGTGAGTTCGCTCTCGGTCTTGTCTCTTCTAACCAGCTCTTTCAGTCCGGCTGTGAGATGGCGAAAGATGTTCATGATGCCCCCGGTGCGCGAATTCGGCACTATGCTTCAAGAATGCGTGCGATTGCGACGGATTGCATTTTCCAGTCGCGCGTCTCCGACTTAAGTTGCTTTCTTCCTACCGCAGTCAAAATGTAGTATTTTGCGCGCCGGTTATTTTCGGTAGCCCGCCATTCGCTGTCCACCCACCCGGCGCGCTCCAGCCGTTTAAAGGCTGGAAAAAGAGAGCCCGGATTGACCTGAAACACCCCCTGGCTGATCTGCTCAATGCGCAGCCCGATACCATGCGCATGCATCGGCTCAAGCGCAAGGGTCTTCAGGATGAGCATGTCGAGCGTGCCCTGAACCAGCGCCGTATTGTTGTCAGACATGCAAAGTCTCCCCTAGAGGATCTAGTCGAAGGCAACAACGCTACGATCCTCCTTCTTACCCTAGATTGTCAAGCGGAGAGGCATAAAACGAAATGGGGGTATCAGATAAAACGCGGGCGCCTTGATTTCGATCCACCCCTTCCTAAGAACAGCGCGCTCTGAGTGGATGCAGGTACTGGCCCGGCGGATTGTCGCCCGATGACGCGCAAGACCGGAAGCTATCGTGCCCGTTGGATTACTACCGATAAACGCTAGTGCTTTACCGGATGCGCGTTCTCGGTGAGGAGTGAACGGAGGCGGGGAGTTCTGCGCGCGTCCGGTAAAGCCAAACGCCCTAGCGTTGACCGAATCGCTCAACTCCCGGTTGGTCACCCTGAACTAGTCACGGGAGTGTAGCCACAAAAAACTGTCTCAAAATAGGGGTTCACTCCAGACGACGAAAATGCGAAGGACTGGGTTTCGGAACGGCGGGAAGTGTTTTAGAATCAGAGTAGCTTCTCTTGTGGGCGTGTAGCTCAGCTGGGAGAGCACCTGCTTTGCAAGTAAGCAGGTTAAATCACATAAGTGCCGCATCTGGTGTCGCTTACACAGAAACACGCGGTGCAACCACCCTCTCGAATTGGACTGACGTTGGACCGAAAGCCTTGCCTCAGG
>Ga0137397_10001430_pt1 | contig 16679 bp, 23 predicted proteins | sample czorhiz116metaG_FD_106658 | JGI IMG/M metagenome (GOLD analysis project Ga0137397, IMG submission 106658) | Vadose zone soil microbial communities from Angelo Coast Range Reserve, California, USA - czorhiz1.16 metaG | ecosystem: Environmental > Terrestrial > Soil > Vadose zone | place: USA... | reverse complement strand
AGACGAGTCAGCATCAGGCAAGGTACTGTCTGAAGAGGACGCCGCAGAGCGTGACGCCCGCATAAAGCGCCGGAAAGAGGAGGAGGAGCGTGCGGCTCTTGCGCGGCGTTCTGAGGCTGTGAAACGCGGGCTACCGCGACCCCCAAATGTCGACCTCGAGCGCCTCCTTAAAGATCTCAGCCTGATCCCAGCTCCCAAGAGCGAGCAGGAAGCTGTGCAGCGGCTCATAGACATCGAGCTCGCGCAACTCGTGCAGCACGACTCGCTCACGCACCCGATTCCTGGGACCGCCCATCCGGGTGGAACTCCTAGCATGCAACTCGCCACTCCCCGGTTCGTATGTCGCTACAGCGAAAGCGGCCGTTCACTGCGAACTTGCGGGCACGCTCGAGTTCCCTGATACCCCAGAGGAGCAAGCCTGAGTGCGCGATGCGGTGCGCGCGCGCTAGCCGTTGGTGACGACGCCGCTGTGGACGAGAGCGCGTCGCGGGTTCACATGCGCGGGACGCTCGTTCTTGATACCGTATTTGGTGCTTGGGTTCCCGCAGATCGTCTCGACGCGGATGCGATGCTGCACTGGAGGAGCGCAGGTCCGCGGTGGCGCGAGAAGATGAGTGTTGTATTGGGTGGTTACGTGACCCGCGCGGACGAACTGGGAAGACGACTTGGCACGGCGGCGGCGGCGGCGGCGATACGGGAGATGGCGGTCGAGTACGAGAGCTTTGCGCGGCTGCGGGCGGCGACAGAGTCGACTATGGGACCGGCGCGCGTCGCGATGTTGAAGGAAGACAAGCTCGAGGCGCTGGAGATTGTTGCAGAGCTTGTATGGGGAGTTGGAGAAGGAGAAGAGGGAATCCGAGAGCAGGGTCTCGGGGTTGGAAGAGCAGGTCATGGAGGAGGGCGAAAGGCTGAACGAGGCGACAGTTTCTACGGACGGCTGAAGTATGGAGTCGTCGATCGCCCGCTATCCTCCACTACAGTACCCTACGAATTTGTATACAGTAGTTTCCTCGTCCCACACTGCAAGCACGATCACATCAGGGCGGTTATGGTAGTGAATACACTGAGCCCTGAGCCCCGAGCCCTGAGGGTGTCCAGAATGTGGCGGTCATTGATCGCGTTTAATTTTGATGGATCTGTAGTAGTTGCGTCAAGCCGAGCCAACTGAATTGAATATTACCGAACAGCGAGCGTTCCCGAATCCGAGGTACCCCATTAAACATTTCAGGGACGTAAATGGACCGAGTTCCCTCTCTTCTCTTCTCTTGGGACGCTACATTGCCAGCGAACAAGACGGATACCATTAATATTGTAGCAGTTGTAACTTCCACGTCGACTGACTCTGCACGAAGATCCGATCTGGCACGCCGTAAAAAGAAACAACACAAAGTTTTGGCTGCCGTCGCGTGTGCGTCACTGTCATTCGCAGCGCCAGCGCCGGCACCTCAGTCAACCCCAGTGTCAGCCCCTTGCATCTCCCCCCCTTTTCAAAAACAAGGACTCGGTGTCAAAGACGAACGCGCAGGAACATGCCAGAGGCGTCTAAATACAGCCGGCACACCCAAGTAAACGCTAGATGGATCCCCATCGACACGAACCCGCGGAAATCAACGATAATAGCGTTTAGTGATGGGGAATGCCCCAGTGGGAACGTCTCCCGGGCACATCATCGTAGTCATGAGAAAAAAGATTGATGATGATCTCCCTCTGAAACTGAACCATCATTCGATTCCCATGTGCGCGTTCCATTTACGCTCACAAGTCCACACGAGGCGTGACCCCTTCCCAGACAGACGGGGGCCATGGGGCGATGAGTTTGTGCGTGGATATTCGTTGGTGAAGAATTCGTAGTCGGGTTGCAGTTGCAAGCAGAACTCAACCCTCAGCTGTCACTTTCAGTCATGATGCTATGAATGGCATTATTATCGGACATGCAGCTGTCGGGGATAGGCCCTTCGCGTGGAACAACACGTACAACACGACTTTTAATAACACATCGTCCCGTCCCCAAGCTCTCAGGGCGGATTACAGTTAACGATCCCGTTTCTCATCAACCTAACCCAGCGCAAGCGATAAATAAGTACGCCACCCTGCCTGCGCTGTGGCTGTCCCTCCCTTCCCTCCACTCTATTGTGCTCGCTCCTTTCATTCGCCCTCCGCTCGTTCGATCCTTCTCCGTTCCGTTACATCCATCCTCCCCTATCATTCCCCCAGACCGTGTAACTGTATGAAGTCATGGCTCCGCAGCAGCCAACTCCTTCACCCTCTTCCGCAAATGGAGGGCAGGTCGTCACAGTCACCTTGTTTTCAACGCCATCATCGGGCCCATCAAACCTGCCCGCGCCTTCAGGGGGCGGCGACGCGGGAGTGCCCATCGGCGCGATTGCGGGCGGCGTTGCAGGCGGCGTGACGCTCGCCGTGATAATGGTACTCGTATGGAAGTACTGGGGTCTCGTGATCATGCGCACCGAGAAGCGACGACGCAAGGAAGCGGTGCGTTTCACATTCCGTCCCAAACCCTCCGGCCACGACCCCTTCCTTCTTCTTCTTCCTCCCGGTTTCATCCGTCCATTCTTTACCTTTACCTTGTTTGTTTGTCTCGAGAAGCGATTGCATAGTTGGCTGATGGACCCCCGTGCAGCAAGACATACTCGCCATGCGGGAGAATACTAGGCGGAACGCGATGACGAGGTTCAAACCACAGTCATCGCTACGCCCCATCCTCAATCTCAAACCGGACGGCCCCAGAGTGAAGTTCCTGGCCCGCACGCCGACGTGGCCACGCGGTAAGAACAGCAACAACAACAACAACACCGCCAACAACAGCAACGATGCTTCACCTGCACCCGCGGCGATCCCACCCTCACCAACGGAGGAGATGCGCGTCGTCGATAGAGAGGCGCCCACCGGGGAGTCCGGAACGGATGAGTTACAGCAACCGTCGCTAAGTTTCGCTTCGGCCGCCGCGCCTCTGCCTGAGCACGGGTCCCGGACAGAACCAGAACAGAAGAGCGAGAACGCCGAGCAACAGCCGAAAGAGGAGGCAACGTCGCCTCCGCTGGGGATTGCACCCTCGCCAGGGCCGTCTCGCAGCCCGTCCGGGCGTTCGCATTCACCTACGCCCTCACACGCCACGTCCAATCACTCATCATCACCTAGGCCCTCCCGCAGCACTCGCATGCGGATGCCTACTCGCCTGCCAGACCCACCCGCCGCGCCACCGATACCCATACGCATTGCGCGCGCGCACCACACGCGGCCGTCCGCATCAACACCAAGCGGATCGCGGGTCTCTCTCTCTCCTTCCCGTTCCTCAGCAGCCGGGCCCCACCACCACGTGCCGGAGACGTCCGGGACGCCGCCCAGGAGTGCGTCGCCCGTCACGGTTCCGGCGGTGTCTCCTGCTCCAGTTGCTGGGCCGTCCACGATCCCTTCCCCGCCCCCGATACCGCTTTCTGCTCTCGCGTGGTCCAGCTCACCGCTGCGAAAATCAGTGCTGCCCTCCGACCGGCCTGTGGTCATGCCGCGAGCGAAGAAAGCGGACCCAACGTCACCGGCGTTTGAATCGCGGCCTTCCTCACCTACATCGACTTGGGGCGACACGCCCACGCTCCCGAGCTATGCATCGCAAGTCTCGGCTGGCAGTGGAGAGCCGTCGGCGCGCCGTGGATATCCAGATTCGCTGAGTCATGGCAAACCTCCGACAGAGATGGCTGGTGAGAATGCACGTCAAGCGTCCATGTCTTCACACAGACACAGTACACCTTCGGCATATTCGAATGACGGTAGAGTGGACTAGATTGAGTGCACCAGGGAGAGACAAAAAGTAAAATGCCGCCTTTATTGACTACAATACGATTTTCAGTGGACAGCGGACCCTTCCCTTGCTCGAACAGGGTTTTTTGGTGTATAATTTTATCTGATAACTAGAGGACGTTTTCCTTGTGGATCGAGACGCTGTATTTGCTATCCATTCGGGTTTTTTTTCTATAATTTGCACTAACGACCTATGATATCCTCGAGTTTAGCTACCAAGTAATTTATTTGACGGAGGCGGAGAGCGATGCGTTGAATATCGATTGTGAATTGCTAATTTTCAACTGGCTGGCAAGGAATAATTGATCGTCCTGCGTGTATGGGAGGGTTTTTGGCGTGGAATATCTATGTTAAGCAACAAACGATCGGCAGACTGCTACCGTAACGAGTCGACGTATTGCTGGGAGAATGAGGTCAGTGATTGGGAGCCATGTGGGGAATGAACGAAGGGCGCAACCTGCTCCAACTTGGCAACTGCATTGCGAAACGATGCCACCTCTGACCAACAGTTGAGCGTAGTCGTCGGATTCGCTCTGTTGGGGAAAGGTTAGCAATAAATTAAGATAAATTCAGACCCCTGCAATGTGATGGAGCGGGCGTACCGGTAACAAGAAGCGATGGCCTCACGAGCCTCTTTGACCGCCGGGTGCTCCGTCAAGCTCGCGCGCGTGTGATACCGGTCGACCTTCTGCCGGACCTCCTCGAGATCACCAAGGAGCACCGTCGAGTTCTTGACGTCGCCGTGCTCGCCGGCATCACCCGTCATGCCCCGCTCTCTATCGAGGTTCTCGCGCTCGAGCGCCGCCCCAATTTCGCGCTGCACGATGTCGACGCCGGCCTCGTCATGATCGTCGGTGGCACCGTGCCCGCGGAGGCGCGCCGCTTCGGCGCCGATCTTGGTGCGGACGTCGTGGTCTAAGAGTGCGCGGCGTGCGGGGGGGACTTCGGGCGAGAGGGAGGTATCGGAGAGTTGGGTGGCAAGCTCGGAGGAGACCTGCGGGCGGGAGATGGTAAGGGAAGGAAGCGGTTGGTGCATGCGCGCGAATTGGGGACTGACCTGTATTGGTACGGAGTTGTAGAAGACCTGTTCGTCTTTGTGCTTTGACTGAGACGCACCCATGAGTTGCGAGTGGTGTTGGGTGCGAGTTATGGATGCACGTTTAGGTGACGTGGATCACGTGGGTGTGGATACACAAACCGCGGAGAGCGCCAAAACTGCGAAAGCGAGGTCGACATACGCCAACAACGTGAGCTCACGATGAGCGAGACTAAATGCGCTCTATACCTCGGCGCGATATTCTCTACTTTATTCCGCTTATTCTCGTATATATTTCTCCGCGTGGTCTGTCTCGATTCCTCTTCCTTTTCCTCGCCAGTCTTATTCTGACCCCGGACGCTTCAGGCCCCTCTCCGACTGTGTAAATATTTGCTTCCTGGCCTCTATTTCTCCTACATTGCGACTATTCCTCTCGCCCCTTGCCTCTCCAAGCCATCGCGGTCTCCCCCTTCTACCTCTGATGCCAAGGAGGGCGAAACAGATACACCCACCGCTCAAAACGAGGTGAGCCTTGTTTGCGTTCCGTACCTGACCTTGTTCTCACCACCTCCACAGGCGAGCGTCAACAAAGATGTTCTCTGGGAACTATTGTTCTCCCTTCCAACCACTCCCCTCACGTCGATCATCACCTGGTCCATCAACACCCTCCTGATTCTGTTTGCCGCAGACTTTGTCTTCACCCCCGTCATCGATTCGGCCGCCGACGTCATTTTCACTCGTGTTGGTGCAGTTTATCCAGACGCTGCCAAAATCGTCGTTCGATATCCCATCTCGGATGCCAATTCGACAGAAAACAACGTTCTTGTTCTTTGGCGCTCGGCGACCGCTGCTGCTGTCGAGCCGTGGACGGATGGCCCAATCGTCCATTTGCAATATGAGTCAGATTGGACAAACACAACCAGGCTGACCAAGCTCTGGCCCTCGACGGAATACGAATGTGCGTACACATTTAATTGCTGTAGTCCGGGGGCTTATACGCGCTGTCCAGACGTCTTGGCACATACAAACAGGACGGTCCTACCGTACCCAGCTTCCCCCATCCGCTTCCGCACCTTCCCAGATTCGCGTCTCCCGACGGGTTCCCATTTCCGTTTCGTCGTGTCGTCGTGTCTCAAACCCAACTTCCCTTATGCGCCCTTCCAGAATAGAAGAATCAAGGGCTTTGAGTTGCTCGCTGATTATCTCTTTGCCGAGCCTACCATCGTTGACACACCGGGATTCGTTTCATACGCTAAGGCTAGCGACAATGCCACAGTTGGGAGGGAGACAAACGGGACAAACGGGTTGGCGCCTACAGAGGTCCCCCCCATCCTTGAGGGAAAACGAGTTGTGCCCACCGAGTTCATGTTGTTTCTGGTACGCGGCTGCTTTGTTCTTCACCACGACTGCGCTTTGACACGTCATAGGGTGACTTTATCTATGCCGACGTCCCGATCTACCACGGCGATTCGAAACACGCCTACCGTCGACTGTACAGGCGCAACTACAACAGTCCTAGTTTCCGCAAGGTCTTTGAGCAACTTCGTGCGTCCGTGATTCTGGGCGGTACACGTCAGCACCTAACTTCCCATTCTCAGCCATCATCCATACATATGACGACCACGAGGTCCGGTCACTCCCTCTTAGTATGAAACAGTTTCTAAACCTTGTGCTTGGTGCTTGCAGATCATAAACAACTACGTGGGCCAATCCAACGACACGCCGCCCTTCGTGAATGCTGACGACGCGTTCCGCATTTACAACGCGGAAGCCAACTACGACTCGCGCGTTTCCGGACAGCATTATTTTGACTTCCGATATGGCGACGTGGCATTCTTCGTGATGGACACGCGGCGACATCGTAGCGACCCCCTTACTGGCGAAGCTGTCACTCGAACGATGCTGGGCGAAACTCAGCTGAGCGCCCTGTACGAGTGGCTTGGGAAGGTGAGTCGAACTTCGTTGTCCACGTCACGACCCATGTTCGACACTTACTTGCCTTTCCAGGTCAATCAAACCGCGACGTTCAAGTTTATCGTCACGTCGGTTCCCTTCACCTCGCTCTGGACGCACGATGCCCAGATCGACTCGTGGGCCGCTTACGCCTCTGAGAAGGCCTCTTTGCTCTCCGCGCTGCACACGGTCCCGAATGTATACCTCCTCTCGGGGGATCGGCACGAGTTTGCGGCTATCGAGTTCAACCCATTGAGCGAGACGGGCGTTGGCGCGCATGTCGTGCGAGAGTTCTCGACTAGCCCGTTTAGTATGTTTTATGTCCCACTCGTGCGCACGTTGAGAGCGACGAGCGAGGCGGTCGTACCGAGGAAGAAGCTCCGTATTGTTGACGAGGAGAACCCTCCGGAGGAAGTAGTGGAAGAGGTGCCGATGGAGCGCGTGCTCAAGTATCTCCCAATCGGGAACTACAAGTGGTGCGTCATCTCGTCCCTCTCAGGATGATGCGTTCTCTGACCCTCGACGGCAGGTCCGCGATCGAGATCGACACGCGGAACCCGGAGCGTCCAAAACTGAACCTTGAGGTCGTCATTGATGGGAAGGTGGCGTACAAGTGAGTTCGCTTATCACTCCTCCACACAAGCGATAGGAACATTGATGGACTCGTCCTTTTATAGCTTGCCGATAGACGCGACGCCAGTGAAACTCCGTTCGTCCACGGCACTCGGCTCGATGGTGCCGCACGGTCTCAAAGACATCCTTGATCGTGTCGGCCTCTCGCCCAATCGGTGGTTCTGAACGATACTCCGTATACAGGATACTCACACAGGTTCAGTTACTCGTATGATATTAATGTTGTAAAGCCAGTCATGTAGATGAGATGCCTCGCTGATGTACCCCTGTTACTTATGTCTCCTCTTTCCATCACAACCCGCTTTACTTTTCTAGACAGTACTCGTGCTATCGTCCTTACTCTTCCCCTTGCCCTTGGTATTGATATCTATTCTTTGATCGTCCACATCACCACCCACATCGGGCTTGTCCGCCTTCTGTGAACGCGAGAAACGTTCGCGGATCTGAGCATAACGTGCCATCTCGGCTTGCGAGACGCTCGGTACGAGTTCGCGCAGCGCCGCCATAAAGTCGTCAGCGGTGACGACGACAGCGATCTCCTCTGGCGTCGCCATCTCGGCGAGGTAGTACTGGGGCGTGAGAGGCGACGGCCACCGTGCGGCCGATGTACTTCCCGACTGTGGTTGCGCATTAAGCGTGGCTGTCACGAGAGAGTCAAGCTAGGAATCAGACAAGGAGGGCGGGCGCATGGAAGTAGGGTAGGAAAAGTAACTCAACCGATGTGCGCGTCGATCTCCTGCGCTTTGCGCGACATGGCCTTGAGCAGCGCGTCCGCGCAGAGCGCATAAAAGTCCGCCCCGGTAAAATGAAACGGACACTGGCGCGCGACGCGCGCGAGATCGAGCGCGGGATCGAGACGGAACTTGCGCGTGAGCGCCTGGAGGACGCGCAGCTGCGCCTCGTCCGTGTCGCTCACGCCGAGGTAGAGCAACCTGTCGAACCGTCCGGGTCGGAGTAGCGCGGGGTCGAGCAGGTCCGGCCTGTTCGTCGCGCCGATGACGAAGACGTCTCCGGCGCCGGCGCCGGAGGAGGAGGAGGAGGCGATGCCGTCGAGTTCGGCTAGAAGTTGAGAGACGATGCGGTCCATGACGCCGCCCGAGTCGCCGTGCGCGCCGCGCTTGGGCGCGACGGAGTCAAGCTCGTCGAAGAAGACGACGCAGGGACGGGCGTCGCGCGCTCGCTGGAACACCCGCCGGACGTTCGCTTCTGACTCGCCGATATACATGTTCAGTAGTTCGGGGCCTTTGACGGAAAAGAAGTTTAGCGAGCACGAGGTGGCGACTGCTTTGGCGAGGAGCGTCTTGCCCGTGCCTGGTGGCCCATACAGCAGGATGCCTGCGGGAGGAAGATGTTGGGGTGAGCAGTGATAGATGCGCGCAGACGCGAGCGTACCGGAGCGTTTCTTGAGATTTGACCCGAAAAGCTCCGGGTGTTCTAAAGGTAGTTGCACCGTGTCCAATATCTCTGCCTTGACGTCGGCAAGACCACCAACGTCGTCCCATGACACGTTCGGGATCTTAGGCGCGCCAATATTTTGGCTATATGAAGACCGCGCTTCATCCATAGCAATCTCAAAGTCTGCGTTCGTCAGCGACACCCCTGCAGAGAAAATGTCGTTCGGGGTAACTCCATCGCCACTAAGCGTCTAGTCAGCGACAGGAGAATTCCCTTCACGGGCACAGAAAAAAACATACACTACCTGCATGACACGCGTAACCGCAGCGTAGCTTGTGCGAATGACAAGGGAGGCCAAGTCGCCCGCCACAAAAGCTGCCGTTCGCCGTGCCAGGTCAACAATCGAGACATCAGGAGCTAACTGCTTCGAAGCAAGCAAGCAGCGTAGAATTGCCGACCTCTCTGTCTCACCAGGAGCCTGTATCTCGGGTGAGATTCGCTCATTGGGCGGAAAACCTAGATATTCATACCTCGAACTCAACCTCGTGCTTGAAGCAGGACAAGAGGCTGGTGGGGACGCGACTCGGCTCAGTCGTTGTCCCAAACACAAGGATCGGGTATCCCGTCAACCTCCATGAACCATAAAGATCCTGGAATAACTCTTTGATCACATTGACGATGGCCGGATCTGGAACAAATGAACAAAGAAAGAAATCTGGGAGAGTACGATATGATTTACCCTTTCCAGGTTCTGCGGGCTGCGTAGTTTGTGTAAAAGCTTCAAGACGTCGCATCACAAGTACGCAGGGCGAACATGAAGTAGCTTGTTCGAAGCGAGCACGAAGTAAGCCCTCCGTCTTCGTGTCGTTTTCTCCGAGAAAATCATAGCAGTTTGCCTAGTACGCATAAATAAGCCTTGTCATATTCGTACAAGCATCGAAAGCCTACCTCGAAAACGTGCATTCCCAGGCGTCGCGCCACTTGAACTGCGGTTGTGAACGTTCCTATTCCTCGGGAACCTTTGAGGAGTATGGATATCGGTATGTCAAATGTAAGAGCTTGGGGCATTAGCGCTGCTTGGGACAATCCAAGCAACTGCACGAAGGCGCGATCGTTACCCCTCCCCACGTCCATAGTCACGTCCTCATCAGAATCCAGAGTGCCTACAAGATCTGTACACGAGCGTTTAGAATATTCGCCCTTAGCAAGAATACGGATCACGTACTCAAGAATGTCGAAGCATCTGGTATCCGGGCATGCTCAACACCAGTTTGCGTCACCCGAGTTACAGTCGAGTCTACCCAACAACCCAGTTCACCGGCTGACAAACCGAGATGGACATCCGATGGATTCTGCGCGTTGTTTGTGGATGGTGCCTCGCAGTCAACGTTTGTCACGACGAAGTATACGATCTCCTTTGCGCTTGACGGGTAGTTCGACTGTCTGAAAAGCGCATCAGTCCCACGTATTAAGAGAAATCTATGATGGAGAGGAGCGGACCTTTCCGGTACGCTGAGCGTGCCCGTCTCTGGGCCATCGCCTGTTAAAGCTGCTTGCAAATATTGGAGCTGGTTCAGGTCTACTTCCACCGCGAGCAGATCACCCTGCTTGACGAGTCGCCTTTTCCCATCAAAGAAGCTCTTGAGGCCCTGCAGGACAAGTGGTTGATAACTCCGGTTCGTTGACAGCCTAGACGCGACGCGGGCAATCGTCACCGCTTTTGCCATTGGCAGGTTGCGGCTGCCTATACCGTCAGGTGCGGCTTGGAGGTAAATACGAGTGGGAGTAGTCCGAAGCTCTGGGTCAACATTATGCAAAAGTATTGGTGAAGTTTTGACGAAGCCACTGGTAAAAAGATCAGCTAAGAATAGGGGACCAAGAAACGATGAGGCCGTACGAGTCGCCTACTGCTTCGTCGTTTGTTTCTAACCTGACGATACGACGATTTCTCGAAGATGGGAGCTGCGCTATAGCCTGGGCACCCATCGGACAAGTTCTCGCTTCGATATCTTAGAATTGAGACTCACCCAATCGCCGTCGAGCACCCCAACCTTGGGGAGATCGACAGTACGCACGTACATTGTATATTCATCCAGATCCGGAGAACTCGGCATCGACAAGGGATGTACTGTGAACTCGTGGGCAAGACGTGACATGCGGATAGCAGGGGAGCCATTTTGTAGGGGGTATGAGGAAGGCTGTGGAATGAGGGAACTAGCCAAGAAGTTCTCGCCAATCTCGAGGCCTTCGTCGTCGTCTTCAATCTGGACCTCTTCTGGAAGCGAAGAGGATAACAGGTGGTGTCCGTTCATGGTTTGCGGATCCTCTGTGGGTGGGAGCAGAGTAAACGATGTTTGTGATTTCTGGGCATACCCTTGCAACACTGGCTCAGTCATGATGAGCTTGTATGTGAGGGGTCCAGGAGCGAGGCTGTCCTGGGAGTCCATGGTGTATACTGAATCCTGTCGCATGACCCTCTGGTCATGACATAGCCAATCCTCGAACGATGCGACGTCAGCCTTCGCTTTGCTATATGCGGTGCTTGAAAGGGCTTGAACGAATATTTCCTTCAAGGGAATGAGCTGGACTACCGAGACCATGTGCGTCTTTCCAGCATGGCGAGATCGGGGAACGGATACAAATATGTGAGAAAATTGCTTTGCCAGGTCGGCAGGAACGCCGAGCGCAGTAGACTGGGGAGTTCTGGGTCGGAGGTCGTGTACTACAGAAAGTAGAGTCTATCGCTCACCTGGACGTCTTTACTCGAGACGGCCGAGCACACCACATATGGGGGGAGAGAGGCCCCACGCATTCCTGTCTCTACGTGCGATTGGAGCAGGCTGACAGATATCGCAATCTGTCCTTCGCGAGCGGAGGTCGGGACGAGCGCGTTCCAAACATCCGTTCCAACTTTGAGGATCTCGTCCTTGCTGTCCTCAGGAAAGCGTTCAATAGCTACAGAAATGCCTTTGTGGGTCTTTACGGCCATGGAAAAGAAGCTATGAGCGGATGGGAGTCCGAGGACGCGAGATGTGCTCGTGTCATAATTCGCCGAGTGTGATTCCTCGTCAAAGTCCGTCCGTGACCGCGAACCGGAGCATCACCCGATAAGGAAGTTGAGTCCTCCCTTGGCTCGAATAATTTCACTTCAAACTTGCAAAATGTTTCGAGGAGGAAGAGGAGGTTTTAACCGCGGTGGAGGTGAGCTCAAACTTTTGCTTGATGGACTTTTCCATGACCATTGCTATTGTAGGAAGAGGATCAGGGCGTGGTGGAGGCCCACCCCGCGACGTAGGGCCTCCTGATACTGTTTTCGGTGTGTACCTAGGACCGTCTCAAAGTCATTCCTCCTGAACGTAGGATTATGTGCGCGTAGAAATGGGCTCGTTTCTTCACGCGGTGGAAGACGAGATGCTCTGTTCCTCACTCATGCCAGACAAAGTACCGTACTTCAATGCACCCATCTACCTTCAAAACAAGTCCGTCATCGGCAAGGTCGATGAGATTCTGGGACCGATTAACGAGGTCTATTTCTCCGTGAAAATGGGAGAGGGCATGATCGCGAGTAGTTTCAAAAAAGGTGACAAAGTATACATCGCGGGGGACAAACTACTCCCGATAGAACGATTTTTACCGAGACCAAAAGTAGTGGGGGGTACGTGATTCTCATCCGTAACATGGCGACGTTATGCTTATATTCTGAATAGGAGTTACAAGTACGTGTATCTGTTTTGGATCATTTGGGTATCCCAACTCGCCCGACATCCTTACTTTACAGAAAGAGGCCAGGGAAGAGGCCGAGGCGCCGCAGGGGGTCGCGGTCGCGGGGCACCAGGAGGACGTGGAGCGCCACGAGGTCGTGGTGGTGGTCGGGGTGGCTTTGGAGGTGATCGTGGTCGCGGAGGCTCTAGAGGTCGGGGAGGCTTCGGCTTCGGCCGTGGCGGTGGTCGCGGTGGTGGATACGGGGGAGTTCGTGGTGGTTTTCGAGGCTCATGACATGTATCGTTTGCGCTTCAGACGCGAGTTTGCTCCTCCAAGCTTCAACGAATACGTGAAGGGTGCAGACCAACGATTGAGGTGATGAACTAAGATAATTGAAGATTGGTTATGATTTGAGGGCGTCGACTTCCTCTTCGACGTCTTGAACGCGCCCTAGTCGCTCTTGTTGGGTCCTTACAGTCTACAAAATCATGTCAGCGGTCAGCGGTCAAACCCGTTCGAGAGAGACACGTGAGGATAGGCATACCTGGTGTAAGCCCTCCGATACGGTAGCAACATTGGAGAATGTATCGCTAGTCTCAACGAGTACAACTTCTATATCCAAGAGTCAACGATAGTTCGCGAATGTAACGATCAGCTCACCGTCGGGGAGAGTAGTGTCAGGACGCTCTTGGTCTTCCTCGACTGGCTTGTCAAGTTCTCCCAGGGCAGCCTCCTGAACTTTGAAGAGGTTCTCCAACACATCTACGACCTGTTGCGGTCGTTGTCGACGTTTAGTAGCCAGCTCGAGGTCCCACTGCAAGCGTTGATTATATAGTGACCACGTCTCACGATCCAGGGCCTCGTCAAAGGGCTCAATTTCTCTGTCTAGATTAGAAATTATTCATAAGATATAGGCTGCCAGGCGCAGATGCCAGTGAAACGCACCATCGTCTTCGTCCTTTAGGTCCTCGAATTTCTTTCCATTGATTCGTACATTGGGTTTCGCTTTCTCAAAGGTCGCGTCAATAAACTGAGACAGTGGGGGCTGGTAAGGTAACGCCGCTGGATTGACAAATGAACCCGCACCTGTTGGATGCTCGGTAGGAGAGCGGCTCTGTCAGACTCCAGTCCGTTCTGTCGGATGCGTCGGTCAAACTGGTCGAGGACTACCTTGGTAAAGTTAGCCTTGATCCTGTGCCATTGTCGAAGTGAGTCGAGGGATATGCGTGGAATCTCTTCGCGCGATTCTTCCATTATTGCGGAGAAGGGAGAACGGACCTGATAGTTGGAATACAGTACACGACACGTGAACGTTTGAACGCGTGAACACCTTATCGCGTCGTATCGCGTCGTTAATTGTTAAGGCACTGCTGCGCTCTAGGCAAGTCTGATCCTTGTCAACTTCCGTCCACTCTTTTTGATGTCTTCTATAGCCACGACCTTCCAATCTATCCTAGATGCTGCGTTGGACAACTATTCCAAGCAGACCGGAATAGACCTTACCAAGCATCCCTCGGTACTGGCAGAGCAACTCAAGAACTGCCGTACCTCGGACGACGTCGTACCAATACTTCTAGAAAGAGAATCTGCGTTCAGAGACTATAGGGAGAAATACCGCAGCTTGATCGACTGCCTTCGCCCAATAATCCCGGTTGTTCATGCGTTTTCTAGCGTTCTCGGCGAGGTAGATAGCCTCGGATGCTCCGGGTACTACTGTATGCTCCGTATCTGATCATACTTTTTGCCTCCCTACAGGTGCCATTTGGCCCATTTCAGCCGGCGAAGGCTATTTTCATCGGCATTGATGTTCTCCTCTCAGTGCGTATGCAGCGTATCACTGGCACCTCTTCGATTTCATCCCCTACGATGTCAGATATTATGGTGAAAATCATGGTTCAAGTACTCAACGTACTTGCGCTAGTGACAAAGCAAATAAAACAGGGACGTTTCAGTAAGCAGTCCACTGCCTGCTCATCTTCTAGTGGCTGATAGTGGTACAGAGAAATTCGCAAAGAAGTTGCTCGGAGAGTGTGAAGTCGAGGCCATTCTACAGCGGTTAGACCGACTTACACAGGAGGAAGTTCGGATGACTGTTGCACACACGCTGGAGGTCGTTCATGGATTATTCGACAATTTGAAGGTGGTCATGGATGGTGGGTGATGTTACCCTGGTGGCTATCAGATAATTAATGAGACTTGCTTGAGTAGACGGCAAGGCATCGATGGACGGCATACAATGGGCTCTAAGTTGGCTTTCCCCGCCGGATCCCTCGACGAATCACAACATCGCATGTAGAGACCACTTCGAGGGGACTGCTTCGTGGTTCACGCAAGGCGATAGATTCAAGGAATGAACAGCAACGGGATCTCTTTTATGCATTCACGGTAAACGTACGAGTCCCCTTCCTTTTCGTAGCACGTCCTGATTGCCCCCCTGCGCATGGTTCTACAGCGGGGTCAGGCAAAAGTATTTTGTGGTAAGTGATTCCCGAAAAATTTCCTCCATCGTATTCAAGACTACCAATCAGCTCCAGCATTATTCAGCAAGTCGAACGCCTACGTGATACGGGATTGGCCTTGATCACCTATTTCTATTGCGACTTCAGAGACACCAAGAAGCAGGAGGTCACCGGATTACTCACTTCCCTTATTGTTCAGCTCTCTGCCAAATCCGAGGCATTCTCTCTGCGCTATACTCTGATTTCGATGGAGGATCACGGAGGCCAGACGATGACGCGCTGTTAGGTTGCTTGGAAAAGATGCTCAAGACCGAAGGGCAGCCAACAATATACATGCTCTTGACGAACGCCCCAATGACTCTGGTCTGAACACCCCTCGAGATCGGGTTGTTGAGTTTGTTGAGAAACTGGTTGACTTAAACCTTGCAAATGTTCGCATCTGTGCGACCAGTCGCCCCGAAGTGGATATCCAAGCTGCCCTTGCGACTCTGACATCTCACACCGTTTCTCTCCATGACGAAGACGGACAAAATAAGGATATTGTGGACTACGTTAAGTCTGTCGTCTACTCTGATCGGAAGATGCGAAGATGGAGGGTTGAGGACAAGGAGATGGTCATCAGCACGCTCTCTCAGAGGGCTGAAGGCATGTAAGTCAACAGTTACTATGCCAAATCACGATGATTCTCATGCAACTACTCAGGTTTCGCTGGACCACATGCTAACTCGAAGCCCTGAAGCGCTGTCTACCCTCCGCGATTCCTCGCGCTCTTGACAACTTGCCGGATAGCTTGGATGAGACGTATGACCGTATATTAAAATGCATCCCTCAAGAAACGCAGGAATACGCACAGCGTCTCTTCCAATGCGTTGCGGTATCCATTAGGCCACTTCGTGTGCAAGAACTTGCGGACATCCTTGCGATTCGATTCGATGCGGGAGAATTTCCTCGTTATGACGTGAATTGGCGCCCGGAGAACGCCGAAGAAGAGGTTTGATCCGTATGCTCAAGTATGATCACCATTGTCGACATGGACGGTTCGCGAGTAGTCCGGTTCTCACATTTTTCGGTCAAGGAATATTTGACATCGGAACGACTTGCCAACGCTGGGATTAGCCTTTCACAGTACCACATTCTTTCCCATTCGGCACACACTACCCTCGCAAAAGCTTCCCTCGGTGCCCTTCTCGCGTTAGACGACCAGGTCGACAAGGACATCATGCAGAACTTTCCCCTTGTCATCTACGCGGCGCAATACTGGGTCGAGCATGTGCGGCTCCACGACGTATCTTCTGAGATTAAAGACGCGATGGAGTGTCTTTTTTGACTCCGACAAGCCGTACTTCGCAACATGGGTGTGGATCCATGATATTGACTATCCATTCTGGGAAACCATGTTCTCCATGCACCCATCACCACTGAAAACCGTTCCATTATACTATGCCACACTTTGTGGTTTTCATGACCTTGTAGCACACCTGGTCGTTACCCGTCCGCAAGACATCAATGCCAGGGGTGGATGCTACTCCACTCCGTTGCATGCCGCGCTCGTCAAAGGAAATGTCGATATTGCGATGTTACTTCTGGAACACGGGGCGGATATCAACGCCTTGAATAATCACGAATGGACCCCACTGCACGAAGCATCAAAAAGAGGGCGTCTGGATGCGATAAGGCCATTGCTT
>Ga0137397_10001428_pt1 | contig 16681 bp, 18 predicted proteins | sample czorhiz116metaG_FD_106658 | JGI IMG/M metagenome (GOLD analysis project Ga0137397, IMG submission 106658) | Vadose zone soil microbial communities from Angelo Coast Range Reserve, California, USA - czorhiz1.16 metaG | ecosystem: Environmental > Terrestrial > Soil > Vadose zone | place: USA... | reverse complement strand
GTGCCACCGACCTCGGTCTCGATATCGTGACGCTGCCGCTCTACTACGGCCTCGCCGAGGGCGCCTGGAAGCACTGGTGCCGGGTCTGGGAGACCGACTACGATTGGATGCTCTCCCGCTTCGACTCCAAGCAGATCATGGAGACCGCCGGCATTCCGTCGACACGCTGGTTCGACGCGGCCATGCTGCCCAAAGATCAGGTGCGCCAGAAGGACAACCTGAAGGCTATGATGGTGTTTGGCCATGGCGGCAACACCATTACGCGCATGCCGGAGGCCGCCAAGGGCATCGAGGCGCTCGAGCTGCTGGTGGTGGCTGATCCGCATCCGACCACCTGGGCGGTGCTCGGCGAGCGCAAGGACAACACTTATCTCCTGCCGATCTGCACCCAGTTTGAGTGCGACGGCTCGCGCACGGCGTCGAACCGCTCGCTCCAGTGGGGCGAGCAGATCGTCAAGCCGATCTTCGAGTCGAAGAACGATTACGAGGCGATGTATCTCCTCGCCAAGAAGCTCGGCTTCGCCGACCGGATGTTCAAGAACATCAAGGTCGTGAACAATCAGCCGGACGCGGAAGACATCCTGCGTGAGATCAACCGCGGCGGATGGTCGACCGGCTATTGCGGCCAGTCGCCCGAGCGATTGAAGGCGCATATGCGCAACCAGGCGAAGTTCGATCTGGTGACGCTGCGCGCCCCCAAGGATACGCCTGAAGTCGGCGGCGACTACTACGGCCTGCCGTGGCCGTGCTGGGGCACGCCGGAGCTCAGGCATCCCGGCACTCACACGCTCTACAACACCAATCTGCACGTCATGGATGGTGGCGGCACGTTCCGCGCGCGCTTCGGTGTCGAGCGCGAGGTGACGCTGCCCGACGGCCGCAAGGAGACGCATAACCTGCTCGCCGAGGGCTCCTATTCGATCGGTTCCGAAATCAAGGACGGCTATCCCGAATTCACCTATGGAGTGCTCAAGAAGCTCGGCTGGGACAAGGACCTGACCGAGGCGGAGCGCACCGTCATCGAACGCATCGGCGGCAACGCCGCCGATGGCGTGTCGTGGGCGGTTGATCTCTCCGGCGGCATCCAGCGTGTCGCCATGGCGCACGGTTGCATCCACTACGGCAACGGCAAGGCACGTGCCAATGCCTGGAACCTGCCCGACCCGGTGCCGGTGCATCGCGAGCCGATCTACACGCCGCGGCCGGATCTCGTCGCCAAGTATCCGACACTGCCGAATGCGGTGCAGTTCCGCATGCCGAACATCGGCTTCGACGTGCAGAAAGCGGCGGTCGAGAAAAAGATCGCCAGCCAGTTTCCGTTGATCATCACCTCCGGCCGCCTGGTCGAGTTCGAGGGCGGCGGCGAAGAGACACGCTCCAACAAATGGCTCGCCGAATTGCAACAGGATATGTTCATCGAGATCAACCCGGCGGACGCGGCTGCGCGCGGCATCAAGGATGGCGCCTGGGTCCTGGTCTCGGGTCCCGAGATGGCGGGCGGCAAGACATGCCGCATGAAGGCAATGGTGACCGAGCGCGTCGGCAAGGGTGTGACCTGGATGCCGTTCCACTTCGCCGGCTGGTTCCAGGGTGTCGATCAGCGGAGCAAGTATCCGAAGGGTGCCGACCCGATCGTGCTCGGCGAGAGCGTGAACACCATCACGACCTACGGCTACGACCCGTTCACCGGAATGCAGGAACCCAAGGCCACGCTCTGTCAGATCAGAGCGGCTTGAGGGAGGCATCAATCATGGCTCGGATGAAGTTTCTCTGCGACGCCGACCGCTGCATCGAATGCAACGCCTGCGTCACCGCCTGCAAGAACGAGCACGAGGTGCCGTGGGGCATCAACCGCCGGCGTGTCGTCACCATCAATGACGGCAAGCCCGGCGAGCGCTCGGTCTCCATGGCCTGCATGCACTGCACCGACGCGCCCTGCGCGGCGGTGTGTCCGGTCAACTGCTTCTACACCACCGCCGACGCGGTGGTGCTGCACTCCAAGGATCTCTGCATCGGCTGCGGCTATTGCTTCTACGCCTGCCCGTTCGGCGCGCCGCAATATCCCAAGGTCGGCAACTTCGGCTCGCGCGGCAAGATGGACAAGTGCACCTATTGCGCCGGCGGCCCGGAGGCGGACGGCCGCGAAGCGGAGTTCGTGAAGTACGGCGCCAACCGGCTGGCGGAGGGCAAGCTGCCACTCTGCGCCGAGATGTGCTCGACCAAGTCGCTGCTCGCCGGCGACGGCGAGATCATCGCGCAGCTCTACAAGGAGCGCGTCGCCAAGCGCGGCTACGGCTCCGGCGCCTGGGGCTGGCAGGTGGCGTATCGCGAGACCATCGCGACGTGAGAGTGTCGCCATTCGGCGTTGCGTCATTCGATGTTGCCCGCGCCTGCGGGAGAACTAGTGCCGCCGATTTGAAGTTCCTACGCCACCTGCGGCAAACTCAGTTAGGAACTTCAAATCGAAAGCGGCACTAGAATGATAGAGTTGCTAGTGCCCCTTTGTTTCCGAAGTTCGTGTCAGAGTGTGCTTAGGTGTATTACGAACTTCGGAAACGGGGCACTAGATCGCACGGAGGCAAGACCATGACGAGGCTCATCGCGCGAATCCGGATCCTGGTCGCGGCGGCTGCGGTGCTCATGATCGCCGGAATGGCAATGCCCGTGAGCGCCCAGCAGGTCAACCCGACCGCCGAATCCGTCAACGAGCAGCAGCTGCTGCGTGAGCTCAACAAGGCGCAGGGGCGCGGCACGATTCCCGACACCAAGTCCTATGTCATTGAGCAGCCGCGCGGCCGCGAGTGGCGGGAGTTTCACCAGGTGACGCTGAAATGGATCGGCGGCATCGCGATTCTCGGTGTGTTCGGGCTCCTGGTCGTGTTCCTTATGATTCGCGGCCGGGTCCGCATTGAGAGCGGGCGGTCGGGACGCACGCTGCTGCGCTTCAACGCATTCGAGCGCCTGGTCCACTGGATGACGGCAACCTGCTTCATCATCCTGGCGCTCTCAGGCCTCAACATCACCTTCGGTAAGGAGCTGCTCTTGCCGTATCTCGGGCCGGAGACCTTCGCGGCCTGGTCGCAGTGGGCGAAGTATGCCCACAACTATCTGAGCTTTCCGTTCACCCTCGGCGTGGTGCTGATCCTGCTGATGTGGCTCGCCTGGAATTTCCCGACCCGTGTCGACATCGAGTGGCTCAAGGCTGGCGGCGGCATCGTCGGGCATGAGCACCCACCGGCGCGCCGCTTCAATGCCGGACAAAAGATGATCTATTGGGTCGTCGTGCTTGGCGGCGGCGCGGTGGCGGCGAGCGGCTATCTCCTGATGTTCCCGTTCTATGGGACTGACATTGCGGGCATGCAGCTCGCGCAGGTCGTGCATGGTGTCGTGGCGGTGCTGTTCGTCGCCGCGATGCTCGGCCACATCTATATCGGCACGATCGGCATGGAAGGCGCCTTTGAGGCGATGGGCCGTGGCACGGTCGACCTCAACTGGGCGAAGCAGCATCACAGCCTGTGGCTGGAGCAGCAGGAGGCCAAGGGGCGGATCAAGGGTGGCACTCCTCCGTCGGCCGGACAGATGCAGCCCGCGGAGTAGCGTGGGGCTCACGTAGGCAGGCTCGCGGCTGCTATACTGCCTGCATGCGTATCATCGGCCTCGCGGGCTACAGCGGCTCGGGCAAGACCACGCTCCTCAGCAAGGTGATCCCGCGCCTGATCGCGCGTGGGCTCACGGTGTCGACGCTCAAGCACGCGCATCATGAGTTCGACGTCGATCAGCCCGGCAAGGACTCACACACCCATCGGATGGCGGGAGCAACCGAGGTGCTGGTCGCCTCCAGCCGGCGCTTTGCGCTGGTGCACGAGCTGCGCGGCGAGGCCGAGCCTCCGCTGGCCGCGCTGCTCGGCAAGCTTGCGCCGGTCGACCTGGTGCTGATCGAGGGCTACAAGCGCGAGCCGCATCCCAAGCTCGAGGTCCATCGCGCGGCGGTCGGCATGCCGCTCCTGGCGCCAAACGACCCTGCGATCGTGGCGATTGCATCGGACGTCGCCCTGCCGGCGGCGCCGGTGCCGGTCCTCGATCTCAACGACGTCGAGGGCATTGTCGAAATTCTGATCAGCCGCGCAGTGCCGCTGACAGCCGCATTTGCACGTGCAGGGGTCGCCTGATGGCGCAACTGACCGACGATTGTTTTGCGTTCTCCGGGCCGCTGCTCCCGATCGCGGACGCCGAGCGCCTGATCGCGGAGCGCGTTGAGCCGGTGGCCGAGATCGAGACCGTGCCGCTGCTCGCTGCTCGCGGCCGTGTGGTCGCGCGCGATATCGTGGCGCCGCTCAGCCTGCCGCCGTTCGATAATGCCGCGGTCGATGGCTACGCAGTGCGGCACGCCGATCTCGATCCAGCCCAGGAGACGCGCCTGACCGTCAGCGAGCGCGTGACTGCAGGCCATGCCGCCACGCATGCGCTCGCCGCGCGCCAAGCGATCCGCATCTTCACCGGCGCCCCGATGCCGGCCGGCGCCGATACCGTCTTCATGCAGGAGGATTGCCGCGTCGAGGGCGACGCCGTGATCCTGCCGGCCGGCCTTGAGCTTGGGGCCAACCGGCGGCTGGTCGGGGAGGACCTGCGCGCCGGTGCCGTCATGCTGCCGGCTGGCCGGCGGCTCTCCGAGCCGCATGTCGCGCTCGCGGCGGCGGTCGGCATCGCGTCGCTGCCAATGCGGCGGCGGGTGCGGGTCGCGGTGTTCTCGACCGGCGACGAGATCGTCGAGCCGGGCAAGCCGCGCCCGGCGGCAGCCCTGTTCGATGCCAACCGCTATCTGCTGGCGGGGCTGATCGAGCGCCTCGGCGCCAGCTCGACCGATCTCGGCATCCTTCCGGATGATGCCGATCAGCTCGAGCGCGCGATCGCAGCCGCGGCGACGAATCACGATCTGGTGCTGACCTCGGGCGGCGTCTCGACCGGTGAGGCTGATCATGTGCGCACCGCGATCGAGCGTGTCGGACGCCTGGTGTTCTGGCGCGTCGGCATCAAGCCGGGACGGCCAGTGGCGATGGGGGTGATCCCGGGATCGGACGGCGAAGGCGCGGCGTTCTGCGGGCTTCCCGGCAATCCGGTGGCGGTGTTCGTCACCTTCGCGCGGGTGGTACGGCCGCTGTTGCTGCGCCTCGCAGGCGCCGAGCCGGAGCGGCTGCTGCCGCTGCCGGTGCGCGCCGCGTTCCCGTATCGCAAGCGCACTGGCCGGCGCGAATATGTGCGGGTCAAGCTCGTCCGTGCGGCCGATGGCGGCATCGACGCCGTCAAGCATGCGCAAGACGGCGCCGGCGTGCTCACGTCATTAACGGAGACCGATGGACTGATCGAGCTGCCCGAAGACCTCACCAAGGTCGAGCCGGGCGCGACCGTCGGTTTTCTGTCTTACGCGGCGCTTGTCGGTTAGAGCATGATCCCGAAAAGTGGAAGCCGGTTTCGGACAAGATCATGCTCTAACAAAAAGCTAGATGCGCACGCCCGTCGTCGAATAGGCGACGTTCGCATCCTCTTGAATTGCATTGAGGGCGTACACTGCGCCCACGGCAACCAGCGCCGCAATGATGCACGAGAACAGATAGATCCGCATGGCGCGATCCTCCTAGCCCACCTCAAAGTAGGATTGCTGTAGCCTCTAATCAAGCGATCAGATGTCGCGGTGTTGCGACGCAACATGCTCAGCTGCGACGACATCCTCGGGCGTGTTGACGTTGAGAAACGGATCGACCGGCTTGGTCGCCCAGTCCGCGATAGCGACGCCATGGCGCGCGGTCCACACTTCGATCTTGTGCATATCCTCCTCGGTCAGCGCCTTGCGCAGGTCGTCGCGCAGCCGCACCGGCCACAGCCCGACGACCGGATGACGCCAGTCGCCCGAGCGCGCGCAGGCGAGCGGCTGCTTGGCGGCCTTGCGTGCGGTCTCGAGCCGCTCGACCAGATCGACCGGCAGGAACGGGCAATCGCCCGGCACGCTGACGAGATCAGCCACGTCCGGTGCATGCGCGGCCGCCCAATCAAGGCCGGCCAGAACGCCAGCCAGAGGCCCGGCGAAATCCGGCACACTGTCGGGCACGACCGGGAGCCCGGTGTCGGCGAAGCGTCCCAGATCGCCGTTGGCGTTGATGATAATCGCAGAGCATTGCGGCGCCAGGCACGCGATCACGCGCCCCAGAATGGTAACGCCACCGATGCGAATGCGCGCTTTGTCGCCGCCGCCCATGCGCCGCGCCAGGCCGCCGGCGAGGATGAGGCCGAGGGTTGGGGGTGTCGCGGTCACGTGGCAACACTGCGTTTAGAGGTGTCGACTGCATTTCTAAGCAGTTGCTCGACACGATGAACCTCGGGAACGGCGATAAATCCTTCGCGATGGGTAGTCTTGATAAGCTCAAACTGCTGATCGGGGTCTTGCGTATGATGGAAGTATACATGGCCTGAGTCGCTACCGCGGGGGCGCATCTCGATGAGAGTGATTCGGCTTAAAGGAAAGCTGGTACGCTGCGGCATGAAGCCCGCGTAGTCAACGACAGCCCTTCGGTCCGTCAGCGCATAGGTCGTGCGCTCCGCCTCGTAAGAGTACCAGAGTGGCGAAAACACAAGTGCTAACCCGATTGTCAAGAACGCGATCTCGACCCATATCGGGGAAGGGGGCGGTTGGATCGCGCCAGAGGCCAAATACACCGCAATGCCAAGGCAGCAAATACCGATTAGGAATGGCAAACGGCTTTTCGCAAGTGCGTAGCGTTGCGGATCGGGTTTTCCCGACCACAGCAATTTCTCTCCTCGATCGAGCAACTCGGGTTCACTCATCATGTGCCGCCGCTTTGCGCCGGTGCTTGGCGCTCTCCTCCTCGACGTAGGCGAGATCCTGGTCGAAGACGATGCGGCTTTCGCCTGCAAGCGCCACAAAGCGCTTGCCGCGCGCGCGTCCAATCAGCGTGAGATTGGCTTTACGCGCGAGCTCGACGCCCCAGGCGGTGAAGCCCGAGCGCGAGATCAAAATCGGGATGCCCATGCGCACGGTCTTGATCACCATCTCGGAGGTGAGCCGGCCAGTGGTGTAGAACAGCTTGTCGTCGGGGCGCACGCGATGCTTGAACATCCAGCCGGCGATCTTGTCGACCGCGTTGTGGCGGCCGACGTCCTCCATGTAGACCAGCGCGCGATCCTTCTGCGCCAGCACACAGCCATGGATGGCGCCGGCTTCGAGATAGAGTGACGGCGTGGTGTTGATCTTGTGGCTGAGCGAATAGAGCCATGAGGTGCGAAGCTCGGTATCCGGCAGCTTCACGTCTTCCAGCGCTTCCATCAGGTCGCCGAATACGGTGCCCTGCGCGCAGCCCGAGGTCTGCACCTTCTTCTTGAGCTTCTTCTCATAGTTGGTCTTGCGCTTGGTGCGCACCACCACGACGGAGAGCTCCTCGTCATAGTCGACGCTGGTGACGACGTCGTCGGGCTTGAGCATGTTCTGGTTGAGGAGATAGCCGATCGCGAGATATTCGGGATAGTCGTTGATTGTCATGGCGGTGACGATCTCCTGCGAATTGAGGAAGATCGTGAGCGCGCGCTCGACCGTCACCCGGGTCTCGATCGGCGCCCCGGTCTGGTCGATGCCGGTGACGCGCTCGGTCAGCCGCGGATCGAGCGGATCGGGACGGACCAGGAATTCCTTCAGACGTTTGGCCATCGCGGCCATGTTAGCACATAAGGGCACGGTGTAGGTCGGGTTAGCCCTACTGCGTCACCAAGCATGAGGTGGCGGTCGCTGTGCCCTCTCCCCTCCGTGGGAGAGGGCAGCTCGGCGATTCAACAACACGGATGGGGTGAGGGGGAAGCTCGCCCCCTCACCCAACCGAGTATGTTGAGCGCTCGGTGCTGCCCTCTCCCGACATAAGGGCGTTTACGCCCGTCTGCGCGGGCTTTGGGGGAGAGGGCACAATAACAAGCGCATGAATCTTTGTGACGCAGTAAGATTAGCGCGGCCCCAAAGTGTGCGGTCTGGCTCAATTCTCAAGACCGCGCGTAACCCGACACGACGACCACGCGGTGGGTTACGCGCGGATCGACGCAATGCCCTCATCCAGGTGCGGTGCCCGCGCTAACCCACCCGACGATCTACAATCCCGCTGCCTTGAAGCGGGCGCGCGCCTCCGGTGTGGTCAGGAAGCGGATCAGCGCGCGCGCGGGCTCCGCATTGGGGCTCGCTGACGAGACGCCCGCCACATAGGTGACGACGAGCCCGAGCGGCTCCGGTATCGGTCCGAGCACGGTCAGGCCTTGGTGCGGCGCGAGCTCGGTCAAACTGGTGTTGCTGATTTCGGCGCGGCCGTCGGCCACCGCTTGCGCCACCTCGTAGCCGCGGCGAAACAGAACCGCTTTCTTGTTGACCTCGTCCGCAACGCCTAAGCGCTCGAGCAGGCGGGCGAAAAAGATGCCGTTGGTCGCACCGACCGCCGGATCCACATAGGCGACCGAGCGCGCAGCGATGAGCGTCCTCTTCAGCGCATCGGGCGTCGAGATATCGGGCACCGGCGCGCCCGCGCGCACCGCAAGGCCCGAGGTCCCGCGGCCCACCTCGGCATTGCTGTCAGGGATCAGCGCTCCGGCCTTCGCCATCTCATCCATCGCGGCAGTGGTCAGGATCAGGATATCGGCCTTCTCGCCGGCCTTGAGCTTGCGCTCGATCACGCCGATCGTGTCGAAAGTGCCATCGGCCTTGTGGCCGGTTGCCTTCGTGAAGGCAGGCATGAGCTCCTTGAAGGTGTGCTCGACCGGGCCTGCGCCCAGCACTCTCAGATCGGCCGCGCCGCTCTGCGCGGCGGCGAACGCGAGCGGGATCGCAGTCAGGATTGTGAGCGCGATGCGTCGTGCCACAATGCGTCTATTCATGGCATGTCCTCCCTGTTGGCTCTGCGGCCCATCAATTCGATAGTGAGTTTGATTGTCGCCGAAGCGGGCCGGCAAGGAAAGAGCACCCTCAACCCGGCAGGAAGGCGCTTGTGCCTCTTGTCGTGTCGGTCAGGGTGTCGACCGGCGCACGATAGAGCTCCTCGAGCTGGGTCTTGGTGAGCACTTCGGCGACATTGCCTTCCGCGATACGCTCGCCGGCGCGGAGGAGATAAGCGCGATCGGCGGCGCGCAGCGCGTGGTTGGGATCGTGCGTGGTGAACAGCACGCCATGGCCCGAGGCCGCGAGCGCACGGATCTCGCGCATCACCTTGCCCTGGTTGCCGAAGTCGAGGCTTGCGGTCGGCTCGTCGAGCACGATGAACTGCGGCTCCTGCGCGAGCGCGCGGGCCAAGAGCACAAGCTGGCGTTCGCCGCCTGAGATCATCGTGTAGGGCCGCTCGGCAAGCTGATCGATGCCGAAGCGAACGAGTGATTGCCGCGCCACCTCGCGGTCATGCGCCGATGGCCGGCTGAACAGGCTGCCATGGGCTGTGCGTCCCATCAACACGACGGCCTCGACCGTGAACGCGAAGGTCGGCGTATGCAGCTGCGGCACATAGGCGATGCGGCGCGCGCGCTCGCGGATCGACAAGCTTACAAGCGAGCGCCCTTCGATCGCTGCCTCGCCGGCGAGCGGGGCGAGCAACCCGAGCAGAGTCTTCAGCAGCGTGGTCTTGCCGCCGCCGTTGGGGCCGAGCAACGCGAGCACTTCGCCCTGCGCGAGCGCTACGTTGAGCCCGCGCCCGACCACGCGGTCGCTGTAGCCGATGGTGAGATCGCGACCGGCGAGCGTCACGACCAGCTCCGCTGCATGTCGGCCAGCAGCCAGATGAAGAACGGCGTGCCGATGACGGCGGTGAGAATGCCGAGCGGGATCTCGACCGGCGCGGCGGTGCGCGCGAGCGTATCGATGAGCAGGAGAAAGCCGCCGCCCAGCAGCGCCGAGGCCGGCAGGAGTCTCGGAAAATCAGGTCCGACCAGCGCGCGCGCCAGATGCGGCACGACGAGCCCGATCCAGCCGATGATGCCCGAGGTGGCGACGCTTGCTGATGTGACGAGCGTGGCGGCGGCGACGATTGCGATGCGTAAGGGGCCAGTCGAGACGCCGAGCGCGCGCGCCTCCTCGTCCGGCAGCGACATCACATTCATGCGCCAGCGCAAAGCGACCAGCACGATGGTGCCGACCGCGACCGGACCCAGCAGCGGAAGCAGGTCCGAGACCGAGGTCGCCGCCAGACTGCCGAGCAGCCAGAACGTCATGGCGGGAAGCTGGTTGTAGGGGTCGGCGAGATATTTCACGAGGCCGACGCCGGCGCCAAGCAGCGCACCGATCACGACGCCGGCGAGCACCAGCACCAGAATGGGATCGCGCGAGCGCAGCATCGAGCCGATCACATAGACCGCGGCGACCGCAGCGAGCCCGCCCACGAAGGCCAGGAGCTCGATGCCGAATATGCCGAGCGAGAAGAAGATGCCGATCACGGCGCCGAGCGCCGCGCCTGACGAGGCGCCGAGAATGTCGGGCGAGACCAGCGGATTGCGAAACAGCCCCTGGAACGCGGCGCCGGCGACTGCGAGCGCCGAGCCGACGAGCAGTGCCGCCATCACGCGCGGCCCGCGCACCAGCAACACCACATTCTCGACCGCGGCGGGAGCGCTGGGCGCGCGGCCGAGCGCGCGCGACCACAACACATCGAGCAGCTCGGCGAGACTGACCGGATAGCGCCCGATTGTGAATGCGACCACGAGACCGGCCGCGAGCACGATGAGCGCGACCGTAAGGCCAGGCAGCGCGGACTGGCGCATCAATCCCGTCCCGCCAGCACCCGCTCGATCTGCGCGTCGGCCAAGGTCACGTGATAGAACTGCCGATAGAAGTCGCGCGTCAGCATGCGCAAATCCTCGGGAAACAAATCCGGATAGAGGATCTTGGCGAGCCACCACAGGCCGATCAGCCGGTTCACCGACGGCGGGAAATCGACCCAGCCGAACGGCAGCTTGGGCGAGAGATGCACGCGGCGCGCAGCCACGGCGGCGACCGGCGCCCAGGCGCGGTCGTTGTAGACGTTGGCTGCAAACGCGAGATCGATGGTGATAATGACGTCGGGATTCCAGAGCAGCACCTGCTCGATCGAGACGTTGGACAGCCCGCCGCCGGTGCCGCCGGCGACGTTCTGCGCGAGCAGCTCGATGGTCTCGACATTGATCGAGCCGCCGAGGCCGGTCTCGAGCCCGCGCGGTCCGCGCGCATAATAGACGCGCGGCCTGCGCTCGCGCGGGATCGCGGCGACGCGGCCGGTGATGGTCTTGATCGTATCTTCGGTGTAGCGCGCCAGCGCCTCAGCCGGCTCCGGCCGGCCGACCAGAGCTCCAATCGTGCGGTAGGACGCCGCGGTGCCGTCGAAGCGGCCATCGAGCAGCGCGTAGGGAATTTTAGTCTGCTCCGTGACGCGATCGGCAAGCGACACATAGGTCGCGTTCACGCTGCCGATGTCGAGAATGAGATCGGGCTTGAGCGCCAGCACCACCTCGAGATTGGCGGTGTTGCCGCGCCCGGTGATGCGCCCGACCTCGGGGCGGCCACCGATGTCGGGCAGCAGGAACTCGCGCTCCTCCGGCCGATTGGCGCGCGGCCAGCCGAGCAAAAGGTCAGGCGCGACCGTATAGAGCATGATGGCGGCGGGCGGCCCGGCTGGAAACACGCGCTCGACCCGCGCCGGCACGGCCACCGAGCGACCGGCACCGTCGGTGACGCTCGCGGCGCGAGCGCGGCGCGGCAGCAGCAGCGAGGTTGAAAGGCCAGCGACGACCGTGCGCCGGTCGAGCCGTGCGGTTGAGCGTGTGTTGCGATCCAGGGTCATGGCTGAAATCCGTTCGTTCTCTCACTCGCGTGTGGTCTCGAGCCCATAGGCCTGCACGACGCTCGGCTGAATGACCTTGGCGTGCAGGGTCAGCAGCACGAGCTGTGCATCGAGGCTTTCGCCAAACTGCAGCGCGGCCTCGATCCGGCGCTCCACCGCCAGCACGACCTCAGCCGCATTGGCGCCGGCGAACATGTCGGCTCCGACCATGCAATAGCCCACGATCTCGGCCGCTGCCCGATAGGCCTCCGGCACCGGGTCGTCGCTGCCGGCGTAATCCTTGAGCAGATTGACGATAGTGAGCTTGACGGCTTCAGGCACCACCGCCGGATGGACATCGACCGAGCGCAATGCCTGGTCGAGCTGGCGCAGGTCATGCGACCGCCCGAACATACCCATGAATCCGAAAGACGAGCCTCGCCGGGCCATTGGTTCACCGCGCTCTCTCTCACTCGATGCGGATATGGGCCCGCTTGGCAACCACTGAATATTCGCGTTTTTCAGAGCGCCCGACAAGGCTGGCGCAGTGCCGCAGAGCTATTGCGGCAAGGCCGGTGCCGTGAAGCCGTATTTCGCCAGGATGCGCTGGCCATCGGCCGAAAGGATCAACATCGCGAACCGATAGGCATCCGGTGGCGCATTGGCGATCACCGTCAGGCCGTAGTCGGCGCCGACCGCAAGCTCCTCCGGCAGTGCGACGATCTGTGCGCCAGCCACATCCTTTTTCGCCTCCATCGCGTTGGTGCAGTAGGTCAGGAACAGATCGGCTTTACCCTCGGCAATCAGCATCCCGTAGACGGTGCGGCCCGCTGGCGCAGTCGGAGCGTCGGGGCCGCCGACGAGCTTGAGCGCCTTGCGCTCGAGCGCGGCGAATGCGCCGGGCCGCAGCTTGTCAGCCTTGCGGAACACCTCCCAGGCGTAGTCGCCGGACGGGTCCGCGCGCGGCGTGGAGGTGCCGAGCTTCACGGTCGGGTCGAGCATGCGATCGAGCAGCGTCGCGGTATCGACCGCGACGCCGGGGCGAGCCAGCGCACAGAGCCGGTTGCGCGCGAACAGGATGACCGGGCCGCTCTTGCGGGCGCTTGCCAGCGCCTGCGGATGCTCCATGTTGGCGGAAGCGAACACGTCGGCGCGCGCGCCGCCGGCAATTTCATCCTTGAGCGTGCCTGATGGCCCGAACTTTGCCTGCACCTTGATGCCGGTTTGCGCCTCGAAGGCGGCTGCGATCTCGGTGAGCGCAGCACGCAGGCTGCCGGCGGCGTAGAGCTGCACCGGATCCGTCGCTCTCGCCTGCATGGTCATCGTTAGCACCACCACGGCTGCTGCCAATTTGCGGAACATCGGTCACGCCCCCGGCACATTGGCGTTCGGGAAGAACAGCTGCTGACCTTCGATCTTGTAGTCGGCGATCGCTTTCTGTCCCGTCGATATCAGCCAGCCGATGAACGTTTGGCCTAGCTCTTTCTTCACGTGCGGATGCTTGGCGGGATTCACCAGCATCACGCCATATTGGTTGAACAGGCGCTTGTCGCCTTGCACGACGATGTCAAGCTCGCCGCGGTTCTTGAATGCGATCCAGGTGCCGCGGTCGGCGAGCACGTAGGCGTTCGCGGCGGAGGCGGTGTTGAGCGCGGCCCCCATGCCCTGGCCGATCTCCTTGTACCAGGGGCCTTTATCCTTTGCGATGTCGATGTCGGCGGCTTTCCAGAGATCGAGTTCGGCGATGTGCGCGCCGGAGCGATCGCCGCGCGAGATGAAGGGCGCCGCCTTCGCCTTGATCGCCTGCAGCGCGGCAACGATATCGCTCGTGCTCTTGATGCCGGCCGGATCGCTTTTGGGACCGATCAGGACGAAGTCGTTGTACATCACCGGAAAGCGCTTCACGCCGAAGCCGTCGGCCACGAACTTCTCTTCCTGCGCTTTGGCGTGCACGAAGAGAACGTCAGCGTCGCCGCGCCGGCCAGTGTCGAGTGCCTGGCCGGTGCCTTGCGCCACCACTCGCACCTCGATGCCGGTTGCGGCTTTGAACAGCGGCAGGATATGGCCAAACAGACCTGAGTCCTGCGTCGAGGTGGTCGAGGCCACGACGATCGACTGGGTCTGCGCCTGCGCGGGTGAGGCCACCAGCAGCAGGGCGTAAGCGACGAGAGCCGTGATGGCGCGGATGGTCATGCGAGAAGTCCTCCGGGTTCTTATGGGCTCAAATCAGCAATTCGCCGGCCACGAACGAGCGCGCCTCGCGCGTTGCCGGATTGGCGAAGAATGTTGCTGCGTCGCCGCTCTCCACGATGCGGCCGCGATGCAGCAGCACGACGTCGCCGGCGAGGCGCCGCGCGCTGCCAAGATCGTGCGTGGCCATCACCACCTTGATGCCGCGCGCCGTGACCGCGCGAATGACATCCTCGACCACCTTGCTGGCGGCCGGATCGAGGCTTGCGGTCGGCTCGTCGAGGAACAACACCTGCGGCTCCTTGGCGAGCGCGCGCGCCAGCGCAAGCCGTTGCTGCTCGCCGCCGGAGAGCTTGCGCGCCGGCCGATCGCCGAGCTCGCTCAGTCCGACCAGCGCCAACAGCTCCGCGGCGCGCGCCGCGCGTTCGCGGCGTGCGACGCTGGCGGCGCTTAGCGCATAGCGGATGTTGCCTGCGGCGCTGCGCCTGAGCATGACCGGGCGTTGAAACACGATCGCGCGTCGAGTCGACGCGGCGTCGATGCGGCCGCCCCAGGTCACACGCCCGCGCGAGGGCACGAGCAGGCCCATGGCCAGGCGCAGCAGCGTGGTCTTGCCGCTGCCATTGGGCCCGACCAGCACGGTGGGTGCGCCTGCCGCGAGCGTCAGCGCAATGTCATTGAGAATCGTGAGCGGGCCGACGACCACTGCGGCGTCCTCGAGCACGATCGGCAGCTCGGTGAGCGGCGCCCGCATGGTCATCCTGCCAGTCGCTCGCCGGCACGGCGCACGCCCCATGCCAGCGCGTTCACGACAACCACGATTGAGATCAGCACCAGGCCGAGCCCGAGCGCGAGCGGGAGGTCGCCCTTCGATGTCTCGAGCGCGATTGCGGTCGTCATGGTGCGGGTGAAGCCATCGATATTGCCGCCCACGATGATCACCGCGCCGACCTCGGCGGCGGCCCGGCCGAAGCCGGCAAGGAGTGCGGTGACAAGGCTGAAGCGCGCGTCCCAGAGAAGCGTCGCGATGCGGCCCGCAAGCCCGACGTCCATGGCGGCAAGCTCTTCGCGGTATTCGACCCACAGATCCTCGATGGTCTGGCGCGCCAGCGCCGCGATGATCGGCGTGATCAGGATGGTCTGCGCAATGATCATCGCCTGCGGCGTGAAGAGGAGGCCCCATGATCCGAGCGGACCCGAGCGCGACAGCAGGAGATAGACCGCGAGCCCGACCACGACCGGCGGCAGTCCCATGAGGGCGTTCAGCACCACGATCGTCAGCTCACGTCCCGGAAAGCGCGCGAGCGCAATGAGCGCGCCGCATGGCAGGCCGACGAGCGCCGCGCCGGCCACCGCCGACAGGCTGACGACCAGTGACAGGCGAACGATCGTGAGCAGTGCGGGATCGCCGGAGAGGATAAGCTCAATGGCCGAAGCATTATGCGGCATGGCGGCCTCGCCGGGCATGCGAGTGATGTTTGATCTGTTGCATCTGGCCCAGCCATGGTCAAATATCGTAATTGGTTCACTTGAATGCATGTCTATGCAAGGACCGGAACTGCTCACCACTGAGGAAGCGGCAGCCTATCTCCGGCTGTCGGAGCGCAAGCTCTATGAGCTGGTGGCCAGGAGTGAGGTCCCCTGCACCAAGATCACGGGCAAGTGGCTGTTTCCGAAGGCGGCGCTCAGCCGCTGGCTGGCGGCAAGCCTGATTATGCCGGGTGCAGCGCGCACGCCGGCGCCGCCGATCGTCGGCGGCAGCCATGATCCGTTGCTGGAATGGGCCCTGCGCGAGAGCGGCTCACGGCTTGCCAGCCTGCCCGAGGGCAGCGAGACCGGCTTGGCACGATTGCGGCTCGGCGAGGTTGTGGCGGCGGCGATCCATCTGCATCGGCTCGATGGCGACGACGAGCGCGCCAACCTGGAGGCGGTTGCGGCTGCGCCGGGTCTCCATGATGCGGTGTTGATCGCATTCGCGCAGCGCGAGCAGGGGCTGGTGGTGGCGGCGGGCAATCCGCTGGCGCTGAGCGACATTGCAAGCGTTGCGGCGCGCGATGCGCGGCTGGCGTTGCGTCCCGATGGCGCCGGCGCGCAGCTCCTGCTGCTCGCTCTGATCGCCCGCGCCGGGCTTACGCTCAGTGCGCTTACCACGGTGAAGCCGCTCTGCCCGACCGGCCCGGACATCGCCCAGGCGGTGCGCTCCAGCCGGGCCGATTGCGGCATCGCGACCCGCTCGGTGGCGCAGGCGGCGGGCCTCGGCTTTGCGGCGCTGACCTGGGAGCGCTTCGATCTTGCGCTGCGCCAGCGCGACTATTTCCTGCCTGGCCCGCAGGCGCTGTTCGGCTTCATGCGCACGGCCGCCTTCCGCGAGCGCGCCGCCGAGCTTGGCGGCTACGACGTCAGCGAGGCAGGGGTGGTACGGCTGGTGAACTAGGAGCATGATCCCGAAAAAGCCTGCCCCGGACTTGATCCGGGGTGGAAGCCGGTTTTCGGAAAAAGATCATGCTTAGAGTCCAAAAGCCTGCAATGGGCCGTGATTGGGGGCCGTGATCGGGACCGTGAACGGGCCGTGCCCGGCGGCCGCGAACGGGTTGCCACCCCGCCGCCCGCGATTATAGTGCGCGCACCTTTGTGGCGCGCAGCCTTGAGGCGCGCGTCCCTTGCGGAGGGGTGGC
>Ga0137397_10001427_pt1 | contig 16686 bp, 14 predicted proteins | sample czorhiz116metaG_FD_106658 | JGI IMG/M metagenome (GOLD analysis project Ga0137397, IMG submission 106658) | Vadose zone soil microbial communities from Angelo Coast Range Reserve, California, USA - czorhiz1.16 metaG | ecosystem: Environmental > Terrestrial > Soil > Vadose zone | place: USA... | reverse complement strand
GGGCGCTCATCACGCTCATCAGCCGCTGCAAGGACGAGGACATCGCCCCCGAGGAGTATCAGGCCCATGTCGAGCGCCTCCTGGCGGAGGCGGCGGCCAGCCCCGGCGACGCCGAGCTGCGCGAGCGCGCGGCGCAGCACCTCGAGCTGGCGCAGACCTATGCGAAGTATCAGACGCTGACCGCGGCCGCCGGCGTCGTCGACTTCGGCGATCAGATCGTCCACGCGTTGAGGCTCCTGCGCGCGCGCCCCTACGTGCTCGCGAACTACCAGCGCCGGTTCAAGTACATCCTGGTTGACGAGTTCCAGGACACCAACTGGTCGCAGTACGAGATCGTGAAGCTGCTCGCCGCGCGGCGGGGCAACGTCGCGGTCGTCGGCGACGACAACCAGGCGATCTATCGCTGGCGTGGCGCGGCGGTCACGAACTTTCGCAGCTTCGTCAACGACTTTCCGCAGGCCCGGGTGGCGGTGCTCACCGAGAACTATCGCTCGCACCAGCGGATCCTCGACGCGGCGTATCGCCTCATCGTGAACAACCCCGACCGCCTGGAGGAGAGCGAGGAGGGCCGGCGGTACGGGATCACAAAGAAGCTGGCGGCGGTGCGAGAGCTCGACGGTCCGGAGCCTCAGGCGCTCCACTACGAGACCGCGACGCAGGAGGCCGACGCGGTCGTCCAGATGATCCGCGAGCGCGTGGAGCAGGGCGCCTGGAGCTACGACGACGTCGCGATCCTGGTGCGGTCCAACAACGACGCCGACCAGTTCCTGAGGTCCTTGAATCTGCGCGGCGTGCCGTGGACGTTCTCGGGCAACGCGGGGCTCTACGGTCGGCCCGAGATCCGGTTGCTGATCGCGTTCGTGCGCTCGGTCGCCCACCCGGACGACTCGGTCAGCGTGCACTACCTCGCGTCGTCGGACATCTACCAGGTCCCGATCATCGATCTCACGCGGTGCGCGACGTACGCGGACCGCCGTCACCGCTGGCTGTTCGACGTCCTCCGCGGCGTCGAGACGCTCCCGGAGACACGGGACGAGGTCGGCGAAGAGGGCCGCGCGGCCATCCGGAGGCTCGTCGCCGACCTGACGCGCTACATGGAGCTGGCGCGTGAGATGCCGACCGGCGAGCTGCTCTATCAGTTCCTGATCGACTCGGGCTGGCTCGCGCGCATGTCGAAGGCGGCGACGGCGCGCGACGAGGCGGAGGTGCAGAACATCTCGAAGTTCTTCGGCCGGGTCCAGGACGCGTCGAAGGCGCTCCGCTACGACAACGTGCGCGAGTTCGTCAACCATCTCGACGCGCTGATCGATGCCGGCGAGGATCCGGCGGTGGCCGAAGCGGACGTCGAGACGCCGGCCGTCCGCGTCCTGACCGTCCACAAGGCGAAAGGCCTCGAGTTCCCCGTCGTGTTCCTGGTCACCCTGGCCCAGGACAAGTTCCCGCTCCGCCGTCGCCGAGACGCGTTCGAGTTGCCGGAGGCGCTCATCAAGGAGACGCTGCCGTCGGCCGATTTTCACCAGCAGGAAGAGCGCCGCCTCTTCTACGTCGGAGTGACGCGGGCCGAGCGCGAGCTCTACCTGACGAGCGCCCGCGACTACGGCGGCGCCCGGGAGCGGAAGGTGAGCCAGTTCGTGCTCGAGGCGCTCGACCTCCCGAAAGACGCGGCGCGCCCGTTCAAGGCAAAGGCGATCGAGGAGATCCAGCGATTCGCGCCGCCCGCCGAAGTGGCCGACGAGACGCTCGCGCCGATTCCACCCGACCAGGAGCTTCTGCTCAGCCACCGGCAGGTGGACGACTATCGGACGTGTCCTCTCAAATACCGCTACATCCACCTGCTGCGCGTGCCCATTCTGCGCCACCACGCGGTGGTCTACGGCAACACGGTCCACAAAGTCGTCGAGTACTACCTGAAACGCCGGGTCGTCGGCAACTACACGTCGCTCGAGGACCTTCTCGCGATCTACGATCGGGAGTGGGACAACCAGGGATTCCTCACCTGGGAGCACGAGGAAGCGCGTAAGGCCGCCGGGCGCGCGGCGTTGACGCGGTTCTGGCACGAGGAGGAGGCGAGCGGCGTCAGGCCGAGCCACGTCGAGAAGGATTTCGGCTTCTCGCTCGGCGCCGACCGGGTCCGCGGCCGCTTCGACCGGGTCGACGAGGACCTGCTCGGCGCGACGATCATCGACTACAAGACGGGCGAGGTGGCGAAGCAAGCAATCGCCGATCGGCGTACCGCCGGGAGCCTGCAGCTGCAGATGTACGCGCTGGCCTGGCGCGAGATGGCGGGCACGCTCCCGCAGCGCGTGGAGCTGCGCTTCATCGAGTCGAACCTGGTCGGTCGCCACGCGCCCGACGCGAGCGACGTCGAGGAGGCGACCGAGGCCGTCCAGGCTGCTGCCTCCGGCATCCGCGCCCGCCGCTTCGAGGCCACGCCGTCCTACGCGGCGTGTCGCTTCTGCGCCTACAGCCAGGTCTGTCCGTTCACCGCGACGCGGGAGTAGCGGCGGGACGCCCGTCTGGCGAACAATAGGTTCATGTCCCACGGTGCGGCCGAACACGCCCTCTCTGGGCGAAGGGCCGACGTCCTGCAGGAGACGAAACGACGGCTGCTCGCGGCATGAGGCGCTGCGATATGATGCTGACGTGAAGTTCTACACGTTCGAGATCGGCATCGAGAGGGAAGAGGAGGACGAGGGCTATTTCGCCCACAGTCCGACCCTGCCGGGATGCTTCAGCAACGGCAAGACCATCGAGGACGCGCGGAGGAACACCCGCGAGGCGATCCAGCAGCACGTCGCGTCGGTGCTCGCCCATATCCAGCCCGTACCGCAGAATGAGAAGTGACCGAAGCGCGCGCCGCGCAGAGGAAGATGCCGTGAACCGCCACGCGGGCCCCCCGCGCGAGACAGGCGCTCCACCGGTTCCGGAGCCCACGTACGCCGAGCGCGCGCGGACGCTCGCGTACCTGGGGCGCACCGGCGCGCTCGCCACGCTCTCGCGCAAGCACCCGGGCCACCCGTTCGCGTCGCTCATGCCGTATGCGCTCGACGAGCTCGGGCAGCCGCTCGTCTTGATCAGCGCGATGGCGATGCACACCCAGAACCTCCAGGCGGATCCGCGCGCGAGCCTGCTCGTCACGCAGCCGGTGGCGAGCTCTCAGCCCAGGGAGTCGGGCGATCCGCTCGCCGCGGCCCGGCTCACCTTGATCGGCGAGGCGCGCCCGCTGGCGGGTCCCGAGACCGCGACGGCGCGCGAGGCGTACCTGGCCCGGCACCCGCGCGCCGCGTACTGGGTGGATTTCGACGACTTCAGCTTCTGGCGGCTCGACGTCAAGGACCTCTACTTCGTCGGGGGTTTTGCCGCGATGGACTGGGTGACGGCCGACGACTACCGTGCGGCGCGGCCCGATCCCTTGGCCGACGCCGGGGCCGGTATCCTGGACCATATGAACCGGGACCACGCCGACGCGCTGGTCGCCTACGCGCGCCACTTCGCGGGAGCGCCGGCCGACGAGGCCACGATGGTCGCGGTGGACCGGCTGGGGTTCAGGCTGCGGCTCCGCAGCGGCGAGCGGCTCCACGCCGTTCGCATCGCGTTTCCGCGCGAGGTCCGATCGGCCGGGGAGAGCCGCGCCGTGCTGATCGAGATGCTGGGGCAGGCGCGCGGCACGAAGTAAGGCGAGTCTTGACACGGGCCGCCCGGCCGCATACGGTGTGCGTCGCCGGCCCATCCAGCCGGCGAGCCAGGAGGTCATCATGGTCCGTATTTCCGTGTTGTACGCCACCGCCGAAGGCAAGAAGTTCGACCACGACTATTACGTGAATCGGCACATGAAGCTCGTGCGCGAGCGCCTGGGCAGCTTCGGGCTGGTCCGCACCGAGGTCGACAAGGGCATGGCCGGCGGCGCGCCCGGCGCCCCGGCGCCGTACGTGGCGATCGGGCACGTCTACTTCAATTCGCTCGACGGGTTCCAGAAGGGGATGGGCCAGCACGGCAAGGAGATCATGGGCGACGTGCCCAACTACACGAACATCCAGCCGCAGATCCAGATCAGCGAGATCATAGGGTAAGCCGACGTGACCTACGACGTCATCGTCATCGGCGGCGGCAACGCGGCGATGTGCGCGGCGCTCTCCGCGCGCGAGCACGGCGCGCGCGTCCTCGTGCTCGAGAAGGCGCCCGAGGCGTGGCGCGGTGGGAACGGCTTCTTCACGGCGGGGGGCTTCCGGTTCGCCTTCAAGAGCTTCGAGGAGCTGTGCGAGCTGGTCGGCGACCTCTCCGACGAGGAGAAGGCCTCGATGGAAGTCGACCCGTACACCGAGGAGCAGTTCTACGACGACCTCATGCGGGTCACCGAGGACTGCGCCGATCCCGACATGGCGATGCAGCTGGTGCGCGAGTCGCTGCCGACGGTGCGCTGGATGCGCGACCGGGGCGTCCGCTGGATCCCCATGTTCGGCCGGCAGGCCTACAAGGTCGGCGGGCGCTTCCGCTTCTGGGGCGGCCTCGTGCTCGAGGCGGTCGGAGGCGGCCCCGGGCTCATCGACATGGAGTATCAGTCGGCGGGCAAGAACGGCGTCGACGTGCGGTTCGAGACGAAGGCGACACGTCTCGCGACGGACGACCGCGGCGGCGTCACGGGCGTCGTCGTGCGGACGCCGGCCGGCACCGAGACGATCGCGGCCGGCGCCGTCGTGCTCGCGTCGGGCGGCTTCGAGGCGAACCCGGAGATGCGCACGCGCTATCTCGGGCCCAACTGGGAGCTCGCGCGGGTCCGCGGCACGCCGTACAACACCGGTGACGGCATCCGGATGGCGCTGGAGATCGGCGCCCTGCCGTGGGGCCACTGGAGCGGCTGCCACTCCGTCCAGTGGGACCTGAACGCGCCGTGGCACGGCGACCGTAAGGTGGGCGACAATTTCCAGAAGCACTCCTATCCGCTCGGGCTCATCGTCAACCTCAAAGGCGAGCGCTTCGTCGACGAGGGCGCCGACTTCCGTAACTACACCTACGTCAAGTACGGGCGCGCGGTCATCGGGCAGCCTCGCCGGACGGCCTTCCAGATCTTCGACCAGAAGGTGCTGCATCTCCTGCGTGAGGAGTACCGGATCCGCGAGGTCACCAAGGCCGAGGACGCGACGCTCGAAGGGCTGGCGCGCAAGCTCGAGATCGACGTCGACGGGTTCGTCGCCACCATCCGGGCGTACAACGCAGCCGTCCAGGCCGGAACCTACAATCCGGCCGTCAAGGACGGCAAGGCGACGCGCGGGATCACGCCGCCCAAGTCGAACTGGGCGCAGCTGCTCGACTCGCCGCCGTATGTGGGCTTCGCCGTCACGACGGGCATCACGTTCACGTTCGGCGGCCTCCGGATCACGAGCGAGGGCCAGGTCATCGACTGCGAGCAGCGCCCGATCGCCGGCCTCTTCGCCGCCGGCGAGCTGGTGGGCGGGCTCTTCTACCACAACTACCCGGGTGGGGCGGGATTGATGGCGGGCGCCGTCTTCGGGCGGATCGCCGGCCGCGCGGCCGCCGCCGCGAGCCGGAAGGGCGCCGCGCGGGTCAGCTAACCGCCGTCTTTACCCTAGCAGTCCAGCGACGCGTCCGGGTGGAGCGCGCGCATCGCCGCGCGGACCGCGTCGAGGAACCACGGCGGCAGGAGCACGCGGTAGTGCGCGAGGAAGCGCTCGAACTGGCCGTCGAGGACGTACGTGACGCCGTGATCGTCCGCGTGGCGGCACGACCGGCCGTACGCCTGCACCAGCGCCTTCGCCGTCTCGAGCGCGTACCAGCGGGGATCCCGAGCCCGGCGCGCGGCGGTCCACGGGTCGCCGAGGTCCGGGTAGGGCAGCTTCGTCACGACCTGGAAGCGTAGGAAGTCGTCGGGCAGGTCCACGCCCTCTCGCAACGAGGGCGAGACCAGCACCGTCGGCGCCGGCGAGGCGCGGTGCAGGTCGAGCGCCCGCGCCTTGGCCTCCGAGGACTCGACCCAGATCAGCCGGCGTGCCAGCGCGGGCGCGCGCGCCGTGAGATCGGCGACGAGCCGTCGGCCGGCCGCGTACGACGGCGCGTGGATCAGCCCTTTCTCGCGCGGATGCTCGGCCAGGATCGCGGCGACCTCCGCGAACAGCGCCGGCTCCAGCCGGGCGAGGCTCGTCTTCGAGAGCGCCCCGACCGGACGGTAGTCGATCCGCCGCTGGGCGGGCGCGAACGGCGAATCGGTCGCGAACGACCGGACGGCGGCCTCCTCGAGCCCGAAGCACTCGGCGAGCGCGCGCCGGTGGCCGAGGTACGCCGAGGAAAGCACCACGAAGTCCGCGGCCTCGCTCAGGAGCTCGCTCGCCATCGACGTCACCGTGAGCGGGACCAGCTCGAGCGTGGCGCCGGGCTCGGGCGGGTAGCGTACGATCCATTCCCGGTCCTCGGCGTCGACGAAGAAGCGGACCCGGGCGAGCGCGGTCTCCAGGCTCTCGCGCTCCGCCATCAGCGCTTGCTCGGCCCGCGAGGGAGGCATGCTCAGAAAGGTCTCGGGTGGAACGCCGGACGGGCGCAGCACTTCGAGCGCGCGCACGAGCGACTCGAGCTGGCCTTCCATGCGCTCGAGGTGGTCACGCATGAGGCTCCGGTATTCTTCGGCCCCGTCGAGACGCGGCAGCGGCCCGCCGAACCACGCCTTGGCCTGCTCGGGCGGGAAGGCGACGGTGAACACGTTGACGAGCTGGGCCTCGAGGTTGTGCGCCTCGTCGATGATCAAGAGGCGCCGCTTGCGGAGCCGCTCGGCGCGCCAGTGCCGCAGCGTCGCGAAATACGAAGTATTGGTGCAGAAGATCGGGCCGGCCAGCGCGGCCGTCTTCGCCCGCGCGTACGGGCACTGGCACACCGGGCCGCGCGGGCGGCGGCACATGCCCCGCGAGGTCGGCACAAGCACCTCCGGGTAGCGCTCGCAGAGGTAGTTGTCGCGCCCCTTGACGAGCTGCAGGTCGGCCCCGAACTCGCGCTCGTACTGGTCTTGGAGGAGCTTCTGGGACGTCAGGAGGTACGCGTCGCCGCTCCAGCGCGCGAGCGCCATCGCCACGTGGCTCTTGCCGACGCCGGGCGGCGCCTCGAGGACGAAGACGCGCGGCGCCGCCGGATCGCCGAGCGCCTCGGCGATCGCGTCGCCCAGCGACGCCAGGAGCAGCACCTGCTCCGGACGCGGCGTGAAGCCGGGCGGGAAGTGCCCGAGCAGGTCGACGCGATCCGTCACGCGTGCTCCCCCGGCGCGGGTGAAGTGAGCGCCGCCAGGAATGGTATCACGCGGGGTGCCGCGGGTATGATCGGAGCGTGCCCGGCGACGGCTCGCGCGTGGTGTTTGAATTCTCCGCCGGCGGCGTCGTCCTCGACGAGGAAGGCCGCGTGCTGCTGATCCGTGCCCGCGACCTGCGCGGCCAGCCGGTGTGGACGCTGCCGAAGGGCGCCTTGACGTCGGGTGAGACGAGCGCGGACGCGGCCCTCCGGGAGGTGCGAGAGGAGACCGGCTACCGGTGCGAGCTGGTGCGCGAGCTCGCGCCCGTGACCTACTGGTTTCGACGGCAAGGCCGGCAAGTCAAGAAGACGGTCCGGTGGTACCTCATGCGGCCTCTCGAGAAGGTCGGCGAGCACGATCACGAGGTCGACGAGGTGCTCTGGGCCGACAAGGGCGACGCGCACGCCCGGCTGCGCTACGATTCCGATCGGAAGCTGGTGGGCGCCGTCTAGTCCCCGCTTCAGCCGCGCCGAGACTTGCCAAGCGGCACCCCTCTGGGGTAGCGTCACGGCGCAGCACCCGTCGTTTCCTGGTCGCGAACAATAACGGTCCGGCTCCTGGCGCTTCGGCACCCGCCCAACGGGGTTGGCGGGCCTCTTCGCCAGCGCAGGCGGGATTGATGCAGCGGTTCATCGCGCGAAGGTTCCTGCAGAGCTTGCTGGCCATCTGGGTCATGAGCCTCATCGTGTTCACTCTGGCGCGGGTCACTGGTAACCCCCTGGACGTGATGTTGCCGCTGGAGGCAGGGCCCGAGGAGTACGAGCGCGTCTCCAAGTACTGGGGCCTGGATCAACCGCTCTACATCCAGTACGCCATCTTCCTGAGCAAGGCCGTCCGCGGCGACTTCGGGAGTTCCTGGAAATGGCACGGCCATTCGGCGATGGGCCTCGTGAGGCAGCGCTTGCCCGCGACCCTCCAGCTTGCCGGCTTCGCCCTGTTCATCAGCATCGCGCTTGCGCTGCCCATCGGAGTGCTGGCCGCGGTCAAGAAAGGCACCGCCTGGGACTCCGTGGCGAAAATCATCGCCCTCCTCGGCCAATCCTTGCCTGGCTTCTGGCTGGGGATCGTCCTGATGTGGATCTTCGCCGTGCATCTGGGCTGGTTTCCGACGTCGGGCCGGGGGGGAATCCAATACATGATCCTCCCCGCGATCACGCTCGGCTGGTTCCAGGTCGCCGCCATCATGCGGCTGGTCCGCTCGTCCATGTTGGAAGTGCTCGATAGCGAATTCGTGAAGTTGACCCGCATCAAGGGCGTGCCGGAATGGAAGGTCGTCTGGAAGCACTGCTTGCGCAACGCGTCGATCGCCCCCTTGACTTTCTTCGCCATCATCGCCGGCGTCCTGATGACGGGCTCCGTGGTGACCGAAAGCGTCTTTTCCTGGCCGGGCACCGGGCTGCTCGTGGTGGACGCCGTGAGGGCCAGGGACTTTCAGGTGGTCCAAGCTGTCGTGATCGTGTTCGCCGGGATCTTCATTCTCACGAACCTGCTAGTCGACATCCTCTATGCTTACCTCGATCCCCGCATCCGGTATCAGTAAGGGGAGAAGGGAGGACACATCGTGGCAACAGTGACGGCGAGAGCTCTTCCCTGGTACGCACCCCCCAGAGTTGCGCGGGCGTTGCGTCAGGTCAGACGGTATCCGGTGGTGGCGCTCAGCCTCCTCATGTTCCTCCTGGTAATTCCCGCCGTTCTGGCGCCGCTGGTCTCACCCTACGACCCCCTGAAGGGGTCACTGGCCAAGCGGTTGAAGCCACCAGTATGGCAGCAGGGCGGCACCATCGAGCATCCTCTTGGCACCGACAAGCTCGGACGCGACATCCTGAGCCGGATGATTTACGGGGCCAGGGTCTCCCTCATGGTGTCCCTGGTAGCGATTTTCGTCGGCGGCAGTGTCGGGACGGGCCTGGGATTGATGTCGGGCTACTTCGGGGGCAAGACGGACGCGCTGATCATGCGCTTGGTCGACATCTCTCTATCCTTGCCGACGATCCTGTTGGCCCTGGTCCTGGTCGCGGCGGTGGGCCCCAGCTTCGGAACGGTCATTACCGTCCTGGTGGTGCTCCTGTGGGCTCGCTATGCGCGGCTGGTCCGGGGGGAAACCCTCAGCATCAAGGAGCGGGACTTCATCGCCAGAGCGCGGGTTGCAGGGGCGTCCCACAGCCGCATCATGACCCGATACATCTTCCCGAACGTCGTCAACTCCCTCATCGTCCTGGCGACGCTACAAGTGGGATACGTCATTCTTCTCGAGTCAGCCCTGAGCTTTCTCGGCGCTGGTCTTCCCCGTCCCACCCCGGCGTGGGGCCTCATGATCGCGGACGGTCGAGAGCTGATCGTCACGGCCTGGTGGGTGTCGCTGTTCCCCGGGCTAGCGATCATGTTGACGGTGCTCTCTCTCAATCTATTGGGGGATTGGCTCCGAGATCATCTGGACCCCAAGCTCAGGCACGTGTAGGACCGCGTCGGAAGGGTGAATGGCCGACGCCCAAGCTAGAACAAGAATGCGGAGGAGATATCCGATGAGACGGTTCGTTCCCATTGCACTGGGGCTGCTGCTGGCGTTGGCGCTTACCTTCGAGACCACGCTGACACCTGGAGCGGCACAGGAGGCCAAGGCCCAGAAGCTGGTGTTCGCGTCCGCCGGGTTCGAGGACAGCAACCGTTTCTGGATGGTCAGCCGCCCCGACCATCTGCAGTACGACCCGTTCCTGGAAACCCTGCTCGAGGTGGACCCCAAGACCGGTGAGTACACGGCCCGCCTGGCGGAGAAGTGGCAAGCCAGCCCTGACTACAAGGAATGGACGTTCACCCTGCGCAAGGGCGTTCCGTTCCACTTCGGGTACGGTCAATTCACCGCCAAGGACGTCGTGCATTCGCACGCGCTCATGATGCGTCAGGAGGCGACTGCGACCCTGGTCGGGTTCTGGCGCCAGGTCGACGAGGTCAAAGTCGTCAACGACCACCAGGTCGTGTTCCGCTTCAAGCGCCCCACGACGGTCATGCCGTACGCGGCGTCTCGCGCCGGCGATCTTCGGATCGTCAGCAAGGCCCAGTGGGACAAGGAAGGCCTGGAAGGGTTCGACAAGCGGCCGGCGGGAACCGGCTCGTACCGGTACGTCGGCCGGCAACCGGGCCTGTCGATCACGTTCGAGCGAGTGGACAACCACTACCGAGGCGAAAAGCCGGCGTTCAAGGAGCTGGAGTTCCGGCTCGCCCGTGAAGAGTCGACGCGGCTGGCGCTGATCCTCTCGGGCGAGGCCCAGATTGCCGACCTGCCCCGCGAGCTACAGAAGGACGCGCTCAAGAGGGGCATGAAGATCTACACGTCGTCGTTCCCCGTGGACTGGATGACCGTCTACCTGGGCGGCCTGTACTTCCTGCCCGGGGACACGGCGTTCAAGCCCGACGTGGCCTGGACCAAGAAGCCGGTGCGGCAGGCCCTGAATGTCGCCATCAACCGGAAAGAGCTCCTCAACACGGTGTTCGCCGGCAAGGGGACCCCCACGTACGTGACCGGCTGGTCCGCCCAATCAGAGGGCTACAACCCGGAGTGGGCGAGTCGGTTCGACCAGATGTACGGCTACAACCCCGGAAAGGCCAAGGCGCTCCTGAAGGAGGCCGGTTACGGCCCGGGGCAGCTGAAGTTCAAGATCCTGGCGTTCACCGAGCCCGGAGAGTCGGAAGGTCCGCAGGTGGCCGAGGCCCTGGGAATCTACTACAAGGACGTTGGCGTCGAGACGGAGATCGAGGTGCTCGACTGGGCCAAGGTCCGGGAGATGTTCCGCAAGAAGACGATCGGGTGCTGCATCTGGCCCAACATCATCTCCTGGCGCCCGGCGGAGGAGTGGATCCGGATCAGCAACCACAGCAAGGGCCCGAACCACCACTACGAGAACGAGTTCATCGAGAAGACTTACCTGGCCTGGGCCGCGGCCGTGAATCCCGGCGAGCGGCAGCGCCTGGCGCGGGCGGTCGCCGACCATCTCTTCGAAGAGTTCGCCGACATCCCGCTCTTCTGGTTCGCCAACGAGGTCGTCGCCAATCCAAAGGTGGTGGGCGAGTGGGTCTACCCGGGGCTCGGAGCCGGGCGATCGACCCACTTCCATCTCATCAAGGCCGCGAAGTAGACGTAAGGACCTCGAGGCACGAGGCTGCGAGGCTCCGGGCGCCAGGCGAAGCGCTTCGCCTGATGCCTGGAGGCCTGTTCCGACCCTCCACGCGACGGCAGGTGGCGCATGCCCAGACAGATCGGTGATGTCATTCTGGAAGTCGAGGACCTGCACACCTACTGCTTTACCCGTTGGGGTGTGGTGAAGGCCGTCGATGGGGTGAGCTTTTCCCTGCGAGAGGGAGAAGCCCTGGGAATCGTGGGCGAGTCGGGATGTGGGAAGACCATGACCGCCCTGTCGTTGCTGAGACTGGTGCCTCGGCCGGCGGCCCGTATCGTCAAGGGAAAGATCGTGCTCCAAGGGGAAAATCTCCTGGACAAGAGCGAGCGCGAGATGCGGGCCATTCGGGGACGGCGCATCTCCATGATTCTCCAGGACCCGCAGACCTCCCTCAATCCTGTGTTCACCATCGGCAACCAGCTGATCGAAGCCATCCAGATCCACCATCGAGACGGCCATCGCTCGCTGGTACGGCGGGCGATCGATGGCTTGAAGCAGGTGCGCGTGGCGGCGCCCGAGCGTCGGGTGCAGGACTATCCGCACCAGATCAGCGGCGGCATGAAGCAGCGCGTCGTCGGCGCCATCGCCATCTCCTGCGAGCCGCGAGTCATCATCGCCGACGAGCCCACCACGTCGTTGGACGTGACCATCCAGGCGCAATACCTGCGCCTGCTGCGCGAGATTCAAGAGGAAACCAATCTCGCGCTGATCTTCATCACGCACGACTTCGGCATCGTGGCGAAGATGTGCGACCGCGTCATGGTGATGTACGCGGGGCGCGCCGTGGAAAGCGGCCCGGTGCGGGAGATTTTCAACCATCCCTCCCATCCGTATACGCAAGCGCTGTTGAACTCCGTGCCCACCATGGACGAACGCGTCGAGCGGCTCTATTCGATCAGCGGCCAGCCGCCCGCCCTCTGGGACTTGCCCCTGGGGTGTCGGTTCGAAGCTCGGTGCCCCCACGCCGACGATCGTTGCCGGCGTCAGTATCCTCCCCCGTTCACGGTGGGAGAGGGCCACACCGCCGACTGCTGGAGGCTGGAATAGGGCATGGAAGCCGAGCCGATTCTCCGGGCCCAGGGGCTGAAGAAACACTTTCCCGTCACCCGGGGCATGCTCTGGACGAGGGTCGTCGGCTGGGTCAAGGCCGTGGACGGCATCAGCTTCTCGGTTCAACCGGGGCAGACGCTCGCCATCGTGGGCGAGTCCGGCTGTGGCAAGACGACGACCGCCAAACTCATCCTGCGTCTGGAAGAGCCCACCTCCGGCGAGGTGTTCGTCGATGGGAAAGATGTCCATGCGTTGAATGGCGACGCATTGAAAGAGTACCGGACGAGCGTGCAGGCGGTCTTCCAAGACCCCTGGTCATCCCTGAGCCCTCGCATGAGGGTGCAGGAGATCGTGGCTGAGCCGCTGGTGGTGAACCGGGGGGTGTCCGCTCAGGAGGTCAAGAGCCGCGTCGCAGAGATCCTCGGCCGGGTGGGTCTGCGCCCGGAGCAGGCGAAGCTCTACCCCCACGAGTTCAGCGGCGGACAGCGCCAGCGCATTGCCGTGGCCAGCGCCCTCGTGTCAGACCCCAAGCTCATCATCCTGGACGAGCCGGTCTCGGCTCTGGACGTTTCCATTCGAGCGCAGATCATGAACTTGCTGGTGGATCTCCAGAAGCAATATGGCGTGAGCTATCTGCTCATTGCTCACCACCTGGCGACGACCCGCTACATGGCCAATGAAGTCGCGGTCATGTACCTGGGCAAGATCGTGGAACGGGCCAAGACGGAGGAGCTGTTCAAGAATCCGGCGCATCCATACACCAAGGCCCTCTTCTCGGCCGCCCTCCCGGCCCACCCGGACATCGTGCGAGAGGAAATCATCCTGTCCGGAGAAGTCCCCTCTCCGATCAATCCCCCCTCGGGCTGCCGCTTCCATCCCCGCTGCCCCGTCGTGATGCCACAGTGCTCAGAGATCGAGCCGGAGGAGAAGGCACTCGTCCCCGGTCATACGGTGGCGTGCCACCTCTACTAGCGGGGAGCAGCCCGGCGGCGAAGACCTAGGGGGCGGGGAAGAGGCGCTCGCCGTTCTTCCAGGCGATCGCCTCGGCGACGTCGCGCGGCAGCTGGGCGAGCCATGCCTGGACGTCGCGATGGTAGTCGCGGACGATCTCCCAGCGCGACGTCACCCACGTATCGGTGCCGACCAGGAAGCGGTCCGGGTACTTCACGAAGACCGCGCGCCACTCGGGATCGAGCGTGCCGCCCGACGCCACGTCGGTCCGCAGCGCGAGCTCGACCCAGAGCTTCGGAAACCGCTCGAGCAGCCGTCCGACGGTGGGCGCGGAGGCCGACATGCCGGCGTGCGCCCACAGGAGGCGCACCTTTGGATAGAGCGTCAGCAGCTTCTCGATGGTGACGTCATCCACGTGAGCCTGAAGAAAGAGGTCGCGCTCCATCGCCAGCTCGGCGATACGCCGGACGGTCGGCGCGCCGACGCTGGCGACACCCAGGTGGAATTCGCCGATGCCACGGTAGATCCCGCGCTCGAGCCGCTCCTCGACGTAGGCCTGGACGCCGGGGTCGCCGTGCCAGCTCGCCATGTCGTCGCGCGTCCGGTACGGTCGAAGGAACGGGACGATGCCCTTCGGGGCCTTCTCGTAAAGCTTCAGCGTGCCGTCGTCCGGCGGGCTCGAGACGATCGCCCGGCGTACGCCTGCGGCGGCGAGAATCGAGAGCGCCCGCTCGGGTGAATACGCGTCCCAGTCGGGGCGGCTGTAGTGAATGTGCGCGTCGAAGATCGGGAACTGGGCGGCCGCGGGGGCCGCCGCGCCGAGGACGGCCAGGAGCGCGGCAAGCAGAAACCGCATCGCCGCGATCCTAGCACACGGACTGCGCCATTCACGCCGCGGGCGACGGGCGGCACACGCGGCAGGGGCGATACCCCACGCTCGCGGCGTCGCCGACCGACGCGAAGACGATCCGGTTCGCCTCGCCCACCCGCTGCTCGTGCGCGCAGCCGCGTCGGCAGACGATCCGCGTGCTCGTGCAGCCGATCAGCGCCGGCGTCGTGCGCTCGAGCCGCAGCAGCTGGGTCTTCATCTCGCCGCCGAAGGCGTAGTGACCCCAGGTCCCGTCGCCGCGGATGATGCGGTGACAAGGGACGATCACCGGCACCGGATTGGCGCCGAGCGCGTTGCCCACGGCGCGCGCGGCCCGCGGGTGGCCCACGCGCCGCGCGAGGGCCGCGTACGAGTCGACCTCGCCGAACGGAATACGACTGGCCTCGGCGAGCACGCGGGCCTGGAAGTCGGCCACGCCCGCGAGGTCCACCGCCACCGTGAAGAACGTCCGGCGGCCGGCCAGATACTCACGCAGCTCCTGCCGAGCGCGCTCGGCGTGACCACGAGCGCGGGCCGACGCGCCGTGGACGCCGCGGCCGGGGCGGAGCCGTACCACGCCGCGCTCCGTCGCCTCGATCCTGAACTTCTCGGCCAGCGCTTCAAGGTTGGCCCGCTGGGCCCGGAGGCCGCCGAGGAGCCGCGACGACAGATCGCGGGGCGCCTCGGGCGCGAAGAACTCTTCGAGCATGACGTCGATCCGATCCATGTCGCTACCCCTCCAGCGCTCGTTTCAAGATTGCCTTGCCCCGTGCCAGCTGACTCTTGACCGTGTTGACGGAGATCCCCCTGATGGTCGCGAGCTCCCGGTACCCGAGGCCGTTCACGTAGTGGAGTGCCAGCAGCACGCGCGCCTCGCGGGGGACCGTGTCGAGCGCGCGCGTCAGGTCCAGCCGCTCGACCGCCGAGCCGGCCCGCCCGCGGGGGAGCGGCTCGGGCGGGGTGTGACGGCGTCGGCGCAGCTCGTCGATACAGACGTTCGTGAGCACGCGATAGAGCCACGTGGACACCGCCCACCGCGGGGCATACGACTCCCGCGCCTCGAAGGCCTTCAGCAAGGCCCGCTGGACGGCGTCCTGCGCGTCGGCCCGGTTGCCGAGCAGCCGGTAGGCCACCGCGTACAGCCGGACGGCGTATTCTTCCACGGCGCGGGCGAACGCGCGTTCGTCCATCTCGATAAGTTATACGCGGCACGAGCGCCGAAGGGTGGAACGGCGCGTGCGCCGGTGTACTATTGCGCGCAGCCGAAGGGGTGCCCATGACCATCACACGACGGGGATTCCTGATCGTCACCGGCGCGGCCGTCGGGCTCCTTCGAGCAACCGGCGCGCGAGCCCAGCAGCCTCCCGCGCCCGTTCCCGGCAAGGAGAAGCTCATCGTGCGGAGCCCGCGCCCCCTCAATCTCGAGACGCGGCTCGGGGACCTGACCGTCTACCAGACGCCGGAGGAGCTGTTCTTCGTCCGCAACAACTACGACGCGGCGCCGATCGATCCGGCGCAGTGGTCGGTGAAGATCGAGGGCGAGGTGGACAACCCCCTGGTCCTCCGCCTGGACGACCTGACGAAGCTTCCGACCCTCACGCAGGACGTGACGCTCGAGTGCGCGGGCAACGGTCGATCGTTCCACAAGCCGCGCGCTTCGGGCATCCAGTGGGAGAACGGCGCCGTCGGGAACGCCGCGTGGAAGGGCGTGCGGCTCGCCGATGTGCTGGCGCCGGCCAGGCCGCGGGCATCCGGTCGGCACGTCGCGTTCGACGGCTTCGACAAGCCGCCAACTCCGCAGGCGCCGGACTTCATCCGCAGTGTCCCGATGTGGAAGGCCCTCGAGCCGCACACGATGGTTGCGCTCGAGATGAACGGCAAGCCGCTCCCGCATCTCCACGGCGGGCCGGCACGGGCGCTCGTGCCCGGGTTCGTCGGCTCGGCGTCCATCAAGTGGCTCGAGCGGATCCTGGTCCTGCCCGACGAATTCGATGGCTTCTACATGAAGTCGAACTACACCGCGCCGCGCGCCGACGACGAAAAGGAGATCTACTCGCTCCAGTCACTCGAGGTGAAGTCCGTCATCGTCGGCCCGGCGGAGGGCGCCCGGCTGCCGGCGGGGCGGACGGCCGTCTGGGGCTGGGCGTGGAGCGGCGAGGGCGAGCTGACCGGTATCAATGTCTCGACCGACGGCGGCCAGAGCTGGTCGCCCGGGACGTTCGCCGGCCGCTGGGACCGCTACTCCTGGCGCAAGTGGGAGTACGAGTGGGACGCCAAGCCCGGCTCCAGCACGGTGTTGGCGCGCGCCACCGACAGCCTCGGTCGCGTCCAGCCGACGAGCCGCGCGTTCAACCGGCTCG
>Ga0137397_10001425_pt1 | contig 16691 bp, 18 predicted proteins | sample czorhiz116metaG_FD_106658 | JGI IMG/M metagenome (GOLD analysis project Ga0137397, IMG submission 106658) | Vadose zone soil microbial communities from Angelo Coast Range Reserve, California, USA - czorhiz1.16 metaG | ecosystem: Environmental > Terrestrial > Soil > Vadose zone | place: USA... | reverse complement strand
CGTGCTGGTGGCGCGCTCGCCACCCGGCCCACGCGCCGAACAAGGGAACGCAAAACACCACCACCCTCACCCCCCCCCCCCCCCCCCCCCCCCCCCCCCCCCCCCCCCTCCTCGTCCCACTTTTCCCGTCTCGTGGCTCACACGAAAAAAATCCCGTTTTAGAACAATGGCGTTTTCGAGTTTCGCGTCAAGAACGCCGCTGGGAAGGAGGCGTCGTGGACGATCGACTTGAAGAAGACGGGCGCGGTGAAGAAGGGGGAGGCCAAGTCGCTCGGGCTCAAGTCGGACGTGACGATCATCCTGTCGGACGACACGTTCGTCGACATTGCGGACGGCAAGACGACGGGGCAGAAGGCGTTCATGACGGGCGCGCTCAAGACGAAAGGAAACATGATGCTCGCGACGAAGCTCGATGGCGTCCTCAAGGTATGCATAGATTTACTCCGTCATCGTCGTTGTTGCGGCGTGCTGAACTGATGGTTTTTTTTGTAACAGAGCACGAAGGGCAAGGCGAAGCTCTGAAAATTCGTACGCGGCGTGTTGGAGTTGCGGACAATAACTTACAGTAGTAGCTAATCTTTATCTTGTAAATTTATGGCACGGTGCACGTTCAAGTACCGGTATGTTGAAAGCACAAACAACGTGCGTACGGTGCTGCGAATGTGCTGCGGGGCTGCGGGGCCGGATGAGGAAAAGTGGCCACCATCACGGGAGAAACGTTGATTGGTTGCTGAGTGTGAAGACCCCTCCTCCTCCGATTCTGACAAAAGGCCCCCCTTTCAACGCCCACGCCGCCTTTCCTCCCTCCTACCCACGCAGGCGATCTTCGGGCCATGAAATTCCTCGAAATTCCCAACCTTGCCCGACTCGCCCAAGCCCTAACGCACGAGGGGCCCGAATGCTCCGTTCACACCCGAATAGAGGCCTACAGCTGCAAGAACATCAAGCGGGACAAGAAGCTGTTCAAATCCCTAGAGAGCGCATACAACGAAGACGTCTCGCACTCTCCCCCGGTCCCTTCCTTCATCGCCCTCGACCGAGAGGCCGAGATCACCCCTTTCGGCCCCATGGACAAGCATTCGTCCCGCAAGACGCTCTACTTGCTCATCGCGACGCTCAACGTCGCATTCCCCGATCACGAGTTCTCTGACGTCAAGCCCGTCCATTTCCACAAGGAGAAAAGTGGTGCGAGCGTCCTCAACGCACTTAGCACAACCTTGGTCGCGCCACACCGCGCTGGAATCCGTGCCCCGCGGACCTACTCCTCATACCCACCTACCTCGGTCGACTTCTTCCCCTCCTCCTTACCCACATCCTCCTCACCCGCGCAGCCACTTCCGAGCCCTTACGCGCCCCCGCAGATCGTGTCCGGCACGCACCCGACGCTCTATCGGGCACTCGATGAAGTGATAGGGCTCACCGAATGCGAGGTTTTCTCTTACGAGCCAGACATCGAGTCCGACCCGCACGCGAGTGACTTTTCAGACGACGAGGATGACGTAAAATCCGTCGGCGATTCCGACTCATCCGACGATTCGGGGGATGAGCCCTTCGCGTTCGACGACTATGACATCGACGAAGCTGCACCTCTCCACCGCCCGGCGTTCGGAGGTCGCCTGCGTGCGCTCGTCGACAACGACGTGCACACGCACACGGTGCTGCGCCGCCGCGGCGCATTGTTGTGGAGCTCGCATTGGTTCTTCTTCAGTCGGAGACTCAAACGAATATTGTTCGTCTCGGTCTGGGCGCGCTCTCGGGGCATGACGAGATGGGGTGACGAGGACCTCTACGGAAGTCCTGAAAAACTACAGACTTTATCCGGAGAGCGGTTTTTCGGTTGGGAGGGTGCGGTTGGTGCCGGTGCGCGAGCGATGGGCCTTGGCGCTGCCTGATTTTTGTGCATTCCGTGAGTCGTCAAACTCCCATCCTCTTTCGCAGCACTCACCGCATTTGGCCAAAGTAGAGTGTAGCCTCTCCATCTAGCTTTTTCTTGCTTGAATATACCTGCCTTGATGTATATTTATGTACTCTCTATGCCTTTCTTCGACTTTCTGTCCGCTATTGCTGCACTGCTTGTTTACCCGCTGGAACGCAGTCGTCATGGACCCGAGTGAAGGGACAATGAGACGGATCCGCAAATAGGCGTGGGACGAGAGCCTACCACAAAGGTGTATGTGCTGCTTGCTTGTGGTGCTGGTACGCAGGAGCTCGTACAGGGCCCGCAACGCACCTTGCGAGAAATCTGGAGTTTGGCAGTGTCTGCCACAGCCTAGCAGTGACTCGCGCGCTCCGAGGGTGACTCGATTCGACCGCGATCTCAACGGTATATCGCGCCAGTGGGAGTGGATATGCAACCAGACTTGAATGGTCGTCGTAGAAAAAAAAAAAAAGGAGGATCCTTGTCGACTAATCGATTGTCGATGACTGGGTCCCCCTCGGCCGTGCCCGTATGCGGACCATGTGACCGTGACTCGGAGGTATATGCTGATCGTATAGGAACGCCCACGAGGTGGGACCATATCAACGCATTGACTCGGACGACCAACTAAGGTGCTTCTGTTGGGCACCAAGGGATACTGTACTCACCCCACTTTTACACCTCCTTTGCATGGACACGGACGACGATGACCCCGACTACGAACCGTTGTCCTGCGTGTCTCCCTCGCCTCTGCCGCCTCCCTCGTCTTTGTCGCATCCCTCGTCGTCGTCACATCCCTTGTCTTCGTCACGTGTCCTGCCTGCCGTCCCCTCACTTATCCCAGTAACCATGCCCCCCATGCTTGCTACAGACCCCGCGGCTCCCGAACGCGCCATCCCCACCTACTCTGCTGAGCAATCTGAGCAATCGGATGGCTCGCCTGTCAACACGGACGCCTCCGATCCCGTTCTTCCGCGTTATGTTACCTGCTCACAGAATGCGACCTCTTCAAGTTCATCTGCCCTTTCGATTTCCGTTGCCCTTGACCCCGCGGGAGCACCAATCCCCCGCTCGGTGGAGGAGAAGGATTCGGAGATCAATCGACTGCGGATGACCTGTTCCCTCTTGGAGCAGGAACTTGCTGACGCAGGGGCGACGATTGCAGCCGGCAATGCCCATTGCACCATCGTGAAGCGCGCGGAGTCGGATGCCCGGGCAGAACTGCGAAACAAGATGAACGAGGGTCGTTGCACTGTCGAGACGACTCCGCGCTACGTTACTCACGATGCGATGAGGGAGATGCACGCCTCTCAAACACAGGAGAAGGCCAGGCGCGCAAGAGAAGCTGCACAGAAGGAGGCACAGAAGGCGGAGGAGGAGGCTGCGCGCGACCCCCGAATCCGGGGGGACATCGAGACAAGGGTCTTCACTGGTGCGTCACATTCTTTTTAACTTATCTTTTCCCCTCTGGCAGATCCTCTGTCATCTTACAAGCGCAAACATGACCTCATTGTTCTTGCTGGTGCACTTGGACTCAGGCTGATGGGCACGGTCAGTGAGCTGACAGCAACCATCAAGTCACATCTTTCAGACAATCTCAACCTCCAGCTCGACCCTCGGTTTGCTGGCCTCTTTCTTCAGAACAAGCGGCATCGTGTGGACAATGGTGATAGCATGACTGTACATACAACTGTTTGATATTATCTTTTTTGAATGAGCAATAATATTTCCGCCCCCATGATAACATTAAATTGCCCAAAAAAAGTTTACATCGGTACAGCTAGGGCACTTATGTCAGCTGTATCGTGACTAGGTGAAGTACAGTAGAACGGCGGACAACGAGAGAGGGAAGACAAATGAATAAATAAGGGAGGCTTGTTATAGCAGCGTCATTGCTGGTAGTTTTCAGGGAATACTATACGCGAGCCATGTCTCCTCCACGCCATTGCCAGGACCAACAAACTCCCGCACAATGCCGACAATGCCAGTTTTGATCAAACATCCCGACAGGATGACGAGGCTGGTGAAAAATGGATGGCAGTCGAGCACCACTTTTCGCGGGAAAAAAAAAAATCCTCTTAGCACACGTCTCCCAACGGCCCCCATGAATGCGATGACGTACCTCGTAATCCAAACCCAGCAGACATCCCGCCCAGCAAGTTGCGAACTAGCCACGTCCGATCGAGCACGTCATCATCCAAGAGATGCCAGAGGGGGCCCTCGAACGGTATCTTGTAGGGGTATGAGGGAGGTGGCGTGCCCTTTCGGACCTGTGGTCCCCAGATTGCAAGGACGGCGAGGAGCATGAACTTGGCGAGCGAAGAGTAAAACAGGCACAGAGATATGTGGGAATATCTGATTTGCAAGGGGCTTTCCAGTAAGACGTGGTGACCCAGATAAAATTGGGAAAAGCTGCAAAGTGCAGTGCAGAAATGACTTTGACTTGCCTGAGCTGCTGGCGGATCGTGGACGGCGGCGCGATTGCGCGATTCCTCCATCTGGCGACGTGATCGAGGCTCGTGAGCACGAGAAACGACGCCAACGTGATCCCTCCGTGGAAAGAAGCCGTTTCTGCATTCGAAGATAGCGTCAGAAGGAAATCGGAAACTAGAGGGGCTATCGAGCAGCGCGTACCAACGAGGCAGCCTAGCGAGATGCGCAGGAACGCGACGGCAGCCTCTCCGTCGCTCATGCTCTTCGGCCATGATGAACCCGACGATGGCGCGAGCGGTGAGAAGACAATATCAGACCTGCGAACGCGTGACCAGCGCACAACTATGCGAAAAAAAAATGAATGAATATGATAACACAACAAGAAAAGTTCCAAGGGATGGGGAGGAGGCGAGAGAGGTGTGAGTAGTGAGTACAAAAAACAAACGCGCTGGAGACCACCTACACGAATCAACCAGCACGACACCAGCCCCGATGCGGACGATCAACCACCTGCGAGTCTGAATTTGGAAAGAAAAAAAGAAAGAAAAAAGGTCATCAGCACTTTTGGGAGAGATTGGGTGGGAACACCGCGTCTTTGCAAACGAAGCAACGAGTCAAACTAAGCACTTACTATCTCCCTGGCGCGGTCCTGCGTCCGTTTTTCCTCTTCTGTACTCTGCTGCTGCTGCTCCTTTCGTAACTGCTGCCCGTCATCGTCGTTGACGTGTTTGTGTGCAGTTTGGTCCACTTTCCTGGGCGGCGTACCGCGATTGAAGAGGAGGTGCCTGTAGACGCCGCGCTTGAGGAGGATGAGATCTAGCGCGACGACGAGCGGGTCATGCTCGACATAGGGATCTGCGGGCGCTCGGCATGAAGGCTGGAGCGTGGATGGACGTGAGAGATCGTTGTGAGACGAGCGGGGTCAAAGAGCGTAGGCGATGCGACACGTACACACTGTTCTAATCTGACGTTGTTGACGGAATGGTAGACCGTGTATAGATATGGTACCTCTTCGGCGCAGTTGGTGCAGAGCGTCATGGACTACTTGTGCACTCGTAGATGACATGGACGTGCATGAACCGTCTTGTTTTCGAGTGCAAATAAGGATATAACAGTACAGACAGTATTTGTGGACTTGCTTTGTAGCGGTAATGTGAATATGGATATCGTGCCATGGTATACAGTTAACCAAAAAAAAAAGATAAATCGAATAGATCCCCCTGTCCAGCCTGAGTCACTCATCAGAAACCTTCCCATCCAGAACGTCCGCGACACCTTCCAGAATGACCTTTGGTAAAAGCAACATCTTTGTATCCATGCTTCCCTCAAACAATCCGTCTACTGCCACCCTTGCATTCTTCTTGGTCACGCACCGTAACCCCAGTTCTGTTGAACACAACACCGCACCAGACGATTCTCCGAGCTCGCCGAACGCATTGGTCATGCAAGATGGATCGAAGGCGCGTCCTTGTTCGGTGAGAATGACTTCGAATTTCGTCGACATGATTTCCTCATGCAGGATCCGTGCGAGGGCGCACGCCGAGCGGACTACTCGCTGCGTCTGTGCTCCGAAGCGGGGCCGCAGTACATCTAGAGTGAGCTCGGACTGCGCGACGCCACAAAGTACGAGGACATCCGCCCAGGCGCGCAGAATCTGAGTGATGAAGTCCTGCACTGCTGCGTCCTCGAGTCGTGGGTTGATTGCGCGGAGATGAGTGAGGGTGAGGGCGCGCCAACGCGCGGACGTCGCTTGCGGTTCTAATATAGGCGCCCGGTGACGATTTAGTATACAGAAATGCAGAGCAGAGGACCAAGGAGGGCGGTATGCCTGACCTGTTACGTGCATGCGCGAGTGTATTTGCAGGAACAAATCATTGTGCATCAGTGGGAGACCGACACAGAAGACGCCCAAAAGGCGTGCGACGCAAGTTGCAACGCATGCCTGTAGACCAAACTGGAGGAGAGCGGGCTCCTCTGAGTGATCTCTTGACGCGAGGAGGCGGGCGAAGGGCACGCCTAGCCTGGACGAACTGCCCTTTGTGGCCTGGTTCATGCGCGCTTGTGACGTCTTGTCGCGGCCTTGAATCGTCACACTCTCAGTCGCACCCGCAGAGAGCTGTAAAATCTCTGAATTGAGATCTTGAACGGCCTGGATAACCTGAGCACCCGACCAGGAATCTGTCTTGTTGAGAAAGGCCTCCATGCCTGGAGGAAGACAGGAATCGCCATATGTCGGTATCACGGCGCGAGGAGCTGGAGGAAGCGATTTGTTTCGACGTCCACGATAGGGAGGGGCAGATTTAAGAAGAGCAAGTTCGTCAAGTTCGTGGTCGTGGTCAGAGTCGTAAGCTGTCCTACTGCTAGGACTACGCGTGCAGCTAGACCGGCGGGCGTCAAACCTGAGCGTGCGGCGGTCGAGATCTCGGACAGGAGGACGGGATTTGCGATCAGCCATGGCCAAATCCCTCTCCCGTTTGAGGTCCTCTATTTGTTTATCGCGTGATCGGAGGGCATCCCTGGCCTCTTGAAGAGCACGTTCGAGGGCGCGCTGTCTCTCTGCGAGCCTTGTTGCGTCTGAGCGAAACCTCGCAAGCTCGGCTCGGGTAGCACCAAGCTCACTGCGTAAGGATGCAAGGACGGCGTTGGAAGGTTCGGAGCGGGAAGATTGTGGGGATTGATTGGGTTTGTCTGTTGGAGAGCGCTCTGTGGAAACAGAGGGAGATGACTGATCACCTCTACGCCTGCGTGCAGCAGCACGTCCGCGCGCCAGATTGTCCGATTGAGAAGGGAGAGTGGGAAGGCTGTTGACACGCGGAAGGTTGGTGTCACTAGTACTCCTATCGGACGAAATGAGAGAAGCAAATGGCTTTTTGAGCGCGAAGAGTTCGAGGGTGGTGCCTTTCGGTACCTGAACACGAAAGTTAGCCTTGAGAGGAATCATGGCGGCGAAGGAAAGGCAGGAAGGTGTGTGGGGGGGAGAGAAAGGCGATGCAGCGCACAGTAATTAAACCGAGACTATCTAAGGAGATGCTTTTTGAAGGACGGCGAGTGCGGCGATGGGAAAAAGTGAGGCGAGGAAGGGTGTGTGCAGGCCATCACTCGCCTCGCGCTCGAGGCAGGCAGGAGTGACCGGTGACCAAGATCGCAGCCATGGGCCGTACGGGTCCGTGGTCGCCGTCATCCCCGGCCGGACGATCTGATCGGGGATGTGATTACCGGAAAAGGGTTGTGCTGCCTCGTTCCCTGCCTCGTTTCTGCAGCAAATGCATTCCATCGAAGTTTTTTATCTCCCGCTCTTCGCCGCCCTTCACACACACCTCGCCTCGCCTCTCTCTGCCCTCCCAGTTGCCCCTGCCCACCTCTTCAATCCGCCCCTTTCGCTCCGTGATGACCATCACGAGCGAAACCCGAAAACCATACAGCGGCAACACACGCTCGCTCGTCCTTGCATTTGATGTCGGCACAACTTTTAGTGGTGTCTCATATGCCATCCTAGAACCAAACGAAATCCCAAAGATACACTGCGTCACCCGGTGCGTGTTATCGTCACCCCCCGTGGCTTTTGCCCACGCATCCTCACTCCCGCTTTCCAGCTTTCCCGGACAGGAACATGTGGCCGGTAGTTACAAAATACCCACCATCCTGTTTTACGACAAGGATGGTAACGTGAAAGTCGCGGGCGCCGAAGCCGAGGGCAATGCTATTCTTGATCTCGCCGAAGATGAGGGCTGGACAAAGGCCGAGTTGTATGTACTCTGCTGTTCATGTCGTCTTAAAGTTAGCCAATACTACCAACATAGATTTAAGCTTCGGCTGCGCCCGCAGACCATGAAACTACAAATGAACGGAATGCGCCTCCCCCCACTCCCAAAGGGTAAATCGGCCGTGCAGGTCTTTGGGGAATACCTCGGCTATCTTTTCAGGTGTACAAAGAATTTCATCGTCGACACACACGCCAACGGCGCATCCTTGTGGCGCGCAATAGAGGAGGACCTTCAGTTGGTCCTAAGTCATCCCAATGGCTGGGAAGGCGCCCAGCAGACAAAAATGCGCAGAGCGGCCGTTTATGGCGGTCTCATTCCAGATACAGACGCCGGCAAGGCAAGAATTCGGTTTGTCACAGAAGGAGAAGCCAGTCTGCATGCCTGCGTTCTGAATGGCCTAGCCAAGGAGATGCTCACGGTTCAAGCGTTTCCTTATTCTCTTTCGCCTACGTTAATCCCCGTTACTTCAGGGCCACCCCGGACATGGGTTTCTTGTCGCGGATGCCGGAGGAGGCACCCTCGACATCAGCTCGTACGCCGTGCGCGGAACTGCCCCACTTGTCATGGAAGAGATCGCGCCGCCCGATTGTCCGTTATCATCCGTTCTGCGCCACCTTTTACTCACTGTTACTCATGTTCCAGGCGTTTTTGCTGGGTCCGTCTTCGTCAGCCGAAGGGCTCGTGCGTTCTTAGAAGGTTGGTGGTTCTTCACAAACATTGTTCTCAACCTCCCCTCATCCGTGTGCAAAGATAAGCTCCGCAATTCCAAGTATGGCACACTAGACACCGTCGAACACATCACCAAGCGCTTTGATGAAACGACCAAGCGTCTGTTCCGTGATAAGAAGGAACCTCAATACGTTCTGTTTGGTTCACCTCTCGATAAGGACCCAAGTGTCGGTATCCGTCAAGGTCAGCTGAAGCTGACAGGGTAAGGCGGCGCTTTTGCTAAATGGACGGGATTTAACTGAAAGCGTCATTTCTAGAGCCGAAGTTGCCGAGCTTTTCGAACCGTCGATAGAAGCTGCTTTTACATCGATCAAACAACAGATAGAGACTACAGGAGGGTTTGTAAAGGTAACATCTTTTTGACATGGCTTTCGTTCACATTTGACGGAACTGTCATAGTCTGTCTGGCTTGTTGGAGGATTCGCTGCGAGCCCTTGGTTATTTGGCCAGTTGCAAGAACGCCTCGACCCTCTGGGCGTTACAGTGAGCCGGCCAGACAATCAAACGTTGGGTCCCTTCCCCATATGATTAACTACATTTGCTTACGTTCACAACATAGGTCCAAAGCTGTCGCAGATGGCGCAATTGGCTTCTATTGCGATCACCATGTCTCTGCTAGGATGTCTAAGTTCATGTATGGAGTAGAGTTCTTACGAGAGTACAACGCGGACGACCCGGACCATGTGGCGAGGCAGGAAAGAATGTGCGAGCTACCGTCGGGTCCAAAGCTCCTCGCTGATGCTTTTGATTGCATCCTTGCCCGAGTATGTGATGTTACTTCAGTTGGCATCACTCTCTTTAACAAAGTGCACGTCCAGGGCGTTAAGGTCAAAGAGTCCAGCGTCTTCACTCGCAAATATTGCACGGAAGTCACCTCCCTTTCCACACTCTCTGTTTTCGAGGTGGAGATTTGGTGCTACCGCGGGGGTACATCTACCCCGATGTGGATCAATCGCAACACGGAAGACTTTTCGACACTATGCATCGTCCAAGCGGATTTATCACCACTGGCGGGCAGCGCACAGTCAAAGCCGGGGAAAAGCGGGAAGACGTACTGGACAATTGTATTCAGCGTCGAGATACATTTTGGGTTGACGGAGTTCAAGGCCAGGATTAAATGGGTAGATAGTGTGAGTCCCTCTTCTGGTTGTTCTGTGCAGCGGCTGATGTACGCCTTTAATCACAGGGAAGGACTCGCTAGTGAGTAAAAGCATGAAATGCTTCACGATTGACTTTGACCCACGACGATTTCCAGCGGACCTGCGTCTATCATCTACAACGAAGGTGGACAACGTGCTGAGGAAGACGATCTACATGATGACGAACCCGTTGCCTCCGCCTTCGTCTCACGGGCTCCGTCACCTCGTCCTACATTCGAGCCCCAACTTCCCGTCCCTGAACGGTCTCATCTTGAGGTGCCCAATACGACTACCCATATCCGTTCCAGCAAGTCTCGCGGCTCTCCACCTGAGCTCGCAAGTGTCGACAAGGGTAAGGGACGCGAGGACGCCGCTACGGGGGGTGCCCCCTCGCGATCCTTGTCAATATCACGTAACATTCCAGGCGGCATCGAAATTCCTGGTCCAATCACTCTTACTGACTCTAACTCATCGCGGCGCAGCGGTTCCGGCCGCCTTGGAGAAACACTTACCTCCATCTGGGGCAATACGGTCCCTTCCGCCGGGCCCAGCGCCAACTCTTCTATCCTCCCTTCGCCGCTTGAGGGTCCGACATCACGCAGCGCACTTCAAAATGCCCTCAAACCTCTCGCCCCCGTTCCTGAGGGCTCGGCTATCCCGGAAGTCATCCATGCTGACACCACTGCCCCGGGCGGCCTGCCCGAAGTCTATCGCAGTTCACCACCAAAGACACCAAAGGCAGAGAGTGTCGCGGCCACATCGCCGAAGCCTACGGGCACATCTAAAGCTGCATCCAGGGTACCTACCACCACCACATCCTCGCGTCCCGGTGGCACACCCAGAGGTCATTCGGCGGTAGCGACCCCCAGAGACCAAGCATTAGGAGCCGCTTCTCCAACTCATGTCTCGCCACCCACCGGGGCACCACCAGAGCAACTTACACCAACAGAACTGGGGACAGTGCAAACCGAGCCCCCGACTATGTCGACGCCAAAAGCTGCATCTCGCGTTCCAACGAAGCCTCCTACACGCATATCATCTCTCAAGCCGTCTCCACGCGCCCTTTCGCCCCTGCCCGAGCCCGAGCCTCCGGTGACGGAACTGGTGCCGGCCGATGTAGAACTTACGCCCGTGGCGGCAGAGCCACCGTCGAGCTCGATTGCCCCGAATTTTGTAGCAGCCGAACCCGCTGCTGCTGAGGAGGAGGACATGTTTGGATGGGGCCAACCAAAGTCGAAAGCGGCATCCCGGAAAGGTAGCAAGTCAGCAAGCAAAGCGACGAGCAAAGCAGCGAGCAAGGTCCCCAGTAAGGCGCCAACACCCAAAGGCGCCCAGACCCCGAAACCACAAGAGTCTAACCCCGAAGAAGCGGGCGCTGGTGGATTAGAGGAGCCCCTCACTGGGGAGACTCCGCTTGCAACTGTTCCCGAAGTCACTCCTACAGAAGTACCCGCTGTTGAGGGCGAAGGCGCTTCTGCACCTCCTGGCGGTTTCTTCGTAGTCAACCCAGACGATGTACAGGGTGCCTCAGCAGCTGCACCGCCGGCTCAAGACGATTCTCTCTCCTTCTCGAACTTCGGTGGCGGTGTAGGCGGAGGTCTGCTGGGAGCCGCGTCGTCCGCCTTTGGATGGGGGGGCTTCGGAAAGAAAGGGGATAAAAGTAAGCCAACGACGCCGAAGATTCCGACGCCGGGATGGGGTGCCTCTGGTAGTGTCGCCGGTTCTGTGACAGAGTCAACGGGAGGCAACGGATGGGGCGCCGCGACCGGTAATAACAGCGGATCCAACTCGGGCTGGGGCTTTGGCGCTGGGAACAGGTCAGCCAATGCCTCGTCCGCGGATCTACTTGGGGGTGCTGGGACCACAGAGATCCCGTTGGATACCCTTGCGGACAGTGGCGAGCCATATTACCAAGCCCCCTTGGAAGGGACACAAGGTACAGATATGCAAGACTGGGACGCGGCCCAGGACGGCGATCACACTAGGGAGCACCTTACCATCGAAACGGACGTTACTGCAGCTCCTGAAGCTGAAGCAAATACAACTGTGCCAACCACAGCAGTAGGGGACTCACCTGAAGAAGGCCGTGATGGAGACGGCGGGGAGGGTGGAGAAGAAGGTGCTACTGAGAAGGCTGACGAGGAATGGTCCGCCTGGCCTCTTAAGACGACGAAAAAGAATAAGAAGGGCGGCGGGGCCGGAAATACCAGCACCGGTGGTACGCCAATTACGCCAGTTGCTTCTGGAGGGGGAGACGACAATTTTGCGGCTGCTGGGAAAAAGAAGAAAAAAAAGAAATAAGTGTTGTGGTTTAAGTCGATGTATGCTGTATCTCGGAGTATTCTACGTGATTGTGATTGTAGCGCCAAACAAAGGACAAAGCGCGTTAGCCGAGACACAACACGCGACAAACGCGAGGCCCGACCTTGACCACTCTCTTGCCACTCGCTCTCACTGCACCCTTTCAATCTTAGCGTGTTCATTTCATCATCCTAGAGCACACCCCCGTTACATGTCATTCTCGGGCACACCGCTCGGTCAAGGCAGGCGTCTCGATCACCAATCATTTCTCAACAAACACAACACCTCAGCTCTCCAACAAACTCACTTCATAACACGCCCTTCCACCGCCACCTCAACCACTGACCGCTCCATTCCTACTTCCTACGCCTACGGGTGAGTCATCCGCGCTACGTTCACGATCACCACGTGTCCTCATCACGCCCTTCCGTCGCCGGGTTTCATCATTTTAGTGCCCCCACGCTCGCAACACGTTCCCCTCCGAAACCTTTATCAACCGCTTCATCGCGTGACAGCTCCAACAAAGCCGAACTCTCTTCACATCACCCCGCGGACGACCAACTCACTCGTCTCAAACAACACCACCAACCATCAAACAACATCCCCCCTACCACCAACCTGGCGAACGTCACCACCCGCAGCGCTATCGCCGGCAGCAACCCCGACCCGACAAAGTGGGCCGTGAAGGGGACATCCGTCCAGGCTGCAAACGCGATTCATCAGGCTGCCATGGCGCTGAACCCTAAAGACTCGTGGGCATCCAGCTCGCGCACGATCGTCCCCCGGAGTACCTCTGTCGAGTACGAGAAGGAGACACAATCCACGAGCACTAGACGTCTCAATCCCCCTCCATCGCGTAACGCCCCACCCCCGTCTCGCTCGGCTGGAGCAGCCTCTAAGCCCGCCAAGCAAGCATCCGTCAGATACGTTCCCGATTCTGAAGGCGAGGATGGAGGTGCGGCCTCTCAGGGACGTCACGAACGCGCCAAGACACCCTTGGAGTCCGTTATCGATCTCGCGAAGCGCACGGCTTTCTATCTGCGCCAGCGCTCGACCGAGCCGGACGTTGGCTCCCCGGAGCAGGGCCAGAATGGACACCACGACGGCAACAACGATACTAGTATCAACGAATCTTATGACTACGCTGCCGAGGAGCGCGATTTCCAAGTCCAGAGCGCCTCAGCCAAGGCGCGCAAAGCTAGCAACGCGGCTTTGCACAAGCGCGGCCGCATATCGGCCGACAACAAAGCGTACCGCCCGACGCAGTCGGATTTGGAACAATCGGATGATGAGGTTGCCGAAGAAGGGAAGAGGAGACGAAGAAAGGCGAGGAAGAACATGATCGGCCCGTTGACGACCTTACCGGTCATTGACCAAGAGAAGCGACGGAGACGGAGAAGCCGGACGAAAGCAGACGGAGTAGAGGAGGCAGACGAAGATGAGGCCGAAGGAGGAGGTGAGGGAGAAGAGGAAGACAGTGGTAGCGACCGTGGAGTCAGCCCTCAGGTGCGTTGTCCTACGAGTTCTTGCTTCCCCCTTTCACGCATTGACTCCTTTTTGACTGTCCAGCGTTCTATACATTCGTCCCAACGACGTTCTCAGTCCCGGGAAATTCAACGTCCTTCATCCAGAGCCCCGCTTCCCCGCGACCCATCCGCCCCTCCACTGCCAACTTCCATTGATGACGCTGCTGATATTACGCTGGAAAGCCATGAGCGAGGACTCGATTCCATAGCCGAGCATAACGAAGCATTGAAGGTTGCTTCGGAGCTGCCTCGGCCGCAATATTCGCGACGTGCGTTCTCCGTGGGTGGTTTCCTCGGACGCATTGTCAATCTTGTGCTCCGCCTATTCGTCGACTTGTTCATCTACGTCCTCCGCATCCTCTCCGCCATCATGAACGTCGTGGGCCAGGGTCTAGGCGGGGCCTTTGACGCTCTTCTTAACAAGCCTACTTATTGGATACGCCACTCGAACCCCGCTTTCGTGCTCAAGTGGCTGATCGTCGGAGCGGTCCTTTACTCTGTTTTTTTGGGTCTCAAAAGGACAAGCCTCGTCGACTACATCCCATCTCTACCCTCTCAGACCACTCGCTATCAGGCCCCCGAAGCACCTGCCGCCAACATCGCCGAGCTGTCCGAACGATTACAAGCCTTGGAGAACGCGCTCGCTAGCCTTTCAGTTGATACCGAACAGTCCCGCGCACGTATTGATGGTCAGGCGCGAAGCCACTCCGACGTCTTTGGCCGACTCGGTTCCCTCGAAACGCGCTTACAGAAGGATGGTGTCCGTGCTGCCGAAGATCGGAACGTCGACCGCATCACTACGAGCCAAGGCTTGCAAGCCGTCCGCCAGGAGGTCGATGCCCTCCGAAGTGTCGTGACCGCAGTTCAAGAATCAGAACGTGCAGCCAAGCCGGGTCCCACAAGCGATGAAGAGGCGCGAGCGAAACTATCTGTTTTGGAGGAACGCGTTGGTAGCTTTGAGGGCGGCCTGCGAGAAGCTCTCGAGCTTGGGAAGAATTCTGTCAAGACGGGTAGCGGCACTGTCACTAGCGCGGCATGGTGGAACAAGATCACGTCGTCGGGCAAGAAGGCGTTGAATATCAAGGCGTCAGACGGGCAGGACGTGACCGAACTCATAGGGCATCTCGTCGATACTGCGATGTCGCGTCATTCCAAAGACACGATCGCCAAGGCAGACTTTGCGTTGCATTCAGGCGGCGCCGTGGTCATTCCCAGCCTCACGTCGGATACGCACGAAATCAGGCCTCAGGGCGTGCGGCAACACGTCATCGGGTACCTTACCGGACACGGATATGCCCTCGGACGCCCCCCAATCACAGCGCTGCACCATGAAACCCATATTGGCCACTGTTGGCCCTTCAAGGGAGATCAAGGCCAGCTCGGCGTCACGCTCTCGCGCATCATCCGAATCGAGGAGATTTCGATCGACCACGTGGCGCGCGATATCGCGTGGGATATGTTCTCCGCACCGCGCAAGATGGAGGTCTGGGGTCTCGTCGAAGGCACTTCGAATTTCGCCAAGGTGGCTGCCTGGGACGCCGCTCGAACAAAAGCTGGGGAGGAGATCATGATGCAGCCAAGGAGCCTGCCTCAATCGGCGCGATATGTGCGCATCGCGGAGTTCGAGTACGACGTCAAAGCTCCAGACGCGGTGCAGACATTCCCCGTCGAGGAGGAGGTCCACAGGACGGGGATGGACTTTGGCATCGTCGTGCTGCGCGTGCTGAACAATTGGGGTCAGGAGTTTACGTGTCTGTATCGCTTCCGCGTGCACGGACAGATGATCACCGCCGAAGAGGACGCGTCGGAGTCGTTGGCGTCGGACCAACAACCGCCGGCAGCTGCTGGCGCTGCATAATCCTTTTCTTTTAAAAACATCTTTTAATGACGACAAGCAACAGCAACACAAGCATCGCAAACATATCATCAGCAATTATGGTTTCATGACTACTTATGATGTAGCTCTTACTTTCCCCCACCATCCCATCGTTTGGATTGGATTTCCCTATCATTGCTGTTCCTTGATACCTCGCCCTCCCTCGCCCTTCCTTTTTTTTTATAATCTATTTTGCTGTTCTCTGCACCTGATTGAGCTACTTCAGCTCTCGACTTGACGTCACTACCTTTTTTTTTCTTTATCTGTCTCTCGTTTTTCTCGTTCTCTGTTATCGCCAAATAATATACTAGCTAACCAAGTTACTGTTCCATGCTGTACACATTTTTCTGTACCAACGTAACGAACAAACAATGCAGCTTGCCAATGATTCTAGATTTTGATCGAGAGGTAAATGAATTAGTTACCGTCGCTAGTGCAGTGCAGAGTTAGACGTGCACAGCGACTTTAGCGAGTCCAGGCTTGGTAGTCGTTAATATATATCTCTATCGTCCCATACATCTCTCCCACCGCGCGCCGAAAAAACCCTTCCTCCACCTTTCCCCCCCTTCGTTTCGAATCATGGCAGCCGACCCGAACACCAACACCAAATCTGAAAACGGGAACGCGAGCGAAATGATCGCGACGGTGGACCACACGGCGTACCCGCCGCCTCCAGGACCGAGCGAGAAGCCAGCAGTCACGTTGACGCCCGCGCAAGCCGAGATGCACAAAAAGGTGCTGGAACGCTTTCAGAGCGAATCGTACAAGTTGCCTGGCGTGCAGGACGGTGCCAGTCGCGAGCTCAAAGATGAGGAAAAGTTCTGGCTCGTACGTTTTCGTTTTCGCTCTCTCTCTCTTTTTTTCTTTGTTGCGATGAATAGATACGACGTTCGATACTGATTTGATGTTTCTTTTGGTTGGTTTTTTTTTTTTTTTTGGGGGGGGGTTTTTGTTTTATTTTTGTTTTTTTTGGTTGGGGGGGTTTTTTTTTGACTTTTGTGTGTG
>Ga0137397_10001418_pt1 | contig 16749 bp, 24 predicted proteins | sample czorhiz116metaG_FD_106658 | JGI IMG/M metagenome (GOLD analysis project Ga0137397, IMG submission 106658) | Vadose zone soil microbial communities from Angelo Coast Range Reserve, California, USA - czorhiz1.16 metaG | ecosystem: Environmental > Terrestrial > Soil > Vadose zone | place: USA... | reverse complement strand
TCACCATGTCTAAGCTGAGGAGTTTCCCTGCCACGCTAATCGCCGCCCTTTCAACATCAACATCCACCGGTAATAATACTCGCAAACCTCCCAATGCAGTTCGTGCGGAGGTGGCCAAGTTGAATGCCTCGTGTGTACTGGCCGTGGACTTCTTCGCGGAAGGCTCCGCTCTGGGAGCTTTCCATCCAGATTTCATCACCGCAGTAAGCCCTTGGGAGGCGGCGTTGACCACACGCATCGCGGCGACTCGCTTATCCTGGGTGGATTTGGCGCCTCCAGAGTGTTCTGTCGCAGTGTCATTACGAGCACCTTTCGCTTTCGAAGTGGTGGAGACAGATGCGAGCCTGCTGGTGATATCACCTGTTGAAATGGGGGCAACCCTCTTCCCAACGTCAGCTTGCTTTTTCGATGAGACGACCGGGCGCCTTGTTTTTGCTCTTGTAGCCATGTCGGAATGAAGTGGCACGTCCACGAACAAAATGAAAGGCGAGTTTTGCCACGCAAACATGGCGCGTCAGGATCGAGCACGTGATCGTACCTCGAGCGATACCATAAATAGGAATACAGTTGAAAGTCTAATCATGTTCTTCTTCTTCCTCTTCAAGTGCCATCTCATCGAAGTTCTCCAACAACTCCTCGAGCCTAACCTCTGGGAAGTCAGCCTCAGCCTCGTCCTCCCCATCCGCCTCTGGTACGGGCTCAGGGACGGGTGCCGCCACTTCATCCACGTCCATCGCATGCTGCGTTTTCTTCCGCGTCTTCACATTACTTGTTCGGGATTCACTCTTCCCTTGTTTCGTACCATCCGCCTTGTATAGATTGATAGCCAAGCGCATCTCCGGGTCTTCCTCAAGGTCGCGCAAGAACAGCTCGTAGTCCTCCTCCACCTTTTTCTGATCGCGACCACCCATACGGCCCACAGCGCCGCGTCCACTCCCAGTTTCGCCTTCTTCGCCTTCTTCCTTCGCTATACTCCGCAGCCGCCAGTTTCTCGACTTGTTCTTCTTGCGACGGGATGGATATGCCTTCCTCACGAGGATAACATCAGGGATGCGGTCCTGCGGTAAGTTGGCGAAGTCGTCCGAATTGAAATTGGTGTTGCTTAGATGGTAGCCCATCACCGCATCACCGGGCTGAAGGATCCCACCGAGGTGTGTCCTTGTATGGAATATCTGATTTGTCGATGCAGCCGTCTCGTAGTCCATCATGCGATCGTCTTCATACGCTCCGGTGGAACGAAACGCACCAGACAGTGCCACCTGTGCATCTGCCATTACCAACTTTCCGCGCGTGTTACCTGAGGGTTCGACATCGAGGACGACGAACTCCAGAAGATCGAAAGCAGTCGCAAGAGGGTCGAACGGGGCACGCCAGTATGTGGAAGCGATGAGCTCGCATGACTGCAACGTCGAGGGGTGAAGAAGATGGAGGGAGTTGCCCACTCGGGTACAGACGGTCAAAGGGTCAATGTTCCCCAGCTGTCGCGCCAGTTTGTGTGGTAAGCAAACCAGGTCGTCTTTACACACGGGGACAATCTCGACAGAGTACGTGAACCGGAAATTGGCCGTATTTGAGTGCGTATCCGCAGAAAGCAGGCGCTCAGATGTTTTCGATCTGAATCTCGATGAGCATCCGATGACACCGAGGGTGGCGATGCTCACCGGATAGGCACGACCCCGGATAAAAAATCGACCATTTTTATCGCATGACTCCGTTGGCTAAAGAAGAAGTCCAGACCGTCCTTCACCTCCTTGAGAGAAATTGTGTCCTTTTGTGCCCCATGCTTTAAGATAAGCTGCTCAAGGTACAAAAACGTGCGTTTGTGTGGAACTTTCTGCCGAACTTGAACAAGGGCTTTCCATGTGTTCTTGGCAGCCAGTTTGGCACAGTCAGGACATTGTCCGTGCTGGACCAAGTATTCGATCTCAAATACTTGTTCTAGGATTGTCGAAGTCAATACCTACTATTTGGATGAGTGCTCCAACACGTCCTAGCCAGTCGAGGTTCACGAACCTCCTTTTGGATGGTCAACGATATCCTCAATCTCTTTGAGTGGGGCTCCGTCCAAATAAAGTGCGCATCCGTGAGCCGCACACGATTCAAGCCCTTGAGTTTCTTGAGGCAGATGGCAAGGAGCTGTTGAGACTCCGGCCGCGCAATCATCCATTGTGCGGGCGGTGCAAGGAAGCGCTCGCAATTTCGACAAAACGATATAGAAGCTATGCGATGGATCCACTGTCAGCGAACCCACCCATCGAGAGAAGGACCTGATGAGCACGCACCTTGCTTCGGGATCCCCTCGGTGATGTCAACACTTGAAAACGACGATTAAGTAAGAGATGGCAAAGAGTATGTAAGAAACGTACGTGTTCCTGAGACAGTTTATACACAGGTTTGCTGAGTTGGGAACAATCGGATCTCCTGGATGGGCATGAGATGGTTGCACAGCTTTTATCAGCAAAGAGTTGTTATCGGCCCACCGCAATCAGCACAAAGTACCCTATGTACTGCAGGGGTTGGCACATATTCCATGGAATGAGACCTGCTATCGTATGGGTGAAATACAAGAAACTTTGATACGACGGGGCGGAGAGTTCAGACAGCCGGGCGTGAGAGGATCTTACTATATTGAGACGCGTAGATAACCACGTCGTACGGAGCCGGAAGAGCATGGAGTCATGGATTATAACGAGACGTTGGTAGAGATGAGATCGATGAGATGTGGTGCGGATGCCTCCATCCGGATCCGGAAACTCTAGTCTATACCACTGCTGGAAAACTCAAGGCGCAGTGAGATATCTAGGTTAGTACATTGTACATATAACGTCGTATGTCAATATTCGTGGCAGTTTCGAAGGGTACAACAAGAGGACCCAGGTCGCGTGGGAAAAGCCCTTATTCCAAGCCTTTCCCAGGGCTTGCGGAATGAGCGAGGACTACGCTCAGTTGCTTTAGAATTTCCAGAAATGGCGAACGCATATTGAGACTCACCATAGATAGCCATGTCTATGCCAAGGTAGGAGGGGCAGTGCATGGGCTGGACACCGCGACCGGGGGAGGAGCCACAGAATGGTCACAGTCATCGCCATTCCGAATCAGGCAGAGGCTGACGGGAGGGAGGGACTGAGAGCGCCCAAGAATGGGTGCTGTCATAGGCCGCTCCTCCTCTGCCTGAGGCGAGAACAGTGACAGTCGGCGACGCTTTGTCGCCGGCTCCTTGACCCCAGTTCCTTAGAGGCGACCAGTCATCTTAAGAAGAGAAGACCCACCTCAAATGTATGTCCGTTTTCATCGCAACGTGAATGCTCCTCCGGCCATTCATCTGTGGTGCTGCGGACTACATCGTCGCGCCAAATCTCAATTGAAAGGGTGGGATGACCAGGGGAGAAAGCGACTGAAGGAGGGGCCTGCGCATCACCAGGGTCGGAGCACATGGTGAAGTCGAAGCTCCCTTGGGCCGTTCCTTCAGAAAACGAATCCATATCTTTGATCAGAGGCGCTGGCGGAGGCTGAATGGCTTCCGATGGTGGTACGGGGGTGTCGTAATGGACCTGCGGTGGGGAGGGGAGCTCGCTAGCCGGACGTGACCCTCCACGCTCAAGGACCGAAGACAGAAATGACTCACTCAGTGAATATGGCAAACACCGGGATACTAGGTGTTGGAAGAGATACATCAATGGTGCTGGGTGTTTCATTGAAGAGGCCCAGAGCACCAGGCTCACTTGGGCGAGAGTTAGCGATCTGACATGGGAGGAAGTATAAGAGGACAGGGAAGATACCTGGAAAGTAGATGCGCCTCTGGGAAGGGAATGACGAGCGGAAACTCTTCAAGCGGTTCGAGGAAACGAGAGCGGGGAGTTGGGGCGTAAGGCATGGCGAATGGTGGGTAGGATGACGAGCAAAAAGTAAGAGAAAGAAGGCTGAGCGCAAAGGAGGGGGTTAAGGACAAGAAGGAAATCGTGACGGAGAAGAGAAGTTAAAGTATTAAAGGATAAAAAACAGAGGAAAGGGCCGCACTCGCCCAAGGCGAGTGGGGGAGAGTTAAGAGTAAAGCGGGTGTGGGGGGCGGGCTTGAAGCGCGTTATGGCCTATTTGCTCATTTAAGAGGGACTCACAAGTTGGGCGCTAGCCTAACAAGACAAATCTGGATCCAGGGGATCGTAACGCGGTCACACGTTGGCTCCAGACTTTATACGTGGAACTTCAAGTTGCAGCTTTGTACCCGCATAACGTTTGACAGAGTTGTCCTTGGTCACAAACGCAAATCTTTCCACATATTCCATCCGAATGGGGATGATTCGCGAATGTTCTTGATGTTTCTTTCAGGGTTCACAGCGGGGGTGCCCCCGTCCCGCTGCCTCGGGGGCATGACGTGCCAAGCGCCCTGGAATCGATTCGAGGGACCCTGTGAGAATTATGAGAAAAATCATGATATTCACCGTAACTAATGGCTCACCCCTTTCCCCAATACTCCCCAAGCTGAATAGTCGCTATCTATCCCGATCAAAGTTGGTTCCAGAGTGTTGCGAGCTCTATCAGGGAGTAGAGTGCTTTGAGTGCGCAGCATTGTACTCGTACCGAAAGGTGAGTTACCCAAATGAGCGACCATTTGTTTGCCCCACTTTGTTTGTGCATATTATTGTCGTGACAACAACGTGACAACGCCACATATGATGAGTTCAGTCCGTTCGACTTTCAATTTCATCCCTGGAACGACTGTCAATGCTTGTTTGCGCGCGTTGGATAGGAACTGCGCGCATTTTGTCACAATGCGCAGCCAAACCTTTGTGCCCGATGGCCAAATACATGAAATAATGACCGGCGTCCCTGTCACGGCCACCGTCTGTCCGCTCCACTTTCCGGATCCCAGGATCCTGGCGTTTCTCGCTCTATATTTGGGAACTCTCGTCGTTCAAACCAGCAGAGAAACACACGGACAGCCGCTTCTACAAGCCCCACTCGGAGACTTGGGCGCCCATTGATAGATTACGCATGCTTACGGGCTTTACCAGCATCATGATCAGCTGATGTTTAGTCTTATCTCGGTTCGGGTTTTTCCTGAACACAAGGCCTGCTGCAGCGAACGAGCCTGTGGAGCGTTGCGCTGTCTCCACACAGGCAGTCACCAGAGCAATTTACTGATGCCGTTATCGTAGTTGCGTCTTGTTCAATGATGTTATCTTTGGCACCCGGTCTACTCGTTCCCCCGACCCAGTTGCCCTATTTTGCATCAGTTTCAAGGAGAGCCCCAAGGCTAGGACAGGATGTCAGCCACGTTCCGAACCAATAGCGAACACCACAAAACCCATAATGCATACGTATCTATTTGGCCATCAGATAAGCATGCAATCATGTTAGTCATTTCAGGTGATATAATCCGAGTCCAGAAATCATAGCCCAACCTGCCCAGCTCTTGCATTGGCACGCGTTCTCAGGTTCTCAGGACCCCTCAACTTCACAGATTATGCGTACGGGTGCCACTTCTATCAAGCCGAGGCAAAGTTCCTTGCACATGGTTAATAGGAAACTCATGTACAGGACTTTTGCTACTGTATTGTCTGTAAACGTTTGCCAAAGCGGTGCTCAAATCAATTCCAAATATGGCGCTTAAAGGCGGATGTGACTTCAGCCTTCTATCCCCCCACCACAACACTAACCATTCTCGGGTCCCTACAAGCTGTGTGCACCTGATAGTCACTGTGCTTGGTCTTGCCACGCAACGCGAAGGGTCTCAACCTGGTGACCACGATGACTTGCGGATTAAGCGATAGCTAACCCGAGGATTCCATGCGTCGCGGACAAGATCCCCGCTCCCCTTTCTCAAAACGGCCTTACTCTCCGAAACTGGGCTCTCGTGCTTTTCCCTCCCTGCTTCACCACCTGTCTCCTCCATTCTCCTAGCCTTTGGCTGTACCCTCTTATCATTCGAGCGCGAAGTGTCCATAATTCATGGATGACATTTGTAGTCGGTACCTACTCACTGGGACTGGTTGGAAGAGCTAGTACAGGTGATGGGTGTCCCTCCTGCAATACGGCAATTCCTACCAAAGCATGCCTGGATAGGATAATTGAAATTGTGCATAACCAAGTCTTCTGGGTGGTCACGGCCGTGACGAATCTGTTTGGTATCAAACCAGCGCAAAGCGGCCAGGAAGTGGCCACCTACCCGCAATTTTTAATTGTTTCGAGAATGCTGCTTGAACGGCCGGCCCCGAGGGCCACTGTGAGTACAAGGAAACGGACAGAGACATACGGGGTTATCCGAGTACGTTACTGGAGCAGACCGTCTGCCAGTGGCGGCTCCACAGGTCAGAAGGGTGCGCACGCAATCAATCCGGGAGCCGCTTGCAAGTGGAGTTGGACTCGGTTCATTTTTAGGCTTGGGAAAGCCTCAAAATTTGTGTTTTCTCTGAGTCTCAGAACTGCGTGTGTTGTTGTCAGTAGGATGGCGAACTGGTTCGAACCTCCACCTGCAGGTTTAATTGGGACTGCCACATGCGACTAAGCGCAAAGGCGTGCCATACGGAAGCGCCTGCAGAGCGGAGAAAGAGAGCTCGTCCCTTGCCACATGTGTGTGATGTAGCCCATCGATCATTAGGAATGTGCAAGTGCACCAGGCACCAGCGCCGTGGGTGTATTTGGTTCACCCTGTGGCAGTCGGACTGCCGTAACGTGCGCCACCAACATTTACCGTAATTGGCGAGCTGACGTCGCCATATGCGGTTTCACTCATGCTCAGCGGATCAGTACGAAGGCGACAAGACGTGGGCGTCATGTGATACATTGGGATGGAGCTCCCGTGCATGCACATATGGCCCAGCAAGTCTCAATAGGCGATGTTGTTGTCGATGCTGGATCGATGCAACTCAAGGACTCGGGGATGTGGAACAGACCTTGCCCCTAGTCTGTGCGGGACCCGCTCGAGGACATGTTTCATAAGAAATACAGCACAAGATACTTCGAGCGTCGAATTTAGCTCATCGCCGTTTCGGGGCTTCATGACATCATCAAAAACTGCGAGCGCCAAAGAACCGAAGGCGTGGAACGCAGATAAGTGGGATGGCACAGGAACATCACTCATACTTGGCGCTGGCCACATTTCGGCTATGAAAATGACGGGACGTCAGCGGTGGGGCCGGACGACGAGTATCATTTGATGAATTTCTTTATTTTGATCGATGGTGCTCTGCGTGGGGAAGATGGTCAGTGCCAGTGACTCGGAGCGCTGACCGGCTGATCGTCTTTGATTACAGAATCAGCTCAAAAACGCTCGGAGAAGCCATAAAATAAAACCCAGCATTATGTTCCTTGGGCTACTGTACTGTACACACCTCGTAAATACAGCGTGTTACTGAGGATAAACATGTGCCTGAGTGACGGAGCGCTGGCTGCAACGCTCGGTGTTGTGGAGCACGCCCACCGAAAAGTGGAGCGCCTGGCAGGGTTCGGGATCACAGGGTCAGGAGAATGGCTTTCGGAAACGAAGAGGAATATTAGGAACAAAGGTACGGATAGAGTGGCGTATTTAGAAGACCTGGTGAAACGGACTCGGAGAAATTACAGGTAAAAAGTATTGCGAGGCCATGATGTCGGCCTCTGAAGGTTATAACCGGCCGATGCACACGGATGGCGAAGCTGAAAAGACGTTACGAAAACGTGTCGAGCTGAGAACATTGTAAGGTTCAGGAGGAGTGGGTGGTCACGGTGGCGGGTGGTGGTGCCCTCGCGATTACTGTCCTGTAAACATTGTGTATTGGGTTTGAGAGCGAGCTGAGACAGCTTGGTGTGTGTGGGAATTATTTGTCGGCATTTGTCTGCCATCAAAGTCACGACGTGTCCTCTGCATCTGCATCCAGCTTCATACACAAAGTCTTTCCTCGTCTCCTTTTCCCAAAAAATGAACTTTGAGGACGTAGAGGAGCGTGATGGTTTGTATTCTAAACACTTTTCCCTGGACAGACTGATTTCATACTTTTCTTCAGGCGTCCGGCTGTCGTGGAACTTTTGGCCCTCATCTCGCATCGAGGCAAATCGGACGGTGGTTCCAATCGCCGCTCTTTACATCCCTTTGAAGCAGAGGGATGATCTTCCTCCTGTGCTTTATGAGCCTGTCACCTGCAAGTCAACTCCTTGTCGGGCTGTCTTAAATCCCTACTGGTGTGTTTCATCTTCCTATATGCGCCGCCGTGTTCGCCTAATCGCATGCGTAGCCAAATTGACATTCGCGGAAAGTTATGGATTTGCCCATTCTGCCTCGTCCGAAATGCATTTCCTCCCCATTACAAAGACCTTTCTAGCACAAATCTTCCTGCCGAGCTTTTGCCCAAGTACACGACTATCGAGTATACGCTCAGCCGCCCAGCTCAAGTACCCCCAATATTCCTCTTCGCAGTGGACACGTGCCTCGATGTCGATGATCTCAAGGCTCTACGGGATGCGATTGTTGTCAGCTTGAGTCTCCTCCCTCCGTATGCCCTAGTCGGTCTTATTACCTTCGGAACTATGGTGCGTGCCACTTGTTTTCGCCTTCTCTACCGCCTTCTAATATTTTACAGGCTCAAGTTCACGAAATCGGCTACGCAGAGTGCAGCAAATCTTACGTTTTTCGTGGTGGGAAGGAGTATACTCCGAAGCAGATTCAGGATATGCTCGGCTTAAGTGCACAGAACCGAGCAGCCCCCCGACCCGGCCAGCCCATGCCTCCTCAGGCCTTTGGTGCAGCCCGCTTCCTCCTTCCCGTCTCCCAATGCGAGTTCCAGCTCACGGGTATCCTCGAGTCGTTGACACGCGACCCGTGGCCGGTCGCGAGTGACAAACGTCCCCTTCGCTGCACTGGTGTTGCGTTGAGCGTCGCGGTGGGACTGCTAGAAGTACGCTGGTCGTGCCTCTCCCTGATTATATCACCTGATATACGCACGTCAGACAACCTTCCCCAATACGGGGGCACGTATTATGCTCTTTGCTGGTGGTGCCGCAACAGAAGGACCGGGCATGGTAGTCAGTCACGAACTCAAAGAGCCAATTCGGTCACACCACGACATCGACCGTGACAGCGTCAAGCATTTCAAACGAGCCACCAAGGTTCGTGTTGCACAAATCCTTTTTTTTTCGTATTAGCGCTCATGGCTGTGTAGTTCTATGAGGGCCTGGCCAAGCGCGCTTCAAACAACGGTCATGCGGTCGATCTCTTCGCTGGCTGCCTAGACCAAGTCGGACTTCTGGAAATGAAATCGCTACCAAATTCTACCAACGGCATCATCGTACTCTCAGACTCATTTACGACGTCCATCTTCAAGCAGAGTTTCCTTCGCGTGTTCAATAAAGACGATCAAGGCAATCTGGAGATGGGATTTAACGCCACTTTTGATGTTCAGGTCTGGATGGCAATACTCAAGCTCCACGTGTTAATTAATGTACTAATGTCACGTTGCAGACTACGAAGGAATTGAAGGTTTCCGGGCTCATCGGACACGCGATATCGACGGGCAAGAAATCTGGGTGTGTTGGCGAGACCGAGATCGGCCTTGGACAGACTTCGGCCTGGAAGCTTAATACCATCAATCCGCGCACTGCCGAGGCTGTCTATTTCGAAGTCGTCACACCTGCAGGTCAACCCCTACAGCAAGGGTCACGTGGTCTTATCCAATTCGTCACCCATTATCAGCATTCGACCGGCCAAATGCGACTACGTGTAACTACTATCGCACGCAATTTCGCCGAGGCTGGTTCCCCGAGCATTGCGGCGTCGTTCGATCAGGAAGCAGCGGCGGTGCTCATGGCACGCATTGCAGTGTTCAAGGCAGAAATAGATGACTCTCCCGATGTGTTGCGCTGGCTTGACCGCATGCTTATTCGGTTGTGCCAGAAATTTGCTGACTACAGGAAGGAGGACCCGACGAGTTTCAGACTTGGCGACAACTTCAGTATTTACCCTCAATTCATGTTCCACCTGCGTCGCAGTCAATTCCTCCAGGTCTTCAACAACAGCCCGGATGAGACGGCTTTCTACCGACACATCCTCAACGAGGAGGATGTCAACAATTCTCTTATCATGATCCAACCTACGCTTATGTCCTACGGACTAGACACGACCCCTCAGCCAGTGCTCCTCGACAGCGTCTCTATTAAACCGGACTTCGTCTTGCTCCTCGACACATTCTTCCACATCCTTATATTCCACGGTGAAACGGTTGCCCAATGGCGCAAGGCAGGTTACCAGGACCAAGAGGGATATGAAAACTTGAAAGAGCTGCTTGAGGTTCCCACAAACGATGCTCAAGTACGTAGGCACTTTAGACTGTTATCCATGCGGCTAACGAGCTTCTCCATGTACCAGGATTTGTTGACAGACCGTTTCCCTATTCCCCGATATATCGTTTGCGACCAGGGCGGTAGCCAAGCACGTTTCCTTCTCTCAAAGCTGAACCCGTCGACGACGCACATGTCAGCCGGCATGTATGGCGCAGGTCAAGCTGGCAGTGCCGGACAGCCTATCTTTACGGATGACGTTAGCTTGCAAGTATTCATGGAGCATCTTAAGCGTCTGGTGAGTTTGCATGGGTACTACTTCCCTCTCATTTTGCCAACTCGTTTTCTATCAGGCCGTTGGCGCTCAGACAAACTAGTCGGTGGACCCTCTTTGATGTCCAGGCACTTCAATTTGTCAGTCTGGATATCTGTGCGTTACAGACCCCGGATGTTTTCTATTTTATATATGCACTTATAGGCGACCACAGTCATAATAGTCTCTTGTCGGGATTGTAGGACGTCTGATTGCATGAATGAATTCCATGACTAAACATGTGTATTTTGTGGGCTGACTCAACGCTGGGCCGTGATATACTGCTCTCTTCTCGAGTACCAAGTCCCACTGCTCTTTGCTACATTCCTTTAGTATCACAATTGTTCATTCCGGAGACAATACTCCCCCTACCTACAAGGAGAATGCAACGCCTCAAGGATCCTGACCACCTGGACTTCCATTCAACCGTGACGTACCCCGTCGGACCTGATGCATCTGGCGAGATCACCTACCTTCACGTCCCCCCGCTCAGCGCGCTCACCAGTACGTGCAATCAATCACCTTGTTTTTATTTGACGTCCCACCTGACGTGTGCGCTCCTCGCCAGTAATCACCATAGCGTTGGCCTGCATAGCAGTCGCTGCATTCATCTGGTGCTACCTCTATCCCCTGATTGCGAAGTGCCAGAAAGGCCGTGCCAGGGCCGCCAAGGACCACATCGTCAAACGACCGCCCCTGGCATCCGCGCGATCGCTGTTCGGCCGGCGCTCGAGGGTGATGATGACGCCGCCGCCGGCGCCACCACCGACGCCTCAGATGCTCGTGCGCTACGCACGGCTGGACATGCGCATCGCGCGGCCGCCGCCGGTAGTAAGTCGCTCGCGCGGGTCGTGGCTCGCGCCCTCATTTTCTTCGTCGTCTTCATCTTCGCCCTCGTATTCGTCCTCCTCGCCCTCGTATTCGTCCTCTTCATCCTCGTCTTCATCGTCCTCGCCCTCATCCTCGCCCTCGTCCTCGCCGACATCCACGGAGACGCCGCTGAGGGACGCGCGGCCCTCTGGCGTACCGGAGGTCATCGTCACCCCGGTGGACGTGGGCATCTTGGGACAGAGCACCGCGGGGATTCGCATCACGCCCAAGAAGGGCGGTGGCCGTTACGACGGCCACAAAGCAGAAGACGAATGAGGGCTTTAGATATAGGCGTTTGTCTTGCGACGATGGAAGGTCGCTGGGATCAGTACAGTAGTCTGTAGTGATCTATTCGCGCGCTCGAGCACGCTGTGCTTGATCTTAGATATTCTTTCGTTTCTTTTGGTTCTCCCTATCATGAATTTATCTTTGGTAGTTACGGGGTGCAGCAGTCGGTTGGCCTTCCATGTTCACCTTAGAGCGGTGACCTCAAAAGGGTGCGTTCTCGAAAGGTTCCCCAGCCGGACGCCTTCGCGTCCAGAGGGCAGGATGTCGTGGATCAGACGGCAGTTGCAGGCGTACTTGGTTGAGTTCCGTATTCGCCCGTGGTATATCACATGGTGCGGGATGTGATAACGTCAGCAGTTCGCGCCGAAACGTGACGTCAGGCGAGTGCAAACAAAGTGGAGAAGTGGTCCTTATTCTTTCTTGTCCCGTCGTTAACGTGGCTCTCAGGCTCCATGCACCGGCCTCCTTTTATTTCGCACTCCAGCCCACCACACCCCTTTCCTCATCCCTTTCCACCCATACCATAACATCTCCAGTTCCTAATGTACGTCTTATTCATCTCATCCCTGAACAAACTCTCATTTGGACACCAGGTCGAATCTCAGTGGTGCAACCACTGCCTCAACCAAAACCTTCCTGACGGCCTTGGTTTTGAATGTTGCTATAGCTACTGCCGAAATCTCTGCATTCACACTTGTGCGGCGCTACTTCCGCCTCATTTATGAGCCCAGAAGTTTATCTGTTTTCGAAGCGTGCGCCTGGCCAGTCACTCCTTCGAGTGCCCCGTACTTACTTTTTTGTTCAGGAAGCGGCAGCAGCCCCTATCACCTCGCCTCTTTGGATGGCTTGTTTCCGTCGTCAAAGTGGATTATCGCACGATTAAGAACATCAATGGATTAGACTGCTACTTCTTTGTCCGTTTTCTGCGCATGATGGTCCGCGTCATGCTACCAATTTGGCTTCTATCATGGGCTATTCTTCTCCCTCTCACTTCCGTCAATACGAACGTTCCTGGCCACACCGGTCTCGACAAGTTCATTTTTGGCAATATTTCGCCTACCCAGCAGGTCCGTTATGCGGGTCAACTACTGCTTACCTGGATATTCACGAGTAAGATATCGATGCGGCCTCCCTACCACGATTCCTGATGTTTACTGCCGCAGTATGGATCTGGTGGAACATCAAACATGAGATGGCTCATTACGTTCACGTTCGCCAGCGTTATCTTGTTAGCCCAGCCCATTCGTCCACCGCTCAGGCCTGTACAGTTCTAGTCACCGGCATTCCACCCAAGTATCTGTCCGAGTCTGCCCTTGCGCACCTGTTCGGTCACCTGCCAGGCGGTGTTCGCAAAGTATGGGTAAACCGTGACCTTGGGGATATGCCCGATCTGTACGAACGTCGGTTGAAGGCGTGCAACTTGCTCGAATCTGCAGAAACATCTCTCCTCAATAAAGCGATCAAACGAAATGGCCAGAAGCAGAAGAAGATCGCGAAAGACGGCAATGATACCAATAATTTCTCTCCTGCAAGGGACCCAGAAGCCGCTAGCATGGCTCTTATTGAGGAACTAGTACCAAGATGTGGACGACCATCACATCGCCTACCACCTTTTGGTTGGTTGCCATTCTCCCTCCCTTTCCTCGGAAAGAAGGTCGACACGATCGATTGGGCACGCGACCAAGTACACGAACTGAGCACGCAACTGGAGGAGAGGCGCGAAATTCTTGCGCGCGACATCGCTCGTACCACTGCAGCGGAGGCACAGACAACCAATCGAATGCATCGCATCGGTACCGGCAAACTGAATATAGCGGTTCCCTCTGTTAGAGGCCGTCGTGTTAATTTCTCGGATCAGACTTTTCCACCCGCGAATGGGGCGTTCATCTTGTTCAATAAGCAGATTGCGGCGCACTTGGCGGCGCAAGCGCTCACTCATCATGAACCGTATCGCATGTCTGGGTCGATGAAATATGTCGAGGTTGCATCGGATGACGTAATTTGGGACAATCTAGTTATCAACCCTTACGAGCGGCGCGTCCGTCTGGCACTTTCTTGGGCTGCAACTGTTGGATTGATTATCCTATGGGCATTTCCCGGTTCGTCGCATCTAAACCTAAGGTTGTCAGGGGTCTAATCTATTATTCAGTGAGTTTTGTCGGGATTATTTCGAACGTTCACTCCCTGTGCACGACAGCCAGTTGGCTCGCTTGGATATGCAACCTCCCGGCCGTGGTTGTCAGCTTAATCCAGGGTTTCCTCCCAAGCGTATTACTTGCGTTACTCTTCATGCTGGTACCAATCGTCTTGCGGATATTAGCGCGTCTGGAAGGTATTCCTCAGAAAACAGGTGTAGAGCTGAGTTTAATGGATCGGTTCTTTCTGTTCCAAGTCATCGTATGTATTCATTATTTCATTATTTTATAATACCCTAAGTAAAACAACAGAACGGCTTTCTGGTTGTCACCCTCTCGTCTGGAATCATCGCAGCTTTACCCGGACTTATTAACGACCCGTCATCAGCTCCGACACTACTGGCCCAGAATTTACCCAAATCCTCCACGTTCTTTCTGACGTGAGCATTTCCCTAGAATCAACTTGATTGATATCTGACTTGTCGGCACAGTTTCGTCCTATTGCAAGGTCTCACAGGAACGGCTGGCGGCTTCCTTCAAGTTGCTCCTCTTGTGATGTATTTCATCAAGATCACGCTCCTTGGTTCAACCCCACGCTCCGTGTACGCGATCAAGTATGCTCCCCGCACGTCGAACTGGGGTACCCTTTTTCCTACGATGACTCAACTGGTTGTGATCACGCTCGGTTATTCCATCATATCCCCCATCATCAACGGTCTTGCCTTTGCGGCTTTCTTCTTATTCTACCTCCTTTACAAGTACCTCTTCACCTGGGTCAATGACCAACCCCATTCCAGCGACACTGGTGGGCTCTTCTTCCCCAAGGCGATGCAGCATCTATTTGTAGGGCTTTATGTCCAGCAGCTCTGTTTATGCGCACTGTTCTTCCTTGCGCGGGATAGCAATGATAAACCCAGCGCAATTCCCGAGGGTGCACTTATGGTTGTGCTGATTGTGTTCACGGTTCGTATTGCTTAACGTGGATCCGCTGTCAAAATTTCTCACCGCTGAGTTAGGCATTCTTCCAAAACACCATTTTCAACTCTTATGGCCCCCTCATCAGATATTTACCACTTTCACTCGCTGATAGGTCCTACAGCGGTGGTGCGAGGACCGAATCAGATGTTTCTACGATTGTTGGTGCGCCGGAACCTACTCCTTCGCGCACTGGCGATATTGTGGTCAGAGATTACGCAAACGCAAACGCATTCGCATCCGGCTCTCATCAGGGTTCTGGCGACGATGGACCACCGCATCCTGATGATGCCGACTCTAGTCCACCTTCGCGTGCGCCTTCCCCATCTTTCACAACCGAATCACGCTCGTCATCCCCCTCGCCATCCGCCAAACCAATAGAAGACGAAGGGCCGACCAATTTTAGCCATCCGGCTGCAGTTGAGGAGCAGCGCATTATTTGGTTGCCAAGGGACCGTCTCGGCTTGGTGCATGACCTCGGGCGGGACCTCGACTCACGTAGTGTTCTGCATTCGACAGAGGGTGCCGAGATGGATAACAAGGGTCACGTAAATGTGACTACGGCACCACCGGAGGAAGTCCAGCGTTCGCTTTCGGGAGTCGTCCCTCTGCCGTCCCCGGACGATGGAAAAGGCTCCGGAAGTAACAAAGTATAATGCTTGCCGATTTACGAGTACACATTTTCGGCGTCAAGTACGTGGTTCATCTTGCGTTGAGATATGGCTCGGACGACGAAAATTTCTCTATCTACTTGTCATATTGTACATTTTATATCAAAGATCATATCAAATCAAAAAGCTGTATCACTTGATATACTGTATTAATTGTAATTGTGAAGGTCAGATGGGCCGAGCGGAGTTGTACCCTTGACCCCAGTCATCATTTGTGCTTGTACACCTTGCGATGCATCCTTTTATCAGACCGCACTCTCATATCCTCAGGCTGCTTTCAGCCAACGCTCATCACCACCGCCTTATCATCCATGGATATTCAAATAGTCGACAGATGTGGTCCGCTATTGTATATCAGGCCTTGTCTCCTTATACCAGGCAAGGTCACGGTGACGACCTTTGTCCCACAAACGGCCTCAAGTACAGGAGCCCAAAACAACGAAGTCGCCTCAGAAAAGCACGTATGGGGGACAGGCGGTCTCCTCCAGCGTTACCTGGCATTATCAGCGGACCTGGCAGTGGGCCCCTGGGTGGTCGATGCCGTGGCATATGATATGCCACGGCGTCGATCACCCCAGGGGACTCTGCCGCTTCTCGTACTTGGAGGGTCTAAGCCACCAACTTGAACCCGGCTGAGGCGGAAAAGGCCGTAGTCAGACCCCCTCCCCCCCGCGGAACGACGATGGGTTCAAGGGAATCAAACACTCTCACAGCCCCCTAACAAAACCAGGAAAGTGGCTGTCTCTGGGAAATGGCCCTATTAGATCTGAAATGGGTATATTGGTTCAGATTGCCTTGATTTCCCTTAAAACCAACAGTACTACGGTAGTGCCAGGGCGATGGCCAGGCGGCCAGGCCAGCTCACGCGTCGGTTGGGGAACCATTCCCTTCCCTACATCATATGAAATTGAGCTCTATAGACGTCCCCTGTCCGGTCCTTATCGCCTTATCCCCACCCGGGCCGAATCCACCCATTCAGTGGGTCACTCCTTACTTCTTCCTATGCGAGCGCTACACCGTTAAAAACATCTAGAAAGGTGGTGGATAGATATTAGTAACCGGTCAGAATTGATTTGCCGTGTCATGGAGACTGTTCGAGCTTTCCATCTTGGCGGACATGAAGGGCGTGCGCTGCGGAAACGATGTGGCTCCACGTGTTGTGTACCCCGGCCCTCAGGCCCGAGTCCCCGGTAAAATCAGGCCTTGAGGAGGTTAGTACCAGCTCGTAGCAAATCCCAATGCAATCGCG
>Ga0137397_10001415_pt1 | contig 16772 bp, 22 predicted proteins | sample czorhiz116metaG_FD_106658 | JGI IMG/M metagenome (GOLD analysis project Ga0137397, IMG submission 106658) | Vadose zone soil microbial communities from Angelo Coast Range Reserve, California, USA - czorhiz1.16 metaG | ecosystem: Environmental > Terrestrial > Soil > Vadose zone | place: USA... | reverse complement strand
TTGCCCCTCGGCAGCTTGCCCTTGCGCGCGCGCCAGCCGCTTTCGCGCTCGACCCAGTCGAGACACTCGGGCAGGCCGTAGCTGTTCACCATCATGTCGTTGTCGGTGAAGGTCGGCGCCGACAGCAGATTGGCGCGCCGCACCGCGAACGGATCGAGCCCAAGCTCGTCCGCCATCTGGTCGAGCAAGCTCTCGAACGCAAAGCGCACATCGACCGTGCCGTGGCCGCGAAACGCGCCGCAGGGCGGCGTGTTGGTGAGCACGCGCCGGCCGACATATTTGACGTTGTGCAGGTCGTAGATGGCGTAGAGCATCGAGCCCGAATAGAGGATCGTCACCACGCCATAGCCGGAATGGGCGCCGCCGCGCTGGTCGCACTCGCATTCGACCGCGGTGATGCGGCCATCCCGGCGCATGCCGATCTTGAGGCGGATGTCGGTCTCCGGCCGCCCGCGATGGGTGATGAAGGTCTCCTCGCGGTTGACCACCATACGCACCGCGCCACCCACTTTGCGCGCGAGCAGCGCCGCGATCAGCTCGATGTTGAGCGTCTCGGTGCGGCAGCCGAAGCCACCGCCGACATGCGGCTTGACCACGCGGATGCGCGACATGTCCATGCCGAGGATTTGGCTCAGCATCAGGTGCACGTAGTACGGCACCTGCGTCGAGGCATGCACCGTCATGCGGTCGCGGCCGGGATCGTAGTCGGCGACCGCCGCGTGCATCTCCATCTGGTTCTGGCAAACCTCAGCACAGTTGTAGGTGCCCTCGCGCACGAGATCGGCTTCCGCGAAGGCCTGCTCGACGCTGCCCAGCTCGAACAGCACATCGCGCTCGATGTTGCGCGGCTTGCGCGCGTGCAGTGTCACTGCGTCGGGTGCGAGCGCTGCTTTGGCGGTGAAATAGCCGGGCAGCTCGCGCACCGTGAGCTTGATCAGCGAGAGCGCCTGGCGCGCGGTCGCGTCGTCGACGGCCGCTACGGCCGCAACCGGCTCGCCGCGATAGCGCACCTTGTCGCGCGCGAGCGGATGCTCGCTGCGCGCGATTGGCAGCACGCCGAAGGTCCGGTCGCAATCGGCTCCGGTCACGATCGCCTTCACGCCTGGAAGCTTTGCGGCCTCCGACACGTCGACCGAAACGATCTCGCCATGCGCATAGGGGCTGCGAAAAATATGCCCGGCGAGCATGCCGGGCGTAATCAGATCAGCCGTGTATTTGGCCCGGCCCGAGACCTTCTCAGGGCCATCCACCATCGGCACGTAGTCGCCGATGTTATGCGTGGGCACGATCTCGTTCATGGCTTGAGACCATCGGCGGCGAGCGCAGCGGCATGCTTGACCGCCTCGATGATCTTCACATAGCCGGTGCAGCGGCAGATGTTGCTGCCGAGCGCCTCGCGGATGTCGTCATCGGATGGATGCGGGTTGCGCCGTAACAATCCCGCGGATGCCATCAGGAACCCTGGTGTGCAATAGCCGCATTGGGCCCCGAGCTTCTCATGGAAGCCGCGCTGCACCGCGGAAAGCCGCCCGTCCTGCGCCAGCGATTCAACCGTCTCGACCCGCCGGCCCGCGACCGCAGCCGCGAGCGTGAGGCAGGAGAGCCTCGGCTCGTCATCGACCAGCACCGTGCAGGCACCGCACTCCCCGCCATCGCAACCGGTTTTGGTGCCGGTGAGCCCCACAACCTCGCGCAGGTAGTCGAGCAGCAACAGGTTGTCCTTGACCCCGTCGGCGCGGGGCCGGCCGTTCAGCGTGAACTCCAAAAGGCGCGCCATGGGCTATTCCCATAGCAACAATCGCCCCTGCATTCAATTTGGGCAGCCGCAAACACTTGTCAACCCGTGCGGAAACGCCCAATCACCTCGTCCGGGATGGCCTTGCCACGGATGCGGCCTTCGGCGTCGCGGCCGGCCCAGACCCGGGTCTCGCGGCCCTCGACCGCGAGCTCACCGGCGAGCGTGATGCGATGGGTGACGTCGAAGCTCGAGCGGCGGAACTCGCCGATCTCGGAGGCGACGTCGACAAAATCGCCGAACTTGACCGGCACACGGAAGCGCGCCTGCGCATCGACCAGCGGGACCCCGATGATGTCGTAGGTGGTGAACAGGTCCTGGCGCGGCACGCCGAGCACGTTCTCGAACATCTCCCAGGTGGACCAGTCGAAATATTCAAAAAAGCGGCTGTTGAAGACAATGCCGGCGGGATCGCAATGGCCCCATTCGATCCGCAGGCGCTTGTGGTGGACGAGGTGTGGCATCGGGTCTCGCATGGCAGGAGGACGCGCGAGACATATCGTCTTTGGCACCTCGGAACCAGCGGACTTTGAGCGACGTTGGATCGGGTCGCTGGATATTGTGTTTGGTGAGATCGATCGTTGAGACGGAACAACGGCAAACGAGGGCTGCGATCATCCGGTCGCGGCGGCCGCCTTGCTGACCATGTGAAAGACGGCGATAAACTGCAATCCCGCTGCGCTCAAGACAAAGCCATGCCAAATGGCGTTCTGAAATCGCAGATTGTCCCACAGATGGAATACGACACCGATCGAATATAACACGCCTGCTACCATGATCAGACACACGGTGGCCGGAGCAAGCGGGCTGAACACCACATCATAAGCCAGCAGTCCGCTCCAGCCCAATGTCAGGCAGAGCAGGATACCCAGACGCTCAAACCTGGAAGGAAACGCGAGCTTCAATACAAGTCCGAGGCAAGCCAGTGTCCAGATGACGACGAGGAAGATGTTGTTCGGAATCATGTCGGTCTGCGCAATGATGGGCGTGTAGCTGGCGGCGATGAACAAGTAGATCGCGGATTGGTCGAACCGACGCAATAAGAGCTTGGTCGAACCGAGCGGCCACGCGTTGTACGCCGCCGATGTCGCCACCACAGTGATCAGACCGACGCCGTAGATCCAAACAGAAGTGCCCTGAAAACCGGGAAGCCCACCGGCCATTGAAATCAGCAGAGCCAGGCCGGTCACCGCAAATCCGATCCCTGCCGCGTGCAGGATGGCATCCGCGATCAACTCCGCGCGGTCATATGGTTTGGTAAAGGGACGGCAGCAGGGTACGACGAGCGACCTGACGCTGCCGATGACGTCGGCGTCGGTTAGCTTCGCCCCGTCGGCACAGGTGTGGGTGAAACCTTTCCTGGAACTCTTGCTCCTGGAAGTCTTGCGCCGTCTGCCCGCTCGGGCATCAGAGACATATTTCAGCCCAGAGGACTCCGCCGCCTCCTGCGGGTCGACGATCGGCTGGACATCGGCAACTGACTCGAACAAGGCATTTCCTTTTCCCCTCCAAGGAATGTCCCCTCCAAGGAATAAACGTGTTCGAAGGCCGCGCGTTCCAAGCCGCTGCCACTCGGCAGTTCCGTATTGGTGACTGATCTGCGTTTCTTGCAGGATTGCTTTTTTGAAGGGACTGGTTTGAAGGACTTGGCGCTCAGGCTCGAACGCACGAAGCTACATGTCGCCAACTCGACATGACCGCGATCAGGCAGCAACTGCAACACCGCTTGTCAGCGCAACAAGACTGAGTTCCGCCCGTCGACGCTACTCTGTGCCTTTATCTTTGGGCTGCAGTTGTTGTTGCTGCTGTTGTGGTTGTTCCAGTGTTCCCGAAAGCTGCAGCTTTTGATGGGCAGCGGGATCACTCAGTTCCAACGGCAACGCCATTTGCGCGTTGCGATCGGCCTGATCGGCAAGGCGCAGAAAGCCTTTGGCCAGGTTCTCAAATTCTTCGCGGAAAAGCTCGTGCTCCTCCGCCCTGGCGAGCATATCAGCTGCCTTAAGGCGATATGCATCTGCCGGCCCCGCCATCAGCGCTCACCGAGTGCTAGTGCCAAATCCCTTGAGGCAAAGTCATGATGCACTGCAATCGTTCCCAGCCTCGCATGAAAACGACAAAAAATATCAAAGCTCGGAGGTATGAACGTGCTCCACGGTCCGGCCAGCGTCGCCAACGAAACGTTCTATCGAAACTTCTATCCGCCGCGCGCCGTGGAGTATCAAAGCACTTTGGGAACACCACCAACTCACTGTGACCTCGCAAGCTTTTCGATGGCTTCCTTCAAATCGCGCTCCCTCTCGCCATAGTCGGGCCACGGCTTGCTTTTCCTCAGCAGGGCCGGAGCGGTCCGCATTGTGAAGCGCTGCGGGTCCAGCCCCGCCTTTACTTGATTCCAGCTGAGCGGCATGGACACAGGCGCTCCGGGACGGGCGCGAGGAGACAACGGCGCCACCGCGGTGGCCATGCGATCATTGCGCAAGTAATCCAGAAATATCCGCCCCGTGCGCAGTTTCTTCGTCATGACGATCAAGTACCGGTCGGGGCTGTCGCTCGCCATTTGCGAACATACGGCCCGCGCGAAGGCCTTGGCCTCCTTCCAACCCACGCCGCTTTTCTCTCTAACCGATAGCGGCGTCACCACATGCAGGCCCTTGCCTCCGGTCGTCTTGCAGAACGGCTCGAGCCCAAGCCTTTCCAGACGCTCCTGCAATTCTTTCGTGGCTTCGACGACGGCTTCGAACTTGACGTCAGGCGCCGGATCGAGATCGAACACCAGCCGGCCAGGAATGTGCGGATGACCGGGCTGGTTGTTCCAGGGGTGATACTCGACGGCGGCGATCTGCGCCGCCGCAATCAGGCCCTCAACACTGTCGATCTGAGTATAAGGCTTGCGGTCTCCTTCCACGGTCACCAGGCTGATCAGATTCGACATGCCGCGCATCGCATGCCGCTGGAAAAACCGCTCCGCATTAATGCCGTCAGGAGTGCGGATGAGCGAGCAGGGCCGACCTTGGAGATGCTCGATCATCCAGGGACCGACCTCTTCGAGATAATGCGCCAAATCGATTTTCGAGTACCCAGCGGACTTGCCCTCTGCCGGCCACAGCAGCTTGTCGGGATTGGAGATGACGACCCCACGCACCGCATTGCCTTGCGGTTTTGAACGCATGACGTCTTTGTCTTTACGCGGGGCGCCCTTGCCTCCAAAATGCCAGACCGCATCGGATGCAGCCGCTTTGCCGGACACGATGAATGGCTTCGGCCGCGGGCCCTTGCCGGCCTCGATTTTCTCCAGAGTGCGCCCCGAGGCGACCGAACGGTCCTCCTCTATCACAGCATCACCGTTTTCACGCGCATATGTGTCGCGGTGCTTGATCAGAAGCCAGTTATTGCGGTTGCTGCGACCGCGCGCGCGATCTTGACGCATGCGCACCAGGACCCAGCTGCCCTTGAGCTTCTCGCCTGCCAGGGTGAATTTCAGCTCGCCCTTTTGCAGGGCCTGCTCGGGATTGCCGGCATCTTCCGGCGTCCAGAAGCCCCGGTCCCAGAGCATGACGGTACCGCCGCCATATTCGCCCTGCGGGATCGTGCCTTCAAAGTCTCCGTAGTCGAGGGGATGATCCTCGACCTCAACGGCCAAGCGGCGATCGCGCGGGTTGAGCGACGGCCCCTTGGTAACGGCCCAGGACTTGAAGACGCCATCCACCTCCAGCCGCAGATCGTAGTGGAGCCGAGAGGCCGCGTGCTTCTGAATGACGAAGCGGGGGTACTGGGCTGGCTTGACCCGCGCTTTTCCGCTCGGCTCCGCGGTTTTCGTGAAGTCGCGCTTGGCCTGGTAGAGAGAGAGCTTGCGAGCTGCCATCGCTGAGTACAACGGGGTGGCGCCGAGCCTGTTCCCACCTATTCCGAGGTGACGAGGGTGGGTCGCTTTCGAGAGGGGTTATACGCTGGAACTTCCGACAGACACACGCGTTTTTTGACTGTTGAGGAGTAAGCAACATGCACCCAGTAAACATGCGCAATTGTTGGTTCTGCAAGAATCCCCTGAGGCCATGGGCGGAGTGGAAGGGCGACGACGAGCACTTCTATTGCAATGAGTTCTGTGCCGACGCCGGCGGCACAATGGACATGCCAGTTGTTGCCGGACCGCCAGAGATGGCCGTCACCTTCAGAACGCCCGGCGCCTGATCATTTGATGTCGGTCCGCATACTCAGCTTGATCTCTTCCGTGCCCGCGTCGGAGCAGCCTTTCGCCCGCGCGCAGTCCGCCGGCGCAACGACACCGCGCCGTCGCAGCGACTACGCTGTGTGTCCGCCCGAGTCGATCGGCTTCGGGTTCTGAAGCTCGTCATCGTCAAGGGTCTGGGGCTTTGGAGGCTTGTCTGGCTCGCCCTGTTCCCCCAATCGCGCCTTTGCCACGTCGTCCTCCGAAGGGCGATCGTCATCACGCCCGCCTCGGATCCGCCCAAGGGTCAATAAGCTCATCCGTTCTTTCATGACCGTCTCCCACGATCTGCCGGAAAACGTACTCAAACAAAAAGCTTCAAGATCAGGATCAGCACGACCATACCAAGCGAGACGCCAATGCTGGCATCGAACGCCGCCCATCTGGTGCGCCTTCTCAGCAAGAGCTGCTATCCAGGCAAGTCCTGAGCAAGTCCTGAAGCAAGTCCTGGCGCCCAGCGCTAGGCCGCTCGTTGATTGACTCGGCTTTCTGCCAAGGCAGTTAGTTTCTTGTCAGCCGCCTTCTCCTCCTCCAGATTTTTCTGCAGCAGCTCCGCACAATCATTGCGTCCGAGTTGCTTGGCCCACGCGATCAAGCTCCCGTAGCGTGTCATCTCGTAGTGCTCGACGGCCTGAGCGGCCGCGATCAGCGCGGCGTCGAGCACGGAGGCGTCATCGACCTCCCCTGCCACATCGTCGGCCTCCTCAATGATGCCGTCGATCGCCGGGCAATCGACGCCGGTCGGTTCGTGCCCATTCAGGCGAAAGACCTGCTCGAGACGTCCGACCTGCTTCTTGGTTTCCGCAAAATGCGATTGAAATGCCTGCTTCAGCTGAGGGTCATTGGATTTTTTGGCCATGTCAGGAAGCGCCTGCAGGATCTGATTCTCGGCGTAGTATATGTCGCGCAGCGTATGCACGAACAGATCATCCATAGTCTTGATATTCTTGGAAAAGAAGCCCATGGCGAGAATCCTTTAGTCGGTTCTTGCTGGCTCGCTCAAATTAAGAACGGGCAGCGACCTGTGTTGTTCCTGCCCGCAATCGATTGAAAGACCCGCAACGTTATCGTGCACGGAACTTTGAGAGCCGCAGGGTGGTTGCCGTTGGAACCTCAATGAGGGCATTCGTGATGGAGAAAGACAAAGAGCAGAAAGACAAAGAGCAGAACGTGAGGTCGGGGCAGCAGGGAACTAAAGAGCCATGGAAAAAGCCCGAGAAATCGGATCACCACTCCACCAAAGATAGCCCTCACCCACGTCCACGACGTCCCAAGGACAACGAGACGTCGTGAGATGGCGGCGGACGTGAGCCTGATGGAACCAAATGCGACAATCAGTCTTTGGTGTGCAGTCTTTGGTGTGCAGTCCTTGGTGTGCAGTCCTTGGTGTGCAGTCCTTGGTGTGTCAGCACGCCAGCATCGTTCCGGCGTTCGGATTTGTTCTTGCGATGGCGACCGGAACATCTTCGAAATTCGTCATTGATGATCAGTAACAAGGATGCCGTCATGAACAAGCCCGGGACTCGCTCGCTCTCAGCGCACCTCATCAATCGCGGCATCCGCGTGAACGCAATCGCGCCCGGGCCTGTGTGGACACCACTCAATCCCGCCGACCAGCCGGCGCAGCCGGTCGCGACCTTCGGCTCTCACACGGCGATGAAGCGCGCAGCACAGCCGGAAGAGATTGCACCAGCCTTTGTGTTCATGGCAGCACCGAGTTGTTCGAGCTACATCACCGGCGAAATCCTGCCCATCGTGGGTGGCTATTAGTCCGTTCAAAAAGCCCCCCATGATTTGCAACTGAAATCGTTCGTGAGGCTCCGTGTACTTCGTCGCCCTTGCTACCGACTACGACGGCACCCTCGCGCAGCATGGCCAGGTTGACGCGGCCACTCGTCAAGCGATCGAGGATCTACGCCAATCCGGACGCAAGGTCATCCTCGTGACCGGCCGAACTCTCGCCGATCTCGCAGACGCCTTCGGCGACTTGAAGCCGTTCGATGTCGTCGTGGCTGAGAACGGCGCCTTGCTGTTTGTCCCGGCAAAGAAGGAAGAGATTCCACTTGCCGAACCGCCGCCCCAAGCATTGGTCGACCGTCTCAAGGAGCTCGGCGTCACGCCTTTGGCGGTGGGTCGCACGATCATCGCGACTTGGGAACCCAATGAGAGCCTCGTGCTGAACGCGATCCGTGATCTTGGTCTTGAGCAGCACATCATCTTCAACAAGGGCGCCGTGATGGTCTTGCCAAGCGAGATCAACAAAGCGTCCGGCCTCAAGAGTGCGCTTAAACGGCTTCGCCTCTCTCCTCACAACGTCGTAGGGATCGGCGATGCGGAGAACGATCAGGCGTTTCTCGGTTCCTGCGGATGCGCAGTCGCAGTCAACAATGCCCTTCTAACGGTCAAAGCAAAGGCAGACTTTGTCGTTTCAGATCACGGCAGTGGCGTGATCGAGCTTGCGCACATGCTCACCAACGACGATCTGGCCTCGGTAAGGCCAAGAGTACCGCGCGACCAGCCTGTGGTTGGCCATAGGTCCGATGGCGTAGCGCTGACCGTCAGTCCATTCGAAACAGTGCTCGTGACCGGCGCCTCGGGTAGCGGCAAGTCCACCATTGTGACCGCGCTGCTGGAGCAGATGCGAGACTTCGCCTATCAATTCTGTGTGGTTGATCCCGAAGGGGACTACAGCGAGCTAGGCGATGTGGTGACGCTGGGGGATTCCAAGCAAGCGCCGCGCATTGCCGAAGCGCTGGAGCTATTGGAGTCACCCGATACCAGCACCGTCGTCAATCTGCTGGCGATAGACCCGCCCGAACGGCCTCACTTTCTCGCGAAGCTCCTGCCTGAGCTCGCGAAGATGCGCGCAGTATCGGGACGGCCCCATTGGCTCGTGTTCGACGAGGTTCATCACTGCCTGCCCGCCAAGTGGCATCCGGCGCCAACGACGTTACCGCGCGAGCTGCCGGCCGCGATCGCCGTCACGGTTCATCCAGAGGAAGTTGCTCCGGAATTCCTGTCCTTGGTTTCGACCGTCATTGGCGTCGGCGATGGCGCCTTGCGCGCGATCAATAAGTTCTGCGAGGTGACCGGACGCATGAGCCCGAAGGCTGCGGCCACACCGCAGGCGGATCAGGTTCTCGTCTACGGTTGCGAAGATCGACTTGAGCTGGTGACCGCTCGCAGACCCAAGGAAAAGCAGAAGCGGCACATCCGCAAATACGCCGAAGGTGAACTTGGTGAAGACAAGAGCTTCTACTTTCGCGGCCCGGAAGGTGCGCTCAACTTGCGTGCCCAGAACCTCTCAACCTTTTTGCAGCTTGCAGCCGGAGTCGATGACAAGACGTGGCTGCATCACCTGCGCGCGGGCGCTTACTCGCAGTGGTTTCGTGACGCCATCAAGGATGACGGGTTGGCATCCGAAGCGGTCCCCATCGAGCAAGATCACTCACTGACGGCAGCAGATAGCCGCGCGCGCATCAGAGACATTGTCGAGCGCCGTTATACTGCCCCAGCCAAGAGCAGTTGAGTCTTGTGAACATCCGAGCATGGACGGGCGCGGCATCATGGCGCTAAGTCAGGTATCCGACTTAGTCCACATAGCTCTGAGGGAACAAAAGTGCCATAATGGGTCTGGTTCAAGCCGGTTACCGCTCGCATTGAGTTGAGCAACGGCCACCCTCTCTTGGAGCTATCCAGTCGAACTGGATCAAGACGGGGTACCGCTCCATCGTGAGGGAAGCTGTTGAGCTAGCCTCGCTTGCAGCTTCGCCGTCGTGCCCATCTGGCAAGTCAGGAGCCACGTCTGGCGAATGAACTGGCCTTGCGACATCGGGAAAACCGTCTCTTGGCAATCTTGCCTCAAGAGACGTTAGCCCTGCTGGAACCGGATCTCAAAGAGATTTCGCCGGTGCAAGGTTCTGTCTTTCTTGAGCCGGGCGAGATCATCGACCGAATTTACTTCCCACAAAACGGCATGATTTCGCTTCTCATCGTGAGCCGCGAGGGCGACATGGTCGAAGTGTCGACTGTGGGACGCGAAGGGGCCCTCGGCCTGCACCGCGGGCTGGGGGGACGGCGGTCATTCACGCGCGCGACGGTGCAAATTCCCGGTCGCTTTTCAACGATCGCAGCGCATGCCTTCGAGAGGGTTTCGCTCGGTACCCCCTCAATTCGGGACATGATCGCGCACTATACCGAGATGCTGTGGATGGAAGCCCAGCAACTCGCGGCCTGCAACGCCGTGCACGATGCCTCATCGCGTTTGTGCCGCTGGCTCCTGCAAAGCGCGGATCATATCGACGGCTTGCAGCTTCCGCTCACGCAGGAGTTCCTGGCCCAGATGCTGGGTGTCCGCCGCACGACCGTGACCTTGCTGGCGCAGGAGCTGCAAAAGCGAGGCGCCGTCAAATACAGCCGTGGAAAAGTGACGATCCTGAGCCGCAAGATGCTCGAAGACGGCGCATGTGAATGTTACGAGGTGATCAAACACCAAAGGCTGGCTCTCAAGCTCGGCGTAGACTGGTAGAGGGTGTGCCGAAATGCCAAAGTACTATTTTTATCTGCTCGACAGCGAGGAAGTCGTCGACAGCGATGGGACGGAGTTGCCCGATCTCGATGCGGCGCGAGAGCATGCAAGACAAGTCGCCCGCGAGCTGACCTTCAAGCGCGACGGCATGCTGCAGCGGAGCTGGTCGCAATGGACGATGTCGGTGCGAGACATGGACGGACAGGTATTATTATCCTTTCCGCTGGGCGATTTCGAGAGCCGGCCCAGCGGAAGCCCCGGACCAGACAACCCCCGGCAATAAACAGAGTTTCATAAGTCGGATATCCGACTGACCGCTTTTCCGAGACCGGCGTAGCTTCATAATCTGGGAAGGGTGCATCGTGTAACGGAGCGCGTGGATGGTCGCGATCATTCCATTTTCAAGAGACCAATGCGCCTTTGACCCCCAAGATGTCAGCGCCATGTCCCTGGCATTTGACGAGGTCTGCAAGGCACTGGACCTGCCCGCTGATGCCACAAGCACCCGGGAGGTCATCGCCATTCGGATCATCGAACTGGCCAAACGGGGTGGGAGAAGTCCGACTTTCCTGCGTGACCAAGTGCTCAGAGAAGCAGCAGACCTTGATCAGAGGCGCTCCCCTGGCTTGTAACGGTGCTTCGGTTCCCTGCTCGGGTCGGTCAACGCAATCTGCCGGCAGCCACGGAACGATTGACCGGCATTGGCGTCCATTCGGGTGAGCGCGCGTCCGCCGATTGCCTTGCGGGGCACCTGACCAAATCTTGACGCAAGCTTATCCAAGCTCCGCAGCTTCGAGTCGTAACGAGCCGCCGCCGGGTTCCGCGGCGGTTTGCCGAAGTGTGGAAGGCGCACAGGTTCAATTCGGGGCCGGCTCGTCCTCGCCACGAAGCAGCAGCACGTGGAGCGGCTCGCGCTGTGCCCTCGCCGTCGCGCGAGCCATTTGCGCGAGCGTCTCAGCCGAAGAAATGCGGCAAGTATAGATAATTCCGGGATCGCAAAGTTTCGCGCGTGTTTCCTCGTTCAGGTCCTTCTCCTCGATCTGGGACATCACGTACACGCCTTCGGTGGCTCTGCGGACGAGGGCATAGGTCACGGTGTCGACAACCGTATCCGATGTAGGAAAACCTTGGGCAATGTAGTCCTGCGCGCCGAAGTAATGGGCGTGAAGGGCTGCTGGGTGCCCTTCGACCGGGAGGCGGGCTCGTAACGTGCGCCGTTCCACGCATAAGCGAATATCTCACCGTTAGGGTCCGTTTGTTCCTTTCCGACCGGGATCACATGGACCCGCAGCTTTTGACCCAGTATCGGCTCTGCGTTGTTCAGGAGGGGTTCGGCGGAGTCCACGCAGCCGCCAAGCGCAAGCATCGAGAGGATTGCAGCGGCGTTCAGAATTCGCTTCAAGGCGCGCGATACGATCGAATTGCACGCGATCATGGGATGATCACCATTCATGCTCCACTCGGGCGCCGGCTCACGGCGCGCGCCAGCATGAATATTACCATAATCGGCATGTGACTGGATGGGCGTAGCGCCGAGTACTCAAGCGCCGCGCTGGCCCTTCACTCAAAACACCAAGCATCGCTTCAGCAGGTTGTGAAAAACCGCCGGTACGGGCAGTACCGAGGGCAAGGCTGGGGACCCAGGCCTCCAGAACGGGCTGAGCCGACTACGTTCATACCGAAGGTCGCTATTCCCTTATAGACGATCGATCCATTGCCGAAAGGAAATGCCCTCGGCATCGGGGGTGCCGAGGGCTCAAGGCGGAAGGGGTTTTCGGCGGCTTAGTTGCTCAGTGGGGTTCGAAGACCTGAGTGGGGGTCGCCACCGATAAACAGATCATATAGGATATTAACCAAAGGAGTCGGTGCTGAAGTACCTTAAGGGCATTATTTTGGCGGTGTCCTATTTTGAACACAGGTTGGAACTCGCTGACGGTGGCTGGCGCTCTATGCGAAGTCAGACAACAGGAACAAATTGTCCAATCGCGCTATCGCGGTTCCCCAACGTGCAGAAGCAATCGTCGTGCGCAAGGCGATCCTCCCAAGAGAGTTCAATGGTCGATACAGTCGCCCAGTTCTCGAAAACAATCCTGCCCGGTCGATAAATCGTCTTATCAATGTTAGTCCCAGCGATCGGATGATCTGCCGCCAGCAAAACAAATTTCAAACCTCTTATCTTGGCGATTATTCCAACAATTTCGCCGGTGCTGCGCTTAGAGATTGGCGTGATGTTGTTGATCTCCCCGGCCACAAGCGCGATCGGGCCACTGTGATCTAGCTCAACTATGTACTCCGGCCCGTACACCAGAACGGGAATGCGATCGAAATCCCCAGTGATACGACCGCTCTCCATGATGTTGACGGTCTTTGCCTCGGTCTCGCTCAAGATCAACACTGGCGCTATAATGGCGCCCCACTTGGCTGCAGGTAATTCCCCATGCAGTTGCGTGCTCACCAACCTTTAGGCGGATGAGCTGGCCCGCCTTAACGTTGCCCAGGTACTCGAAAGTCGGAACGAACGGTTCCATAGAATGCTCCTCATGCGAATTGGGGGGGATGAGCACCAATTGTTGGCGAAGCCAACGGCGGATGGTGGCGAACCGGGCAATACGGTGGTCGCCTGTGGATAACTCCGGTTGTTGTGCAGGCGCTGTGCTAGAAGTCCAGGGCCATTGCAGTGAGCCCCACGATGCGTCGCTTCACGGTGATTGTGCTCATACTGATTGCGATCATTTGGTTGCTGAAGCTGTTCTTGCCGGAGCCGAAGCCTGCGGTGAGCGCGGCACCGAGATCGCTCGTCGTCGCAGATCCAGCGCCGATCACGCCGGCACCGGCAGTGTACGCGCCGCCGGCGCATGCGCCCAAAGCCAAGACCCAGCACAAGACCGGGCCGTGTCAGAACCCGGATGACCGTGCTGCTGATGGCTCGCGGTGCGGAAGCCGAGCGGCCAGCGTGCTGGCCTGGTGGCAAATAGACGGAGCCGGAAGCAACAGGTCGACTTTTCGTTCATGAAAGTAGGGCGCGATGGCAAAGAAAAGAGCGGCGGCGGGCTGGAAGGGTAGTAGGCGTACGGCCAAGCCAAAAAGCGCAGAGGATGCTAGGTGGAGGGAATTGTTGTTCTCGTTCCTGGTGCCCATCGGCACGGTCTTGTTTGTCCTCACATCTATGGAAATCGTCCTGCATTTCCTTCCCGTATCGTCTGGGGTGCGCGCTGTCACGGTTACCTCGGACAACCCTGTCTTCCATTTCACGCCTAACCGCGCCTTTCTGCATTCGCTCGGCTGGGACATGCACAACATCAACCGTGGCCACATTAACAATGCCGGCTTCGTCAACGACTACGACTATCATCGCGACGACCCTTTATCGCTCCTTGCCGTCGTCGGCGACTCCTACATCGAGGCACGGATGGTGCCCTTCGCTGACACCGTGCAAGGACGGCTCTCACGAATGCTAAATGGTCGGAGTAGGGTCTACAGTTTCGCCGCCGCAGGAGCGCCGCTCAGCCAGTATCTGATCTGGGCCCAACATGCCGTCCGTGCCTACGGCGCGAGCACGCTTGTCATCAACATTGTCGGCAATGATTTCGACGAAAGCCTAATCACTTACAAGGCCATGCCAGGCTTCTGGCATTATGCGCCCGACGAGCTTGGGGAGTTACGCCTGCGGCTCGTCGAGCACCGTCCGGGATGGGTGAAAGAACTTGCGCGCGAGAGCGCTCTGGCGCGCTACATTGTCATGAACTTGAAGCTGCATGAGGTGATGAACGTATGGATATTCAGCGCTCCGGCCAAGGCGGCGCCGCGCTATGCTGGCAATACCGATGCCGATGCGAATGCCGCGCGCGTGAACGCTTCGCGTGCGGTGATAGATGCCTTTTTCCGGGATTTGCCCGGAATGACCGGACTGCCGCCAGAATCGGTTCTGTTCACTCTTGACGGCTTTCGCTATCCGCACGCCGCCCAGGCTGGCCGCGGAACTTACTTCGACCTGATGCGGCGGGCCTTCTTGGAGAAAGCGCGCGGCCTCGGCTACGAAGTCATTGACCTCGACGATCGCTTCATCCCGAGCCACCTGCGGAGTGGCGAGCGCTTCGAGTTCCCGGACGACGGTCATTGGAGCGGCATCGGCCATGGAGTTGCCGCGGAAGCGGTGGCATCATCACAAACATTGACGAAGCTACAGTAGCGGCTGCTGGATATGATGCGTCAGCATGAGATGGACGCAAGGACAGCAGCCCTATCCTAACGATGCGGCGTTGTAGAGCGTGTCGTCTGATGGCCACGGCACCGATCGGTGGTGCATGGCCGAAGCCAAGAAAACGAAACCTCGCGAGCACCTGATCCGGTGGCGCGTCTCGCTCATCACGAAGACCCCGGCCAAGTTCATCGACTTCGCCTACGCTCCCGACGCTGCGACGGCCGAGAAGCAGGTGGCTGAGGAGCACAAGATCAGCGACACGCTGCGCGATCGGCTCGTCGCCATCCGGGAGGACCATTGATCTTCAGCCGCTATTTGCCTGCTGGGTGATGACGAAGGTTCCCCTCGGGCGAGCGCGCAGAGGCAGCAGGAGACGACCGGTCCACGCGCTCGCCGTCGCCCGCCCGCTAACCCTGCTCCACAGCGGCGGGCGAAGGTCATTGGCGGAGCATCAACGTCCACGGAGGTAGTGACCACAGCCGCTACGAGCTTGTCATAGTGCGCCAACTATTTGTTCTTAAGTGCCAGCGGAGTACAAGATCAGTGACACGCTGCGCGACCGGCTCGTCGCCATCCAGAGGTCACAAGTTCGAATCTTGTCGGGCGCGCCACTTCGGTAGAGAACTGCGAACGCCAGCCGCCGCCGATTCTACGCCCGCGCAGCGACAAGTGTCGCGGCAGCGCCTCACATCAAGGACGCCGGGAGCGCATGCCTGCAACCTTGGTAATCGCCGCATCTTCAATCATCGCGGCGTATTCCTTTGTTTCCCGTCCGAGCAACGCAATCTTGCCATTCGTGTCGTGATGAATCCCCCATCCATAGGATCTGACCAACGGCGACGCCCGTAAGCACGCCTGGGGCTTGGAGAAGAAGGCTTTTCTGAACGCACTGAGCCCGCCGCGCGCGATGCCTTTGCGCCTTGCTTCAACCGCGCAGAGTAGATCGTCGCTGCTCATCTGATATGGCGCCGACGAGAGTATTTCATGCTGGATCGCGGCGATCGTGCCCTCCTTCGAGGGGACCGTTGCCGCGCTGGCCTTGCAATCCGGCGAGGCCAAGATCAACGTGCTGAAGTAATTCGTCGAATGCATCGGCGGAGCGCTTCCTCTTCCGTGAAGAATGGTATCGGTTGTGGCGATGGACGAGAAGGTCATCGGGTATTGCGCGAAGATGACGTCGCTCCAGTAGACGAGTTCCAGTTTGGTGAAACTCGCCTAGCGCACGAGGCCCCGCGGTCTCAAGTACTGATAGCTGGGTGATGACGAATCGGGCTGCGGCAGTATTCCGTCTAATTTTGACACGTTAACCCTCATGCATCCCACTCGGCATTTTGGGTGTCGCGTGCTGAGTGTTCGGCAACAGACTTGGCTAAGCAAATTGATAGAGCAAATTACCCGCATCATTCACCGCAGAAAGCACAGAATTGTCCTGAGTGATTATTATGGGTATTCCAATTACAAAGAAGGCGTGCGCTGCTCTGACAAAAATACAACAACCGAAGACATAAGGCCAATATTTGGAGCATTTCTAACGACTATCTCATATTCGAATCCAAAGGAGCGTTGTAGAAGACGCATACGCAGTAGAAAGAAAGAAAACCTGCGATGCAAGAAGTTACATGTAAGGGGCGGTAATGGCTGCATTGATGAAAAGAATCCATCGAGTGGTTTGTTGTGGTGCAGTGAGCTACCTCGCACCGTCAGTTCACGTAGCGAGCATCGCTCAGGCGGAACCAGTTTCCCTACCCTCATCGGAACCGACGGTGAGATGATGACGTCGACCACAACAATCCGGCGATTCTTGAGCGAGCTCGCGAAGTTGTTGAGGTTCCATGCGCAAACGCGCGGTCGCCATGCGGCGTGTGTCTCATCTTGTCGCCGGCTTGTCGTGCCTTTGTGATCACGTTGCGGATCGATGCAGTGATCTCGTGACCCTGCCGGTCGATGGTGCGCAGTAAATCGCGAGCGCCCGAAACAGGTGGATAGCAGCACGAGGCACTCGGGTATTCACAGGCGAGTGTGG
>Ga0137397_10001412_pt1 | contig 16798 bp, 18 predicted proteins | sample czorhiz116metaG_FD_106658 | JGI IMG/M metagenome (GOLD analysis project Ga0137397, IMG submission 106658) | Vadose zone soil microbial communities from Angelo Coast Range Reserve, California, USA - czorhiz1.16 metaG | ecosystem: Environmental > Terrestrial > Soil > Vadose zone | place: USA... | reverse complement strand
CTGGTCGGCGTGGCGCAGCCGAAGCGCACCGACATGACCGCCGCGGTCGGCATCGTGTCGGCCACCATCGATTTCTAGCCCTAAAACGATTTCACGCAGAGCGCGCAGAGATCGCAGAGGTTTTCGGTTTGAAAAAGCCAACTCTGCGGCCTCCGCGAGCTCTGCGTGAAACGCTTTCTGTCTAGAATTTCGCGGCGGCGCGGATGGCGATGCGGCGGCGCTCGTCGTTCAGCCCACGCCGCGCCGCCGAGACCGATTCGACCAGCTCGGGATCCGCGCTGCGCGGCGAGCCGGCTCGAAACGGTGGCGCCGGGTCGTACTCCATCCCGAGCTGGATGGCCTGCGCCACCTTGTCTCCGCGGAGCTGGGCGGCGAGGCGGAGGCCGAAGTCGATCCCGGCGGTCACGCCGCCGCCGGTCGCGCGGTTGCGGTCGATGACCACTCGCTCCTGGACCGGCACCGCGCCGAAGTACGGCAGGAGATCGAGGCTGAGCCAGTGCGTGGTGGCGCGGTACCCGCGCAGGAGCCCGGCCGCGCCCAGCACCAAAGCCCCGGTGCACACCGAGGTGACCCAGGCCGCGCGCTCCGCCTGCGCCCGCAAGAACCGGAGCAGCGCCTCGTCTTCCATCGCGGCGTTCACGCCGGGCCCTCCGGGCACGCAGATCACGTCGAGCTGCGGCGCATCCGAAGTCCCGACGTCTGGACTCAGCCGCAGCCCGGTGTCGCTGCGCGCCTCGCCGCCGCCGACGAGCAGCACCTGCACGTCGGGAAGGCGCGCGAACACCTCGTACGGACCGGTCAGGTCGAGCTGGGTGAGCCGCGGAAAGAGCAGCAGGCCGATGCGCGTCGTCATCGCTCCTCCGGATAGCCGGCGCGGCGGAGGCCCCGCGAGGTCTGGGTCCAGTCCTTCTCCACCTTGACGTGCAATTGCAAGAAGACCTTGCAGCCGAGCAGCTTCTCGATCTGCTCGCGCGCCTTGGTGCCGATCTGCTTGAGCCGCGCGCCGCCGCGACCGATCAGGATCGCCTTCTGGCTGTCGCGCTCGACCAGCACCGTCGCCGAGATGCGGGTGAGCCCGCGCGGGCCGACGGCGCGCTCGGACTCGTCGAACTCCTCGACCACCACGGCCGCGCTGTAGGGGACCTCTTGCTCGGTCTGGTGCAGGATCTGCTCCCGGACGAGCTCGGAGGACAGGTCCCGCTCGGGCACGTCGGTCCACTGGTCCTCGGGGAACAGGGGGGGCCCTTCCGGCAGGTGGCGCGCCACGGCGTCGAGCAGCCCCTCCACGTTCTCGCCCGTGAGCGCCGAGACCGGGTACACCTCCGTCCACTCGTGCTCGCGTCGCCAGCGATCGATCAGCGGCAAGAGCTGCGCCCGCGGCAGCGCGTCGATCTTGTTGATCACCAGCAGCGTAGGCTTGTTCGCCGCCTTCACCTGCTCGAGGGCCCTGCGCGTCGCGGTGTCGATGCCCGGGCTCCCCGCCTCGATGAGGAACAGCGCCGCGTCCGCCTGCTCCAGCGTCTGCAACGCCTGCTGCACCATCCGCGCGTTCAGGCCTCCGCGCGCGGAGTGGAGGCCGGGGGTGTCGAGCAGGGCCACCTGGGAGCCGGGCCGCGTGACCACGCCGAGGATGCGCGAGCGCGTGGTCTGCGGCTTGGGCGAGACGATGGCCAGCTTCTGCCCGAGCAGCCGGTTGAGCAGCGTGCTCTTGCCGACGTTCGGGCGGCCGACGATGGCCACGAACCCCGCTCGGTGCGGACCCGGCGGCGCGGCCTGCGGCAACTCAGGGCGCCTTCTCGCTGCGAACGATCTCGAGGTGCTGCAGCGCCACCTGCCCGTTCCCGGCGCGGGCGATCTTGGGGACCAGCTCGAACCCCTTCACCACCTCGCCGAAGATGGTGTGGCGGTTGTTGAGGTGCGGCGTCGGCACCTCGGTGATGAAGAACTGCGAGCCGTTGGTATTCGGCCCCGCGTTCGCCATCGCCAGGAGGCCCGGCTTGTCGAAGCTGCGCCCGCTCTGGAACTCGTCCTTGAAGCGGTAGCCGGGATCTCCCGTGCCGGTGCCCAGCGGATCGCCGCCCTGGATCATGAAGTTGGGGATGACGCGGTGGAAGACCGTCCCGTCGTAGAGCTTGGCGTGGGTCTTGGCGCGGCTTCGGGGGTCGGTCCATTCCTTTGCGCCGGTCGCGAGATCGACGAAGTTGGCGACGGTCTCCGGGGCGTCCTTCTCCAGGAGCCGGACGGTGATGTTGCCCTGGCTGGTCTGGAAGACGGCGTACAGGTCGCCCTTCCCCTGCGGGATCCCGCTGCTCGGATTGGCCATGGTGGTGTCCTGTGCTTTCCCTTCGGGTTGGCCCACCGGCTTCACCGCCGTCGCGGTGGGCTGCTTCGTCTTCGGGGCGTTCGTGTCGGCCTTCGCGGGGTCCTTGCAACCGGCGAAGCCGAGGATGGCAAGCAGGGGCAGGATGGTTCGCATACGTTCAGTCACTCCGGGAAGGGCGCGGGGCCGGAGCGTATGCCACAACGTCGGCGCCCTGAAAAGCGCAGGGCCCCCGAAAGTACGGTGGCGACTGGCGAAGCCCGGCGGAGCCGACAAGGGCCGAAGATCAAGCCGAGACGTCCGGCAGGCCGGCGTCCAGCGCCGCCTTCGCGGCGGCCTGCTCGGCTTCCTTCTTGGTCCGGCCCGAGCCGCGGCCGAGGGTGGCGCCCTGGAACTGCACCTCGACCTCGAAGGTGCGCGCGTGCTGCGGACCGGGGGCGTCGAGCACCTGGTACAGGGGCCCGGCCCGGTGCGCTCCCTGCAGCTTCTCCTGCAGCTCGGTCTTGTAGTCGCGTCCGAGCAAGCCCGAGGTGGCCGCGTCGAACAGCGGAGCGAGCAGGCGGTCCAGCACCTCCAGCGCGCTCTGCAGGCCGCGCGACAGGTACACGGCTGCCACCACCGCCTCCAGCGCATCGGCGAGCAGGCTCTGCTTCTCGCGTCCGCCGGTGCGCTCCTCGCCGCGGCCAAGGAGCAGCAGCTCCCCCAGGCCCAGCTCGCGCGCCACCTGCGCCAGGGACTCCGCCTTGACGATGCTCGCGCGCAGCCGCGTCAGGTCGCCCTCCGCCGAGAGCGGGTGCCGCTCGAAGCACCGCATGGAGACCGCCAGGCCGAGGACCGCGTCGCCGAGGAACTCGAGACGCTCGTTCGATTCCATGACCTCGCCGGCGAGGCGGCGCTCGTGCACGTAGCTGCCGTGCCGCAACGCCTCGATGGCGACCTCCTGCCGGAGACCGCCCTCGGGCAGGCCGAGCCGGGAGGTGAGCAGCGCCACTCGCTCGGGATCGGTCGGCTCGGCCATCCGGGGCGAGCCTACCCTCGCGCCGCCTCGTCCGCCACGCTGTAAGGGTCCAGGTCGCGCCGCGCGATGCGCAGCGCCAGCTCGTCGATGTGAGCTCCCTGGGCGGTGAGCCGCTCCACGGCGGCGCGCAGCATGCGGTCGCGCAGGATCTCGATCAGCTCGTAGCGCGCGCGCTGGGTCTCGCGCTGCAGCAGGCCCGGGCCGCCCTTGAGGAGGCGGTAATGCGCCTCGATGCCGTCCCACAGCTCGGCGATGCCTTCTCCCTGCGAGGCGACGCACTTCACGATGGCCACTTCGCGGTCCTTGGCCGACAGCTCCATCATCTGGCGCAGGTCGCGGACGGTGCGGTCGGCCCCTTCGCGGTCGGCCTTGTTCACGCAGAACAGGTCCGCCACCTCCAGGATGCCGGCCTTGATCGCCTGGATGTCGTCCCCCAACCCGGGGACCACCACCACCACGGTGGTGTGCGCCAGCCGGCAGATCTCCACCTCGTCCTGGCCGACGCCGACGGTCTCGACGATCACCACGTCCTTCCCCATCGCGTCGAGCACGCGCACGCAGTCGCCGGTGGCGCGCGACAGTCCGCCGAGCTGCCCCCGGGTGGCCAGCGAGCGGATGAACACGCCCGGGTCGAGCGCGTGGTCCTGCATGCGGATGCGGTCGCCGAGGATCGCGCCGCCGGTGAAGGGGCTGGTCGGGTCGACGGCGATCACGCCGACCGTCTTCCCCTGCCGGCGGAGATGCGCGATCAGCCGGTCCACCAGCGTGCTCTTGCCCGCGCCCGGGTTGCCGGTGATCCCGATGAGGTGCGCCCGGCCGGTGGAGGGGAACAGGGCGCGCAGCTCCGGCTCGGCGGCGGGCTGCGCGTCGTCGATCAGCCGCATGAGGCGGGCGGCCGCCCGCACGTCGCCCTGCAGGACGCGGTCGGCGAGGGCGCCCATCAGGCCTTCAGGAGATCCCGCGCGATCACGAGGCGCTGCACCTCGCTCGTCCCCTCGCCGATGGTGCACAGCTTCGCGTCGCGGTAGATGCGCTCCACCAGGAACTCCCGGGTGAAGCCGTACCCGCCGTGGATCTGCACGCCGTGGGCGGCGGCGCGGCAGGCGGCCTCGCTGGCGAAGAGCTTGCCCATCGAAGCCTCGGTGGTATAGGGCCTCCCCGCGTCGCAGAGCGTCGCAGCGCGGTGCACGAGGAGGCGCGCGGCGTCCAGCTCGGTGGCCATGTCGGCCATCATCCAGCGCAGAGCCTGGAAGTCCGCGATCGGCTTGCCGAACGCCTTGCGCTCCTTCGAATAGGCGATCGACTCCTCCAGCGCGCCGCGCCCGAGGCCGACGCTGAGCGCCCCGATGGTGATCCGGCCCTTGTCGAGGATCTTGAGGGTATCGACGAACCCGTGGTCGACCGCGCCCACCCGGTTCTCGTCAGGGACGAAGACGTCCTCCAGGATCAGCTCGGCGGTGTCGCTGGATCGCATGCCCAGCTTGCCGTGGAGGGGGCGTTGCGAGAAGCCCTTGATCCCGCGGTCGAGGGCGAAGGCGGTGATGCCCTTCTGCCGCTTCTCGGGGCTGGTCAGGGCCAGCACCACGAAGACGTCGCCCACCGAGCCCTGGGTGATGAACATCTTCGCGCCGTTCAGCACCCAGCCGGCCCCTTTGCGAACGGCGGTGGTGCGCAGCGCCGCCGCGTCCGACCCGCTGCCCGGCTCGGTCAGGCCCCAGGCCGCGAGCTTCCTGCCGGAGGCGATGTCCGGGATGTAGCGCCGGCGCAGCTCGTCGGACCCGAACCGCAGGATGTGCGAGGTCCCCAGCCCGTTGTGGGACGCGACGGTCAGCGCGAGCGACCCGTCCCACCGGGCGATCTCCTCCACCACCATCGCGATGCTGATCGTGTCGAGCTGGGAGCCGCCCAGCTCTTCGGGCACGGCCATTCCGAGGAGTCCCAGCTCGCCGAGCTGGCCGACGACTTCGCGCGGGAACCGCTCGTCCCGGTCCCACTCCGCCGCGTGCGGCTTCACCTCGCGCACGCAGAAGTCCCGCACCATCGCGACCAGCTTGCGCTGGCTCTCGGTCGGCTCGAAATCCATCATCTCTCCTGGATTCTCCGTACCGCCTGTCGCCCCGCAAATCCACCCCAAACGATCTGCCCCGCACCCGACATGTCCGCCGGAGTCCTCGCCTAAAAGCGGTTCACGCAGAGCCCGCGGAGAACGCAGAGATTTTTGGGTTCCGGCTCACGCACGGGCACACGCGTCCGATCGGGCGCATCCAAAAAAACCTCTGCGCGCTCTGCGGGCTCTGCGTGAACCGCTCTGCGGGCTCTGCGTGAACCGCTTCTAGTCAGACGGGGGTGACGGGGCGGCGCTTCGGGGGGCGGGGGCGGGTGCGCTGGGAGGCGGAGGCGAAGCGAGCCACGATCTCGGCGCGGAGGCGGTCGCCCGGCACGACGGCTTCCAGGACCTGCTCCGAGGCGAGCTTCAGGATGTCGATGTCCGCCTTGTACTCGTCGCGGAGCTTCTGCACGTAGGCGGGCCGTTCGGACTCGGGCTTCTCCTGGATCTTGTTGTAGTAGACCGCGTTGACGGCCGCTTCCGGGCCCATCACGGCGATCATCGCCTGCGGCAGCGCGATGGTGGCGTCAGGCTCGAACCCCGGCCCGCAGAAGGCGTAGAGACCGGCTCCGTACGCCTTGCGGACCACCACGCACAGCTTGGGCACGGTCGCCTCGCTGACCGCCATGATCATCTTGGCGCCGGCGCGGATGATTCCCTCGCGCTCCACCTTGGTGCCGATCATGAAGCCCGGGACGTCGGCCAGGTAGAGGAGCGGCACGCCGAACGCGTCACACAGCCAGATGAAGCGGGCCGCCTTGTCCGCGCTGTCGACGAACAGCACCCCGCCCTTGTGCTTGGGCTGGCTGGCCACGATGCCCACCGGCCTGCCGTCGATGCGGGCGAAGCAGGTGATCACCTCGGGCGCGAACAGCTTCTTGATCTCGAAGACGCTGTCCGCATCGACCAGCTCGCGGATGAGCGCGAACATGTCGAAGAACTTGTTCTGGTCGGGCGGGATCAGCTCCTCGATGCGCTTGCCCGACGAGGCGGGCGCGACCGGCTTGGCCACGGGCAACGGCGACTCGAAATTTTCCGGAAGGTAGCTGAGGTAGCGCTTGCCGGCCTCGATCGCCTCCTCCTCCGTCTTCACCAGCACGTCGCCGCAGCCCGAGACGGTGCAGTGCATCCGCGCGCCGCCCAGCTCCTCGAGCGTGACCTTCTCGCCGATCACCATCTCGGCCATCCGCGGCGAGCCCAGGTACATGGAGGCATTGCCCTCGACCATCACCACCACGTCGCAAAAGGCAGGGATGTACGCGCCCCCCGCCGCGCTCGGTCCGAACAGCAGGCAGACCTGGGGCACCAGCCCGCTCAGCTGGCACTGCAGGTGGAAGATGCGGCCAGCCCCGCGCCGGCCCGGGAACATCTCCAGCTGGTCGGTGATGCGCGCCCCGGCGGAGTCGACCAGATAGACCATCGGGCAGCGCAGCTCGAGCGCCTGCTCCTCTATGCGGACGATCTTCTCCACCGTGCGCCGGCCCCAGGAGCCGGCCTTCACCGTCGAGTCGTTGGCCATCAGCGCGACCAGCCGGCCGCCGACCTTCCCCAGCCCGGTGATCACCCCGTCGGCGGGCAGCTCCGGATCGGTGGCGTTCGCCAGCGCCCCGTCCTCGACGAAACTGCCTTCGTCGAGGAGCAGCCGCACCCGCTCCCGGGCGAAGAGCTTCCCTTGCTCGGCGTTCTTCTGGTGGTACTTGGGTGCCCCGCCCTTCTCGATGCGCTGGAGCTCCGCCTTGATCTTCGCGTCCGAGGACATGGCGCGCGCCTTGTAGCAGAGCGCGCCGCCCCACGCTAACCGCGGTCGGGGTTGTCCCGGCCGGGATCGAACAGCGGGATCTGCACCACGTCCCCGCGGTAGCGGATCTCGCGCAGCTCCACGATGCGGAAGCGCTCCACCGGGCGCTGCATGCCGCCCTGCACGTCGTACTCGATCCAGCGGGTGCCGATCTCGTCGTCGGTGCGGTACCACAGGTACAGGGCGTCGGGAGTCATCTCGACGCCGGAGGCCCAGTCGTACGGCGAATCGCGCTCGAAGGCGGACTCGGGGCGCTCCGGATTGAACCAGGGCGCCTGGTACAGCCAGGCCACGTTTCCGTCGTGGTACCGGATGGCCAGCGCTCTGCAGCTCCCCTCCGCCCGCCCATGGCACTCGACGGCAGCCATGTGCGCCCCGTCGCAGAGGATCTCCCGGCCTTGCACCACCGGTTTACAGGCGCCGAACCGGTGCACCCGTCCGGGCCGGGAGGAGACGCAACTCGTGAGGAGCGCGAACGCCGCCAGGATGAAGACCCCGCAGGCACGCATGCGCGGACCATAGCACGGCATGCTGGCGGCGGAACGTCCGCCCGCTCGCGCGTGCCGCGCTGCAAGCTTGAGAACACCGGGGGCTGCGGTACGATCGCGCGGCATGCCCAGCAGGAAGCCCCGCGAGGGCGGCGACACGGCCGTAGCGACCGAGAAGAAGACGCGCACGGCCCGGCCGCGCCTGTGGCGCGTCCTCCTCCACAACGACGACTTCACCACCATGGAGTTCGTGGTCAAGGTCCTGACGGAGGTGTTCAACAAGACGCCGGCCGAGGCGACCGACCTGATGCTGCAGGTGCATCATCGTGGCGCGTGCGTGGCGGGAGTGTACACTCACGAAGTGGCGGAGACGAAGGTGGCGGCGGTGGAGCAGCTGGCACGGCAGGCAGAGTTTCCGTTCCTGTGTACGATGGAGCGGGAGGACTAACGGCCGCCGACAGGGCGGCGCGACGCGGATCTGGCGGTCGGAAGCGGGACGAGAATGGCGCTGAGCATCACCAAGGAGCTGGAGTCGACGCTGGGCCTGGCCTTCGCCGAGGCCAAGGCGCGGCGCCACGAGCACGTCACCCTGGAGCACCTGCTGTACGCGCTGCTGCGCGACCCGGTCGCGGCCCGCATCCTGCGCGCCTGCGGAGCCAGGCTCCCGGAGTTGCGCCGCGAGCTGGAGCAGCACCTCGACGAGTCCCAGCCGTCCTTGCCGCGCGGCGCCGACCGCGAGCCCGAGCACACCCAGGCGTTCAAGCGGGTGCTGGAGCGTGCCGCGCTCCAGGTCCAGTCGAGCGGCAAGGAGCAGATCGACGGCGGGAACGTGTTGGTCGCCTTCTACCGCGAGCGCGACTCCCACGCCGTCTACCTGCTGGAGCGCCAGGGGGTCACCCGCCTGGACCTGCTCCGCTACATCTCCCACGGCGCGCTCAAGGTCCGGGATCCCTCTGCCATGCGGCAGTACGAGGACGGCGAGCCGGGCAGCGATCGCGAGCAGCACGCGCACGACGACGAAGACGAGGAAGCGCCCGCCGACGATCCGCTGGGCGCCTACTGCGTCGACCTGGTCGCCCGCGCCGCCGCCGGCAAGATCGACCCCCTGGTCGGCCGCGTCGCCGAGCTGGAGCGGACCATCCAGATCCTCTGCCGGCGCCGCAAGAACAACCCCATCTTCGTGGGCGAGTCCGGCGTGGGAAAGACCGCCATCGCCGAGGGCCTGGCCCTGCGGCTGGCGGAGAACGGCGTCCCGGCCGTGCTCAAGGGCGCTCCCCTGTACGCGCTCGACCTGGGCGCGCTGCTCGCCGGCACCAAGTTCCGCGGCCAGTTCGAGGAGCGCCTCAAGGGTGTGGTGAAGGCGCTGTCACAGAAGCCCGGCGCCATCCTCTTCATCGACGAGATCCACATGCTGGTCGGCGCCGGCGCGACCAGCGGCGGCTCGATGGACGCGTCGAACCTGCTCAAGCCCGCGCTCGCGGACGGGTCCTTGCGCTGCATCGGCTCCACCACCTTCCACGAGTTCAAGGCCAGCTTCGACCGCGACAAGGCGCTCGCCCGGCGGTTCCAGAAGGTCGAGATCCTCGAGCCTTCCCACGAGGAGTCGGTGCAGATCCTCCAGGGTCTGAAGTCGCGCTACGAGGAGCACCACGGGGTCTCCTATAGCGAGCCGGCTCTCGAGGCCGCGGTAGACCTCTCCGCCAAGCACCTGGTCGACCGGCATCTGCCGGACAAGGCGATCGACGTGATCGACGAGGCGGGCGCCCTGCAGCGGATGAAGCCGGCGAACGAGCGCGTGCCGTTGATCGGCGTCCCCGAGATCGAGCAGGTGGTGGCGAAGATCGCGCGGATTCCGCCCCGCAGCGTCTCCAGCGACGACAAGTCGGCGCTGAAGAGCCTCGCGCCCGAGCTGAAGAAGGTGGTCTACGGACAGGACGCGGCCATCGAAGCGCTCTCCAGCGCGATCCTCCTCTCGCGCTCCGGACTGGGCTCGCCCACCAGGCCCATCGGCAGCTTCCTCTTCTCCGGCCCGACGGGCGTGGGCAAGACCGAGCTGGCCAAGCAGCTCGCCCGCATCATGGGCGTCCCGCTGATCCGCTTCGACATGTCGGAGTACATGGAGAAGCACACCGTCAGCCGCCTGATCGGCGCACCGCCCGGATACGTCGGCTTCGACCAGGGAGGGCTGCTCACGGACGCCATCCGCAAGCAGCCGCACGCGGTCCTCTTGCTGGACGAGATCGAGAAGGCGCACCCCGACGTCTTCGACATCCTCCTTCAGGTGATGGACCACGCCACCCTGACGGACAACAACGGCCGCCAGAGCGACTTCCGCCACGTGGCGTTGATCTTCACCACCAACGCCGGGGCCCGGGACATGACCGCGGCCAAGGTCGGCTTCGGCGTGGCCACCCGCAATTACATGGTCTCGGGGTCGCAGCTGGGCGAGAAGGTCGCCTCGTTCGACCTGGATTCCGGCGCGGGAGGCGACGCGAAGAAGGCCATCGAGCGGACGTTCAGCCCCGAGTTCCGAAACCGCCTCGACGGCTGGATCGCCTTCTCCAGCCTGCCGATGGAGGTGGTGGAGCGCATCGTCGACAAGCAGATCGACGAGCTGCGCGCGCAGCTGAAGGAGAAGAGCGTCGAGCTCGAGCTCCTCCCCGACGCGCGGAGATGGCTCGCCGACCGCGGTTTCTCTCCGCAGTTCGGCGCGCGGCCGATGGCGCGGCTGCTGCAGACCGCCCTGAAGAAGCCGCTCGCGGAGCGCATCCTGTTCGGAGATCTGGAAAAGGGCGGAAAGGTGGTCCTGGGTGTGAAGGACGACCGCCTGGACATCCGTACGGAATGAGGAAAAGGGAGCGGCACCGGGTACCATCGGTGCATGCGCCTGCTCGCCCTGATCTTGCTGCTGGCCCAGGAGGGCTTGCCGGACGTTCCTGCGCGCATGCCCGTCGACGAGGACCCTTCCGCCGCGGCCTGCACGTTCGCGACCGCGCTTCGCGGGGACGCCTGCGCCTACGAGGCCGCGAGCGCCCCGGCCGATCCGCTCGACAACGCCGCGGTCGCTTCCGACGCCGGACGGCAGGCTTGCGCGCGCGCCGCGCAGCGCGACGCCGGCCTGCGCCGGGAATGCGAGAGCGCCGTGGTGGAGGCGAGCGCGTCCGAGCGCTGCGCGATCCACGCGCGCCTCTTGGACCCGCGCGGCCGCCTGACCCGCGATGCGCAGGAATGCGTCGAGCTGCTGCGCCAGGAGATCTCGCGCACCGCCCGCGCGGCGGCCTTGTCGCCCGCCTGCTGCAGCTGTCTGGCCGAGTCGCGCTGCTCGGTCGGCGCCTCGCAGTGCAAGCGCGAGCTTGCCGATCTGGCTCCTTCGGCCGCGCTGCGCTCGTGCCTCTCGAGATCCTGCTCCGACGCCTGCTCGTTCGCCGCGCCCGCGCGCCCCGCTGCCCCGGAGGAGACCGCGCCGGCGGCCCCTGCGGATGACCTCCGGCACCCGAAAAAGATCTGAGGACCTTCATGCGCGCACCGCTCGCTCTGTCCTGCCTCGTCTTCGCCTGCGCCACCACGGAGCCGATCGCGACGCCCACTCCACGGGCGGGGCCGACCCGCCTGGAAGCGGCGCCAAAGCCGCCTCCGCCGCAGTTCGACGCCAAAGGGTTTGCGGCCGACCAGCTCACGCCGATCGAGTGCGAGAAGTCCGCGCGGCATCTCTACGAGCTGCGCCCCGAGCAGGGCTGGGCCGCCCTGGTCGCCTGCATCGACCGGTCGCGCTGGCCGCGGGGCGAGTTCACGCAGCTGGAGTTGCTCACCCGCGGGGTCTGGGACCAAGAGCTGCAGACCCGGCCCGATGCGCCGAGGATGATCGCCAAGGTGGTCGCGATGCGTGGGGGCGACGTCGAGGGCGACATTCCGCTGGTGCAGAAGAGCCGCGTTCCGCTCTTCACGCTCGCCGCGGCGCTGCGACAGCCCGACGTCTACAAGGGGCGCTGGGTGCTGGTGCGGGGCGCCCTGAGCGAGATCAAGCAGGAGGGCAACCGGGCCGCCGCGATCATGCGCGAGACCTCGCTGCGCGCGACCGCGCACGAGGTGCAGGACGGGCCCATCCACCGCTACGACAGCTCGAGCACGAGCAAGGCGCAGGGGGAGTTCTCGAGCACCACCAAGAGCAGCAGGACCGGCCGGACGGACTACAAGGCCAACGCCAACGGCCAGTACAGCTCCACCGGTCGCAGCGAGTACTCCTCGGTCAAGCAGAAGTTCGAGAACGAGCGGGTGGAGACGGGGCGCCGCGCGGTGGGAAAGCTGCCCCAGGCGGATCCCTTCCTCGAGCCGGAGAAGGACTTCCTCTTCCTCGCTCGCTTCGACGGCGTCAACCCTGGACAGGACCAGGAGCCCGTGGCTATGCTTTCGATCGCGGGCTATTTCCAACCCAACGCGCTGCTGATCCAGTGACCGAGCGGATACGGATCATCGATCAAGGAATCGTGCTCCTGGATCTGTCGAACATTCGCGAGCCGCAAAAAGAAGCGCATCTCACGGATGCCGCGCGCAAGCTGATCGCCCGGCAGCCGGTGGGAGAGGCGCTGGTCCTGACCGACATCACGGGCTCGAGCTTCAGCGATGCCGCCGTCGATGCGCTCACCAAGCTGGCGGAGCGCAACCGCCCGTTCGTCAAGGCCAGCGCGCTGGTGGGGCTTTCGCCGCTCACCCGCGTAATCTTCCGCGCCGTGACCGCGCTCACGCGCCGGGACATCCGCGCCTTCGGCACGCGCGACGAAGCGATCGTGTACCTGCTTTCGCAACGGGCGGAGGACGTGCCCCCGCTGCCTTCGACGTAGCCGGGACCTTACCGGCCAGTCCAACGGGGCGGACGCTTCTCCGCGAACGCCCTCAATCCTTCCAGGCGGTCGTCGCTGAGGAGCGCCTTCTCGTAGTGCAGGCGCTCCATCTCCAGCGCGGCATCCATCGGGAGGTCGTAGGCCTCGTCGATCGAGGCCTTGGCCGCGGCGATCGCGACCGGGGCGTTGGCGGCGATCTCGCGCCCGAGCGCGACGGCCGCCGCGACGGAATCTCCAGCCGGCGAGATGCGGTTGACCACCCGCAGCTGTAGCGCCTCCACCGCTTCGACCCGGCGCGCGGTCAGGATCAGATCCTTCGCGCAGCCCACGCCGGCGATCCGGGAGAGGCGGACCGTCCCTCCCCCGCCCGGGATCACGCCGATCTTCGTCTCCGTCAGCCCGATCTGCGCCGCCGGATCCATCACCCGCAGGTCGCAGGCGAGCGCCAGCTCGCACCCGCCTCCGAGCGCGAGCCCGTTGATGGCGGCGATCCAGGGCTTGGCACAGCGCTCGATCTCCCGGAAGGCCGTATGCAGCTCGACGAGCCAGCGGCGGACGTCGTCCTCGGTCCAGCCCTGCCTCTCCTTGAGGTTGGCGCCCGCGCAGAACGCGCGCTTTCCGGCGCCGGTGATGACCACGGCGCGCAGCGGCGCTTCGACCGCCGCCTGCCGCGCGTGCTGCCCGATCTCGGCCACCAGCGCGCGGGAGAGCACGTTCATCTGCGCCTCGCCGTCGATGGTCAGGACGCGCACGGGGCCGTGGTCTTCGGAGATCAGGTTGGGCATCGTCAGGTCGCGGCCAGGGGCGGCGCCTCTCGCGGGTTGCGCCGGCCCAGCGCCGCCTGCAACCGCCGGCCGGCGAGCTTGTGCCCGACCAGCTCCTGCGCGAGCGCTCCGGCCTCGACGAGCCGGTCCAGGTCGACGCCGGTCTCGATCCCCATGTCGGAGAGCATGGAGGCGAGGTCCTCGGTGGCCAGGTTCCCGGCGGCGCCGGGGGCGTACGGACAGCCGCCCATTCCGCCGATGCTGGTGTCGAAGGTGGTGATGCCCATCTCCATCGCCACCAGGCAGTTGGCGAGCGCGGTCCCGTGCGTGTCGTGCATGTGCAGCGCGAGCATCGAGGCGGGCAGGTCTCGCAGGAAGAGCTCGAGGATCTCCCGGGTCTGCTTCGGATTCCCCACGCCGATGGTGTCCCCCAGGGAGAGCTCATCGGAACCGATGGCGCGGAGCTGATGGGCGATCTCCAGCGCGCGCTTCCGATCCACCGCGCCCTCGTAGGGGCATCCCCAGACCGTGCTCAGGTAGGCGCGCACGAACGCGCCTTGCTTCTTGGCCAGCGGGACGATCTCGCCGAAGAGCTCGAGCGACTGCGCCACGGTCTTGTTGGTGTTTTTGAGATTATGCGACTCGGTCGCCGACATGAAGACCGCCACCTCGCGCATCCCCGCGGCGAGGGCGCGCTCCAGGCCGGTGCGGTTGGGTACCAGGGCCGCGTACCGGACGCCGGGCCTGCGGACCATGCGGCGCGCGAGCTCATCGGTGTCGGCAAGCTGGGGGATCCAGTCGGGGCGGACGAAGGAGCCGATCTCGATCCGCTTCAGGCCCGCGTCCGCCAGCGCTTCCAGCAGGCGGATCCGGGCCTCGATGGAGAGCCTCGCCGACTCGTTCTGGAGCCCGTCCCGGGGCCCGACTTCGTACAGGCTGACGCGCGACGGCAGCATGGGCTCAGCCGCGCACCCGCACGTGGTCGCGCACCCACTCCGCGATCGACCGGGTAGTCGCGCCGGGCGTGAAGATCTCCCGCACGCCCAGCTTCTTCAGCTCGGGGATGTCCGTGTCGGGGATGATCCCGCCCCCGAAGACCACCACGTCGTCCGCGCCCTGGGTGCGGAGAAGGTCGATCACCGCTGGGAAGAGGGTCATGTGCGCGCCCGACATGATCGAGAGGCCGATCCCGTCCACGTCCTCCTGGACCGCGGCGGCGACGATCATCTCGGGGGTCTGGTGCAGCCCGGTGTAGATGACCTCGAATCCTTCGTCGCGCAGCGCGCGAGCGATGATCTTCGCGCCCCGATCGTGGCCGTCGAGTCCCGGCTTGGCGACGAGGATGCGGATTTTGCGGTTGTCTGCCATCAGGGGGCCTTCTCCAGGAATGCGATCAGCTGGGGCGTCTCTTCCGTCAAGGGCGCGTCGGGCTCGAGTCGGCGGAAGGTGAGACCCGCTCTTCGGGCCATCCCGGCCAGCTCGGCGGGCGCATAGTACCGGATGGAAAATGTCGCCGATAGCTCTTCGCGGCCCGGGGAGCACAGCTTCTTGGTCACGCGGTCGACATTGGTCGCCGGGTTCCAGACGCTCTCCTCTTCCACCCGCCCGAGGCCGGGGACGTCCTCCTGATGCTGGCCACGGGGCTGCGCGGCGAGGCGGAGCGGGTTGTCGGTGGTGAGCACCAGGCTCCCTCCCGGCCGCAGCACGCGGGAGGCCTCGCGGAGGGCCGCCAGCGCGTCCTCGTGCGAGCCGAGGAACATCGAGCTGTAGAAGCAGAAGGCCGCGGCGAGCGAGTCCGCCTGCAAGGGCAGCGCGCGAAGGTCGGCGCGGAGCAGCCGTGCGGAGGGGGCCTGCACCGCAGCCTCATCGAGCAGCAGGGGGCTGCGATCGATCCCGATCGGATGCGGGTGACCCTCTGCGACCAGGGCCTGGAGGTGGCGGCCGTATCCGCACCCGAGGTCGGCCAGCGGCTTGCCGGGCTCTACCTGGGCGAGTCGCAGGGCAGTGGCCACGTCCTCGCGGGCGAGTCTCTGCGGCGCGTAGCGGCGCGTGATCTCCAGAAAGATCCGATCCGCTACGGGATCCATTCCTCGGCCCACTTCTCCAGCCCGCCGATCACCCGGCTCAGGGCACGGCCCTTTTCGGTGAGGTGGTACTCGACCCGGACGGGGTGGTCGTCGATGACCCGGCGCTCGATCACGCCTCCCCTCTCGAGCTCCTTGAGCCGATGGGAGAGCATCCCTTCCGTCACCACTTCCAGCTCGGCCAGCAGCTCGCTGTAGCGGTGGGGCCGCTTCAGGAGCAGCTGCACGATCAGCGGAGACCACCGCTTCGCCAATAGATCGACCGCCGCCTGGAAGCGCGCGCACATCTGCGTCGAGTGGGGCCGCACCGCCATGGGGAAAGTATAGCGGCCCGAATCCCGCGGCGCACGAAAGCATCTGTAGCTATGAATTTCATAGTCACCAACCATAACAGGAGTCAAAAGTGGCACTCGAGACCTGGAAGATCGACCCGTCCCACTCCGCCATCGGCTTTTCCGTCCGACACATGGTGGTGTCCAAGACCCGCGGCCGGTTCACGAAGTGGAGCGGCCAGATCCGTTTCGACCCCGCCAACCCGGCCGCATCCTCGGTGGAAGTCACCATCGATCCGGCCAGCATCGATACCGCGGACGCCCAGCGCGACGCGCACCTGCGCTCGCCCGACTTCTTCGACGTGGAGAAGTACCCGGTCGCCTCCTTCCGCAGCACGAAGGTGGAAGATCGCGGCGGAGATCGGTACGACATCACCGGCGACCTGACCATCCACGGGGTGACCCGGCCCGTCGTCCTCGACGCAGTCTACGAGGGCAGCGGCAAGGATCCCTGGGGCGTCGAGCGGGCCGGCTTCATCGCCAGCACCACCATCGTGCGCAAGGACTTCGGCCTGGAATGGAACAAGGCCCTCGATACCGGCGGCGTCCTGGTCGGCGAGAAGGTCGAGCTCAGCCTGGAAGTCGAGGCCATCCACCAGGCCGCCCAACAGGCCGCCTGATCTCTCGGAGTTCCGGTGACACCCTACGCAACTGCCCATGCCAAGTCTGACCTGTCGCGTCAGACTTGGCACGAGTTGCGTAGGGTGTCACCGGAACTCTAGAAGGTGCCCTTCTCGCGGTAGGCGCCCCAGACTTTGCGGAAGACGTCGCAGACCTCGCCCAGGGTGGCGTAGACCTTCACGGCGTCGAGGACGGGGTGCATGAGGTTGCGGTCGCCGCGGCAGGCGTCCTCGACGGCGCGCAGCTTGTCCTGGACGTCGCGCTGCGGACGGCTGCGGCGGACTGCGTTGAGGCGCTCGACCTGGTGGTGCACCAGCAAGTCGTCGATCTTCAGGGTGGGGATGGGCTCGTCGCGGTCCGTGCGGAAGGCGTTCACGCCGACGATCTTGCGCTCTCCGGAGTCGACTTCGCGCTGCCAGCGGTAGGCG
>Ga0137397_10001411_pt1 | contig 16813 bp, 25 predicted proteins | sample czorhiz116metaG_FD_106658 | JGI IMG/M metagenome (GOLD analysis project Ga0137397, IMG submission 106658) | Vadose zone soil microbial communities from Angelo Coast Range Reserve, California, USA - czorhiz1.16 metaG | ecosystem: Environmental > Terrestrial > Soil > Vadose zone | place: USA... | reverse complement strand
GCAGATGGCGCAGCAAATGATGGCTAATGGTGGACTGGAAAGGCTCATGTCGAACCCGGCCGTTGCAGGCATGGTCAGTTGCATCGAGTCCATGCCGATGGAGTTGCCTTACTCATCCTCTCTGTGCTTTGCCAGATGGAGAACTTGAATAGCGGAGGCAGCATGCCATCCATGCAAGATCTCATGGCAAATCCAGAATTACGAGACCTGTAAGTTCGCTGATGGACCACAAGTTTATATGTTTACATTGTGTCCTCTAGGGCGAATCAATTTGGAGGTGGTCAGAGATGAGTCCACGCCCCTTTGGCTATGCGGAGTATTTGTATGCAGTCGTAGTTTGCTTCGGTCACTATGATGTCAAAACGAAGTAGCTCAGCGGAAAATTGTTTATCCCCATTTTTTCTTGTAGAACAAGCCTGTGTGAATATTGCCCAGTTGGAATCACGCAGGTCGTCGCAGACAAAGGATTCAAGTGCCGTCAATGTACGAACAGATCAGGCCTTGGACTACAATGGTATCAATACAAACAAGATACAGTGGCTACGACGTGGCCATGCGTACGCTTGCCATTAGATCAGGGTGCCCCCTTCACCTTCCGTGGGCTTTCCGTGATCGCTGGTAGTTGTCAGCGTGACAGTACTGCAATTGGCGCTACCGATATCCAACTCGTCAACTGGTGGGTTAGAACGTATATTGGACAACCAAGAAAGCATATAAATTACTGTCGGGTAAGGAAAACACGCGGTCACAATTACAACACTTTCTCACTTAACCTACGGGATTACAAGTGACCTATGGTATGACTTGGCCGTTAAGTATTTGCGGCTTGCCGCTGCAGTTTCTCTGAGACCTTACGCGCAAGAGTGGGAGGGACGCTATCAAGTTGTGCAGGGGATTTGTGAGAATGACCCTGGATACAGATGCAGGTTCATGCACTGTACTTCTTATACCAGGTACGGAGGACTCACATGGGAGAGATGATATCGCAAACCGCTGAGTTGCTTGTATACTTGGGGGCAATTCGCATGAGGACAAGGGTGCGTTCTCGTTGGTCGTTTCTGCTTCCTGGACGTCTCCGATGCTTGAGGTTGGCCAGTGGAAGAAACAGCCGAAGTGATTGAAGTAATAGCTTGCAAGAAATGCGCCTTCGAGCTATTGACGAACATATCTTAAGTATCATCGGACAGGACCTCAAGTCGAATGGACTTACACCTGTAGATGGTATTGTAGCCCATTGACACTCTAGAGTAATATAAGAACACTTCAAAGGACAGAAAGATGAGAATGATTAACCTTCCAGCTCTTGTTACAACCTGGCAATCCACATCGATATGGCTTGTGATCAGGGAATTCATCCGCACTGTGAACAGTTCGAATGTGATCTGAAAGTTCCTTCGATGTAACAAACTGGACTCCAGCGGTCGCATCGTTGACAAAACAGCGTTGATGGCCACACGCATACCCTCTGATCGACAGACTGCAACGTGGATAGGTCAGCGTGGAGAGAAGCTTGGCAGATAACCACTCACTCAGAGCTCGTAGCTAGAGCCGAAGAAAGCCTAGGGAGCCTGCGATCCGCTGCGTTTGTCTCTGCTGGTTGAGTTTGCTGCGACGGCCTCTCTACTGGAGAGGTCGTGACCGGAGAACAAGAAGCCGATTCTGGAGGCATGTCACCACGAGTGGGCGACGGTAATCGACAGTTATCATAATCAGACCCTGTGCCATCTGGGTCTTCAACGGAGCACTCATTGATGTTATTGTCATCCTCTTCATGGGTACCGACATCGAGTTGATTGATTAGCGAAGGCTCCATCTCGACGTCATGCTGTACTGCAGATGCGGAACTACAATCGGATCGTGTATCAGGATCAGAAGTAATGTTCGTTTGAAGTTCTAGTATATCTGTTTGCATAGGTATTCCTGACGTCTCATCGTAGGGCATGCTTTGAGCCTGTTGGAGCGCAGCAAAGACAGGGTCGAATGAAGCAGGATATCGATAGGCAGAGATCATAGATGGGGCGCCACGAAAGTTGCCCCCCTCGGAAGACTGTACAGGTATAATTGCGCGCGAGTTAGAGGACTGTTGAACTTGCAATTGCTCAACAGGCGACGGCGTCAAACCCGGCAAAAAATCCAGAGGTGCCTGAGGAGGCCAATATTGAGATGGGTCGAACATAGGCCACGATGGAGATAGTTCTGTGGCAGAAAGAGATTCGGGACGGGTAGCAGTTTGATGGAGCCGGGACGAGGGTAACTCTGTGGGACTTGCGTCTCGGATAGCGGGAGAACGTTTCCTCTCAAGCAGTCGCCATCTAGCAATCCCGTCAAGCGTGAAAAGATACATGGGAAGAGCGCCATGCAGACCTGTTTCGGCAGCCCAGGCTGCTGCGCTGGAGCTGTTGGCCCACCTGTACCCACTTTCCACCCAATTGCGCATACAACTGAAGCAGTTTGGCATCTTCGGCCTCGGTCCACTCGTCCTTCTTGAGAGCAGGATCAAGAGCCTCGCGATAACGCTTTGAGCACGCATCATCCGTCCTTCCAGGTATGTGCCTGGCGATGACAGACCACTTGGTACTGTAGAGCTTGTAAAGGGACATTAACTTCTCATCCTCGTCCCTAGTCCACGCCGATTTCTTGATCGATGGAGATAGTGAGTGAAGCCATCGCTAGAACGAGATTTGAAAAGGATCTGCCAAAGGCAAAGACAGGTGATAATCGCAAAAACGTACCTTTCGACAAGCCTTGTTCGTACGACCTGGAACACGCTGAGCGATCGTCTTCCAATCAGCTTCACCATCGGACTCTGCGACGGCTTTGGAAAGGAGGATATCTTCGTGCGCAGACCATGGGCGGCCTGTGATCCTTTCAGCCATACGGTCGCAGTCACAAGGGGACGAAGCTGAGTGCCGGAGGGCAACTCGAGATGTGCCTGGCTCGCAAACCCGCAAAGACTTTCAAATGAGGAATTCGATGATGTAGTCGCTCGGATTAGGTAATACGCTCTCATCCCTTTTCGTTCAACTCGCCATGTCTTTGGTTCTTGGTTATTCTTCCGACGAAGATGCCACCACTGCAACCCAGCAGGATGCCTTCAACTTGGCTGCCGTGTCTTTGTCCAAAAGGCCAAGGGTTCAGGATACCCTCATGAGCACGAACCCTCAAGCAGCTCCAGACGTACTTGCGCAGGTTCAGTTCTTTTCTTTCATCACGCACTCTCTGTTGACGCGGACTAATCGAAAGGATCCACTCAATCAAACGTCCCTCATAACACGTCCCACAGACACCCAGATGAATGTGAACATCCCTTACAGCGACATGACTCTTCCCGTCCAAGGTCCAGAGAATCCCTTCGGCGACCCGAATCGGTTCTTGAACCAGAACGCTCTCGCCGGACACGTCGAGGAGCAAGCTATGACAGAGCACGCGTTTCGCACGCAGCATCTCACTCATTCCATCCTCGGCTATTCTCAAAACCCGTCCGTGGATCCCAATGCCCCTGCTATACTTGGTTCAGTAGAGGCAGCTGAGGCCAATAATTACGCTATGTTGGATTCTGTCCAGGTCGCGAATGCAAAGCGTAAAGAATTAAAACGAAAGCGAAAACCCCAAGGCGACCTTACAGTTGTCGACGGTGACAACGCCTACGTCGGCCCTTGGGCATCCTGGGCTGGCGAGGAACCCGTGAACGTTGTGCCAGAGGGCGAAGAGGAAGCTGGAGAGGAGGAAGAGTCCGAGCCTGAGCAGGACGTCGCCGTTAAAAAGGCCAAGCCAAAGCGTGGTGCTCCAGGCCAAGAAACTTCGGTCTTCCACGGCAAATCTATGACCGACTACCAGGGTCGTACTTATATCTCACCACCCCTTGGCGAAGCCCCACACCTCCAGTCGGAACCTGGGTCACAGGAGTCATTCATTCCTAAGGTTTGCATTCATACGTGGACAGGGCATACCAACGGTGTGTCTGTGATTCGCCTATTCCCGGAAACGGGTCACCTTTTGCTAAGTGGATCTATGGACACAAAAATCAAGGTAATCATCGGACTTTCGTATTCAGCGATGTTCTCTGATGCGGTCTCCACCAGCTTTGGGACGTTTACACGCACACCAATTGTCTCCGTACCTTCCATGGTCACGGGAAGGCAGTGAAAGACGTGACTTTCTCTAATGATGGGCGAAGGTTCTTGTCATGCGGTTACGATCGCTATATGAAGCTGTGGGACACGGAAACGGGACAGTGTTTACAGCGTTTCAATAATGGCAAGATTCCGTATGTCGTGCGTTTTCATCCCGACGATGATAAGCAAAACATATTTCTGGCGGGTATGTCGGATAAAAAGATCATACAGGTGTGATAATCATTCTCTGTCGTCGAGACGTCACTGAACTTTTCGTCAGTACGATATCAATAGCGGTGAGATCACTCAAGAATACGATCAACATTTGGGACCAGTGAACACGATCACATTTGTTGACGAAAATCGGAGATTTGTGACAACTTCGGACGACAAGACGATCCGAGCATGGGACTTTGACATACCTGTCGTGATCAAATACATTGCGGAGCCTCACATGCACTCAATGCCTGCGGTCACTCTTCATCCTTCCAGTATGCCTCTGCAAAGCCATTTTTTGAGAGGGATTTTGACGCTGTTGCAGAGAAATACTTCGCTGCTCAGTCGTTGGATAATCAAATCCTTGTATACAGTACGGACAACTTCCGACAAAATCGCAAGAAGCGATTCGCCGGCCATTCGGTTGCCGGATATGCATCCCAGGTGGGTTTCTCCCCGGATGGCAAGTGGATAAGTAGCGGGGATGGGGAGGGCAACGTTGTCTTCTGGGATTGGAGAACTGGGCGCATCAAGTCACGACTACGGGCCCATTCCAAAGTGGTCATCGCACACGAATGGTTGCCGCACGAGACGGTTCGTTATCTCGCTTTCCTTGTCCAATCACCTGCGTTAATGACCCATCCTTAGTCAAAGGTTGTCACCGCATCTTGGGATGGGCTTATCAAGCTTTGGGTACGTTCCATCTGCGCCACTGCCTACCGAGACGTTTTGGCTAATTTAAGGGTAGGACTAACGTATCGGTATCTTGCCCTACCTCCTTTTGTACGGTCCCATGTCATCTATGCAACCTGTACCCGTCGGGGTGCCTGTGATTTCCCGTGGATGATATACTGTAATATGCCCCCGATTCTGAGGGATGTTGAAGTAGCTGGAAGGTTGGTGTAGTTACGACCGGAGCCACGAGCCTGAGGTCTCAAAGATCTCAACTACCGAGTCTAGGCTCTGCGTAAATAGGCAGACAGTATCGTGTCGTTCTTTCATTCATTGCGTGTCCTGACAGACCCGTCTCTGATCCGGTGATGCCCCTCGGTCACCTCGGGTCGTCGCCGAACCGCGGCTGTGCTTGAGCCAAAAAAAAAAAAGAACCGTTTGAAACAAGGGGATAATGCACAGGAAGACCTGACACCCAAATTTGGTCATCCCACTGGCAGTCACCTGACCCTCTCTGAGTTCAGAAATCCTCCGAACTTTGTCCGCTTCGTCACATCAGAGAGACGAGAATGCCTCGGTAGCAATTGCCGCGTCGGCCTTCCCGTCCACTGTAAATCCCCCGGAAACCTGAAACCTAAATATATATCCCAACACGGCGGAGCGGCGGAATACCTGACAACGGCCGATGCTGTTCTAGTTCTACACAGATTGCAAGATAAAATCCAGCAAGACGATAGCGATGGACAAGAGGGTAAAGCCATGGATGACTGTCGTGCTGCATTCTTCGATAGGACGGAGGGCGGGGAAGGACATTTAATGACAGGTATTATCCAGCACCATGTGCTACGTCAGATCCAGATTGGCAATGATCAGGAACGGTATATAGGGTTCCTAACCGCACCCGGGGCTACATAAGCAACCGCTTGACCTCACTCACTTACTTGTATCCAACCCACCCAAAGTAATGCGCCTTTCGTTGTACGCCCCTTCCATTCTTTTCTTACTAGGCGCACTCGTCTCGGCGGTACCAGTACGTTCCACTTTTTTGCACTTCGTACGCGGCAGTTCTAAACATGATATGTGCGGGGTTCAACAGATGGCTGAACCGGCAACCGGTCTCGATTCGGTGAGTCCCTTGCGCGGGGTGTCTAATCCACGACCTTCTTGACGAGGTATCCTATCTAGCGGAACGGTGGTGGTGGGGGCGGTCTCAATCCAGACTGGAAGCGGGTAATGGGTGCTGAGCACCAGCTCCTTCATTGACGTGACCCCAAGCACACACGTGGTAAGCGGTCATTATGCATCCCGTTGCTGAATGTTTTCTTTTAACGTTGCTTCTGTTGTGCCAGCCAACATCAACTCTGCTGTTTCCCATATCCATATACTCTCCCGTCGAGATTACTCGAATCTCGATGATCTCTGTGCCCCGGTAGATTTGTAGTATGTTCTGTCCTCTCCGCAGCGTTCATTTTGTGTGGTCCCCATTCATATACGCAACAACACTCTCTCACCTTTGTTTTTGGGGTATTTAGTTCTTATGGTGACGGTGTACCTGTATCAGATGGTCTCTGAACACTTTGAATTATTTTCATGAAATTTGTTGTAGTAGCAACGCAGCGCAGTCCCGGTGTGGCCGCCATTCCGCCATTTGTGGCGCTTGGCGCGGTGCATGTCTAATTCTTACGTGGTGCGTATGATGTAATGCTTAGGGTAGGCTTTCGACGCGACCCGTCACGTCGTGTCACGCCAATTTATGGTCACGCGTTGTCAGCGCGTTAACTCGTACTACGGTCATGTCTCTCCTCGATGAGCCTGTTCCTCAAGATGAACTCATCCGTGAAAGGACTCGTATTTTCGAAGAGTTTCTTTCATCCGTATCGCCTATCTATAACTACAAAGATGACGTTCTCCGCATGCTTCGTCTCGGTCAGTCGCGTCTCACGGTCAACATCGATGATCTACGCGACTATCGACGCGACTTTGCGGACGGCCTCCTCAAGCAACCCGTAGAGTTTCTTCCCGCTTTTCACGACGCACTTCTTGCCGTCATACAACAAGTTCATGATGTCGACAAGCACGACATTGAAAGCAAAGGATTCGGCATCGGTTTTAACGGTTCCTTTGGCGATCACCACGTTAGCCCTCGGACCCTCCGCGCCTCTCACCTTGGCCATATGATCTCGCTCGAGGGTATCGTCACACGCTGCTCCCTTGTTCGTCCAAAGATGGTCAAGTCTATCCATTATTGTCCCGATACTACACACTTCCACTCCCGCGAATATCGTGATGCCACGTCCTCCACTTCCAACCTCCCCCCTACCTCCTCGGTTACACCGCAGACAGATGAACAAGGGCATCCTCTGCAGATCGAATATGGTTTCAGCACTTTCCGTGATCATCAACGCATCAGTATCCAGGAAATGCCCGAGCGAGCTCCAGCTGGCCAATTGCCGCGCAGTACGGACGTGATCCTGGACGATGACTTGGTAGACAAGTGTAAGCCAGGAGACAGGATCCAGCTCGTCGGTGTGTACCGCAGTGTTGGTGCCGGAGCCACGGGAACGTTCAAGTGCGTTCTCTGTCATATTCTGCGATGACTTTTGTGACTGATGTGTCGAATATTATCAAGAACACTCATTGTTGCCAACAACATCGTTTTACTCTCATCAAAATCTGGCGGCGGAATCGCTCAGACGCCTTTGACTGACTCTGACATCCGGACGATCAACCAGCTGGCGAAACGCAGGAATATCTTCGAGCTTCTCTCGCAGTCCCTTGCACCTTCTATCTTCGGCCACGATCAGATAAAGAAGGCTGTGTTGCTCCTTCTGCTCGGTGGCGCAGAGAAGAACCTCCCAAATGGTACACACATCCGTGGGGACATCAACTTGCTTATGGTTGGAGACCCTTCGACTGCCAAGTCGCAAATGTTGCGCTTTGTTCTGAATACGGCCCCTTTAGCAATCGCGACTACCGGTAGAGGTAGTTCTGGAGTTGGTCTCACGGCAGCTGTCACCACCGACAAGGATACCGGAGAGCGGAGGTTGGAGGCAGGGGCCATGGTCCTTGCTGATCGAGGAGTAGTCTGCATCGACGAATTCGACAAAATGTCAGACATTGATCGCGTCGCCATTCACGAAGTCATGGAACAGCAAACTGTGACGATCGCAAAAGCCGGTATTCACACAAGTTTGAATGCGCGATGCAGTGTTGTGGCTGCAGCAAACCCAATATACGGACAGGTGCGACCTTGTCCTTGGCCATTTTCGTCGCAAGCTGAAGTCCCGTAGTATGACGTTCATAAGGACCCCCACAAGAACATCGCTCTCCCCGATTCGCTGCTTTCCCGATTCGATCTCCTATTCGTCGTCACCGACGACATCGACGAAACGAAGGATCGCCAAATTGCCGACCACGTGCTACGAATGCACCGATACCTTCCCCCTGGTGTTGAGGAGGGCACGCCAATTCCGGATACCCTCTCGCAGCCTCTGTCCGTCGTCAACCCTGCCTCTTCCTCGACCACAAACGAGGCCGTCGACACCAATCCTTTCGAGAAGTACGACCCGCTCCTCCACGTAGGAATGACAGCAGGAAAACACCCAAAGACGCGCGGGGGACAAGCGGCAAAGAAGGTCGAAGTGCTCAGCGTCGCGTTTATCAAGAAATACATCCAGTATGCGAAGAGCAAGCCTGCGCCTATGCTGACGAAAGGTGCGGCGGACTGGATTGCCGGCTTGTACGCAGAGCTACGAAACGAAGCCGCAGAAGACAACAGGAAAAAGGTAAAATTGGCAAACAGTCCTCCAAAAACGTTTCCTCTCCCCGTTTTCGTCTGAGCTGAGACCGAGGCCCGCGCGTAGACCTCGCCATTGACCGCGCGAACGCTCGAGACTCTGATCCGCCTAGCCACGGCGCACGCCAAGGCGCGTCTCTCGCCAAAAGTGGAAGAGAGGGACGCCTCGACGGCGGAAGACATCCTGCGATACGCCCTCTTCAAAGACGTCGTCAAACGCCAGCGGCGAAAGAAGCGCAAGCTCAATCACGGCGGCGCTTCGGCGCGTCGCGACGGCGGCGGCGGCGAAGAAGAAGAAGACGAGGGCAGCGATGACGACGAAGACGGCGAAAACAGCGAGGAGGAACTCGAAGTTCCGCCCGAGCGCATGGTCGCGGCGAGGACTGTGCCGGCAACAGCGAACATCAAAGCAAAGGATGCCGCGGCGGCGGCTGTCGGCGGTTCGGGTGCCCCGCGGGGAATCAGCCAAGACCCTATTTGGGGCGCGGCGGCCACGGACAGCCAAAGCCAGGAAGACGTTCGGATGGATCTTGACCCGACGCCGCACCCAGTCGCGGCGTCCGATGATCACAGTACTGGTACTAGTGGGATCAGACCAGATCGGTGCGTGATACTTCCGATTTTTCTTGGAGGGCTATCAGATGCGGAAGCGGTTTGACATTTCGCGGCGCGGCGTTCTTCTCGTTTTCTCGCGATTGATTGATGGTTTTTTTTTTCCTTCTTCTTTCTTACAGGCTCCAGGTGTTCCGAAATAGAGTTGCCCGTCTTTGGGCAACGAACTTCCAAGACGACGAACAAGTTTTCTTGGTCGATCTCGTACAGGCTGTCAACGATGGCCTGGGCAACGAGGCACTGTTCGGTACTGCGGAAGCCACGCTGGCGTGCCAAGCGATGACGGAAGCTAACGAGGTCATGCTGAGCGAGAACATTGTGTACAAGATATAGCACTGTATTTTCCCCATTCAAGATGGCCATTCATTAATATTCATTTGTTATCACGTGATTTCCGCCGCAGGAACAGAAGTTCCTCCGTGGATCAGAAACCTGTGTGATAAAGTATCTAGGAACAGGGTAACTACAATTCAGTTGGCACCACCTTCGTATCTAGCACTGTTGCGATGAGGGGCTGACAAAATTAACGACGGGTGCTGCGGTGTGCCAACCAAGGAAACAAACAGGTGTACGGCCCAGTGACCGTCGCTATTGGTATCAAATCGCACAATCTTCTCTCGTCCTTGCGATCATTCGGATTTCCTCACGGGCAAGTTCCGTCCCACCTATCAAATCGTCGACTCTGGTCTCCCACTCTTCTATGCCAACGTCGTCGAATGAGAGTTTGAGAATATGCATCCAGACCTCATCATCCGCACCAAGGACGCGACCGGCCTGGGCGAGCCGCCGCCAAGGCACTTCGACGCGCTCGCCTGCACCGGGAAGTGCGAGCCGGCACGTCTCCACCCACAATTCACTTTCGCGCTGCAGGGCCTTGCGCTCGATGTCGGTGACCTCGTGCGGACGACGGTAAAGAATAGAGCGCTGAAGAATGTGCGTATTCAGATGCGACCCGATGCGCCTGTATATCGAGTTCATGTTTGCACGCGGGAGAGTGCGATGTAGAGCGCTGAGGTGCGACGACAGTATAGAGAGAGCTGGAAGGAGGGTAGGAGAAATGAATAGGTCTGAATGAGTTCTGCTGGCTTCTCCCTGGCTGTAAGCGCAAGGTAAGCCATATTTTCTGACAGAGTAAGTAGCGATGCCCACCTCACGAAATGAGTCTTCCATGCGGCTTCTACTTCCGTACAGACGAGCTGGACAATCATGTCTCCCGTCCTTGTTACTAGTTTTTCGTATTGCTGCACGAGCTCCTCAAAAATGGTCCCATCCGTTGCATCTGAAGATGAGTCGTTGAGACCAGGGAGAGAGGGGTGTGTTTCTGCTCGAGCTCTGAGAGACGCCTTGTGGTTGATTTCGGTCCAAAGCTCCAAGAAGAACTGCACGATACGGTTAATAGATTGCATTGCATAGACTAGCAGCTTACCAGGTCCTCTCCCCAGACTTCCATTGCATTTGATATATACCTGGCACTGACCAGTGCCTTGCACAATCGCATGATGCCTTCCACCCCAGAAGTTAGTCGGCCCCGGTCATCGCCACTAGATGTAGCCCCTAATGCACCAGGTACGGCACGGACAAGGGAACTCGATAGGGACTCAAATGCATCCAGGGACGATGAGATACGGCCATAGTATCCCTCGAGTAAGGATAGTTGAACATCGATGAGGAAGCGTGTGCGATGGGTGAAATTAGGAAGTGGAGAGTAACGGTCTGTTACCTGTTCCACAAGAGCTGTCATCTGCCGTGCGGACACCGTGGGTCTGATCTCGTCACTGAGGTTCGTAGCATCATCTTGCCTAGCCGCGTCGTCCGTAATTGACCAGGCGTCCTTGGCACTAATGATTTCATCGTAACGACTCATCGCAACTAGATGTGTGAGTGCATGAGGGATCGAAGGTACGCGTTCAACAGATACCAATGCTCACAGGACTTCTCGCCTTCGACCCATATGTCAAACCATTCTTTCCGTCCTAGAATAACTTCACTGATCCCATTCCACTCAGGGTCCGCATAACGTTCTGAAATGGTGCCAGATAATGAAAATCCGTCCTCGCGCAGCGATGCATCAAAAGCAAGAGCTTGATATATCGTGTGGGCAAGAAGCGGAGGGTGGGATAACAACGCAGGGATGGTTCTCCTGACATGTCGTGATAGGATGGGTAGAAGACTGCAGGTGAACTCCCGCTGAGAGAATGTTAATAGAGCTAGAGAGTAATATGTAAAGATCGTACCCATGCATTGACGTCGTTAAATTCGGTGGATACAAGAAGGCGTTGGATGATAGTATCAAAAAATGGTCGATGCTCGTGAGAGACATTGAGGATGTGCGTGAAGTACCACTCGGGCTGAACATAATGAGATACGAAGATGGAAGACGTAACAATGCTACCTTGTCCAGTTTATTTGTCTGCCGGGATCCTTCGAAGTGATACTTGAATCGTTGAGAAAGGGGCTGTACCAGAACGTGAATGGGATATAAACCATCTTTGCAGACAAGTTCGTCGTCGTCGGGGTGTAACTTCTCGCCGCTGGGGAGATGGACTAAGTTAGAGTCAAGGAAGCTGGCATAAGACTTACATGAGCTGGAAGTCAAGCAGAAGTCGAAATGCGTTCTCGAAGATTGTTCTGTGTTCTGTGCTCGCGGCAGCGTAATCGACTGGCATGGGCCACTGAAGGTTCTCCGAGGCGACAAGCAAAGCACTGCACCAACGTGCGGACTGATTAGAGAAATGATCATGCAGCTATAAGACGGTGTACCTGGAGAGAACAGCCCTCATACCCAGCCACGTTCGTCTTCGCGTTTCTTCCAGGAAGGACACCAGTCGCAAGGAAACGTCGGCTTCGCCCGTGACGTCGCCTGTTGGAGAGCAACCTTGTTTCACCGCGGAAACAAAAGCCTGCAACGAGCGATACTTAGAGACGGTGATTTGTCTATCAGGACTGATTTCTGCAATAGCGGCTTCGCTAGGGAGCAGGTTGAATAGGGTCAGACGGCGCGAGAAAGGATGCCACGTACCTGAGCAGCAAGGCTCTGTGAACGACCTGAACATAAGCCTTCACGCCTTCCTGTTCTCGCAAACGCCTATGCATTGCTTCTAAATCCTCTAATAGCGTCGGAGGTTCATCCGGTTGAGAATTGTCCGAAAGGAGTTGTCCGAATAACGGTGTGAGTTCATCGACCAACGAATGCCCAAGAAGAGATAATTCCTGGGCAGAGTGGAGACGAAGCGATGCCGATGCTGTTTGTTCGGACCTCAGATTTTGGATATTCAACTTCGAAGTAGCCATCTAAACTACGGGATGTGCTCAGATAGTACACGGAGGATGTTTGCCATTACGCACTGAGACGCGGAGGCTGTCTCTCTCATGGCGTAGACTCTGGAGAGTGTCCTCGAGCTCCGCGGTAGATTGAGAGAAAGTGTGGTTGTCATTCAAGCAACTTAAGGCCTTTTTTCGTGAAGCATTTAGGTCTGGCTGAGCGAGGTGTCGTTTGATTTGGTCCGATATTGAGCCCATTGTCGTAACCGGATGCAGTGTGTGTTCGCTCCGAGTTCCCATTGCGTTCGCTGCACGTGGCAGCTTTTCACATGCCAAATTACTCCGCGTTTACAAGACCACCGGATGAACGAACACAAAGGCGACGATACCAATGACGGTGCTTTCGACACTCAGACAACGCTCAAAGCCTACCCTCTCCAGCTTTGCCAAGACTTATGCTACACATAGACCTCTCATACAACGTATCCTCACAGCAGGCTTCATCGTTCATGTCCTGAGCTCAACCTTTGGCAGTTTATCAACTCGCACACCCCCTCCCACGTCGAAGGGAAAGACACGCGAGCAGTCCACATATGTTGAGGCAGGGAGGCCGCCTAGAGTCGCCGTACGCCTATGTCTCTTGGACTAGTTTGACTTGGTTAACATCATACCTCTGCTAGGCTGACGCCGTGTTTTATCAGAGACTCTCTAGGATCCTTCGGCTTGTAATACCGAGTCTGCGCTCGAAAGAGGCACTCCTACTTCTCACGCACTCTAGCTTGTTAGTATTTCGGACTGCCATCTCTCTATATGTTGCTGCACTGGACGGAAAGTAAGTTACGATGTGCCGTGATCGATATCCCCATTTGCTGATCTCGACGCTCTTGATCGAAGGATAGTCGCATCTTTGGTGCGGGCGCAAACTCTTCCATTCCTTTTCAACATCCTTCGCTGGCTGCTGGTAGCCATCCCAGCAACATGGACCAACAGCTGGCTGAGCTATATTCAAAATAAGCTTGCTATCGCATATCGTACACGTCTTACGGAAGAAGTCCTGAAGCAGTATCTGGGACATCAACAAGAAGGGCCGGAGGGTAAAGTTTACTACAAAATATGTGTGTGCAAGTGGCCCCAGTCTCGTTCACTTGAGCTAATATCTCTCGAGCCAATCTTGATGACAGGGTTAAAAATCCCGACCAGATGATCACTCACGATATCCAGAAGTTCTCGAACAACCTTGCAGCTATTTATGCAAATATGGCGAAGCCGGTCCTTGATGTTATCCTTTACAACTACCAGCTTTCTCAGAATGTGGGCGCAGAAGGACTGGTCTTGCTGACTGTTCTCGTGCATCTGTCCGCGGCACTGCGTAAGGATTCACGCATATACTTCCACTCAGATGTCGAAGCTTATACAATAGGCAGTACGCAAGCTGACACCACCGTTTGGTGCCTATACCTCGATGTCAGCGCAGCTTCTGGGTTCTCTGCGTCATACACACTCAAGACTGGTGGAATTTGCGGAAGAGATTGCACTTTTCAGAGGTGAAGAGACCGAGAAGATGCTGGTCGAGCGCGAATATGCAGGTCTCGTTATGCATGAGAACAGAGTTCTTAGCAGTCGGTGGTGGCATGGTTGTGTCGAAGAAGGTATCGTCAAGTGGTTGTGGGGTAGCTTTGGGGCAAGTTCAATTCGTGCCGCATATAAGGTTGTTTGCTTATGCAGTAGGGATATAGCTCGTCATCTGTGCAATCCCTGTCTTCTTCAAACTTCCTGGGATCTACAACACTGATTTGGGGAGTCGGACAGAAAGTGAGAACGAGTATCCACACCTACATCCTAGTGTGCCTCACCACGTACTCACTTCAAGGCTTCGTGACGAATCGTCGCCTCCTCTTGTCCTCCTCGGGTAATGCTGATTCATATAGCTAGTTACCCGGCTGACTGTTGGCGATAGATGCCTTTGGCCGGGTAATGTATTCCTATAAGGACCTGTCGGAGCTTGCAGGTTATACTGCGAGGGTGTCTATGCTCTTGGACACCATTCAGGACACAAAAAGAGGCAAATTTGAGAAAGTGTTGGTCAATAGTGCAAGCACAGAAGAGAACAGCAAAATCCTTAAGGGTCGCGGCAAAGTTACCCAGTCTGAGGAGATTCGGTTCGAAAATGTTCCGATTGTCACACCAAATGGCGACGTATTGGTCAAGAGCTTAAGTTTTGCTGTTAAACCAGGGGTAAGTGATTCTTTTCAGGCTCTCTAAGCATGGTAGCTGAGCGAGGTATTAGCAACATCTCCTCATCGTTGGTCCTAATGGTGCGAAAATTACTTCCTGAACAGCCCTTCACGCTCAGAGCGCGTTTCAGGTTGTGGGAAATCTTCCCTGTTCCGTATTTTAGGAGGACTGTGGCCTGTGTACGGTGAGTACTCCGATTCGACACCACATTTTCTACTATAGCTTGGTTGAAAGGTGGAATTGTGCATAAGCCACCAGCAGACCAATTTATTCTTATACCGCAACGACCGTACCTACCAATTGGCACTCTACGCGACCAAGTGATCTATCCTCACAACAAATCCGAGATGGAGGATCGTAAGTCGACCTTACGTTGCTCTGGTGCCGAGTTTGACGGGAGTTCACAGGTGGCGTAACCGACGATGATCTCCTAGAAATCCTTTCGATAGTACAAATGGGAAGCGTGGTGGAGCGAGAGGGCGGCTGGGATGCCGCGCGAGAATGGCGAGACGCACTTAGCGGGGGTGACAAGCAGAAGATCGCCTGGGCACGTCTATTTTATCACAAACCCAAGGTAATGCATCAAACTAGTATAGTCAGAAATAAGCTGAACGGCGTTGCGCAGTACGCCGTGCTGGACGAGGCCACGTCTTTGGTTCCGACAGAAGTTGAGGGCATGATGATGGATCATGCCACCGAGCTGGGCATAACTTTACTAACCGTTTCGCATCGACCTTCGCTTTGGAAGTACCACGCTATGATCTTGCACTACGACGGTTTAGGAGGATATGTTTTGTATGTCCCACTGTTATCTGTGAAATGGCCCTCTTGCTTACATGACGTCAGCACTCAACTAGACGCGGAGAAACGGCTAGCGATGCAAGAAGAGAAGCAAGCGCTAGAGGCGAAGTTACTTGAAGTGTAAGTAAAGATAGCTCTAGACATGGATGTGTGTTCATGTGAGAGTAGGCCCAAGATGAGAGCTCGCCTCTCGGAGCTATTGGCGGCAAGGGAAGATCAGGGAGCGTAGGTTGCTGGGATTTGAAACGATGTGGATACTGTAGCCGTAGGATACCCGCTGTATGGCCATGGAGCTGTCTGCGACGGTAAATGTGGTAGAGTACGTAGTGGTATTGCAGGTGGATGTGACGAGTATAGTACGAGACTTGCATAGCGGTGAGGTTGTGCAATTATGAAGCGCGGCAGACGACCTCTCCGCTGAGGTGCAGCTGCAATGCCTCTCTGGCCTCCAACCATTCGTATTCCTTGTTACTTGTCCGTAAGATTGCGATCTCGCCCATGCCCAAAGGCTTGACGGTTTTCGCAGAACGGCCCGTGCACAGCCGGCGGATCTCGCTGGAATCCATGAATACGCGTTTGCTCGGCATGCTGACGAGATGCATATTTTCGAGGACTGGCCTGTCGTTTCTATATTTGAGGTCTGCCCATATTCGGCGTTGGGCCTCGCCGGCCTCTACGAACTTTTCTGGGGAAGGGACCTCGATTGTGCCGCGCGTGATGTTGGAAAGAAATCCAGCACGGAGAAGGATTGAGAGGATGCCGAGGTTTTGGGTGGTATGGGGTACGGAAATGTGTGCATGGCGTGCGCGAAAGGCGTTTTGGAGCCGTGCGCAGAGATCATAGGGGAGGGGCATCGCTCACGGGTGCCGGGTATGGGGAGCTGGATGAGGTGGATGAGGACTAACTCGTGAGAAAACAAGGCACTGCTATCATGAGCTAATCAACCCAACGGCGCTCCGACATTGAATAATTTTTGTACTCTTTCCGCACCCCTCCATCACTTCAAGTACTTACGGTATTCCCATCCTTTCCCCCCCCCCACCCCCCCCCCCCCCCCCTCCCCCCGCCTCCCCCCCCTCCCATTTTTTTTCTCCCTTTTTCTCTT
>Ga0137397_10001409_pt1 | contig 16838 bp, 12 predicted proteins | sample czorhiz116metaG_FD_106658 | JGI IMG/M metagenome (GOLD analysis project Ga0137397, IMG submission 106658) | Vadose zone soil microbial communities from Angelo Coast Range Reserve, California, USA - czorhiz1.16 metaG | ecosystem: Environmental > Terrestrial > Soil > Vadose zone | place: USA... | reverse complement strand
CCCTTGGTTGCGCTGACCGCGTTGAGAATGAGAGAGAGCACGATGCTAAGAACGACATTCGACGCCAGCGCATAGAGCGCGGCGTAGCCGGGCATCGTGAGGCCGTCGATCTGAAGCGGGTAGACCGCGGACTGGAACCCGGTCGTTCCCGCCATCCAGGTTCCGACCCCCAGGCCCGCCGCCCAGCCGATCAAGAGCGCCCATGGATTGAACCAGCGGGTGTAGAGACCAAAGATCACGGTCGGGTTCGTCTGGCTGATCCATATGCCGCCAAGAAGCTGCAGCTAGATCGCATACTGCAATGGCAGGAAAATAATGAAAACGAGCGCACCCACCTTAACCACGAGCGAGACCAACTTGGCGTTCTGGGTTTCCTGTGCGGGTGTACAGCTCGGATGGATGAAGGGGACATAAATGTTGCGAGTGAACAGGTTTGAGGCGGCGATCGACATGATGGCGGCGGGCACCAGGCCGCCGATTCCGATCGCGGCGAATGCCACGCCCGCGAACCAGTCGGGAAAAGAATGCAAAATGAGCGCCGGAATCGCGAAGTTCGATTTGTATTGCTCGAATTGAGGTGCGAATTCCGGCAGCGACGCGACACCAGCCGCGAGTGCCATGAAGCCGGTGAGTGCCAGAAGTCCGAGCAGAAAAGAGTACGCCGGCAGATAGGCCGCGTTACGGCGAATGACCTGCGCGCCGCTCGAGCTGAGCACGGCCGTCATCGTGTGGGGATAGAGGAACAGCGCGAAGGCGGAGCCGAGCGCCAGCGTCGCATAGGCGGAATACTGTCCAAGGGTCCCCGCGCCGGGCGTTGGGAGCAGAAGCTTCTCCGGCGGGATTGCGGCAAACAGGTTTGCATAGCCGCCAAGCTGGTACGGAACGACAATCACGAGGGCCAACACAGTGATGTAAATCAGTGTGTCTTTCACCACAGCGATCATCGCGGGCGCGCGCAGGCCGCTTGTATAGGTGAAGGCGGCAAGAATGACGAAGGCGATGATCAGCGGAATGTCGCCGGCGAGGCCACCGCTGGTGCCCACACCCATCGCTCCGATCACGACCTGCAGTCCGAGCAGTTGCAGGGCGATGTAGGGCATAGTCGCAACGATGCCGGTCACGGCCACCGCGAGCGCGAGCCAGCGGTTGCCGTAGCGGCCTTGGACGAAGTCGGCGGCGGTGATGTAGTTGTGCTTTTGTGCGACAGCCCACATGCGCGGAAGAATGAGAAAGACCAGCGGATAGACGATGATTGTATAGGGGAGGGCGAAAAAGCCGATGGCGCCTGCTCCGAACACCAGTGCCGGCACGGCGATGAAGGTATAGGCGGTGTAGACATCGCCGCCCAGCAAAAACCAGGTGATAACCGTTCCGAGCCGTCGTCCCGCCAAGCCCCATTCATGCAACTCGGTGAGATCGCCGCGCCGCCAGTGGGCTGCGACGAAGCCTAGAACGGTGACCAGGCCGAACAACAGCACGAAAACGATGATGGCGGTCCAATTCACGGCTGTTCCCCCCGATCAGATTTCTATGATTCCGACGTGTCCACTTCTCGTGTGCGGGAATCGACGAAGAGGATAATCAGCGATGTGAGAATGACCCAGACGAATTGGTACCAATAGAAGAAGGGGATGCCGAAGATGACGGGGTCGAGCCGATTATAGAACGGCACCCAGAGCAGCGCTACGAACGGGATCAAGAGCAGAAGATACCACCACCGTGGATGAGCTGCAGCCGGTGTGGAGCGTCCGGGCGTTGTGGACATGAATGACCTCAAAAACTTTGCGAAGCTCAGCGATTGACGGCGGCCTACCGACAGGCTGGAGACCAACGGAATGAACGCTTGAACCGACTGCCGGGTTCCGCCGATCGAGTTTGGTGATCATCAGCGTCACCAACTCCGAGTGGACAGCCCAGATCAAGTGGCATGGGAGACCGTCGGGTCGGCCATAAAGCCGGCGTAAACTCCGGCCTTGCCAAGCCTTTCGCATGGTCCCGCAAGCTGATAGCGTCCGATTGTCAGGCTAACAAAAGAATTCTACAGGGAGGTCATCCATGAAGGTCGCAATGTTCGCAGCCTTGTTGCTCGGATCGCCCTTTGCCATAGGGCCGGCCGTCGCGCAGCCGTTTCCATTCAACGAGGCGGGGGTGACCAACGGCCACTGGCATCTCAATTCGAAGGACGTTGCGGTCAACGAGAAGATTTTCGTTGGCATGGGCGGCAAAGCATTCCAAGCGGGCGGCCGCCACCGGGTGTTGTTTCCTGGCGTCATGATCATCCTCGACGCGGCTCCCGGATCGCCGCCGCCCTCCGGCCCGACGCAAGGATCGGTGGTCAACCATGTCGGCTTTGTCGTCGACAATGTGCAGGAGCGCGTTGCCCAGTGGAAAGCAGCCGGCGTGCCGGTGCAGCCTGGAAACAATGGCCGGCTCGATCAGGCCTACGTCAACACGCCGGATGGGGTGCGCATCGAGATCCTGGAAAACAAAAGCCAGACGATGCCGATCCAGAGCGAGCACGTTCACTTCTTCCTGCCGGAAGCGACGATTTCAGAGAGCCAAGCGTGGTACGGCAAAATTTTCGGCGCCAAAGCGAACACGCGCAACAATGCGCCAGTCGCCGATATTCCCGGCGTCCAGTTGCGCTTCAACAAAGCCGACAGCGCGCAAGCCCCGACCAAAGGCCGCGTCCTCGATCACATCGGCTTCGACGTGAAGGACCTCAAAGGCTTCATCAAGACGCTGGAAGCAAAGAACGTCAAGCTCGATCGGCCTTATTCGGTCAATGATTCCGGCATTGGAATTGCGTTCGTTACCGACCCGTGGGGGACATATATCGAGATCAACGAGCGGCCGCCGGCCCGCTAGTGCCGCCGATTTAAAGTTCCTACACCACCTGCAGCAAACTCTGTTAGGAACTTCAAATCGAAAAGTGGCACTAGACTCATAGAGTTGCTAGTGCCCCTTTGTTTCCGAAGTTCGTGTCAGAGCGTGCTGAGGTGTATCACGAACTTCGGAAACGGGGCACTAGTCCAGCGGGTTATCACCTAGATTTGCCTGGACCATGATCCGATTAGGTTGAATCGGGATCATGGTCTAGTTTTTTGTTCGAGCATGATCTTTTACGCACTTGCGCGCTGTTTTCGGTAAATTCCGGTAAACGACATCGTTTGCCATTTATGAGATTTGGCTGAGGATCACCACGGCCAGGCTCGAGCCGGCGCATCGCGCCGTGAATCCGTTGGTGCGGTTAGAAATCCTATCGTGCCGTGCTTGGCGGGTTGGGGATGTTTACTCCCCAGAAAGGATCATTTACGCGCCGTCAATCAATTAGTGGTACCCATTGGCCATAACCAAAACGCCAAGTAGTTTCATATGGCCCGATCCAGGGAGGGATCGATCTTGACAGGGTGCTCGCATTGAAGTCGCCACCGCAAAATGTTCGGGAACATAGCTTTTCCATCATCGCGTCGATCGCCGCTTTACTCACATTCGCGATTGGCGCGTTCATGGTGATTGCGTGGCACAGCCATAGCGAATGGCTGCACGTCACGTCTCCCAACATGTTCTACATGAAATACAACACGTCGCTGGCGTTCCTCGCTGGCGGTGCCGGCTTGTTTGCATGCGTGTGGCGAGAACGAGCCTTGACCTTCGCCGCCGCCGGAGTCGTGCTCGCGATCGGCGGCATTACGCTGACGCAATACGCGACCGGCGTGAGCCTGGGTTTCGACGAGCTGTTTCTGAAGGACTATTGGTATCCCGAGAATCCGCTCCGCGGGCGAATGGCGCCGAGCGCATCGGTAGCCCTCACAAGCGTCGGCATCATGCTGATCCTGCTGGCCGACGAGGGCAAGCCCGCGTTCTCGCGGGTCGTGGTGATGGAAGTGCTCAGCTTCCTGGTGCTGGCGGTCGGCACGACAGCGGTGGTCGGATATCTGGCCCACGCAGGATTTGCGTATAGCTGGGGCAGTTCCGCACGCGTCTCCCCGGCAGCGGCCGCGGGTTACATGGCAATGGGAATCGGCCTCGTGGTGCTAACCTGGCAACGTCAGAGCATCCGCGTCGCCCGCGTACCGCTGTGGGTCCCGGCGCTCCTGTGTTTTACGGTGCTGGCGATCGATCTCTCGACGCCTATCGGAATGGCGGTGGGTATTGCGTATATCCCGCTCATTTTCTGCAGTCTGTGGTTCACGCAACCATACATGGCGTTCGTCTTTGCCCTTATTACATCCGCACTGACCTTGTTGGGCTACCTCGCTTCACCTCCAAGCCATATTGAGCCTTGGATCGCTCTCACCAATCGCACCTTGACGATCGGCGCGCTGTGGTTTGTCGCAATCCTTGTCTATATGCGTCGGCGGACTGAGCTGAAGCTGCAAGGGTATATGGATCAACTCGAGCGCAGCAACCAGGAGCTCGATGATTTCGCTTATATCGCATCGCATGACCTGAAGGAGCCGTTGCGCGGATTGTTCAATCACGCCTCCTTCCTGCTCGAGGACTACCAGGACAAGCTGGACGAAGACGGCGTGCGCCGTCTCAAGCGCCTTTCGCAACTCAGCCAACGCATGGAGCGGCTGGTCAACGATCTCCTCTATTTCTCGCGGCTCGGTCGCGCCGAGCTCGCCATACAGGAAACCGATCTCAACGGGGTGGTCGACGAAATCCGCCTGATGATGGAGGCTATGCTTACCGAGCGGCACGCGCGCGTGATTGTCCCGCGCTCGCTGCCGCGCATTGTCTGCGACAAGCCAAGGGTCACCGAAGTCTTCCGCAATCTCATCACCAACGCCGTCAAATACAACGACAAGGCCAAGCGCATTGTGGAAATCGGCTTTCGAGAGGCGGTCAATACGTGTGACGGCCCGGAGTGGAACGTCTTCTACGTCAGAGACAACGGGATCGGGATCGCAGCCGAGTTCTATGATGAGATCTTCCGGATCTTCAAGCGACTCAACAACACGCCCGACGGGCAAGAACCTGGCACCGGCGTCGGGCTCACCTTTGTCAAGAAGATCGTCGAGCGGCATGGCGGTCGCATCTGGCTCGAATCCGCACCGGGCAAAGGCACGACCTTTTACTTCAACCTGAACTGCGAGCGGAAAGAATCGACGAGGAAATCCCATGAACGAGATATTGCCCAAGTCCCAGTCCATTCTCATGGTTGAAGATAGTGAGGATGACTACGAGGCGACAACGCGCGCGTTCAAGAAGGTCAGCCTGCACAATCCCGTTGTCTGGTGCAGATCCGGCCGCGATGCGCTCGACCTTCTGAAGCGGGAAGGCGTCCACAGGAACGCCAATGGCTCGCATCCGGGGCTCATCCTGCTCGACCTCAATATGCCGGGCCTCGACGGCCGCAAGACTCTGCGGTTGATCAAGGAGGACGACAAGCTCAAGAGGATACCGGTGATCATCCTGACCACGTCGACCGATGAGCGGGATATCCAGGACTGCTATCAGATGGGCGCCAACACCTATGTGCAGAAGCCCGTCAGCTTTGACGGCTTGATCGAGGCGATCAAGCGCCTCAAAGCCTACTGGTTCGAGATCGCGCTGCTGCCCAAGGACGATGCTGCTCATGGGTGAGCCCACAAAAATACTTGTGGTCGACGACAGCGAGGACGACCGGCTGCTCTACCGGCGTTGTCTGCAGAAAAGTGTTGTGGCGCGCTACGATGTCAGCGAAGCGAGCCACGGTGAGGAGGGGCTGGCGCGCCTCGAGAGCGATACGTTCGCCTGCGTGTTGCTTGACTATTCGCTGCCGGGCCGCAATGGCGTCGAGATTCTCAAGCGCATTCGCACCAGGCATTCATACGTACCCGTGGTGATGCTGACCGGCCATGGCAACGAAAAGGTGGCGGTGGCCGCCATGCAGGAAGGTGCCCAGAACTATATTTCCAAGGCGAGCATCACACCGGACACGCTGGAGCACGTCATTCAGGTCGCCATTCAGCACTGCGCGATGCAAAAGCGCATTGCCGACCAGCGGGAGTCGCTTGAGATCTTCGCGCGGGCCTTGGCCCATGACCTTAAGGAGCCGGTGCGAACGATACGATCATTGCTGGAGTTGCTCAGCACCGAAGTGTCGTTCAGCGGCAAGTCCGCGGCCCACTATCAGTCCGTACAGGATGCCGCCAAACGCATGACTGGGTTGATCGATACCGTGTATTACTACACCCGGCTTGATGGTGCGGAGAAGTCCGACTGCGATATCTGTGACGCCAACCAGCTGGTCGATGAAGTCAAGGAAAGCATCGATCGGCTGATCCATGAGCGGCAAGCCGTCGTCGACTGTCATCGTCTGCCGTCGATTTTTGTGAATCGGGCGCAAGCCATGCAGGTTTTCCAGAACCTCATATGCAACGCCATTCAACACGGCGGGAGCGCGCCCCGCATCAGTGTGGCGGCCGAAGAGACGGACGACAATTGGATATTCTGTGTCAGCGACAGCGGCCCGGGCATAGGCCAAGGGGATGTCGAAAAGCTGTTCAAGCCCTTCAAGCGCATGTCACAGCATGATGCGCAGGGGCTCGGGTTGGGCCTGGCGATCTGCAAGAGAATTGTTGAGCTGCACGGCGGCAAGATCTGGTGCGAATCGACATCCGGCAAGGGCGTCGCCTTCAAGTTTACCGTGCCCAAAGCCGAACCGCTGGCCGCACCTGCTGTTTCGGCGCAGTCTTCGTCATTGGTGCGATCTGACGGCGATGGCCGCGGCAATCCACTGGCAACCTTGTTGCTAGTGGATGACAACGACATCGATATCGAGCTCGCCCAGATTCTCCTCATCGAACGCCACCGCCTGCAATGCAAAGTCATCGTGGCCCGGGACGGCCGCGAAGCTCTTGCGCGGTTGCGCGAGATGCACGTTGACTTGATGTTGCTCGACATCAACATGCCAAGGATGGACGGCTTCGAATTGCTCGAGCGGATGCGCTCCGAGAAGATGCTTGACCGCGTCGCAGTCGTCATGTGCTCCACCTCGAGCTATGACGAAGACATTTCGCGGTCATTGGAGCTCGGCGCGTGCGGCTATCTCACGAAGCCGCCGGAATTCTCCCGCCTCAAAGCCATCGTTGAGAAATCCTCCAAGCTAAAGCTATGCGAGGAGCGCGACACGTTGCACTTGCTCCGCGCCGCCTGAGAATGATCCTCCGCTCGGGCTTTTTATCTTTTCGGTCGTTCTGCTCGTGGCGATGCTCCGTGTTGTCATCAAGTTGATGGAAATGCTGCAGCAAATTCGTATCACCAGCCATATCAGTTGATGTTGTGGCACCGGCAATCGCAATGTGAAAGCAGCGCCGCCGCCCGGATGGTCCGCGGAGACTGCACTGCCTGGCCGGGCATGTAGGATTCGAACCTGCAAATGTCGTTTCAAGAATTATCCTTTGAAACGTCGGGCGAAATTCCGGCAATTCAGCCCAAATTCGGCGAGAGAGACTATTCGCGCCTGGGCTGCGAACAAGAGCCGCACAGCCTTCTACGTGAACTGCGTGGGTGGCATATAGGACGCTAACCCGTCTCGACCAATATTTCGGGTATTGGAACCACAAGACGACATTGAAAATCGGTTTCGAGTCCCTTCCTACTAGCAAAAGGCAAAACCGAGCGCCTAGCGGATCTTGAGGTTGATTACAGGCTCAAACGTGGGGCAAAGTACCGCGTAACGTTCTATTCCATACAGGCAAAAATGCTTCGCACACAGGGGAAAACATGAAGGCCCATCGCCCGACCATCATGGGCACGCGCCACATGATCGCCGCCACTCAGTACCTCGCAACTGAAGCCGGCTTTAAGATTTTGGAGGCGGGCGGCAATGCGATCGACGCGGGCGTCGCGGCTGGCATCGCACTCGGTGTCGTACAGCCTGAATTCGTGAATGTCGCGGGCGTCGCGCCAATCATCATTTATTCCGCCGTTGAGAACCGCATCGTCACGATTCCCGGCCTCGGCACCTGGCCGGAGGCACTCGATCGAAACTACTTCAAGAAAAACCATGGCGGCAAAATCCCGCAAGGCATCATGCGAACCGTGGTGCCGGCGGCACCCGACGCCTGGATCACGGCGCTCGAGCGGTTCGGCACCATGAGCTTCGGTGAGGTGGCGCAATCGGCCATCAGCTATGCCCGCGACGGGTTTCCCGTCTACCCGCTGATGAGCGAGATCATCACCGACCATGAGGCCGAGTACCGGCTGTTCCCGTCGAACGTAGATCTTTATCTGCCGAAGGGGCGCCCCCCGCAAACCGGCGAGGTCTTCGTGCAGAAGGCGCTCGGGGCCACGCTTCAACATATGGCGGACCAGGAGGTAGCGGCGCGTTCGCGCGGCCGCGAGGCCGGTCTCGCGGCAGCGCGCGATGCCTTCTATCGGGGTGATATTGCCCGCGCCATTGTCAGGTATCAGAAGGAGAATGGCGGCATCCTGTCGGCCGCGGATCTCGCGAACTATCATTCCGGCTTCGACGAGCCGGTCCAAACTTCGTTCGGCGATGTCAAGCTCTATGCCTGCGGCCCGTGGTGCCAGGGGCCGTCGCTGTTGCAGGCGATGAACCTTCTCGATGCCGCTGAACTGCACAAGCTTGGCCACAACTCCACTAGCTACCTGCACCACATCACCGAGGCAGTGAAGCTCGCCTTCGCGGACCGTGAGGCCTATTTCGGCGATCCGCGCATGATCGACGTCCCGATCGAGGCGATGCTGTCGCGCGACTATGCAAAAAAACGGCGCGAGATGATCCGCCCCGACAGGGCCTGGCCCGAAATGCCACCTGCCGGTGATCCGCGCAAGTTCGCGGCCGAGCGCGCCGCCGGCGGCGCTCCACTAATGCCAGAGCGCGCCTTTTCCGCTCCGGAGCTCGACACGTCGCATGTCTGCTGCATCGACAAACACGGCAACGTGTTCGCAGCGACGCCGAGCGATGGCTCCTACAACGCGCCGGTGATACCGGAACTGGGGATCATTCCATCGCCGCGCGGCAGCCAGAACTGGGGCGACCCGGATCATCCTTCGGGCGTTGCTCCGGGCAAACGGCCGCGGCTCACGCCGAGCCCGGCGATCGCGCTCGAGCCGGGCAGAATGAAGATGCCGTTCGGCACGCCCGGCGGCGACGTGCAAACCCAGGCGATGCTGCAGGTCTTCCTCAACATCCACCTGTTCGGCATGGACGTGCAGGAGGCGGTCGAGGCACCGCGCGTCGCGTCCTACAGCTACCCATCGTCGTTCGAGCCGCACGCCTATCACCCGGGCTTGCTCAACATGGAGAGCCGGATCGACAAGGCAACCGGCGAGGCGCTCGGCCGCCTCGGCCACAAGATCGGATGGTGGCCAGACTGGACGTGGCTCGCGGGCGCTGTCTGTACTGTCGTTGCCGACCAAGCAAGCGGCGTGCTTAAGGGCGGCGCGGACCCGCGGCGGCCGTCCTATGCGCTCGGGTTGTGAAGGCGCTGCTCTCAATTCCAATCAGGGGCGCACATGGGATTTCGACGATTGTTTCTGGCGGTGGCAAGCCTCGTCGTTGCCCTGCAGGCACAGGCACCGGCGCAGAATTACCCAAACCGACCGATCCGATTGATCTCGCCGTTCCCCGCGGGCGGCGGCAACGACGTGCTGGCCCGCATCATCGGGGCGAAGCTTGCCGATCGCGTGGGAGTGTCGATCGTGGTCGAGAACCGCCCGGGCGCGGGGGCCGTGATCGGCATCCAGGCGCTCGCCCGATCCGCCCCTGACGGCTATGCGCTCGTGCTCAGCGGAAGCACGCTGGCAGTCGCACCCGCACTGTACAAAACGGCGCCATTCGACCCGAACAAGGATTTTGCACCGATCGCGCTCGTTGCGCATTATCCGTTCCTGCTGGTGGCGACTGCGGCTTTTCCCGCAAAGACGGTGCCGGAGCTGCTCAAGCTGGCAAAGGAGAAGCCGGGCGAGATCATGTACGCATCGCCTGGCGCCGCCACGTCGCAGCATCTCTTTACGGAATTGCTCAAGGTCAGGACCGGCATAGAGCTGCGTCACATTCCCTATAACGGCACCGCGCCGGCGGTTGTCGATATTGTCGCCGGTCGCGTGTCACTGATGTTTGCGGCGGCGGCTCCTTCGATCCCTCTGTTCAAGGACGGAACCTTGCGCGCGCTTGGTGTGAGTTCGGCCGCGCGGCTGGCGGAGCTGCCGGACGTTCCGCCGATCGCCGACACTGTTCCCGGTTTCGATGAGTCGAACTGGTCGATCATCCTTGCGCCCGCCGGCACGCCCAGGGACATCGTGAACAGGCTCCATGCCGAGCTGCAGGCCGTCATGGCAATGCCGGAGGTCGAGAAGCAACTCGCCAATATCGGCATGCTGCCTATCGTCAGTCAGTCGCCCGAGGCACTTCAGACATTCATCAGCACTGAGGTCGAGCGCTGGGGTAAGATTGTGCAACAAGCTGGCATTGCCGGGACGCATTGAACGCGTCAGGGGCCGGGAGCCACGGATTTCATATTAGTGACGCTCGAATCGCGCGAAGGATAATGGCGTCAAATTGATATTTGATGGTTCGCCGCAAATCGCGCGCGCCAGCAGATCTCCACTGGTTGCCGACATCGTAAGGCCGAGATGCCCGTGGCCAAAATTGAGCCAGAGGCCGCGATGGCGGCTTGGCCCCATGACCGGCAAAGAGTCGGGAAAGCACGGACGGTGCCCCATCCAGAACGACCAGTTGGGCGGAACTTGCGCGCGCGGAAACACCCGGGACAGGTCGCGCACGAGAAACTCCGCGCGCCTGCGCGTCGGAGCCCGCGTCAGTCCACCGAACTCGACCGTGCCGGCGACCCGCAGCCCGTCCTCCATGGGCGTGAGGAAGACCTTTCTGTCCGCCGCGGTCACCGCCCGTGACACCTTTATCCCAGGAGAAGCGATCGTGACGTGATAGCCGCGCTGGCTCTCCAGCGGGAGCGCATAGCCCAGTCCGGCGAGCAGTTGCATGGACCAGGCTCCTGCACAAATCACTGCATGGTCGCACGCATAGGAGGCACTTTCGCCACGGACCGCACGCACGCGATCGTTCTCGATCTCGATCGCAACAACGCGGTCGCGAACGACGCGCCCGCCGCGCTTGGCAAAATCCGACGCAATGGCGGTGACCTGCCGGTAGGGATTGGTCGATATGGCTTGGTCAGGCATGAACATGCCGATCGTGTAGTCGGGCCCGATCTCGGGTTCGAGCGAGAGAATGTCAGCGCGCTCGACCCGCTCGACCCGAAGGCCATGGTCGCGCCGTAGCGTCCAGGCCATTGCGTCTTTCGCGAGCGCCTTGTCGTCGGGGTAGAGGCAGAGCAGGCCGGTACGCCGCACGATCTCGGACGCACCGATTTCGCTCAGGATTTCGATTTGCCTTTCGATTGAGTGTGCGAGCAACGTTGCCAGGACATCGGAAATGCGCCGCACCTCGTCTGGCCGCGGCGCGCTCACAAATCGCGGGAGCCACGGCGCAGCCTTCGGCAGGTAGGACACCGGAATGCGCAAGGGCGCGGCGGGATTGAGAAGCATCCGTAGCGCGTCGCGCATGATCCCGGGCGTCGCCAGCGGCACAATGCTGCCGGAGCCCACCGCGCCGGCATTGCCATATGAGCATCCACGTCCCGGCGCGTCGCGATCGATCAGCATCACGTTGGCGCCACGACGCAGAAGATGCCAGGCAGTGCAGACCCCGACGATGCCGGCGCCGACCACGACGATAGCGTCGCGTCCATCCCTACTCATTTCAAATGCTTGCATCGCCGTAAGTCGTCTTGTTCGCCAAGCCGGGCCAATATTCAATTCGGACATACAGCAACTGTCCAGCGATCATTGAGCGGGAATGTTTGTCGCCGTCAATTCGCGGTCATGCCAGTGTCTTTGACTACCTTCGACCACTTGGCGATCTCACTCGCCAACCGTTTGGCAAACTCCTCCGGTGTGCTGCCGACCGGATCGGCGCCTTCACGGGCCATGCGTTCGCGGACCTCGGGCGTCTTGAGCATGCGCACGATTTCGCCATTGATCTTGGTGACGACATCCTCGGGCGTGCCGGCCGGCGCAAAGGCCGCCTGCCAGGAGTTCATCTCGTAGGAGGGAAAGCCGGATTCGGCGATGGTCGGCACATCGGGCAGATAAGGCAGTCGTTTCTCGGTGGTGACGGCGAGTGCCCGCAGCGCCCCGGCCTTGATGTGCTGCAATACGGTCGGCACCAAGCTGAAATAGATCTTGATGTGGCCGCCAAGCAGCGCGTTCATCACCTCCGCATTGCCCTTGAATGGAACATGCACGAGGTTGCTGCCGGCCATGGACTTGAACATCTCGGCCGCGAGATGGGTCGAGGTGCCGGCGCCCGACGACGCGAAGTCCAAGCCGGTGGGACTGGCCTTTGTGTAAGCGACGAATTCCTTGAGGTTGGTGACCGGTACAGACGGATGCACCACCAGCACCAGCGGGAGCGAGGCAAGCTCGGTGATCGGCGCAAAATCCTTGATCGGATCGTAAGGCAGTTTCTGCAGCGCCGGATTGACAGAAAACGCCAACGTGGTGATCAGCAGCGTGTGGCCATCGGGCGGCGCTTTGGCGACGGCGGCCGTTCCGATCGTGCTAGCACCGCCTGCGCGGCTGCTGACGATCACTGTCTGCCCCCAGCTGTCAATGAAGCGTTGGGCGATCATGCGGGCGATGTTGTCGGTGGTGGCGCTAGCCTTAAACAAAACAACAAGCTCGATCTGTTTGGTCGGATAGACCTGGGCTGCAACCGGCGAGGCCGCCGCAAAAACGGTTGCCACGAGGAAAGCGCTGGCAGGAACTGGAAGATGGCTCCGCATGGTCGTGCTCCGTGGTGCCACGATTGCGAATAGCTCTAACCGTAACAGAAATCGCAGCGGTGCTAGATCCCAACTCTGAGCTCCCTTTGGTATGCAGGGCATGTGCCGTTCTCCCGCACCCCAATTAAAAGATGCAACCGTATGCTGTTCGCTTCATTTCCTCGCATCCATGATAATCATGTCGAGGGCAGTACCGCGAATGGGCAACTCCTGTTGACCCTCGGGAAAGCCATTTGTCTGAAGGATATAGGCAACCACTTCGACGTAGCCTTGAGCCCCAAGACTGCCAGGACGGCCAATCGGCATTTGACTTGAGGTAAATGTGACGAACGCGCCGATCGATACCCCGGACCAGCGCTTGACAAAGGAATTGCCTACAAGTTCAGGTATATCACTGTCTCCTTGTAGCATGACACCGTGGCAGGACGCACAGGCACTGAAGTAGGTAGCGCGCCCCCGTTCTGCCTGTTGCTTCGTGTAGACACCCTGCCACACCGATGTTGGGTCAGCGGCAACGAACGTGGCCATCGGTAGCAGCGCCAGGATCGGCAGCAGCGCCAGGAGAAGATAGCTGGCACCTGCACCCAAAAGCATGCTCGAATTCTTGCGCGACATCAATGTTTCCTCCGAGCGCGATCGCTACGCTTATTCAGACTTCCCGGCGCGTACCATAGGCGGACTTTGATTGATTGGGCAAATAGCAACCTCATGCTCTTTGCGACAACCGCCATTGCCAAAAGGTCCCTCTGTCATTTGGTTACTTGTTCCCTTGATGCTTGCGCTTGGATGGTTCTGACTATTGGTATGGGCATCAGCTATTCTAAGACCTGGACGGTGAAACAGGCACGCCAGTGGCATCGCTTTGCATGCAAGAGATGTGAGGTGGACAGTGAGCTAGTATCCCAATTGCGGTCGTCCGGTTGACAAGAATATCCGAATATTCGGAAAGGTCGGCCCTCAAGAACTCCGATAAGGCCGGCTGAAATCAAGGGAGGATGCGATGAGATGCTCAATTGGCATATCGCTTTGCGTGTTGAGCCCGTCTTGCAGGGGCGGGCGGGAAACATCGTTGTGCCAGCATGGCCGCATCCCCATTGTACTCGATCCTGCCATGAGGCACGATCGGCGCCAAGGATCGCGCGTGGCTGTCTCGTCGATGGCAAGATAAGCGACCCAAACACGACGAACCAGGCGAGCTGGTCCGAAATACCAAGGGAGGGTGCGATGAGATATTTGATCAGGAAATCCCTGCTAAGTGCTGCCCTGCTGTGCTCCTTGAGCTCGGCCGGGAATGCGCAGACGCCGCCCACGGCGACGCCGCGCACCGTGCCGAACTTCGTCACTGTGACCGACGAGATCATGCGGGCGCCCAAGCCCGAAGATTGGATGATGCATCGCCGCAATTATCAAGGGTGGGGCTATAGCCCTCTCGAACAGGTCAACAAGGGGAACGTCAAGAGCCTGCAACTTGTCTGGGCGCGAGTCATGGAGCCCGGCATCAACGAGATGACGCCGCTCGTCTACAACGGCGTGATGTACCTCGGTAATCCAGGTGACGTGATCCAGGCGATCGATGCCACCAATGGCGACCTCCTTTGGGAATACCGTCATCCGCTGCCGGCCACCACATCGTTCCGCAGCAACCACGGACAGCGCAAGCGCAGCATCGCGCTCTATGGCGACAACATTTACTTCGTGACCTGGGACAATTTCGTCGTCGCGCTCGAGGCCCGCACCGGCAAATTGGCCTGGCAGACCAACCGCGGCGGCGACTTCTACATCAGCAATTCGACCGGCCCGATCGTGGTCGGCGGCGTGGTCGTTGCCGGCAGCACCTGCCAAGTGGCGCCGCACGGCTGCTATGTCACCGGCCACGACGCTAAGACCGGAGAGGAGCTGTGGCGCAACACGATGATCCCACGCCCGGGTCAGCCCGGCGACGAGACCTGGGCTGGCTCGCCGTTCGAGAACCGCTGGATGACCGGCGTGTGGGGTCAGCTCACCTATGATCCCGAGCTTGATCTCGTCTTCTACGGATCGAGCGCGGTCGGCCCCGCCTCGGAAGCCCAGCGCAACATGCCAGGGGCGACCATGACCGGCACCAACACGCGCTTTGCCGTCAAGCCGAAGACCGGCGAAGTGGTCTGGCGCCACCAGGTGCTGCCGCGCGACAACTGGGACCAGGAATGCACCTTCGAGATGATGGTCATCAACTCGCCGGTCAATCCAGACGTCACCGCCGCCGGCATGCTTTCGGTGAACCCCGACGCCCGCCGCGGGCCGCGCAAGACGCTCACCGGCGTGCCCTGCAAGACCGGCATTGCCTGGAGCTTCGACGCCGCCAGCGGCGAATTCCTCTGGGCGAAGCAGACCGTCGAGCAGAATCTGGTCGCCAGAATCGATCCCAAAGGCCTTGTGACCGTCAACGAGGCTGCTGTGCTCAAGGAAGTCGGCAAGTACTACCACGTGTGCCCGACCTTCAACGGCGGCCGTGACTGGCCGAGCAGCGCCTACAACCCGAAATCCAACGTCATGTATGTGCAGTTGCTCAACCTCTGCATCGACCTCAGGGCACGCGCCGACCGCGATGCCGCGCCGCAGTTCGTGTACAACGTCGATGCCAATACCAAGTTTGCGTCCGGCCGTGACAAGGTCGGGCGCATCGAGGCGATATCGGTCGAGACCGGCAAGACAGTCTTTACCTACGAGAACAGAGCGTCGAACTTTTCGCCGGTGCTGGCGACCGGCGGCGGCCTCCTGTTCAACGGCGGGATGGACCGCTACCTGCGCGCTCTCGATGCTGAGAATGGGCAGATCCTCTGGCAGACGCGACTCGCTTCGCAGGCCGTCGGCGGCACGGTGACCTACTCCGTCAACGGCCGCCAATACATCGCCATTCCGGCCGGAGGCGGCGGGATCAATGCGGCGGCCATCCGCATGACACCCGACGTGGATGCGGTGAGCGGCGGCAACGCCGTATACGTATTCGCGCTGCCGCAATAGGCAGTCGACGCGACTTGTGCCGGCGGACTGAAGCATTCTCGGTCCACCGGCGTTGAGAGGTACACGTATCGTTGCCGAGGTGCGCCCGGATTGTGCTTCGCATCGCATCGGGCACAATCCGCGTCGTTTTAGGCGCACCACCGCGAAAGGTGAGGACAGTCAGCGCCATGCGTGTTGCAATGCCCATAGCGGCCGTGTTGGCGGCGCTCCTCTGCATCGCTAGCAGCGCCGCGAGCGCGCAGGGCACGGACGTGCCGCCGCGCGATGTCTACCAGGATCGCGGCCGGGGCCAGGGCAACACAGTCGCCCTCTGCGTGAATGGCGCCGCGATGATGGCCTCGTTCGAGAGCGCGCTTGCCCGCGAACTTGCGTCCGCCCTTCTGCTGACGCCGACGGTGATCGAGATCAAGACCTGGCGCCCGACTGAGCCCCTCGACTACCGGCTGCCGCTCATGCTCGAGGAGATCTACATCCAGTTCGCGGAGCGTTGCGACGGATTCATGGGATTCACGCTCGCCCAGGGCTACCCGGCGTGGATGACGTTTACGCGTACTTCTCTCGTGACGCGCACGGTCATCGCCACGAACACGACAAATGTCCGCAAACTCACCGACGTCCCAGTCAACCGTCCGCTGGGCACGCGCATACTGGGCGGCGTGGACAACCAAGTCATCATGTATCTGCAATCGCTGCCGGAGAAGGGTCGCTGGTCGCGGTTCACCTACTACAACAATAAAGTGCTCATCGACCGCTTGCTCGACGGCACTGTCGCCGCGGCCTTCGTGTGGGAGCCCGCACTCTACCGCGCCACCGGCGGTAAGCCGGAAGCCGCGGGCCTGCATATCATTCCATCGCCGTTCGCGCTTTATGAAACGGAGTTCGGCATCGCCGTGCGGGCGCACGACACGTTCCTGAGCGCCATGCTGGGACAGGCCATTGACGCCTTGCGCGCCGAGGGCAGGATTGATCGTTTGCTTGCCGAGCACGGCCTCGCCGCGCCGAAGGGGCCTG
>Ga0137397_10001407_pt1 | contig 16842 bp, 18 predicted proteins | sample czorhiz116metaG_FD_106658 | JGI IMG/M metagenome (GOLD analysis project Ga0137397, IMG submission 106658) | Vadose zone soil microbial communities from Angelo Coast Range Reserve, California, USA - czorhiz1.16 metaG | ecosystem: Environmental > Terrestrial > Soil > Vadose zone | place: USA... | reverse complement strand
GAAGGGCATCGGCATCGAATTGGATAAATGGAACGTGCCCAAGGTGGACAAGATCACCTATCAATCCACGCTGCCGGAGGTATTTTTCGGCGGCGACGCGGCATTCGGGCCCAAGAACATCATCTGGTCCGTCGAACACGGACACCAGGCCGCCATATCGATTCACAAGTTTTGCCATGACCAGGCTGTCGAGGAGCGCATGCCGCGCGGAGTGAGCTTGTCGAGCCGCAAGATGGGCATGCACGAGTGGGCATACAAGAACGAGTACAACGGCGTGGAACGGCGTCTGGTGCCGCACGTGGGACTCATCGAGCGATTCAAGAAGATCAACATCGAGGTGGAACTCGGATTTACGGCCGAAGAGGCGGCGCTCGAGGTGCAGCGCTGCTTGAATTGCGATGTCCAGACGGTATTTGCGGCGAAGCTGTGCATCGAGTGCGATGCCTGCATCGACATTTGTCCGGTTGATTGCCTCACCATCACCCAAAACGGAACGGAGGACGAGTTGCGCACCCACCTGACGGCGCCGGCCACCAATCGTTCGCAGGCGCTGTATGTCTCAGCGCTTCTTCCGCAAACGGGGCGAGTCATGGTCAAGGACGAGGACGTTTGCGTGCATTGCGGTTTGTGCGCAGAACGCTGCCCGACCGCGGCGTGGGACATGCAAAAGTCGACGATCCACATTCCGCACGCCATCGATGAGGAGGTCGCAGCATGCCCGGCGTGATTGCCAATGCCAATCGTGTGAACGATTTCGTCGTGAAGTTCGCCAATGTCAACGGCACCGGATCGGCCAGCGCCAATTCACTCGTCATGAAAGCGATTTTTCGGATGGGAGTGCCGGTCACCGGAAAGAACTATTTTCCTTCGAACATCCAGGGTTTGCCCACTTGGTACGAGATCCGAGTGACTCGCGACGGCTACGCCGCCCGCGCCACCCAGGTGGACATCATGGTGGCGATGAACGCGGAAACCTATTCGCGGGATGTTCGCGAGCTCAATTCCGGGGGCTACCTGATCTACGACTCGACATGGCCGCGCAGTTCGCTTTTGCAACGCGGCGATATCACGGTGATCGAGGTGCCGCTTGCCAAGCTCGTGAATGAGAATTTCGACGGTGTCCGCAACCGCATACTCTTGAAGAACATCGCCTATGCCGGGGTGCTCGCCGCCTTGATCGACGTCGATCTGGAGGTGATCAGCGGCTTATTGACCGAGAGTTACGGCAAGAAGCCGAAGTTGCTCGAGTCGAACACCAAGGCTCTGCGCCTGGGCTACACTTACGTCAAAGAACATCTGACATCGCCGCTGCCGCTGCGTGTCGAGCACATGGATAAGACCCGCGGCCACATCATGATCGACGGCAACACGGCCGCGGGCTTGGGCTGCGTGTACGCCGGCGCAACGGTAGGCGCCTGGTATCCCATCACTCCCTCGACCTCGCTGATGGATGCATTCAAAGGCTTCTGCGAACGCTACCGCGTCGACCCGCAGACCGGCGAGCGCAACTTTGCCATCCTGCAAGCCGAGGACGAATTGGCCGCAGTCGGAATGGTGCTCGGCGCATCGTGGAATGGAGCGCGCGCCTTCACGCCCACCAGCGGGCCGGGCATCTCCTTGATGAATGAATTCGTCGGTTTGGCGTATTACGCCGAGGTGCCCTGCGTCATTTTCGACGTCCAGCGGGTTGGGCCGTCCACCGGCATGCCGACCCGCACGCAGCAGTCGGACCTTCTCCTGTGCGCGTATGCGTCGCACGGCGATACGCGGCATGTGCTGTTGTTCCCCGCGAATCCAGAGGAATGTTTTTATCTCGCGGTGCAGGCCTTCGATATCGCGGAACGCCTGCAGACCCCGGTGTTCGTACTCTCCGATCTCGATATCGGCATGAACGATTGGATGTGCCCGGATCTTCAATGGGATGATGCCTACAGGCCGGATCGAGGCAAGATCCTGTCGCCGGAAGAGCTCGCGGGGCTGGAAAAATTCTATCGCTACGTGGATCGCGACGACGATGCAATAACCTATCGTACCCTGCCGGGAATGAGCTCCAAGGGCGCCTACTTCACGCGCGGCTCGGGCCACAACCAATATGGCGGATATACCGAGGATTCGGCCGAATACCAGGTCGTCCTCGATCGGCTGAAACGGAAATTCGCGAATGCGCCGAAGTATCTGCCCAAACCCGTCATGATAGGAACGGGCGGAAACGACGTCGGCATCGTGAGCCTCGGCAGTTGCGACGGCGCAATTCGCGAAGCGCTCGACGTCCTCGGGCGCCAGAAAATCGGCGTGGATTATCTTCGGGTCAAGGCATTCCCGTTCAACAACGACGTCGAAGCCTTCTTGAAATCGCATTCGACCATTTTCGTCGTCGAGCAGAACCGCGACGCTCAGCTGAAATCGCTGTTGACGCTCGAGACCGCGGTGGAGAAGTCCAAGCTCTACTCCATCTTGAGCTACAGCGGATTCCCGATATCGGCCGAGCCCATCGTCAACGGCATTCGAGCCAAGCTCGCCGAGGCGCCGCGGCTGACGGCGATAACGCGCAAGAATTGAAGAGTCCAACATGTCATACATCAACAAACCGAAAGTCGCTCATCCTTCGCTTCCGACCAACACGCTGGGAATGACCCGCCGCCAATACGAGGGCAGCATGTCGACCCTGTGCGCCGGATGCGGCCACGATTCCGTGACGGCATCCATCATCGAAGCATGCTGGGGTCTTTCGCTGCGCCCCGAACAGCTGGTGAAGCTGTCCGGCATCGGATGTTCCTCGAAGACCACCGCCTATTTCGTGGGCGGGTCGCATGGCTTCAATTCGGTGCACGGCCGCATGCCTTCGATCGCGAGCGGAGCGAACGCGGCCAATCGGCGGCTGACCTACGTGGGCGTCTCCGGCGACGGCGATTCGCTGTCCATCGGCATCGGCCAGTTGGTGCATGCGATCCGCCGTAACGTGAACATGCTGTACATAATCGAAAACAACGGTGTTTACGGCTTGACTAAGGGGCAATTCTCGGCGTCCGCCGACATCGGCACCAAGGCGAAGCGCGGCGATGTCAATTCGTCGCCGCCGATCGACCCTGTATTGCTGGCGCTGACCTTGGGCGCGACCTTCGTCGCGCGCAGCTTCTCCGGCGACAAGGCACAGCTCGTTCCCCTCATTCAGGCCGGGCTGCGTCACAACGGTTTTGCCTTGATCGATGTGCTCTCGCCCTGCGTGACCTTCAACGATCACGAGGGCTCGACCAAGAGCTATACCTTTACGCGCGAGCACTACCATGCGGCGGTCGAGACGGATTTCGTGCCGCGAGCGCAGGAGATCGCGGTGGACTATGCGGAAGGCGAGTCGATCCCGGTGAGGCTGCACGATGGCAGCCACGTCATCTTGCGAAAGCTAGACCCGACCTACGACCCCACGGATCGCTCCGCCGCGTACAACTACATCGAGAACAAGCTCAAAAATAACGAATACGTGACGGGACTCATCCACATCGATGAAACGGACTCGACCGAGTTCCACAATCTCAACCGCACCGCCCAAGCCCCGCTGAACAGCATCCCGTTCGAAAAACTCTCCCCGGGCCGTGCCGCGCTCGACAAACTGATGGCTCGCTATCGGTAAGGCGGCTGCAAGTTGATTGAGATTGAAATCACTACGCAAGTCTTCTGCCGCCCTACCCCGTCAGCTTGATCTGTACGTTAGTAAAGTGTTTATGGCCAGGTTGAAAATCAATACGGCTAAGGTATATGCGCATGCTCTCGCGGGAGACAACTTGGCGTTCTTCCAAAGCATCCATCATTTGAACCTCGCCAAACTGCAGCGTTCATAGTCATTTCGGCTCCAGGAATAGCCTTCGCCATTTTCTCAAGTTCATTGCTGCTAGCGGCATCAACGTGCATCCCCTCCGCTTCAGCCGCAGCGCGCAAGACCGATAAGAATTGGCTGCGGTCTGCTTCCGACGGAAGTGGGACTTCGAAAGCGGCCACAGTCCTGGCGCTCTCGGGTTGGGCTGCGCCGCATCCGGTGACTACCACGCAAATCGCGAGAGTTACAATCCACCGCATACGCAGAGGATACTACTTAGGTTGAAAGCTCCCACATCCGCCGTCGGCGAAAAGCCGACGCACTGCGGATCGCAATGTCTTGGGGTGCGAATGACTGCTTGTGGCCGTTATGGTGAGCTCACCATAACGGCCAATACCGGATGTACAGCAGGTCGAACAACCTACTCTGAAGCTGCCATTCACTACACGAGTCCCGACAGGGCCAGCCGGTTTTGTTTCACTTTCTCCTGCTTTCACCTCGGCATCGTTCCCTTCACTAGCCAATCGCTGCGAAAGGGACCTGTCTGCCACACTGTGTCGCGATAGGTTCCGTGGATGGCATTGCCATCGCTGTAATTTAAGAATCAAACATCTTGGAGATTGTCTGGAATCGGTTCATCAGAGGTAGTTAAATACTTTTGGAGATTTGAATCATGAGTTGGACGCTAGTCTTCCTGATCTACACCGCACACGGAGCAATACACCGCGACGTCCTGCACGGGTACGGCAGCAAAGGTGACTGCCAAGTAGAGGCTCGGGCCTTCGAGCGCCGGTTTGACTTGATCAACTGGGAATGCGTTCGAGACGAGAGCGCCTTAATCGCGGCCCTTAAGCCCTAACTGCGCTCGTGCGTGCTCCGCTGCCAGGACTCCTGATCGAATGAGTCCGCGGCCCCTTCTGGCTGCCCCGAAGCTGCCGCTGACCATCCGCCGGAACGGGTCGACACGGGAAATTCAAATGCCAACCCGGTGCGCTGCCGCCGGTGAGTCGCGAGCCACGAGGCGTCCTGGCGGTGCCGCAAGCCAATTTCAGCGTTCCGGCAGCAATGTCGACGACCCTCTCGCCGTCGTGCGAATTGCGTCACGCCCCAGGAGGGTGGAAAAAAGCAAGATTTGCTCGAATCGATGACTTTCTGAGCACTAACGCCAAATTGCTGCACCGAAACTATTTGATCCAGCAATGGCGATGGAGAAAGGAGACGTTCATGAGTAATATGTCTGATTGCCGGTTTCGCCACATCGTGACCGATTTGAGCGACTGTGAAGACGCGATCGACGAACTATTCAACGGTGTCACCGACGACGGGCAACCATTATCGGATGACGAACTGCGCGCCGCTCGACGGCTAGTCACATCGTGCATCAACATCGTCACACTGGTCGCGGACATGGCGCACGTCGACGTGGACCTTCACGGTGTCGAGCAATCAATCGAGACCGTGTTACGCAAAGCGAACAGCGCCCCACTCGAGGCTCGTTACGACGCCCGCGACGCGCGCGTATTATTATCGAAGGGTGCGAAATGAAAGCCGCCATCAACGCAATTCGCCACTAGGTTATCGGCCACCGCATCACAAGGCTCGGGTCAGCGAGAATATGCGCTGATCATTATGGCTCACGCGCTCGGAGCGCCGCTTTCGCAGCTGGCGATGGTCCTCCGCCCCGGAACGGGACTGCACTCCGGAAGGCGCCAGTGTCGTCCGAAAACGACAAAGATCTGGCGCCCCCGAGATTATGCGTAATTTAGCTTAGAACGAGAAATCGTGGACCAATCTCACCTCGTCGATGGTAACGGAAGGGCACTTACCGGGCCGTTGGCGCCGACGACTAAGCTGTTAGGCAACGATTGGTCATCATCGATAGTATCCGACGTCGATGTGCTGGTGATCCGGGTCGGCGACTGAGTCTACTGACGGTTGAACTCCCACAGATCGTTGAGCGAATTCGATGTGGTCCCGATCTCGGTCCCATTGACGAGTTCACCCCCGAATAGCCAGAGGTTGCCCGAAGCATCGATCCACGAGGCCGCGCTGTCGCGACTGCCGGGCGTGTTGCCGAGCGCAGCCACGCCGAGGGTTCCATACACTGGCGAGACGGTCGTGGCGGATCCCGTGTCTGCGCCGCTTACCCAGGTCCATTGGCCGCTGCTCGGTGAGTAGCTCCACAGATCGCTGTACGCACCCGGAGCCAGGTCCGGGTTCTGCCCGAGTCCGAGGCCGCCGAACAACAACAGATTGCCGGAGTGGTCGACCCAGGTACTTGCGTCGGCGCGTGCGCCGGGCATATTGCCGCTTGCCGGCGTGCCCTCGGTCCCGTAAACACCGGGCGCGTCAATGACATCGGAACCGCTCACCCACGTCCAAAGGCTAGTGCTTGGCGTGAATTTCCAGAGGTCCGCGTACAGCAGCACCCCGTCGCCCATCTGTCGTGTGGGATAAAAGCCGCCGAACAACCAGAAATTTCCGGCGCCGTCGTTCCAGGCAGCGGCAAAGGAGCGCGCGCCCGGAATATTGCCCGCCGCTGCGGTTCCTTTGGTGCCGTAGGTGCCGGCAGAATCGGTGTCCGAACCGCTTATCCACGTCCAAAGGCCCGTGCTCGGCGCGAATTTCCACAGATCGTTCCCCCAGAGAATTGGATAAGCGGCAGCCTGCTCCAGGTCTGGAGACTCCCCGCCGAAGAGCCAAAGGTTGCCTTGAGGATCGATCCAGGCGTCAGCACCCGCACGGGATCCCGGTACATCACCCGCGGCGGGAACACCCTGGGTGCCATACACGCTCGACGCGTTGGCCGAATTCGACCCGCTGACCCATGTCCAGAGACCGCTGCCCGGGTTGAATCTCCATAGATCGTTAAGAAAGGCGTCTGCGGCACCGGGACCCAATCCGCCGAACAGCCAAAAATTCCCAGATGTATCGGTCCAGGAGACAGCATAGGCGCGTGCGCCGGGTACATTGGCGGGAGCTGCGGTGCCTTCAGTTCCATAAACGCCCGGCTGATTCGACGTGTCCGCGCCGCTCACCCAGGTCCACAATCCGTTGCTCGGATTGAATGTCCAAAGATCGTTGCGCGCGGGCGCGTTGCCGTTCTCAAGCGCGGCGGCGCTGACATCATGGCCGCCAAACAGCCAGACGTTTCCGGCGGCGTCAGTCCAGGTGACGGCGCCCTGTCGCGGGCCGGGCACGTTGCCGGCCGCAGCGACTCCCTTGGTTCCATAAACGCCGGGAGCGTTCGGCACGTTCGGCCCGCCTTTCCAGACCCAAGGCGACGGACAGGAAATGGAAATGCTCGTGATGTCCGCGGAACCGACCGTGCCGCTCCCGTCACGGATTTGACACGTGAGCCCAGTGGGCTGCGATTTGATGACCACATCGTAGGCCGTGCCACTCGTGAGGCGCATCGAAAAGCTAAACGATGTGGCGTTCGGCGCCGGCGAGACGGTATCGGAGCCGTTTGCCAGCACCAAGCCGCCCGCCGTGAGTCCGGCCATTTTGCCGCTGATTGTGTAGGTGGCAGGCGGCCTACCCCCACCGCCCCCGCAGGCCGGGAGGTAGAGCATGCCGAGGAACGAGAGACCTGCAGTCAACCGCATAGTTCGCAAGTTCAATCCTCCGTGCAAGCGGCCATCCAGCAGGCAGGTCCGTGCCGTCAGCGCCGACTGTACGCTGGAGGAGTGGATGTGACAATCCGAATATTGGTTAGTCAGCCCCAAGTAATGACCGGATCGTGGCAGGAAGTTAACTGAGAGAACACGCTTCGGTGATGTGAGACCTGCAGCACTCACGGCTCGGCCCGGACAGCATTGCCGACCGTAACGGCGGTTCGAGGGTCGCGGATTGAATGGCGCATAGCGGACGTTTGTCACTGAGTGGTTCGGGTCGAGAGGACCCACTGGCGCCCGGGGTGCACCACGGACGCCAACCGGCCAAGAGCACACGTTCCCGGCGCGAGATAACCTATGGCCATGTCCAAGCGATTCTCGGTAACATATTTGCCGCCAAGCTGTCGCAACCAGCTCCGCGAGGAGAGTATCCGCAGGTTCGGCCTGCGTCTTCGGGTCGGCTACCGGCTCTTTCTCGTACTCGTCGCGACCGTGATCGGCGTCGGCGACCGCGTGCGCGGACAATACCGTCTTGAGAACGCGCGTAGCGTCCGCGCGTGGCTGCAGAGCGGCGTTAAATGGGGGCGGGCGGTGAGCATAGCGCGTCGGCTGGCAAAGAGCGCGGTCTGGGCGGTGGCTTTTGTGGTCGTTCTGGTGGGCCTCGCCCTGGTCTTTGCGCCATACCTCTTCGCCGAACTGTCGGCCTCGCTGGAACCCCACGCGATCATCGATCCGGCGAAGCCGGACCTCGGCGAGGGGCACATGGTGGATGACTATTGGGCCGTGCAAGACATCGACGCGAATACGCACGCGCTCGGCGAGCCACGTTACTACCAGGTCAACTATGCGTATCTCATTGTTGGTGAAGGGCGGGCGCTGCTGTTCGATGCCGGCTCGGGCACACGCGACATCACGGGTGTCGTCACGAGCCTCACGCACCTGCCGGTGACCGTGATGCCATCGCATCTGCATTTCGATCATACCGGTGGCATCGCACCTTTCAAGTCGGTCGCGATGATCGATCTGTCCGACACGCGCGCTGATGTGACGAATGGCAAATTGACCCCCAGCCGCTATGACTACCTCGGCATGGTCGATGGACTGATGCCACCCACGTTCAGCGTGACCGAGTGGGTCAAGCCCGGCACAACGATTGATCTCGGCGGGCGCGTGCTGCAGATCCTACATGTGCCAGGCCACACGCATAGCTCAGCTGCTCTGTATGATGCGGCGACGCATCAGCTCTTTGCAGGGGATTTCATCTACCCCACGACGCTCTATGCGTTCCTGCCGGGAGCGAGCCTCGCGGAATATCGGGCGACGACGCGAAAACTACTCGCGACCCTGCCCGCCGATACAAAAATCTGGACTGCGCACTGCTGTCGCGTCGGCGAGCGTACGTCAGCGCCCTGGCTGACCATGGCCGATCTACGCGATCTGGATACCGCGCTAACCGCGATCCAATCAGGCGAGTCGCATAGCACAGGGTTTTTTCCGCGGCGGTTTCCGATCAATCAGCAGATGACGCTAGCTACCGGTTTCCCTTGGAATAATCGCTGAGTCAGAGAGTCGATGGACATTAGCCGCGCCGCTGTCTTGAGGCCTCGGTTACTTGCATTTCTGCCGCCGGATAGCGGCCATTGGCGTCCGGCGGTGATGCGTAAGGGCATGGGCACACATCTCGTGAACGCGCCGCTGAAATTTGCCCCGCCGAGTGGTGTCGCCTTTTTTGAAGCACTCGGCTGGCGCGTCGCACAGGTGCACTCGATTTTCCACGCCGCCGTGCGATTCCGGCGCTTGCCATGGTTTCTAGTCGCGCTACTCCCAGAGCCCAATCCCAGAAAGCTGGGCAAAGCGCGCTGGTCAGGCGTCGTGCAGCTTACGCGGGCCTACTAACGCCAAATGGCGGCGCGCCCAGGCGCAGCGCACTCCTCCTACCGATGAATTTCACTGTCACACTGGCTTGGTGCGTCCACGGCGCGAGGCGCTTTGCTTGCGAGCGGTGCGCTTGCCACCGCGCCGTTCTAAATGCGCGAAGGACCAAGCGATCCTAATCAGTTCCTCCAGTGCGCCGGGTTGAATGCGAGACAGTCGTACGAGCACAGTCGGATAGTTCACGTAGTGATCGGTAACGTAGTAGACATCCGACGCCGAGGCAATCAGCTTCGCACGCTGCTTGGTATCGATTCGAACTACCAATGAACCTGGCTCGGCGGACTTGTGAACGGGAATGCATGCCAACAGCTTGCCGCGAACTTTGAGGGACGGCGCCCCGTGTACCGTGCACTCTTCCACAGCACCCATCCCATGTGCCAATTTTCGTACGGTATCGAAATCGACGGAGTGCTTGGGCATAGATAATTGTAGCGGCCCGACAACATAAAAGGTTGCGACCGATAAAACATCGCGGCTTCGCGCCCAGATCAGCTGACAATCTGACGTCTCGGGGCCACTCTTGAATCAATCGGCGAATACTGGCACTTCAACTGGAGAACACAAGGAGACCTAAAGGGCGCGATTTCGGTGGCATTCGGTTGCGCGAAGTGAGTTGGCCGGTGTAGCCACGCGCCTCACGGAAATGTGACGCGCTTGCCTTCAAATTGAGCGGGGGTGGCGGGGCCAGCGGTCAAGTTGCCGGTGGCGTCGTACGCGCGCACGGTCTCGGTGCCGGTATAGATATCGCCGCTTACCCTAATGTCATAGGAAATCTCAAGGCGTCCGGCGAATTGATGCGTGGTGCGGTCCGCTAAGACCTCCACCCACTTACCTTTGATTCGATCGCCGTTCGTGGCCCAAATGCCCTTCCCGTCGCTATCACTGGTACGCGGGTCGCCCGCATCGGGGTTCGCCTGCTGCATGGTACCGTCGCCATTGAAGACATACATGTGGTAGGGAAACGGCGCATTGGGATCCTTTACAAGCCACGCTCCCACAACGGGGTTCGTATGACTGCTGCTATTCGGCAAGCCGCTGCAACCACACAGTCCAAGCACAGTTGAGGCGAAGAAAATGATCCCAAGAACTGTCCCCGACTTGTTCATTTGAATTCAAATGTCCACTGACGCTTTGATTTGGAGGCCCGATCATACCCTTCAACACCTCGTGCAAGACTCCCCCACAGCTGCTGCTCGTGAGCGTCAGGAAGGGGTCGATACCGGGAGTTGACCGCATCGGTCGGCAGTTCGGCCATCTCATCGCCACGCAAAATCACCAGGTTGCCGGCGCAGGTCTTCAGTTCGGTCTCGCCGTGCCGGTAAGGCGCTCATTCCAACTTACTCATTAAGCGATAGACAGCAATCAGAATTCCGAATCCGACATACATTGCCAACAACGCAACAAGCATTAGGATTGCCATCTCGAAGCTGATTATTTTCTTTTCCAGCAGAAAGATAATCGTGCCAACGAGACCAGTGAACGAAGCAGCGATGCCAGCAACAACCTTTAGCGTCCTATTCTTTGGCATAGATCATGCGGGCCCTCTCGATGGCGCTTAAATGGGTGAGCTTGAACAGGCGCACAACGTTATACGTGAGCGGCAGGGTCATTTTCGCTGAGGACTCAGACACAGGTCGTTCGAAATGCTCTGCTAACGGTTCGTCTTGTGTGTCCATTGTTCACATTGTGCTCATGCGAGGATGTAAAAGCGATATATCCTCGGGTAAGAAGCCCAAAGCCTGATTGGATTGCCCGGGACCTGCCGTTCACCACCGGCGCGTTTGGGTCGATTCTCGACGTTCAGATGTCGGTTAGGCTAGCAAAGTCATGCCGGCGCTCTTCGCAGCGCCTCGATCAAAGGTCATCGTTTTTTCACATCCCGCCGCCGCCGCCGAGCGCTCAATCAGGCAGTCGGCAAAGTCCACGTTTGCGGTTTGAAAGATGCGGAGCGCCTTCCAGACGATTTCTGCCCGCTCGACGACCAATTCCTTCGTGCGAAGCAGGCCCTCGAGTGCCGCGATAAGCTGACCTCGGTCGAGTTCGTAGGCGGACGACATAACCCAAAAAAGCTCCACGACTGAGACTAGCGGTACGAAGCCACGGGATTCGACGGAACGCGACTCGATGAGTCGAGTGGCCAGCGGGGACTGCTTGAGGTCGTCCTGCATGATGTACCGAACCAGCACGTTGGTATCCAACCCAATCATTTGGCGGATGCACCACGACGGGCAATCGCCGCATGCATATCCGAAATCGATACCGCCTTACGGGGCTTGCCAAACATTCCTTTCAAAGCTGTTACTGACTGGGTTGCAGCAATGAACTCGTAGCGCCCAGGGGCTACCTCAACGAATTCGACACGATCGCCAGACTCCACGCCGAGAGCCTCGCGTACCTCGGCAGGAATCGTGATCTGACCTTTGCTGGTAAGAGTTGCTGTTGTCATAAACGATCCTATGGTACATTCCTTACTTTAATGTAAGGCGCATATTCGTGCAAGCCATTTTGCCGAACAACAGGTCGATTCGCGGGTTGTTCTGCTCAGAAGTGCGCTCCCGTGCGCACTTTCACCTCGGCTTCCCAATTTGGTGCCTGGAGGGATCGAAGCGCAAAAACGCGCGTCTGCGCCTTCGACCGAGCCGGCTATGGCTTCAGTGATCCGGGGCCCCGGCCGGGCCTTCCGACTCTACCCTCAGGACTCGCCGAAACAGGCAGGGACTTCAGGTGCAGTCATTGTGCAATACGCCTGTGTCAGGCCCGGCCACGCACGGAATTGCGCCAAGATATTCATAGATGGCGCGTATCTCGCGGTCGGTCATGTTTTGGTACACGGGCCAAGGCATGATTTGCAATAAATCGCCGTTGAACGGGAGTATCCCCGGAAAGCAATTGATCGTCGCCGTATTAGAACAGTTCGGATGCAAGTGATCCAGATCGGCGCCGGTTCGTATGATTTGGCTGAACTCTGCAAGAGTGCGCCCGCCGGCGGGTCGTCCGGTTCTGTCGGGCGTCAAATTTCGCGAAACAATGTTCGGGGTCAGCCCCGGTACCAACGGGCCAAAATCTCTTCCGCCCCCCAAGTAGCTAGCCTGATTGACGACCTGTGGTGGGTTGCCCTTGAAGTAGGGATTACCGCCTGCGGCGTACTCGGTGGCGGGGCCGGCCGAGTGGCAGCCGTTGCAATCCCCGACCGCGTTAACGAGGTAGCTGCCAAGGCCAACCAGAGTCCGGTCCTTCTGCCTCAGGTTCAAGGGAACCGGCGCGATCTCAAACCCCCGGCGAACTCTCGCCGTTTCGACGTTTTGATCTGCTATGGCGTCGGCTTGCGCCAGCGAAATTCCGCCGACGAACCCCGCAACGATCAGCGTACAAAATGTCATGCTAGATGGCCGCTTCACGCTTTTTGGTGTGTTCATGACTTTCCTCTCTCCATACTCTTATCTTTCCGGCAATCCGCCGCCGATGGGTGCAAACTAACGTGATCATCATATGAGATGCTCTGAATCCTTCTGAGTACTTGTGATCCACCCCCAGTCCCCCCCTGTCAATTTTCAGTTCGGCGGCTTTTATCTCGATGGGCGGCGGCGACTGCTGCTTTCGCGCAGCGACGGCAGCACCGTTGCGCTGCCGACAAAATCCATCGACCTACTGCTGTACCTGGTGGAGCGAGCGGGCGAGGTCGTGGAGAAAGCGGCATTAATCAGGGCGGTTTGGCCGAATGTGCACGTCGAGGAAAACAGCCTGAGTCAATGCATATCAGCGCTGCGGCGTGCGCTCGGCGAGGATCCGTCGGACCATCAGTTCATCGTGACAGCCCCGGGGCGCGGCTATCGGTTCATCGCGGACGTCCAGGTCGTGGCCCCCGAACGACCCGCTTCAAGAAGGCCCGATACGCCTAGGGGTGCAATACGCCGATCGGGCGTTACCGTGCGTTCTTTGGCCGTATTACCGTTCAAACCGCTCTCCAAGGAGGACGGTCCCGCGTCCCTCGAACTGGGCATGACCGACGCGTTGATCATGCGTATCGGCGGCTTGCGCAATCTAATAATCAGCCCTCTCAGTTCCGTTCGTCGCTACGGCGCACCTGACCAGGATCCGATCGCGGCGGGAAAGGAGTTGGGGGTTGACTGCGTCCTGGACGGTTCTATTCAGAGGAGTGGTGAACAAGTTCGGGTGTCCGTGCGGCTCATCGATGTGGATAGTGGCCGTCAGCTGTGGGCTGCTCGGTTCGACCAGGACTTCTCGGATATCTTTGCCATCCAGGATGCCATTGCGGAACGTGCCGCGGCCGCGCTGGTGGAGGAACTCACCACCGACGACCGGCATCGGCTCCGCCGGCACCCGACCGACAACGCACAGGCCTACCAGCTCTACATTACCGGCTGGTCGGGCCTCACGCGGCCGAGTTGTGACAGTCTCGAGAAGGCGCTCGGCTACCTGGAACTTTCGGTGGCGCGTGATCCCGCGTTTGCGCTGGCTCACGCCTGCCTGGCGGACTGTTATGCCGTCTTCGCTGTTTTTGGTGGCGGCACGCCGCACGATATTTTTCCGAAGGCGCTTGCGGCGGTCACTCGGGCACTGGCTCTCGATCCGGAGCTGGCCGAGGCTCATGCCGAGCTCGGGCACATTCGCATGGTCTACGATCTCGATCTGTACGCCGCCGAAAAGTCCTTACTGCGTGCACTCGAGATCAATCTCCATTCCGCTATGGCGCATCATTACATGGGTTTGCTGCTGATTGCGCGTGGCCAGCTCGACGACGCCCTCGTCTCCATACGACGCGCCCAGGCGCTCGAACCCCTCGCGCTGAATTTCAATGCCAACATCGGCATGATTCATTACTACTCGCGACGGTATGAGGAGGCGGTGGTGCAGCTTGAAACCACCCTCGCCATGGATACCGGCTTCGATCACGCACGCAGTCTTCTCGGGCGGGCTTGGCTGCGCCTTGGGCAGTTTGATCGCGCGATTCGGGAATTCCGAAGCCGATCCAGCACCACGATTGGCAGTGCCGCGGATCTGCCTGCAGCATTGGCGCTTGCGGGCCGGACGGCCAATGCCACGGCGGAGTTGGAACGGCTGTTGGACCCACCAAAGGGCCGATACGTCTCGGCATTTGATGTCGCAACGGTTTACGCGGCCCTCGGCATGACCGCTGATACTCTCGATTGGCTCGAGCGAGCAATTGATCAGCGTGCACAACCGATCAACTTCCTCGGCGTGGACCCCGCTTTCGATTCGTTGCGCGCGGAACCCCGCTTCGAACGCATTCTGAAACGTCTTGAAGGGCGCCCAACCTGAGCGGAGTCCGTTCGATTCAGGGACCGATGCCCGGGCCGTCGCCGGCAGATAAGAACATTGGCGCGCGTAAATTGTCGGACGCCCACCGGTAGCGTCGATGGCGTAAAATTCTCTGAGACCGGTCGAACGCCGTGCGATAACGCGGAGGCGAGCCTCGCCAGTGAGAAACGGTTTCTGCCTAAAGCGTTTCGTGACAGGAGCACTCTGCGCTCTCCTACTTCTTTCCGGGTCGTCGTGGCCAACATGCGCCGCCGACGAGAAGCCTCTAAGGGCAATCCTCCTCATCGCGGGAGAGGACCTGCACGATTCCGATTTCGCGGACTCGGTTCTGCTCGTGATGAACAACCTCGCTCCCGCTCCGGTCGGCATCATCATCAACAGGCCGACGCGGATTCCTGTCTCGCGTCTCTTTCCGAATCTCAAGCGCCTCGCGCAGGTGCGCGACAAGGTGTACTTCGGCGGACCCGTTGAATTCGGGTCCGTGTGGTTCCTGTTTCGCGCCACCACGCCGCCCGAGCTTGCGATCCAGACTTGTGACGGCGTCTACTTGAGCGCGGACCGGAAGCTGCTGCTCCAGCTGCTCGGCCGCGACAAGCCCATGGACGGTCTGCGGATCTTCGTCGGCCACGCCGGCTGGGCACCGGGTCAGCTTGAGGCCGAGATCGCAAACGGTGACTGGACTCTCAAGCGTGCCGATCCGGAGGCGATCTTCAACGGTAAGTCCGAGCACCCCTGGCCCACATCGCAGGCCCCAAAGCGCAGCACCTAACGACGACCAGCGGCCGGCTACGGTTGGCAACGGCAGCATTTTGTTCAACGAATGCGCTGGCTGAAGCTCACGCCGTAGGCCGCCGGGCGCGCGAGCAACACCGGATCGGCTGAAGGTTCGATGCCGGATTGCAGATTCAATGGGCTGAACATGATCAATTTCTGAGCCGTCACCTGATCTTTAACCGTTTTCGTCAAGCTGATCGTGCCCAGCGAGACCAGTTTGCGATCGTCCGGCCACACCGCAGTCCCGTCGTTGACGGGGTCGCCCTCATTGGCTACTTGCGCCAACAACCGAAATTTGACGGGCCCCTGGGCAATGCGCTTGGGTAACTCATCCATCAAGTAATTGGGATCGGCCTTTTTCGCTTCCGCGTCGCTCAGTGCATGTTCGCCGGCCACCGGAATGATCTGGTAGCGCGCGTAGTGGCTCACCCCGTTGGCGTTGGTGAATTTGAGCGCATTGACTCCGTAGAAAGCCAGTGTTCCGAAACTCACCGGCGGGGGCCTCGGCGTGCTGACGAATTTCACCGCCGCTGGATGAGTGCTTAGAAACTTCTCGATGGGCGTGGGTTTCGGCGCGTCGGGTCCGCTCTGCCCGGCAGCTTGCAAGAACGCCAGGAAGTCCTCCGGCGTGGCGACGGGAAACGCGTTGGCCGAAATGCTCACGATGTCCGTGCTGCTACCGTCCGGCAGCGTGAATCGAATTGCGATTCCGTGCGGGCTGGCGTTGGGATCCGCGTCGGGCAGTGTCGGGACCCCGGTGGTGTCGGAGAACCGCACCAAGACCGGTACGCTCTTCGCGAAATGAGGCGCTTTGCTGAAAGACGCGGCGGACGGGCTGGGCGTAAACGTTCCTTCGACCATCACACCCTTTGCATGATTGGCACGGAAGCCCTGGTGCGGTCCGTTGGAGAGTTTGTTCAACGCATCCACCAATGCCACCGGCAACGGCGTTTGTTGTGCGGCGGGCGCGTCGGCGGCGAGCACTCCCACCGAGTTTCCAAGCCCGATGATGAGAACAAGAACGATCAGAGAGATACGGGGCGAGACCATGTTGCCTCCACAGCGCGGATGCGCTGGACGCTCGAGCCGAAATCAGTTTTTGCGATGTGCATTCTACCGAGGTTAAGGCCGAAGTCACCTTTAACTTCACAGAGGGTGCGCGGCCCAATGGTCCACCACCTCGCACATTGATCCGCTACAGCGCGGAATCCGTAGTAGGATCCGACTTCTCAGACAGGAACCTATGTCACGCATCGAAAATAAACTTCGGGCCCTCGGGCTGGGGAATGCTCGTGCCACCGACGACCACAGATTCAGACGATCCCAATCTTGATCGTCGAGCGCTTCTAGGCCTGGCGACAGGCGTGGCCGCAAGCGCAGCTGCGCCATCGCTGGTGCAGGCTG
>Ga0137397_10001406_pt1 | contig 16843 bp, 26 predicted proteins | sample czorhiz116metaG_FD_106658 | JGI IMG/M metagenome (GOLD analysis project Ga0137397, IMG submission 106658) | Vadose zone soil microbial communities from Angelo Coast Range Reserve, California, USA - czorhiz1.16 metaG | ecosystem: Environmental > Terrestrial > Soil > Vadose zone | place: USA... | reverse complement strand
TTTCGAGTCGCCTACCTCTTCGTCTGCCCGCCATTCGGGTCGACTGCTGTGACACCGACCGACATCTTGTTTGTCTTTAGCGGTCGGAAATAAGTTCATCATGCGCGCCGACAGCTGGTCCACCGTTAGCCCAATCGCGCGTGGGCACGACAGCGTGCGCATATCTTCGCAGACAGTGTACGACGAGGCGATATTTGTCCTCGACGTAGCACACATGCCCGCCGGTTGCGCCACCTGGCCCGCCTATCGGACGAAGAGCCAAGCAGGTCCATCATCTCTCGGCAGCGTGATCGACATCATCGAAGGCACGCGCTTCTTCCGTCTCCCCTTCCAAACCACTCACGCGTGTAGTGCCTCCTCCCGCGCAGGTGTCAACTTGAACATGCAAAACCAAGCGACTTTGCATACTCTTCCGGGGTGCGCTATGCCCCCCGATGGCCCTGACCGGCCCCAGACGGGGTAAGTCTCCTTTCCCTGTGTACGTTCGGAACACTCAAGTTCTTTCTCTGCTTTTTGTTTCGTAAACCATGCAGAACTACCATCAGTGACAGCTGCGGGGCTTCTGCAAATAACAACCAAGGGTGTGGTGTCCTCGTCTCGAACAGTGGCCCCTCCTACGGCGCAGCATTTAACCTCAATGGTGGTGGATATTACGTCATGTCCAAATCGCGAGATTACGGCATTCAAGTCTGGTTCTGGTCGCGAAACTGCCCCGACGTCCCACCGGAGATAGCTCAAGGCGGGCTGTTCCAAGGAGATCTGCTCTTTCCTAACCCCACTTGGGGCGAACCTGCCGGAGACTTCCCTCCGGACAGTTGCAAGTACGACCAATACTTTGACGCACATCAGATAATTTTCGACTTGACATTCTGCGTAAGCGACTTCCCTTTTATCGTCATATCTTTTGCTCGATTAGTACGACTGAGGCTTCTCCACAGGGAGATTGGGCTGGCAATGCTTGGGCCACATCCGGCTGCGGAATGGACACCTGTGATAACTGTAAGCATCCACTGGCATACGACTATCAATTGCCGAACTCATCGACTGTGACTCTCTTTCTTCAGTTGTGAATAATAACGCCAGCGCCTTTAGGGAGGCCTATTGGGAAATCAATAGCTTGCTTGTATATACCCCCGATCAGTCTCGGGTACCAGTAGTGGCTGCGTCTTGATGACAATTATTTCCGGACACTCTCACCGCCTTCCTTCCATCCGCCGTGCTCAGGCTCGCGGCCGCGCCATTTCTCCGACACCAGGAAAAGGTCACGGTGTGAAATGACGCCATCTGATAATAGTTGGCTTGTAAACAATTCTCCAGCTTCGACCGCGCTGCCCGCGTACGGAACGGGTTGCTTTATTCGCGTACTGCGCAAAAAATAACAAGTCAGTGTCACGGCCCAGCCATGCTATATTGCGACGTTGCGACTACATCGTCGGGTGACATTCACGCCACCTAGTCTCAGGCTGTCAGAGCTGAGGGTCCGATATGTTGGCGGCAGAAGAAAATGGTTGGGCACTGCAGGGAGCCACGGCACCAGAATGATGCCAGTTGGCCCTTGGGTTGATCGCCGATTCTATCCTGGTTTCTTACGATGCCAGACTTGATATCACCGGCAGCGACGGCCAGTGAATGACACGGCAAGTTGGTGCCAGTGGCGAGTTCGGATGCAGGGCCCGAGGACTTATAACTACCTTGAAAGCCGTCTTGGTTCGTCTCTTGTGGCTACACAGCCCACATTCGAGTCCGTTATGTGATTGGCGCCGTGGTATCCTTGGCTCTATCCGTGTCTCTCATTTACACCCTTCACGCTCTCTGAGGAAACCACAGTCTTTGAATTTCTCTCGACGCAAGCTCAACGTCTCCCGACTATGCGTGCTGGCTATGCGCTCCTCGTCGCGCTTTCTCTTTCTTTCACACAGCGTGCTAGAGTAGCAAAAATCTTCCATCTCAAGGACCAATGGCGTAGCGGCGACTTTTTCCAAGGTTGGAACTGGGTGACCGAGGATGACCCGACCCACGGCCGCGTCAACTATGTGAGCCAAGACGAAGCAACTTGAAGCAAAAATCTGACGTACAGTACGTTTTTGTTTTCTCCTGGATTTCCCCTTCTCGGCTCGCGGTCGAAGTCATTCGACCGACGTTCTTCACGGAGGGAGATGACTTGAAGTTCATCATGCGTGCCGACGATTGGTCCATCGTCGCTTCATCTGCGCGTGCGCATCTATTCGTCGCAGAATGCGTATGATGAGGCTGTGATCGTCCTCGACGGACCTGGCATACATGCCCTTCGGGCTGCGCTGCTTGGCCTGCCTTCTGGATCCCGACGCAAAAGGGTCCGTGGCTGACTGGCGGAGAAGTCGACATCATCGAAGGCACGGGCCTCCGATCTCTCCCGTCCTCCCTTCCATTTATTCATGCGCGTTCATGCAGGGTCTAATTTGGAAACGCAGAACCATGCTGCTTTGCACACTCTTCCGAACTGCACGATGCGGCGCCCCCCAGCAACTGAAAGACGGACAACGGTTGTATCTCCCGCGCACGCAGTGACCACTGGCAAGCACCGAGCACTGGGCTCCACTGGTCTTGCCAGTGGAATGCCAAGCAACTCTTTCGCTCGTCATCTCCCCGGAACCATAATATGACCTCTACATTCGGACTTCGATATAGGAAAGTACAATCTTCAGAGCGAGTCGTGCCGTACAACCCCGTACTAGGTGTCGACCAAGAAAGGAGCGTTGCCACTGGCGCCCAAAATTTTATCAGGCAAACAAGATCGAGTCGCACCACGCACATTGCAAGGGTAGCGACACCTTAAAAATACGTTCGAAGGGTACAACCGTGACAGGATGAATTCGTTGGCACCACGGGAACCAAATTAAAATGACTACTACCAAGGTGACTCTAAACTGGCAGCGACCAATCTTGCGCGTCAAAAGTGGCGATTCGTCTTTGTCATGACCCGCATCATATTCCCCAGCTTTTGCCTGGCTACAGCTACAGTGATAATGGTGTCACTGCCCCCGAACGTCTACTCGGTCTTATTGCACTGGTTTTTTTTCATTATACAGATCTAATCTTGCAATGACAGTCCATGTCGCTGTCATAATCGTGATGCGCTCTGAAAGCAATCTACTGGACCACTGCCAGACGGAGTACTAGTAAACGGCTCGTCCAAACTGCAACATCGAGAATAGGTTAGAAGAGAGGGGGGGGGGGTGCCCTGCACTCCTCCCTGGGCCGTCTCCTCTCGTCGACTATGCTATCTCGAAAGTCTATCCTGGTTTTTCTGTTAATTGACTTTGCCACCGCCTCTCCCACGCGTAACACAGACGGGTACGTTCAGTTAATATGCCCTTAATCCATCGCGCGCTGATCTCCATCAACTCATCAAAATAAAAAGGCCGTTGCTACCGGGTTCCTCTGTGGATGCCCGTAAATCAATAGACATATTCGATTCTGGCTATGCGGTCGTTACCTTTTCCCTAGCACCTTGAATGATTGTCCCGATCAGCTGATCTCTGAATCAGGAGAGAGAAACGCGCGCTGTTCTCGCCAAATATGCTCAAGCGGAGAAATATTTGTCCGGGATCGGCCTCAATCCACTGGCAGATGACATCATCAAGCTAGCTGATCGTTACTCTCCCGGCGTTGGCGTTCCCGCCGAGGCCTCCTCAGGCTCCTCCACTGAGTCTAGTACTACGGCCTCCTCTTCATCGCCGTCGAACGCGGACGGAAAGGGTCGACAGCATGATGCTGGCCTCGCCGATTCTCACGCTTCTGACGACCGGACGCCGGACGACGAAGAAGCCCAAGCCCAAGACGAGATGACGTCATGCAACGCCGCCACTGGTAGTTCTGATATTTCGTCACATAACTCCTTTGCGACGACGGGCGCCGGCGGCGGGCCTGGGCAGTGGCCACTACAGGACGAGGTCTCTGGTGCCCTTGACGTGCTCTACTATGGCCCCATTTATGTCGGGACACCTTCGCAAGCGTTCACGGTAGACTTTGACACAGGGTCGGCCGACCTTTGGTTGCCTGCGAATTGTCACAACTGCCGTGGTCGCCAGTTCGAAGCGGGTCGTAGTTCGACCTATCGCTCGACCAGCCAGGACGTCTCAATCACCTACGTGGGTCACTTTCACCTGTTGCGTAGTAATCCCGAAAGGTCCCTAACTTGTTTTCCGTCCCTTTCCACCCTTTTTTTTTTTCTTCGAACGACTCTGACCTAAAGGGAACTGGCAGAGTCTCGGGCACAATAGTAAGGGATGTTGTATCGACCGCCGGGCTTACAGTCGCCGGTCAAGCATTCGGATCCGTAAACAACAAGTCAGACGAGTTCAACAAACAACCCAACGACGGTCTCATCGGCATGGCGTTCGGGACCATCGCGCAGTCCCGCCAAGCGACGTTCTTCGAGAACCTAATCAAGGAGCGTAAACTCGCCGCACCGCTCTTCTCCGTGCACCTCTCGCGCCACGAGGAGAGGGGCTCTTCCGTGCGTGTTTTCGTTACTTATCGGCGTGCCCGGCCGCCGCCGTGTCCAAGGTGCTTTTTCGAGCGTGTCGGTTCCAAATAGGTGTGCCTCGGCTGCATCGATCCCAAGTGGACCACCACCACCGGTCCCGTCAAGTGGTTCCCCGTGGTATCGAAGGTGCGTCACGCGTCTGATCTTGTGACGCGCGGGTTTGATTCGTCTTAAATGGAACCCGCGGACATTTGTTGTGTCGTCAGACGTACTGGGCAATCAACATGGACGGCCTGTGGGCTAATGGGGTCAAGGCACCCGTCAACTTGACCGCGGTCCGTCCGAGCTCCACTCCGAGTCGAGGGGCAACCCACCTGTTCCCCGTGCCCCACGTCTCCGAACCGAGCTAGGCTTACGTTTTCTCGGTTTGGCCCTCCACAGGCAATAGACACGGGCACGTCGTTGATATACGTTCCATCCGCGCTCGCGTCCGCGTTTTATGGCCTCATACCCGGCTCCAAACGTGCGAGTCGGTACGGTCCCGGTCAGTCTCCCCACACCACATCCCATCTTCGAGGGTTAGACAGACAATCGCTCACGAGGATCCCCCTCTTTTGCTCTTCTTCTATATACTTTTCTTTTTTGTGTTCTGAAATGCAGGCTTCTGGACCGTCCCATGTTTTTCCGTCAAGCAAATCGAGCTGTCATTCGGCGGATATCGCTTCGCGATCAACGCCAGTGATTTTTACCTCGGCCGCGTGAGCGCGAGCTCCACGGACTGTGTCGGCGGTGTCCTCTCTATAGGCAACGGCCTGCCTTCGAACCTCGCCATCATTGGCGATGAGTTCCTCAAATCTTGTGAGTTCCTGGGCGGCGTGAAGGACTTTGGCCCAGCGTTTACCCCGTTTAATGTTTCCCAAAAAAATTAGGGTACTCCACATATGACTACGGGAACGGGGCAAGAGTTGGCTTCTGGCCTGACACGAATAATAAGTGAAGGGTGGGGAATTTAGCTCAAGCGCGCGTAATCTATGTAGCGCAGTTCTACGCGTCCTCGTGTCAAATCTTAAGCTGTGGCCCTATTGTATAAATTCCGGAGTACCATATGGAAATAGTAGACCAGAAAAAAAGTGGTTGACACCCTCCAACGTAACCTCGAGGAGCCCGAGTTCGACGACCCTTTCTGTGAGAGCGAGCTAGTGCGTCTTGGGCTTTGCGCCTAGTTTCTGCCCTCCAAACACCCTACGGCGTTGCTTGATCATATGCGCATACATCGGATACAAGCCTGCGTAGAAAAACCCCATCCCCCTCCGCCGTGAGCATCGGGAAGAACACAGGCACGGATACCCGCAAAAAGGGAAAAAAGGAGGAACGGGAATGAATGGCGATAGCAACTCACCTGGCCACCACACGACGAAGAGCACGCCACGCAGGAGGGCGTAGGTGTCCCACTGCGCGAACGGCAGGACGGAGAGCCAGGACCCCCCGCTCGCGACGGAGATGGGAAGCGTGGCGAGATTGATCAGGGCCTCGGAACCGGCACCGGTCGGGTACAGGACGAAGAAGGTCGAGTAGCGCGCCCAGAGGAGCGGGCCAAACTCCCATCCTACGAGCGAAGCAGCGTAGAAGGTGTAGCGGATGACCTCGGTGAGCGCCCACGAAAGCACCATGCTGGCGTAGAACGGGGTACGTTGGGCCTTTTCGTACGAAAAACAGCCCCAAAAACCAAAAACATAAAAAACAAAAAAACACACAACGGTTAGATCGTCACTCTGTTTTGATTTTATGAAGAGAGGCGCACGGAGGGAAAACGGTCGGCGATGCACCATACCGAGAAGAGTCTGCTGGCGACTTGCACTGCGGTCGTCGGCAGCGGGCTCCTCACGAGCCCCAAAAGCACATGCAACACCTCGAGCACCGCGCCGCTCTGCACGATGGCGGTCGTCGAGCCCACCGCGTCGAACGTCGTGCACGCGCGCTGGTAGAGCGGAACGAGGTGCGCGGGGACGATCGAGGGGACCCAGACGGGGAGGGGGATGCCGCTCGGCTTCTTGAGGGACTGCAAGAGGGAGGACGAGGAGGACGGCAAGGGCGCGGCGCGGCCACTCAGGTGGGCGAGGGTGCGGTAGAGGACGAGCGTCCAGCCGGCTGCGGAGAGCACGTTGTACGCTACGAGGTACGCCCTGACGACCGCTCCCGATCTAGAGGAATTGGTGCCGCCGCCACGTCTGCCACTATCGACGCCACTGGGTTCTGTGGTGTTTGATATTAAAAGAACGTTAGTTGATGTGAGAACTAGGGGCGAACAGAAGGGGGAAAAAAATCGTTCAAGGACATAGAACACGCCCTTACTTTTTTTCTCGTGATGGACCTGCGCTGGAGCTGCTGGAGAAGACATGACGCAGGGCTGTGTTCCGTGTTTGCGGAAGGTGCGTGGATGTGATGACTAATGCGCGGCGCAATTGATGCCGATATATCCAAATCGGGTATCGAAGGTCACGCGGCACGGCGGCGGCCGAGGCTGGAGAAAATCATGGCAAACTGAAAAACTTATTCGGGCGGCGTTTCCAATTGAAAGAAAACCGTCCCTCCGAGTTTGCCGGGTCTGAACCATAATGAGGCACAAAGTCATGAAGAGAGAAGTTGGAAAAGAGGGAAAAAAAGGATAGAACAAGACACGAGTTACAAGGAGGGCGCCATATTACACGCGCATATAAACAACTAAGCTAACCTAATGACATATAGAAGGCAACAGAGAAAGAACTAGCTGAACGCTAACGAGCCCAAGTAATGGTACGCATCCAGGCATGCAAGCGCAGCATGCGTCACAGTATCCAAAACCCGGAGGCTGATCGTCTGCGTCCGCTGCGTCCCGCTCGTCCCGAACACCACCCAACTCCACTCATCCGAATCAAGGCTTCCACTCAATCTTTCAACTCCTTGACATTCCCTTCGGAGGCACGAGCGGCGGCAGATCTATTTTCGTCATTGCCGCCCGGCGGCGGGACAGACGAACCCCCTGAGCCCAACATCTGGGACTGGCTGAGTGCTGCCCGCAAAGCGGCGTTCTCGATACGCAGCTGGTCGACGAGCGCGCGGCACTCCTCCCATCGTCGATTCGCCTCATCGGCGGAGGCCAGTGCGGCATCGAGCAGCTGGGAACGTGACTCTAGCGCTTTGACGTGTCTATGGTTTATGATCGTATATCAGACATGTGAAAAAAAAATTGACTGAGGGGTAGTGATAAGACGCACTGATCTCTGCGTTCACGGAACGCACGCTGTGCCTTGCGATTTTGCTCGGCACGTTTGCTCTGACTAAGCGTGCGGCTTGCCCCCGCTGACATTGTAGTGGGAGAGCCATTGGACGTCTGGGTTTGAGGACGTTGTTCTTGAGGCTCCGTAGGAGGAGGGGCCAGCGCATGCGGCGGAGGGAGGCCAGTCGGATACTCTCCAGGCGAGTATTGATAGCCGGGGGGAGGGATGACATGGCCAGAGAGATGCGGAGGAGGGACTAGGGTGTGTGCAGGAGGTAGGGTGTGCTGCATGGCGGCTGGCGGAGGTGGAGGGGGAACAGGTTGAAGGGTTTCCGCGCTTGGAGGGGATTTGCGTTTTCGTGAACGGGGTTGAGATTGAGTCACCGAAGGGGGGTCTTGTCGGAGACGCATGGTCTGTATTGTACCCTGTTGGGTTTGCTGTGGCTGTTGTTGCTGTTGGGACTGCTGGGTTGCGGACTGATCGGTGGGCGAAATATTTTGCGACGGCTGAGCATTTGGCGTATTGGGAGATGGTTGCGTATGGTAAGATGATTGAGCTAACATCAGGTCGATGGAAGGAAATTTGGTGGGTCAACGGGGGGTGCGTATTAGTAAGATTGCCTCCCCGTCGGACTTGGCCGGATACTCACGCTGTCTGCGTCCTTCTTTGCGTTGCATTGTTGCACCCTGCGTCCGTTCGACGAGCTGATGGGGAAAGGAACCTACGGTCAAAAAAAAACGGTGCTGGACCCGCAGAGGGCTTTTGGGACGCTGAATTGCTTTTGCGGAGTGGTTGAGGCAGCTGCTTATGTACAATAAATCCCTATCCCCGTCACGTCGGCTGACTAAACAATCACGATCGCGGACTGTCACACGAGATCCGACGAAATGGTGCCCCGGTTCTCTCGGCGCGCTCATCATGTCAGCCGCTTACGAAAGATGGCTGACCTTGAATTTGATTGACGCCGAGCAAGATATCCGTGGGAATATCAAACGTAAACTGGCACGACTGTGGGGTGTCCCGGGTCCGGGTCCCGCCAACACAAGGCCACGCGGTTGTCTCGACTCAACCCGACCCGTCGTCGTTGTCTGCCAGCCTCGAGTGCGGCCCATCCCTTCTTCCTTCTCTCTCTTTCCTTCCTTCTTCCCTTTAAACCTCACGCCATCTCTCCTATGGCTACCCAATCCCAGGATGTCCCCCATGCTGCCTCACAGCAGCAATCGTCATCCTTAAGACCTCGTCCAAAGCGTTCCCTTTTTGCCCGATCTTCCTCCAAGCGTCGGTTCAAAAATAAGGAAATTCAGTCATCCTTGCCTCCACAGATCAATTCGGACGGACAGTCCCCACCATCCCAATCCGACAATCCTCCTGGCGCCCCATCCGTTCCCACCCCCTCAGAGTCCACGGCCCCTTCTTCATCCTCCCCCGCAACCACGGGCCAGGACGGCCACACCACCTCTCACCCTGCCCCCTCCAGTCCCGATGCGGCTCCTCCGCAAGAGTCTGTTCCGACCACTTCGCAGGCCCCAACAAGCCAGGCCCCAACTCAACTGGTGACGACTTCGTCCACGACCGTTGCGTCGTTACCGGGAAGTGCAACACCGTCTGCTCCCGCTGCTTCTGAGCCAACCGATGATCCCGACCGAGAGAAGGAAAAAGACAAGGGATCCCTTTCGACGACTCTCACGGGTACTCATCCAACTCGTGTTTCACGGAAAGGCGCGCAGACATCCTCTGAAGGCGCCCACTCGTCTACCGCGGTAGAACGACCTTCCTCTCCAAAATCCGCGGCCAAGCACAGGGTCACAAAGTCCCCGTCTTCTCCCCGCGTGTCTTTCATTTCCCGCCTGCTCCGCTTCCTCGTGCCATGTGTTGGCCCATCGCGCCTCCTAAACGAGGCTGTCAATGAGGTAGTTTCTGATCCCACCTCCTCCGCCACTGCCCTGCGCGAGAAATCAGCAGCTCGTGATGCCGAGAAGGACTCGTCATTGCGCCCAGTCCAAGAAACTCCTGTAACGAACGACTCGGTGTCAGAGCAACCCCATCCCAACGCTGAACTGGCTCCTTCGACTTCCGGCGTCATTCCCGAATCAGGTCCCGGACCATTACATGTAACCCCTCCTACGACTGCTACATCGGATAAAGATCTGGATATCATTGTCCCTCCGACGCCAACGAAGGTCATTCCAGAATCAGAGACAGGCGGCGTCACCTCTAGCGCCGTTGTTCCTCCGGGTTCAACGGCTGAGGAGGTGGCCCATCTCCGTGCACTCCAAGCTCACGAGTCGTCATCTGGAGACGAGAGTGACGGAACGAGTTTCACTGAGGACGAAGAGGTGGAGGACGTTCCGGGCATTGACGAAGTTGAGGACGACGAGGATAGGTTGATTCTGAGCGGGGGGGCAGGGATACCCATTGGCCCCGTAAGTGCTATGACACTATTATCTACCATATTTCACTGATCCCATCTGTCCCGAAGGATGGTGTCCCACGGCCGCTCTTGCCCCCAATCGCCCCTCAACACGTGGGACGCAAATGCCTGGTTCTTGATCTCGACGAGACATTGGTGCATAGTAGCTTCAAGGTGTGTCATACTTCACACTCCGATAGATTTCCATCTCAAACTTTCCCGTCCAGTCGATTCAGCAAGCCGATTATGTCGTGCCCGTCGAAATCGAGTACCACTGGCACAATGTCTACGTAATCAAGCGCCCGGGCGTAGACAACTTCCTGAAAAAAATGGGCGAAATTTATGAGGTCGTCGTATTCACAGCAAGTTTGAGCAAGGTTCTTCCCCCACGTTCTTGATGACTTCCATGCTTGTCTCACGGCAATTGCCTAGTATGCGGATCCCGTACTGGACAAATTAGATGTCCATCACGTCGTGGCACATAGACTATTCCGGGAAAGCTGTTACAATCACAAGGGAAATTATGTCAAGGTAATTCGTTGCGCTACGCCTCGCATCGGAGGTGGCATATGATGATTTACACTTTGCAGGACCTCTCGCAACTAGGTCGTCCAATCGCTGACACGATCATCCTGGATAACTCACCGGCATCCTACATATTCCATCCAAACAACGCTGTCCCGGTCTCTTCCTGGTTCAACGACCCCCATGATACGGAGCTCACTGACTTGTGTCCTTTCCTTGCCGACTTGAGCACCTCAGACGATGTACGGGGAGTACTAGATGGTGGTCTGTAGACTGGCATTCATGCCGACCGCGGTACCCTCGCTTTGTTCATTTCTCTTGGTCGTTTCCGGTTAATTGGTACATACAATCAATTCTTTATACCCCCCTGCAATCAAGTCAGTCACATTCGTATCAGCTTCGGCTCTACACTTGCGCAATTGCACATTGCTCTCCTCGAAGTCTTTCATACCTGCCAGTGGCACCAAAGTCCCTACGCCAAACACTTCCTTCTTCATTACCGCTGTTCACTCCGCCCTTTTTCTTTTCGGTGCTACTGGTTGACTACCCTGTCATCGGAACACACCCCCTCCCCCATACACGCCATGTCTTGTATACGTCTCACACTCCTTTTTGGCAATGCCGCCCATTTCTTTCTCTCCCGCAATTGGGAGAACCGTGTACCCTTCATCACCCCATTTCACGTTGCTTCCAAACCCCCCATGACCGACATTGTATCCGTCCTCGTCGCCTGCTGTCTGAGACTGCTTTCTTCCGTCATTCATTCCATCATTGAACCCTTCTTCATCACCACCACAGGGTATATCGCTTCTCGGCTGTATGTCAACCCCGTTTTGGACTTCCGATTCCGCCACCTTGTGGTGCTGAGCCTGTTTCTGTCTTGCCTACAGTTTTCCTTACTTTTTTTTTCTTCTGCTTATATTTTCTACCCTTTCAGCCAATCTTCTATCACTATTCACGAACTGGTTACGAAGATAAAACTACAATGCGACGACTCTTTTTGCCTAGTCTCAGCGTCCGATCCCCGATCCAGTCTGTCTTCACCCAAGCTGAATGGGGTTCTAGCCGAACCAATCTCTATCTTCGGTCTTGGCATTGTGGGACGCCAAGGATTGAAATGCCATAGCTATCAAGGTAAATCTCAATCCCGAAAACACTAAGGCGATGTACAGTTCGTGCTGCGCACCACGTAAACCGTTCATCTAGATCGCGTAGCGTCTTCCTCTTATAACGTCGGTGTGGAGTGGGAACTAACGGAGGCGAGGATTGTCATGACCATGTTGCAGGTGCCAAGTACGGGACGCGCATTCATGAGACTTGTTTTGCATACTCCAGGTCAAGGTCAACGGGGATCATCACTGGGTCATCGATCACGAGAGCTCGTCATGAATGCAGTGTCGATTGGTCTTTTGGGATGTGTCAGCACCACTTCATTGGCGGGAAGTAAGTGTCGGCGTCTAATCCTGTTATTCATACTTTTCCCAAATGACGGTATGATGATAGCTTCTCCCACTTTCTCTCCCCAAGTCAGATGGACTGCGTGTGTCGAGAACCGCTCTAAGCCCACAGTATCCACTCGCAAAAGTCCCACCCAAACCACGTCATCGTCCGCAGTCATTCGAATCACCCGAATCTTCACGGCAGCTCCGCTCTCACTGGGATATATCCTATCTGCAGACTCTCAGAGCGAGCACTGGGTAAAAAGTGCGGTGCCGCAGAAGTAGTGATATTTTACTTCTCCCTCTCTCAGTGTTCTGGTGGTTCTCGGGGTCACCCATGTACACCCATGTACACACAGTACGCTAGTACCCCACCCGTGACCGCATACCGAAAGAAAAGCTCGGACCGCGAAAACGGAAACGGAAATCTTCGTCAGGAATCGGCGCGTCGACTTGGGACTTCTGGCCGGCGGCACGCACTACGGCAAACTCCCCCCCCTCCCCCCGCGGGTCTTGCCTGTCGTCGCGCGTCATCCGCAGTCGGTCCCCTATCTTCCCCGCTTTCTTCCTTTCTTCGTCGTTGGAGAAAGAGAGGTACAAGTATCTGTTCTGATTACGCCTTTGCCTTTGACAATTCCCACATACCCCCAGTCGTCGCCGCTTCAAGTTGGCCGTCTTGGACACTTGTACCCCTCCCGGCGGGCCCGTTGGCACGCAACTTGAAGGTTGAATGTTGGACAACTGGTACCCAGTCCCGGGCGCGTCGGCGATTCTATACTTACCATACACAATCATCTCTCATATCTCTCCCTCCCCGACATGGGACACTCCCCCCCTGCCCCGGCGCGTCGGCGATACTTACCATCCTCGGCTTTCTCTCTCGCGCATATCTCATCTTCCCAAGTCGGGACCTATTCAGCCATCATCATAAAGCGCTTGCTCTGCGCTCACGCGCCCAGTCGTACAACAAATTGTGCTGATATGATATACGACATACCCTTTTTACTTTTCTCGCACGCTCAAAGCCTCAAACTCGTGGTTGAAGCTTTAATTGACGTGCCCGTTGCAAGCGGTGATACGCCCGACAGGACGCGGCTGCCAGGTTCACTGGTACGTGCCACTCTCCACTCCGCCGGCGGTTACTACAGAGTTCGACGTAGTTGGGGATTCGTAGCTTTGGATTCATCCACCGAATCTGATCCCTGCGGCGACATATGTAAGGCACACAACTACCCAGTGTGGAACCTCGGAGGTTGTGGCGAGAAGTACAATACGTAAAAATCCCGCTTGGATACAATAAAACGTAAGCAAAAGCCGCCCAAAGATCTCAGCTGAACGTATTGCGAACTGTGATGCTGATCGCGCGGAACACGAAGGGCCAGCCAGGTACATAACTCACGTCTTAGTGCCATGGCTGTGCTTTCAGTTGCTGACAAATGAACGGGTCATTTTTGAATTTTGAATGTTTCTCGTTATTCGACGCCGGTACTGTACAGTACGTTGTCGGGTCCAAGGTCAGTCTTCTTCTGCTTCTTCTGACCCGTCCGAGGACTGATTTTTGTGGGCGCCCGCGCGCCCGCGCAACATCATTCTTTAGGGCTACATAGTGGCCCCTTTCGTTCGTTCTTTGTCATCATCAGAATCATATCATATCCGTAAACGTGCATGAACGGTTCTGTGTCGCCCGCACTCACAGCGCCGCTCAGGCCTCGGGGGCAGCAGCATCCGGTAGTTGGGTTTCTCGGCCTTAATCTTTCGTCATCGGTATTCGGCCCCTGTGAATAACCGTGGACAGCGAAGAGTTTTGTCCCTTCGTACGACCTTCGTTCAAGTTATGTCACGCCCGGCGGATCTGTCTCTTCGACATATATTACCGCGGGCCAGCGTCGTGCTTTTGTTTGCTGCTCGGGTGTAGTCGGTTCGGATAAAGTTCGTAAAGATGCCAATATCTGGGCTCGTAAGGCAACTCGACTTGCAATTCCGTAAAGCAGGACTGCAATACGTGTGGAAGTTGTATTCATCAATTTCCGAAGAACATATAAATGGCCTCATTTGGACTCCGTGATTCTTCTTTCTCTCTTGTTGGAGGCCGCTCAATAACGGAGAAAAACACTCCCCACTGGGTCATAACGTACCGGTCAGCATCACTCGGGCTCATCAATCGTGTTTACTCTTCCCATCGGACGAAAGACAATCCCGTTTGACACGATCTCATATTGGCGCATCATGTCATTATCGCAATACACATAGGGAGTTATCACTTCCAATAGTCTCTTGCGTCGAACCCGGGAGAAACGGAGGCTCGACATTCATTCCCCCTAAAAGTATACATTTTACGCTGGCTACACGCGGCGTGTTCAGTGCGGCGAGCCTCAATTCTAACCCGCCCACAGCTCCTTTCCCACATCAACATCTCTATTACGTGTCCATGTAAGCCGCACAACAAATGCAGGTATATGAAAGTGTGATGAATCAGCGAAAAATCATGACGATGATGATCGGGAAGGAACACACGAAAGAAGACCAGAACGAGCAAACAAGCGAAAAAAAAACCAAGACCCAAGGCTCCGGTCTCTGGTGTCTTATGATGGTGTTTCCCGACGGCGATGTCGCTGCCCGCGCGGTGGGACGGGGTTCTCCGGCCTAAGCGAGCAATACAAGAAATGACGTCGGGGGAGCGTGGCGCTGGCCATGCCCGCGACGGCCGCGACGCGCGCACCGAGCGGGGCGGTGTCCGTGCCGCTCCCACGCACGCCGAGCGAGAACATGCGATCGAACACTGTTTGTCGTCGTAAGACATAAAAAACGGTTTTTACGAGCAGTTGGGGGACCGGGGGTGAAAGACGTACGTGTGGCGATGAAGGCCTTGGCGGTCGTCTGGCAAGTGAGATGGGAGAGCGCGAGCGGAGGGCTGACGCCTTCGAGCGTGCGGAGGTATCGGAAGACCATCGAGGGCTGGCAGGGCCCGAAGCGGAATACGGCGTGGTACGCCTGGCGCCATTTTTCGTCGAGCAGTCGTGCGCAGCTGGCCGGGTCCAGGCAAGATGGGCACTGCCAATTGGATCCACGCGCGACAAAAAAAAAAAAAACCCCCACATTCATTCGTAAGGAAACGAAGGGGAACTGGGAGAGGCGATGCGACGTACGCATTCGTATTCTTTAACGACTTGGACGAGACCCAGCTTGAGCACTCGTTCGAGGAACCAGGTGCGTCTGTGACCCAGGGGTGGGACTTGTCAGCATTGATCGGACCACGTCGCCGACGGATGGACCTTTACCGCTTTTCGAGCTTGAGCAGCGTCTCGCTGCTAAGCGTGTTGAGCTCCTGCTCCGGCCAACCGCCTGGGTTGTCGAGCACGAAGCGCGAGGCCTCGCGGTACAGTTCTTCCTCCTCGAAGATCTCTGCGATGCGCATCGCCTTGATCGGGCGACCGGCTGCGTGCGTGAGGAGAAAGTTGAGGCAGATCCGTTGCAAGGAGGGCACGCAGAGCTTGTTTCCGATGTTCATGAGACCCTCCACGTTGTTCCACGTGATGGTGTGCTCCATGCTATGCTATGGGTCAATACCGTGCGTCCTTTTCGCACTTTTCGCGTAGGCAAGGAGGACGTACCCAGGATAGACGAATCGAAGAAAGTCATGAAAGGTGCTTGCCTGAGATGCCAATGAGATGGAGGTGTCGGTGTACGTGCAGCGAAGGAGAAGCGCACCTTCTCCTCTTTAAGGACTATGACGGCATCCGGATTGCCCGTCGTTTGGTGATGCCTGGCGGATACCTGCGTGTTTCCGCGCTTCCAAGAAAGTTTGACGATACCCTCGCCTTTCCCCTTGTCCGGTCCCGTCGGCGATTGTATTGGGCCTGTGCCAGCATTCCCACCGGCACCCCTCTGGAGCTTCTCCAAGCTCTCTATTCGCGCGGCCTCGTGGGCTTTCTTCTCGGCCTCGGCATCAGTGCCCGTGCCGTGTGACTGTGATTCGACCGCGGGCACGTGGGTCTGTCTGTCGCCCTGAGCAATTGTTGAGGTGGACGACTCGACGAGGTCGGGTTCGCTTGACTCTGATAATTCAATGTCTAGCTCGTCGGGGTCCAGATCGGGGTTCACGGGCGCAAAGGTCATTGCCGTAGGCACATCGGGATGGGTCTTGTCGCCGGGAACCATGGGGGGTTGAGAGATCGTGATGACGGAGGACATGGAGAGAGGGCGCCCGGTCTCAGCCCAGTTTCCACTAAGAGCAGCCTGGAAGAAGGGAGAGGCGAACCAGAGGACCTCCTTGTGTGCCCTAAGAAAAAAAAACCCCCTCCATATACATCAGCGACTAGATTGGGTGGGACAGGTCCACGCACCAAAAGGTCGTGCTCTCGACAACTATTTTGACCGTCCCCGGGAACTGAGAGCCCTTGGTGAACGCCTCGTCGACGTCGATGGGCTCCTGCGAGTCGTTGACGCTGACCTCGGAAACGGCATCCTCCGTATCCACGCCCTCGAATAACCACGGAGGCGATCCGGCCGACGAGCGGAAGATTCCCGCGGCGGCAGCGTGGGTCTCTGTGGGCGAGCTCAAAGCCGCTGAGGTATTCGACTGGCCGCGAGAGTTTCGCGCGATGAGGATGTGCGACGGGTTGGTTGTCATTCGCGTGCGGTTAGTTGGTGTTGGGAGCAGATACTGTAGATTCGCTCCAAGGGTCAAGGTCAATAGGCGGGGCTGTGCGGATCGTCGGTTCAAACGAATCAGGGGAAGACGATC
>Ga0137397_10001404_pt1 | contig 16856 bp, 22 predicted proteins | sample czorhiz116metaG_FD_106658 | JGI IMG/M metagenome (GOLD analysis project Ga0137397, IMG submission 106658) | Vadose zone soil microbial communities from Angelo Coast Range Reserve, California, USA - czorhiz1.16 metaG | ecosystem: Environmental > Terrestrial > Soil > Vadose zone | place: USA... | reverse complement strand
TTCACCTCACAATCTGATCGTAAACCCTACAACAAAATGGTGTGGAGCGCAGGCAACACTTCTGCGGCACCTTTCCCCCCGAGATTCCCCAGCGTGTGCGCAACACGAGGTACTGTCCCCAGAGTCTGCACGGCAGTGAATGCGCGAAGGAATCCCAGCCACGACGTGGTGAGATCCCTCATCCAAATAGAACCCCCTTTGAGTTCGAGCCGTTCTACATGAGAGGGGTCAAGGACAAGTATGTCGGACGGGTCGACGGGTCGGCGTAGAGGGAAACGGGCCCATAGCGGAAGTTTGCCTCGACTTGATCGTCATTTCAGTGCGACGGATGAGATGAGGGAGTCGCGGGGTATTAAAGATGGGTTCATCGCAGAACCGCAAGAGGCCAAGGTTGAGTAGAGAAGCATCAATTTGGGCCACAAGATCCTCTAAGTACTAGTACCCATGGGGACATTTCAACGGGTGTCAACGGGGGTGAGTATTGACTTGTTAGATAGGAGAGCGACTCGATGGGTCCCATTTGAAGACGACGCTGAGGGATGAGCCTCAGGGATCGGAGCCTGGTCAACACGGACAGGCATGCGCCCATTTCCTCGGGTGAAATAGCCTGAGCGCCAGTAATTGAGAAAATCCCCAAGACTGAGTCAGACAAGGTCACTGGTAGATGAGAGAAAGTTCGATAGGATAGGGTCACGGTCGGCAACTGCCAGGACGCTGGTCAAATTGACCCTGGAGATGAGGCCTGCCAGTGAGGAAGAGCGTAGGCTAGGAAAAGGCGGAATTGCGCAGGTGCATCTCAATGTGTGGAATGATGGGACCTTCAGCGCTTCAAAGCTTCAGCTAATGTAATTTTTTACAAATCAATTGTCCCAGTGTTTGAAGTTACCGTGATTACGCAGGAAGTAGCCTATAGTAAGTGTACTATCACTGGCATAGTGACTTCTGCCTCGAGTGTTTCTTGTTGATGAGATTGGACGACGGCTGGTAGACTTCCGGCCACGGCTGTGCGGGACTTAGTTAGTCACTTGGGAAATGGTGTCAGCGAGTTTCCAGAGACTCACCGGAGTGAACCCATGATGGGTGATGTTGGCGAGGATTTAACTTCGTGGCCCTGAGAGAGAAACAGGGGTGACCGTCACAGCAGCTACCGTGGCCGTGTACTAGGCTTTCCAATAGAAGCCGTCCGCAGTATTGGGCTCATCTCGAGTGACCCGGGGGAACTTGCTGCAGTGGGATCATTGACGCCGAGGCCATGTGGTGCACCATTAGTTAACGCGAGAGACACCTAGCACCAGTGATTAGGGACTCGGAAGACTGGTTCATCGACAATTAAATACAGGACAGCTCGAGACGACCCGCCAGGAACGATCTCAACTTACAACTCAAGCCTAAGACTGAGCCTGAGGCTTTACCACCTGAAATCGGTCCTGCATCATTGTGTTGTTGCCGTTGGGCAGCCCGAGCGAGTTGTCATCTGTACAGTGATGGACTTAGGCAACGCTTTCGTACCTCCCGTTCTTCATTTTCCCGAGCTTCTCCCCCGTTTATTGTTCCCAGTCGTTTTGTTGTACGGTGACATACGTTGGTATCACGAATACTCTCGCACCTGCCCCGCTGGCCAGCTCCGGGCTACGTCCGCGTCGACGACCCGCATCTCAACTTCGTCGAAGACGGGAACAATCCGGACGATTTCGAAGCTGAGGCTCGCGAACAGCGCAATGCTCCGTGCGTTGGCTGCGCCGATGCGAGCTACGAACGACTCCTTCCTTACGCTGAGCTTGTCGCACGCGTAAGACAGAAGCAGGAAGAGAGCAGCGTGTGCGCGCCCTTGACCGCGGTACGCGGGTTCTGGAAGGGAAGGGGATGCGTTTGCCTGTTCGTTGAGGAGGTGTGGTGAAGGGGATGAGTGGCGGAGCGACGGACCAGCTATCATCACCTCGCACTCGACTTCGAACTCGGGGTCTTCGCGCGGGTTTTTGAAGAAGAGGTTGACGTCGCCGATCATCGGGAGCGCTCTGATATCTTCGTTTGTGAGTTCGGGGCCGCTCGGCGTGGGCTCCAGCAGACGGGCGAGGACGATGAATGTGAGCTCTGCAAAGCGCCGATAGAAGAACCAAGATGAAGCGAGAATGAGGGCGATGAGTAGAGCTACGCACTGTCCTCGTCCTCCTGCCAACTTTCTGTTCACCTCATATCCCGTTGGGTCAAAGGTTTGATCAAGGGAACGTGAGTAGGTAGATTAAGAAGCTCACGTTGCATCGCGTATTCCTGCTCTAGCGTGAGCTTCTCACTTGCCGTGAGCTCACGTAGTTCCGCGCTCTGCATCCATGTGTGGTATTTCTGTTTTGCGTACGTGCGGGACATGGTCGGGAAGCATCTTTTGATGAGCGGGACAATAACTGCTGCAGATAGCAATTGAACGCGGACCTCAACATGTTCTGTCCTGGGGATCCATGAGCCAACGACCATACAAATCTTAGATTATAATACGTACCGATAGGGAACTAGGACGACTGTGTCACCGACGATTGTCGTATTTGCGTTGATTCTCATCCCCAGGTTACGACAATTGAGACCCAGGCTACGCGTAGCGTTGGGCGCTGGAGCGCCATTCAAACTGAACTAATATAGCATTATCCACCAAGTCGTTGGACTGAGCTACACATGGCACGATCGTCTCAATTTTACAAATTACACTGGTCTGGAAGCAGGAAGCGTCACGGTAGGGGGTGACGTCGAGATCAACATCTTGGAGGGTACTCAGGCTAACTGGACAACTTTTATCACCATTCTTGAGCCTGAAGCCCCAGCAGGCCCGTAACTTCCTTGAACAGTGAGTGGGCTTCAAGACGATCACTGCGAAGTAATTGCATATTTGGTGGAGATCAGGCAGACTCACGCTCGCCCGATCCACTCAGGCAAAGATAAAATCAACGACTCGGAGGTATGATATAGAGCCTCGCCTCATAGCTCATAAGGTTTGTTTACCAGGGCCAGAGTGCTCTGTAAGGATGACATCGAGAGACGACAGCCTGTCAAGCAGTCAAGCCGTGAGGCTGAGCACTGTCCCGCCTTGGAAGTTGCCCACAGGGCTGACCGACTTTGAGATAATGATAACAGGGAGCGATTGTGACATCGTAGAAATGCGGACAATATTCGTAAAAAAGAATCGAAAAGACGGTAGAGAATGTTGAAACGATAGCAGAAACGGGGTACCATCATCGCTGCTTCGATGGACACTCCTTAGCCCTACCGATGCCATCGCAGCACGGTTACAGGGTGATCGAAGAGTTTGCGTGCGGCGATGAACGGCTCAATGGATTCTGACACGGACCCGTGTTGAAGCCCCTCCAAGAAAAGGGTGCGTAGGGCGGGCAACATTTCTGCGGCTCTTCTCCCAGTAAGCCCTTGCAACGCAGGGGCAACGAGCGGCTGCAGTTCCTCTGATACATGCAGACTCTGCACGGAGGTCCATGGATCCAAAAGTTCTAACCACTGCGTGGAGTCCATATCGTCCACCCACTCTGGACGCAGAAACGATCCCTCGTAGATTTCGAGCCGTTCCACGCGAGCGAGGAGGGACAAACACTGGATGCAGATTTGTTCCATCGACGAAATCTGCCAATCTGAGTCCTTGCATGAAACTTGCAAGTCGAGCTTTGGGGATCTAATTGGAGAATAGAGGGAGATCCCCACGGTGTGAGGACGAAAAGTCACTGTAGCCCTGTTGAGCAAGATGAGTTTCATTGTGCGATCGATGAACTGAGGAAGTTGGGGGATATCGAAGAGAAGCTGATTGAAGAATGTTATAATGACGTGGTCAAGTAGAGGGGCATTGATTTGAGCCACGAGGTCCTCCAAATACTCGCTGACACCCTGGAAGTGTAATCGAGTTAAAGCAGGGAGGACAGCACGCGTCAGCGGAGGTGGATGTCGGCTGGTCCGATCAAGGAATGACCTCGGGGATTGGAATTCGATGGAAAGTGATCCGAGCCTGGTCAATGCAGACAGGCATACAGCCAACAGTTCGGGGGAGAAATACCCGGTAACTGGGATATTCCACAGTTGGAGATCGACAAGGTCACTAGAAGATAAGAGTAGCCTTGGTAATGTTGGGAATGAAATGCCATTCAACGAGATCTTCCGTAGACGCGGGGCAGATCCATCCAAAAAAGAATCGGTAAGGACCGGAGCGACCGTATCGTATTGCTCGAGCCAAAGAAACGTCAGAGCCGGAAATGGGACCTGCATCACTGACGCGCATCTTTCGAGTTGAAAACCCGTAAGACCCGAGAGCTCGATCCACGATACGCGATCAGGGTGTCCGAGTGCGGCAACGACGTCACCCTCATCCTCGTGAATGGGGTGGGCCTGGATGCTGATGGGGAAGGCTGGCCAGACATCCAGTGTCTTCCGTACAGGTGTTCTGGATTTGCAGACAAGCCGTAGATCCAGAAAGTGGGGTGACGCAAAGATGATACTTCGCCATCTTCGGCAGACGTGCACCAAATCCTGCCACGCCCACGTGTAACCAACAGAATTTATGAAGTCCAATCGATATAGATCGAATACGTTTAGGAGGATCTCGTCGGGGAGCATGTCGATGGTCACACGGCCTAAATAATCCAGGGCCGGTCGGGCCGTCAGTGCGACCTCAAGCGAAAATATTTATGAACTTGAACATACGCTGACGTCGTTCTCTCATTAATTCGTCCCAGCGACGTGTGAGATGCACTCCTATGTTTAAGCCTTCGGAAGGGCCGTCTGTCGGTGTTGGAGGAGCGGCAGGGAAGATGCATTCCGCAATTATACTGATCAACAGAGAGAGCGGATTGTGGACGGGATTTTGGCTGTTGCTGCTATGCGAAATTTAGTCGTTTAGTTCGACAATGGGGTTAACGAACTGTTCTTGACGTACCGGTGAGGGCTCATGGGTGAGGATTAAGAATTGAGGGGAAGTCGCTGCAATGCGTCCACCCGTGGCCGTGGGGCGGCAGACTTAAGTGTATATACGGTTGCATGATGCACCGCATAGCGTTGTCACGGCCAGGCTTTTGTTTGCGTACCACTAGGTACTACGAGAAGACGTTCTCGGTACCGAGTGTCAGTAGTGGTGGCGTTCTTGACAGTGGCACTACTGTAGGCCGCCACTGCCACTGGCAGCTCCGCACCAGTCGGGCAGCGCCCCTCTCCCCCGCTCATGGCCATCGGCATATTATCTTCGCATGTCTTTTGAACGATGAAGATAATCATTCACGGCCGGTGGAAACTACGTTTTCGAATTTGAAACGCAACGGAAAACGGATGTGCAAGTGACTGGATATCATGGGGGCGGCAGTGACGGCGCTAAAAGCGGCCAGGACGGGTTTCACAGCACCATGCCGTTAACCTTGTTTCTGTGGTGTAAACGAGTGGTAAACGCCCCAGATCTGCCTTCCACTCACAGTGCGATATCTCTGACACAATCCACACGCTCTCGAGTTGACCCGCAGCCAGTGAATACTAGTGAGTATTCAACCATGCAACCTTTCGTTGTGTTCCCTGTGTTCCCGAACTCAAAGCATGTTTCTTCACATCTACCCGTACATGGAATCAACTTCCAGCGCTCGCCCCATCCCAACGAGTGGCACCTGCCACAGCTATAGCTACGAGACATCTGCAAACCTTCCCGTAACGTCGAATCGGGTTGGAATGGCCACTGGCGGGGGTTGACTCTGTAATAACCCATAGCCGTGCTAACCCATAAGTCTGCAAAAACACATAGGTCTTTGTGTCTACGGATTTTAAGCACCAGCCAATATCCTCTCTCGTAACCCATACTATGCGATAACCCATAACATTCTGTGTCCACGGACATCTATGCGTTATAACAGAGTCAACTGTGGTGTACTCTAAAGCGCGTCATCTCATCGTGCCTTGCTCCTTATCCACCTGCCACTCCCCTGCCAGTGCATAAACAAGTCCAAGTGACGGAAAGTGGTCGATTGTTTACTGATACTGTATACGACAATACCGGTACGTCGCCTTGTCGACGCAACGGGCTATCCTCTATTCTTCGTCAAATGCCAGGCAGCGAACCTCGATGGAGTGCCTGTCTGGCGCGTCCCGCGGGCTCGTAGAATCCAAGAACGCAGTATGCGGCGTTAGCCGCGCCTTGCTCTCGTCCGAGTCGAAACACTTGATGAGCGTCACCTCGTCTGGCGTCTGTCCACCGAGGTAGTACCACTGGTGCGAAGAGTTGTAGCGCACGCTGAACGTGGATCCCTCCCGGTCCGGATATATGTGCCGCGTCGGCACGAGATCCTTCTCCGGGTCGAGCGAGCGCCAGTCTGCGACGGCGAGCGGGTGGTGCGCAACGGGGTGCCCTATGGGACGTCACACGCTGATGATCCGCACACGACCCTTGAGAAGGCGATCTGCGTCAGCGGGCGCGTGATGCCTCACCCGTGCAAGTCCTGCGGCGTACGTCTGGTCGACGTGTACGCGCGTCTAGAAGAAACGATATCAACTACAGGGCATGGGTGGCGAGACGAGCCGTCGACGTACCACTGGCCCACGCTGCTGTGGGTCAATCGGTTGGCCCTCCTTGATAGGACGCCTAAGTGGCGAATGAGAGCCCGATTCCAAGCGCGTCGGTGACGTCAAAATAGTGGTGCAGCTGCTTTTATTGACTTACCTGATGGTATGATCGAATATCAATACTTTCTTCGCGCCGGTATGTTCCTTCAGTAGCTCTTCAACCTCCTTGTAATATCTGGTCCGAATGGCATCCTCGTCGACGAACTCTTTCTCCCCACTAGTGTGCCGCACAAACTCGAAGCCCGTTCTATCGAGCGAGACGGTGTCCTCTTTGCCACGGATGTCGTGAATGACAGTGTTGATCGTCTCCACAGAGATGTTGCTCTGTGGAAGCCCGTCTGGGGGCGGGCTGTATGTGAAGTTGTACGGAGAGTCGCCATTCAAGGTGGAGGTGAAATAGTTAAGACTGGTCGGAACGTCGTGTGGGGTGAGAACTGCTGCAGTTGCCATGTGGTGGTGACTTGTCCGTATACATCCCTCACTCGAGCTGCCTTTTATCCTGCGTCCTCAGAACTGATGATTAATAAAGAACGGAGTCTGCTTAGGCATCCCAGGCTGTATATTACTAAGAAGTTGAAGCAGGTGGGTCCTGCTAATTGTGGAGGCGAATGACGCCAGTTGGCCGTGCTCGGTGCAGGTAACTTGAACTCCGCGCGTGCCGTACTACTAGTGGTGGCAAGTCCGCTCAGTTTGACAATACGATGTTCTATAATTATACAGGACTGTGTATTTCTCCTACGGTGACTTTGTTGACTTTGACATTGCTTTTTCCTAGGCTCGGAACATTGAGCACCCAATGGCAGAGGAGCGGAGGTGGAAATGCGTCTGATGTTGGTGTAGTGTATGTGACAGTTGATGGTACAGTACTTGAGAACCAAAACGATGAAATAGAAATACTTCCCTGTTACCTCGAAACGGATCACTCATGACTTGTACATCTTGTTACAAAGGTTTCCTCATCCCCGGTGAGCCAAAGGGCTCCATGGTCGGTCCTAACTACTTCACCCCTGCACCAAGCGACGCAACAGAGCGGACCAAGGCAATCGTTCTCCTCACTGACATCTTCGGTCTTCCTTCGCCAAATCCAAAGATTATCGCAGACCACCTCGCTGAGCATGTCCGTGTAGATGTCTGGGTTCCTGATTTGTTCAATGGTGCGTCCCATTGGCACATGCACTCCTTTTGGTGACCGCTAGGCTGACCTCGAAATGTACTCCTTAGGAAAGCCTCCCGTGGACGCAAATGAACTGTTGCCCCTTGAGCCTGACCATGCTGGCGTCCGAACCTCGTGGCTTACTTCTGTGCTTCGTATCTTGAAGATCGTTGCCGCCCTTCCCGGGATTATCGCCAACCGCGCTTCTGTTGTGGATCCCAGGGTCAAGGAGGCATGAGCCCCTTCACCCAGTGCTTTTACCCCTCGTCACTGAACATTAACTATACAGTTCATCGGGAAAATTAAAGATGAGAAGGGTTACGAAAGAATCGGCACGATTGGGTTGGTGCTACGAAACACACGATTCGCCCCCTAGCTTACGTGTTCCTTGCTACTAGATACTGCTTCGGTGGTGCCATCGCTGCTCGTATCGGTTCTACGGATTCCGTGAATACACTTGTGATCGCACATCCCGGTCCGTTGACGGCAGAACAGTTACGGGCCATCAAGGTAACCCCCACCTCGATCAGCTGTACGCGGCGCCGAAGGTCTCACCTGTGTCTTTCCTCAGGTTCCCACGTCTTGGGCGCTGGCCGAAGGTCAATCATAATAAGTTTTGTTTCTCTATGTGCACCATCATTCATTATCCAATGCAGAGGACGCATATTTCAAGGATAAAAGTGTCAAGACTGCTCGGGCCATATTCGAGGAGAAGCCCGATCATGTTGACTATGAGTTCAGGGTTTGGCAGGGTAACATTTTCTTTCTGATTACGAGTGCATGTCTCATTGGGTCTGGGTGCATAGGGACAGTTCATGGTTTCGCTCTGCGGCCAAATTTGAATGTACCCGATGTGAAGGCTGCATATGAGGGAAGCCTTGACCAGACCGTTGCTTGGTTTAAGAAGACGTTGTGAGATCGCCACCATCGTGGCAACTCTCTAGACACATTAGCGATGTTGTTCTCGGCTTCATCCTCGTACTGGTTCAGTATTATCATCTTCCTCGATGACTCGCATATTGGTTTGCTCATACTTGCGCCCGTACTCTCATAATGGAATGGGGGAGCACGTCTACTTAGTTCGTTGAGCTATGGACCTAAGCTCTTTCGGTCCTTCCGCAGGTTGCTGCTGGTGTACTGGCGTACGATAACTGACACTGGGTCCGATCGTTTACCACATTGATGTATATTCGTTGAAGACGGGTCAAGAATTGGAGGCTGCAAGGAAGGGCCTTAAGAAACAGGTATATTGCGGGAAAGGAGTGCTTTCAACCCCTGAAACTCAAGCGATGTATATACCAAGAATTCGGTCGGACATACGAGACCCCGCGGGCCAACCAGCTTCGCCACTGTTAATCGGATGCAAAAAAATCAGCAAATCACGCCTGAACGATATCCTTGAGAATGGTAGTGCGCGTCTCAACTTCCCCGACGCTGGTCATCTCCCGGATGAGCGCCTTCACCTCGTCGGATTCCTGGGCTACCTTTTGGTCCTAGGTACCCGGCACCATGTCAGCTACTCGAATCCTAAAAACTCAGCGCAGCGATCTACCTCTGTGGAGCCCCATCCGATCACGAGAAGCAGATCCTTCTCAGGGTCCCCAACCTCTTGGCCGTACACAGCAGCGACCGGGGGTGTCGATTCCTTGTTAGCGTATGCGGCGTACTTGCCCACGACAGCCTGAACGGCGGCGAAGGACGCCCCTTCCTTCACACTGATCAACGCGACCTCCGTCAACGGCGCGCGTAGGCACCGGAGCGCGGCGTCCACGGGCAGAATGCTGTGCTTCATCGTGTAATCGTTCGCGTCGCGCTTCTGGGAGTCGGCGAACAGCTCGGCAAAGGGCACTTGCCGCTCCTTGTCGGCCAAGAAGTTCATGTGATCTTGAAGGGTGTCCCAATCTGGTCATTTGATGGACAGAGCGAGAGAGCGAGAGAAAGGTAGAGGTGCCGGAATAGGTCTGTGTTAGTCGCGGTGCCGAACAAGACAAACGCAGTAGGTCGCGCCCGCGGAGAACGCTCGGACGTACTCAGTGCCGCGTACGCGTTCTTTTTCTCCACGTCAATGCCACTGAAGGCGCTGTGTTGTGGCGTCGTAAGGTATACGTCAGCTGCGTTTACAATGCGCAGGGAGGGTTACTCACTCGTTCAAACCTTTGAGGCGGTCGGGTCCCAAAAGCTGTTTGAAGGCTGAATCCAACATCGTGGGATTCTGCGCATACGCCTCGGAGCAAGACCAGTATGTGATCTCAATCGTGGTGGTCATCTTTCCTGGATGTTGCGGGACAGATTTTGAATGTGGTGTATTCTGAGCTCGCCCAAGGGTTTATATAAATGGGAACCGGGCCAGGAACATATAGGTTTGACGGTGGCACCTTCAGATTGAAGTGATGCACGGTCTCGTTGCTTTATATATGAGATCTGATCACCAAGGGTATTATGCAGGCGGCAGCAGGCCCATTATGAGCCCGAGCGAGCCTCGAACCGAATACCTGTTACGGATCGGGGCCTTGATCACGATGTCTTCCCTCGGAACCGGAATGTAGAGATAGACCGTTCATGTGTAACTCCTGGATGATTGCTTCGGGCGCTGTCCCAACTACCAGTTCACCGCCGCAGTCCTTGTTAGCTTCGGGAGCGCTCCGGGACCCTGTGCGTGCAGAAAATCTGCATCAGCGCCAGTTGTCGCTCAAAAGAACGGAACGCACGCAGGAGACCTGTACCAGAGAGAATGCTCGCTCGCTGAGTCCCTAGCAAGTGATACTGGACGTATAAACAGCGGCGGTTGTCCTTACGCAGACAGCCTGAGACTGGAATTTCGCGTCTTGCAGTCCACTGAGTTTGTCAAAAGGGACCACTTGAAGGCATGCGGGTCATGCAGGCAGGCCCAATTGTCCCTTGCATCAGCGGAAGTTGCTATTCCGCCCAGGGACCGAGTGGTGCCTTCGATTTGCTCATGCCAAGTGAAAACGCTATGCGAAACCTCGGTAAAAGTTCAACGTGGCACGAGTCTACTCCACACGTCATCTGCGTCCCGGGATTTCCGGATGATTGATTGATGGTTGTAAAATGAGGGGAGCCACCGTTAGCTTGCGAGTGCTGCTGTGCACACCTCAGACCGCCTCATGTCAGAAGATCCAGAGAGTCGCATTCTCGTCGTTTCCGCATCGCTGGATCAAGCCCGCGTGGCCGTCAAACGTATGTTCTGTGGTGATATATGATCTTTACGTGAACCCTCTCGGGGGAGGGACTCAACGCGTGGAAATCCCAGTCATCAAGGCCTTCGTCGATGACCCTTCCGAGTTGCCCACCTCCGTCATCATCCCCTGGACCATCAGAAACAAGTACTATTCCGCGGACGTACACTTCCATCTCGTAGAATTCGCGCACTGGAATCCTCAATCCGCTCTCCGCGTCCCTGCCATAATCTTCGTCTGGACCCGCGGCCAGGTAAGTATTCCCTTCGGTCTCCCCTTGATATCCGACTGTTGCTGAGCCACACCCCTTCCCTGTGCACCTTCCTGTTTTTATTATTACTCCAGCCTTATTCGGAACACGTTTTCGCGCTGCAGAATGGCCTGGCTCGCTTCGAGCCCGAAGTGGCCCTAGCCATCGCCCTCGGACGCGAACCACCCCACCACGACGATCCCCCCGAGGGACCTGACTCGTTCCTCGCCGACCACGGCTTTGAGTACATTGATGGCGAACGTACGCACCACCCGGAGATGCCGTCGGCGTCGGTAACAGAGGAGGAGGACGGAGGCGGCGACAACGATGACGACGTCCAGGGTCTCCCGCGCGTCATCGACGCGCTCAGCACCATCATGTGGCCCACCATGGTCCGCGAGCGGGGTAATAGCGGCGGGGGCGGCGGCGGCAAGCGCAAGAGCCAGCTACGATCCTCCCTCGTCGACTTTGACGACATCCTGCGCGCCGAGGACGGCGAGATGCCGGGGGAGGAAGAAACGCTTGCGGCGCTCATGGAAGCTGATGCGGCCGACGTCGGCGTGCCGTTGACGCGCGCGAGCCGTATGCACAGGGAGATGCAAGCGCTGGAGCGGTGGCTCGTCGAGAACGAAGAAATGCACGAGGCCGAATTCGGCAGGACGGGCATCGACGACGAAGATGACGCCGATGCAGGTGAAGACGACCACGAAGAGCAAGACGACGCCGTCAACGACGATGGCGATGGCGATGGCGATGGCGGTGCAGCGCCGCCATCGCTCCAAGCCCCGGTCCCTGACATACGCGCTCCAAGCGGGGACGACCCCTGGGCTGCCGCATCAAGCGCCTCCAATGCGCCGCACTCGACCGCGCCGCCGTCCTCAGGCTTCGACGACGACTTTTCCGCCTTTGTCTCTGCGCCTCCCGCGCTCCCCGGATCCTTCCCGGGACCCGTCTGCGGCCTCGCGACAGCGTCCATAGCGGCATTGAGATCCATGCCCCCCGCGTCTCATCACCCACACACCCTTTCCCCGACGCTGCTCAAGCCGTCCCATACCGGTGGCTCCTTTCGCTCGCTGCGATCCGCGGTCTCTGACGTCGACATTGGAGACGAGGTGGGCTACGGCTACGAAGCGCTCGACGATCGCAGCTCTTTGAATTTCTCGCCTGAGCACGAGCACGAGCGCATGCGCGTGTTTGACGACAATTCGGACCCGCGCACGTCGACAGGCCGACGGTTTGGCGGGCAAACAGCCGACCTGGGCGACGAACCGTTCGATTTGACCAATATCCTGGGCACGCTCCAGACTATGCGGGAGGACATGGCTGGAATCGAAAATGAGGAAGAGCGGAAGGCGACGACAGCGCGATTTGCTTCAGAATTTGTGTTCAAAAGGATGGGTATGGACGAAGAGGAGAGGGAGAAAAGAGAGGGTTAATGCGTCTTTGCTACACGAGGGTCTGATTTACATCAACATTGTTACTTGTACACTTTTAGGACTCATCATTGTCATCACCTTCAGCTTCATCGGCCTGGTTAGCCCTGCCTGTCTCATCCCTTATTCCTTCCTCAGCAAAACTTAGAATGCCGCCCATGTCCAACGCCTTGACTACGTTCTCCGCCTTGCTCACTGGCATATTTCCGAGAACCTTGTTCACAGCTGCCAGATCACCAGTCTTGAGCGCTTCTTGCAGATCCTCAGGAAGCCCGCAGAAGAGATCCCAGCGCATTTGCAGCGCTTTGCGCACTTCTTCGATGTCCATGCCCTCAGTTCCTGGGCCTTCGAGCACGAGATTCTCCGGTGGAGGACCGTCGGGTACATTGAACGAGATTGTGGTGTCTGGGTTCTCCGCCACAAGTTGAATCTGTTCTCCGGCGGCAGCGGCCTCGGATTCTTCAGCTTTGGCCGTTTCCACGCGTTTGACTATATGTTGATGGGTGTCCTCGACATCTTTGCGAAAAATGGCTTGGGCGCTTTGACCCCCTGATACCATACTGTGATAGCCCATTCTTAGTACAAAATAAGCGCCAACCTGAGGAAAAGAAAATGCACCGTCTAAAGAACAGCTGTACACCGTCCTTCCCAAGTTTTTCGCTATACTGCAAGATCAAACTCTGGTGCACACACTGCTTGGCGTGTTTTGATTTGCCCTCTCTTTGGGCTCCGAATGCTGCAACGAGCAGTGCGTCCGATGCGCCAGCGACTACAACGTCGCGATGATTTTGGATGAATAGCCAGGACTTTTCAAAGTCCCAGAGGGGAAGTTGTGAAAATGCCTCCAAAGAAGGCGTCATGTCCGGGAGTTCCTCGTCATAATCGTCAGGGGATTCTTGGGAAGTCGATGGCAGTGTCGTAGTAGACGGCACAGATGAAGATGCTTCTGGGTTGAGTACCTCAATATGGGTGGCCTTGGTGGCGCTCTTTCCCTTTGCCTCGCCGGTAACCGGGAGAGGTTCGGGCATTGCAGGAACATACTGAAGATGACTTGAGTGTAAATTGCGTGGATGAAATGACGGCCGATGGGCACGTTACCTTCGAACTGAAGCCGTCGTGGATATCGTCCATGGTGATGTGCTTGGCCTTCTCCTTGAGAAGATCGTCCCTCTCCTTCCTTCGTTCTTCAGTCACGTCACCCAGCTTCTTCACGTGGAATTCGAGTCGTTCTTGCAGTAGCTTTTCCAGTTTACCCTCGTCCGATCCGGCCCCTTCTCGCGCCTCATTCGCGATCGTTTCGAGCAGTCGCAAGATCATCTCGTCGTACGGGACTGGTTTGGGCGCATTGGTTTTTGGCGCGTCAGGCGATGGGCTTGTGCGCAGACGCTCCACCTCTGACGAGAAGCGCGACTTGCCGGACTGAGCAAGCTCGGGTTGAAATGCGTGCAGACGCGTGAGGAGGACCTCGTTGCAAGCAACCTCGGCCTCTATCTCCACGATGCGATGGTTGCGCACCTCACGCTTTTCATGGATGTCGCGTTGCTTCCACCTGGAGTCTACGACGTGAAGGGAACGTCAATGCTAGGATGTGAGAACGGACGAGCCTGATAAGCGACTTTTTGTCGACGTTGGGGTGCCCTTCGATGTCCGAGTCGTCGGAGAGCTGCAGAGAGCATGCTTGAGAATCAATGGAGATGAACTTGGGAGCACGAACCTCGAGTTGATCCCACTTTGAATAATTCAACGGCATCACGGTGGTATGACGATGCGACGAGATGAAGCCGGAGCAGGAATCGATTTCTGGAATCTTCACCGGCAGTCCCCGAGGCTGATATCGATCACATGATGTCTATGCCAATCTTGGATCCTGGCAAACAAATCCTTCTAATCATGCGATGCGAAACTTTGGTTGCGAACGAATTGAGAGAGCTCACAAAACAGTTTGGAATGAGTCGACGCGACCACTCCCCATCTCAGCTTTCTCGGCTCCCATGATAGAGGAGATCGCATTCGCCACACTCAAACTATTCGTAGGCGGCAAGATCGTCGTTAACATTCTCAGGGCCCCCACATGGAGAGCCACGCTAAGGTTCGTTCGTTATCAACAACCCTGCAGGGTTTGTTCTAGCCTCTGGGTGCATGGCATCGGGGTATGCCCCACTGTGCGCTCTAGAAGTATTTTCCGATTTGCCTTAGTTGTTAGTGTTAGGATCACAAGCAGGCGGTCGAAAATTGCGCTGGATCTATTATTCGGTACGCATTGGTATGCCATCCTGCGTACAGATTTGATCCGTTTCGGGCACAGGAAACAAATGTACTGCTCGCGACCCGCATACAGTAATGTGTTCACCTGTAAACCCAACGCCCTTTCGTGATACAGTATCATGACGACAGTACCCAGACGGCCAAAACCATTTGCCAGGCACTTTACTTGACAGACACGACAATGGCACGTTGGTTTGGCCTGTCATGTCAGGGACCGATGACACCCTGCGGACAGTCTGGAATAGTGTTCGACAAGTGAAGGCCACGTTGCGATGTGAACAGACAGCGAGAAGCATAGAAAATCCGTGGTCACTGTTGCGTTGTACATCACCTATACTGATTGTGATTGCTCACTGCTGTAATAATTTATGGCCAGGTCAGGGGCAATTTATCGCCACGCCACAGGTACAGGGCGACATAGTGCGCGTCAAACCAAGGCTGGGTATTAGTTGTACGTCAGCTTAATCGCCGCTATGAGGTGACAAGCGCGCGTTTCCTACTGGCGGCCGCCGCTGCACACACTTTCCCTCATCCTCCCTCCATTTTAGGTATAGCATGTCCAGAATCCGAATTTCCCCAACTCTGCCCCTCACTCAACAACCCCAAAACAGCACCTGGGTACCCGAGAGGCGGACCCGCCGCTGCTTTACAGCATCTTTCCTGAGAAGCGCAAATCTTGTAGCCGAGTAGGCATGCGACTCGTCGCAACCACTGTTAATCAAAAGGGTAGGTAAACGTTGATGGCCCAGGTCTCGTACAAAGCAAGGGCCATCCGTGGAAAGTTGAGGGCGTATGTTTTTACCACATGACAAGCCAATGTGCTTCAGGCTCGCACGTCCCTAAGTTGGATGACGAGCATTCGTGGTCCATGAGACCGGGGGAGTTAACGGGGTCGACGATCCGGTATACTTTTCTCAATATGGTATCGATCAATGGTCTCTGCTCAATTCAATTGGGAGTCGGACCCACAAGCGGCGCGGGGAGGGGATGAGACAAAAGCTTCCGACGTACCCCAATCACGTACTTATGGGACTATAGGGGTGACTGAGGAGAATTCTCGTCTCGCACAAGCGAAATTTTGTATGTCCGTGGAGTGGCTGATGGCAGGCCGTGGCAGCGGTACTGTACAGAGTAGGAATTGGGAAGGACAAATGATGGAGGTGTGGGGTAGAGGGAGGGTGGGTGGAGCATCCACATCGACGTTGGTCTGGCGCTAATGATAGCACCGGGTTGTGGATAATTCCCGGGTTTAATCTTCCGCGTGCATGTTTACCCTCGAATCTAGCATTGATGCCAGGCGAACTCATTGGCGGACAGGGACTTTAATCGGGGACCTCTGTAGCTTGGGTTTTGTGACGTGTTCCATGATTCTCAAGCAGGCCTCGGAACCCGAGCGAACTCGCTGGAAACCTTAGGTCCAGCTCGGATGCCCTTCTTTAAAGCGAGTGAGATTGAACAAAGGAAGCAGAAGCAGAAAACACGGTGTCGGACCATCAAAACACACCCAGTCCTTCGATAGAAAAGCCGCAGTGGTGCACACAGAAACGAATAAAGGGTATATTCACTTCTTCGGTGTAGTCTGCTCATGGCGAAGAGACATGCCTTTGAGGTTGCCACCTGGCCCTGCTCGGAAGAATACGTGAAGAACCCATCCATAATACGACCGGCATTCGAACTACTCACAGGGCCAGAAGGACGTTGGGGATTGACCGAGTGAGTCGAGTGTGGTTTCTCATCATGGCCTCACGACATTTATGCATGTGCAAGCAGAATATTTTATGGAATTGAAGTCAGGAAATCGAATGCATATGCAGTTTTGAGTACGAGATGGCTTGGGCAAGGCGTAGAAGTCATGCTGACAGGGGTATGATTTGATAGATTGGGACTCTATAGCAGCCCAGGAGAAATTCAATTCGGACCAAGAAACGCTACTTAAGTTCGTCAAGCTCTTCGAGTCGTCAGCGGAGGGCGGCATCCCC